>ENA-UOVV01000512-UOVV01000512.1-compost-metagenome-genome-assembly--contig:-NODE-512-length-44951-cov-24.527263_pt1 | contig 44951 bp, 46 predicted proteins | sample MGYA00238155_ERZ761577 | MGnify/ENA primary metagenome ERZ761577 (study PRJEB28898, sample SAMN06268775) | compost metagenome | isolation source: Emeryville, CA | place: USA:Emeryville, CA | collected... | reverse complement strand
AGGCCATCGACGCGCTGATCCCCATCGGCCGCGGCCAGCGCGAGCTCATCATCGGCGACCGCCAGACCGGCAAGACCGCGGTGATTCTCGACACCTTCCTGAACCAGAAGCCGGCCCACGCCGCCGGTGCTTCGGAGCAGGACAAGCTCTACTGCATCTACGTCGCCGTCGGCCAGAAGCGCTCGACCGTGGCGCAGTTCGTCAAGGTGCTGGAAGACGCCGGCGCCATGGAATACTCGATCGTCATCGCGGCGACCGCTTCGGACCCGGCTCCGATGCAGTTCCTCGCTCCGATGACCGGCGCCGCCATCGGCGAGTACTTCCGCGACAACGGCATGCACGCCGTGATCGCCTACGACGACCTCACCAAACAGGCCGTCGCCTACCGCCAGATGTCGCTGCTGCTGCGCCGTCCGCCGGGCCGCGAAGCCTATCCGGGCGACGTGTTCTACCTGCACTCCCGCCTGCTCGAGCGCGCCGCGAAGCTCAACGAGGAGCATGGCCTCGGCTCGCTGACCGCCCTGCCGGTGATCGAGACTCAGGCGAACGACGTGTCCGCCTACATCCCGACCAACGTGATTTCGATCACCGACGGTCAGATTTTCCTCGAGACCAACCTGTTCTTCCAGGGCATCCGTCCGGCCGTGAACGTCGGTATCTCGGTGTCGCGCGTGGGTGGTTCGGCCCAGATCAAGGCGATGAAGCAGGTTGCCGGCTCGCTCAAGGGTGAGCTGTCGCAGTACCGCGAAATGGCCGCCTTCGCCCAGTTCGGTTCGGACCTCGACGCTGCCACGCAGCGCCTGCTCAACCGCGGCGCCCGCCTCACCGAGCTGCTGAAGCAGCCGCAGTTCTCACCGCTCAAGCCGGAAGAGGAAGTGGCCGTGATCTTCGCCGGCGGCCAGGGCTACCTGGACGATCTGCCGGTCAACAAGGTCGGTGACTTCGAGCGTGGTCTGCTCGGCGCCCTGCGTTCGCGCCACCAGGATATCCTGACCGCGATCGCCACCGAGAAGGCGCTGTCGGACGACCTGCGCGCCAAGCTCAAGGCGGCGATCGAAGGCTTCAAGAAGACCTTCACCGTCTAAGTGACGGAAACTTCGCGCGGCGCCGATGAGGGTGCCGCGCGGTTCATCCAGACGTGAAGCCGGTCCGCCCGGTTTCAGCCTAGGGGAGCCAGAGCGGCCCGATGCCCTCGCTAAAGGACCTAAAAAACCGGATCGACTCGGTCAAATCGACCCAGAAGATCACCAAGGCCATGCAGATGGTGGCCGCCGCCAAGCTGCGCCGTGCGCAGGAAGCGGCCGAAGCGGCGCGGCCCTATGCCGAGCGCATGGGCAAGGTGCTGGCTTCGCTGGGAGCTGCCTATGCCGGCCGCCCCGATGCGCCGGTACTGCTCGCCGGCAACGGCCAGGACAAGGTGCACCTGCTGGTCGTCGCGACCGGTGAGCGCGGCCTTGCCGGTGGCTTCAACTCGTCGATCGCCCGTCTCGCCCGCGAGCATGCGCAGAAGCTTCTCGCCGAAGGCAAGACGGTCAAGATCCTCACCGTCGGCCGCAAGGGCCAGGACATCCTGAAGCGTACCTTCGCCGACAAGATCGTCGAGACGATCTCGTTCCGCGAAGTGCGCAATGTGGGCTATGTCCATGCCCAGCAGGTCGGCGAGAAGGTGCTCGCCATGTTTGCGGCAGGCGAGTTCGACGTCGCCACCCTGTTCTACTCCCGCTTCCGTTCGGTGATCAGCCAGATCCCGACGGCGCAGCAGCTGATCCCGGCCCGCTTCGAGGCCGAGGGCGAGGCCGCAGCGACCGGCGGTGCAGTGGTGGACTACGAGTACGAGCCGGACGAGGAGGCAATCCTCGCCGACCTCCTGCCGCGCAATATCTCGGTGCAGATCTTCCGGGCGCTGCTCGAAAACAATGCGTCGTTCTTCGGCGCGCAGATGAGTGCGATGGACAACGCCACGCGCAACGCCGGCGACATGATCAAGCGGCTCACGCTGATCTACAACCGGCAGCGCCAGGCGCAGATCACCAAGGAACTCATCGAAATCATCTCGGGCGCGGAAGCGCTCTAAGGCCGAAGCGCCGAAAGCATCAGTTTACGGGCCCGCGAGCCCGAGAAGGAACGAGGTAAGTCCATGGCTACTCAAGTTACGACGGGCAAGGTTTCCCAGGTCATCGGCGCCGTGGTGGACGTCACCTTCGACGGCCACCTGCCGGCCATCCTGAACGCCCTCGAGACCAACAATAACGGCAATCGCCTGGTGCTCGAAGTCGCTCAGCACCTGGGTGAGAACACCGTCCGCACCATCGCCATGGACACCACCGAGGGTCTCGTCCGCGGCGCCCCGGTGACCGATACCGGCGCGCCGATCTCGGTGCCGGTGGGCGACGAGACGCTGGGCCGCATCATGAACGTGATCGGCGAACCCGTCGACGAAGCCGGCCCGGTCAAGACCGCTTCGCGCCGTGCCATCCACCAGGAAGCCCCGGCCTTCACGGAACAGTCGTCGGAAGCCCAGATCCTGGTCACCGGCATCAAGGTGGTGGACCTGATCGCTCCCTACGCCCGTGGCGGCAAGATCGGCCTGTTCGGTGGCGCCGGCGTGGGCAAGACCGTGCTGATCCAGGAACTCATCAACAACGTGGCCAAGGCGCACGGCGGTTACTCGGTGTTCGCCGGCGTGGGTGAGCGTACCCGCGAGGGCAACGACCTCTACCACGAAATGATCGAGTCGGGCGTGAACAAGGACCCGCGCGAGAACAACGGCTCGACCGCCGGTTCGAAGTGCGCCCTCGTGTTCGGCCAGATGAACGAGCCCCCGGGGGCTCGTGCCCGCGTGGCGCTCTCCGGCCTCACCGTCGCCGAGCACTTCCGCGATCAGGGCCAGGACGTGCTGTTCTTCGTGGACAACATCTTCCGCTTCACCCAGGCGGGCGCCGAAATGTCGGCTCTGCTCGGCCGTATTCCTTCGGCCGTGGGTTACCAGCCGACCCTCGCGACCGACATGGGCGCGCTGCAGGAGCGCATCACCACCACCACCAAGGGCTCGATCACCTCGGTGCAGGCCATTTACGTGCCGGCCGACGACCTGACCGACCCGGCCCCGGCAACCTCCTTCGCGCACCTCGACTCGACGACGACGCTGAACCGCGCCATCTCCGAGAAGGGCATCTACCCGGCGGTGGACCCGCTGGATTCGACCTCCCGCATGCTTGCGGCCAACATCGTGGGGGAAGAGCACTACAACGTCGCCCGTTCGGTGCAGGCGATCCTTCAGCGCTACAAGGCTCTGCAGGACATCATCGCCATCCTGGGCATGGACGAGCTGTCCGAAGAGGACAAGCTCACCGTGGCCCGCGCCCGTAAGGTCGAGCGCTTCATGAGCCAGCCGTTCCACGTAGCCGAGGCCTTCACCGGCACGCCGGGCGTGTTCGTGCAGCTCGAAGACACCATCAAGGGCTTCAAGGGGCTGGTGAACGGCGAGTACGACCACCTGCCGGAAGCGGCCTTCTACATGGTCGGCACCATCGAGGACGCCGTCAAGAAGGCGCAGAAGCTCGCCGCCGCGGCCTAAGGGCAGCATACGAACCAATCGGGCTCGCGCACTCCGCGAGCCCACTCCTTACGAGGCAGGACCATGGCCGAAGGCGTCAAACTCGAAATCGTCTCGCCCGAGCGGCTGCTGCTGTCGGAGACCGTCAAGTCGGTCACCGTTCCGGGCGCCGATGGCTACTTCACGGTGCTGGGCGACCATGCGCCGCTGATGACCACGCTGAAGCCGGGCTTCGTCACCGTCACCGACAACGCCAACGTCGCCCACATCTACTATGTGCGCGGCGGCTTCGCCGACGTGTCGCCCGAGGGGCTGACCCTGCTGGCCGAAGAGGCCGAGGACGTCAAGCACTTCGACCGCAACAAGATCGAGGGCCTGATCGCCGCTGGTCTCACTGCACTGCAGGCGACCAACGTCGCCGAGGAGCAGATGCGGATCCAGGAAGAGATCGACAGCTGGCGCAACCTGCTGCTCGAAGCCACGAGCACGGCGACTCCGGCGCACTGACGCCACCAGCGTATCAACGCGTTCAGGCGGGCGTCCCTTCGGGGGCGCCCGTTTCGTTTGCGCGTCTGCGACGGCGTGAAATCCTCATCGGGCGGCCGTGACTTCAATCAGACATTAACAATGAGCGGTCACCCTTCCGGCGGGGGAGTAGGCCGGCCACCCGAGGGACAGAAGTCTTGGCCTGGGAGCTTCAAGAATGAAGGTTGAGGGGAAGACGCCCGGCACGCGGCTATTGAAGCTGCGCGCAGGAGCGTTTGTTCTGGTACAGTGCGCGTCTTTGCTGCTCGTGGGCATGCTGATCGCAGGCGCGGGCTTCTTTGTTGCGGGCAATTTCGATCGCTCGAGCTCGCATGCGCAGACCATGATGGCATCCATGCGCGCCCACATGACTGCCGACATGCTGCATGACAGCATGCGTGGCGTGGTGCTGCGCAGCCTCTATGCCGGCGCCCGCGCCGACTTCGCCACCGTGAAGGCCACCGAAGCCCAGGTGCAGGAATATGCGGCGGAGTTTCGCGCCGCGATCAGCCGGCAGGCCGAGCTAGACGTGCCGCCCGCCGTGCGCGAGGCGCTCGAGGGCGTGAGGGAGCCGCTCGACGCCTATATCAACCAGGCCGTCGCCATCGTCGACATGGTCGCGCGGCTCAAGATGATCGACGCGCAGAAGGCTCTGCCGGAGTTCGATGCTGCCTTCGCCGTCCTCGAGGAGGACATGGCGAGCGTCTCCGACGCCATCGAGGCTGCCAATGCTGCGCAGCTCGCAGACACGGCCATCGATGCGCAGATCGCGCAGATCATCAACTGGGGTGGCCTCGCGCTCATCGTGATGCTGGTGGCTGCCACCATCGTCCTCAGCCGCATCACCATGATCCGGCCGCTCGCCCGCATGACGGGGGACTTCAACCGTCTCGCCGACGGCGACCTGGAGGTCGCGGCGCAGGGCAACCATGTCGTCACCGAGATCAACGACCTCGCCAGGGTGCTGGGCGTGTTCCGCGAGGCGCTGAGGAACCGCAACAAGCTCGCCGGCGAAGCCGAACTCAGCGCGCGGCAGGTCGCCGCCCGCGCAGATGCCGCCGCTTCGCTCAACGAGGAGATCAGCGACACGGTTGGCGCCGCCCTCCAGGGCGACTTCTCGCGCCGGATCACCGGCGAATATGCAGACGAGGACCTCCAGGCTCTCGCCCGCAGCGTCAACCAGCTGCTCGAGACCGTCGACCGCTCGATCGCGGAGACGGGTGAAGTTCTTTCGGCACTGGCTCGCGCCGACCTCACCAAGCGTATGCAGGGCGAGTATGCCGGTGCGCTCAAGCAGCTCAGCGATGACACCAATGCGGTGGGCGACCAGCTGACCGATGTGGTGATGAAGCTGCGCGCCACCTCGGGCGGGCTCAAGACGGCGACGGCGGAAATCCTGTCGGGCGCCAACGATCTGTCCGAACGCACCACCAAGCAGGCCGCGACCATCGCCGAGACCTCGGCCACCATGGCCCGCCTCGCCACCACAGTGGCCGAGAATGCCAAGCGTGCCGAAGCTGCGAGCGGCAATGCTGCCGATGTCAGCCGCACTGCCGAAGAAGGCGGCGAGGTGATGCGGCAGGCTACCGAAGCGATGGAACGGATCACCCAGTCCTCGGGCAAGATTTCCAACATCATCGGCCTCATCGACGACATCGCCTTCCAGACCAACCTTCTGGCGCTCAACGCCTCGGTCGAAGCGGCGCGCGCCGGCGAGGCAGGCAAGGGCTTCGCCGTCGTCGCCGTGGAAGTGCGCCGCCTCGCCCAGTCGGCCGCCGAAGCCTCGGCCGAGGTCAAGGCGCTCATCGAGCAGTCCGGCACCGAGGTTGCAGGCGGCTCCAAGCTCGTCGCCGAGGCTGCGCGCAAGCTCGAGGCCATGCTCGAAGGCGCCCGCACCAACCATGAGCTGCTGCAGGGCATCGCCCAGCAGAGCCGCGAGCAGGCCTACTCGATCGAGGAGATGACCGGCGCCGTCCGTACCCTCGACGAGATGACCCAGCACAATGCCGCTCTCGTCGAAGAGACCAATGCTGCCATCGAGCAGACCGAGGCGCAGGCCAACGAGCTGGACCAGGTGGTGGCGGTCTTCACGGTGGAGGACCGGTCGAGCCATGCGGATGCTGACCCCAACCGGCCGCAGCATCGCGCCGCGCCGCTCAGCGTCGGCAACCTTGCGATCAGCGAGGACTGGAACGAGTTCTGACGCACGGCGTACCGAGCTTCAGGCGGCCGGCGAGCGATCACCGGCCGTCCTGCTTTCAGCGCAGGGCTTCCGCCACCAGCGCTTTTGCGTGCAGGTCGGTAGTGTCGTAGGTCGGCAGTGGGCTCACGCTGTCGTCGATCAGCATGCCGATCTCGGTGCAACCCAGGATCACCGCTTCGGCGCCGCGCGCCTGCAGCCGGGTGATGGCGTCCACATAGATGCGCCGCGACTCCTCGCGCACGATGCCGAGGCACAGCTCCTCGTAGATGATGCCGTTGAGGTTGGTGATGCCCACGTCCGGCACCAACACCTCGAGCCCGCGCGATTCCAGTTCGTCGATATAGAAGCGCTTTTCCATGGTGAAGCGCGTGCCGAGCAGCCCCACCTTGCCGATGCCGTCGGCGAGCAGCGCCTGAGCGGTCGGCGCGGCGATGTGGACGAAGGGAACGCTGAGCGCCGCCACGATCTGCGGTGCGCAGATATGCATGGTATTGGTGGCGAGCCCCACCAGCCCCGCACCTTGGGCCTCGAGCGAGGCAGCAATGCCGGCGAGCACCCTGCCGGCACCGTCCCAGTCGCCCGCCCGCTGCATGGCCTCGATGGGGGCGAAATCGACCGAGTGGACGATCACCGGCGCCGAGTGGAGGCCGCCCAGCCGCGCCGCCGTCTCGCGGTTGAGGATGGTGTAGTAGTGCGCTGTCGATTCCCAGCTCATGCCGCCGATGAGGCCGATGGTTTTCATGGCGTCAGCCGCGGATTCTGGCCGGCAGGTCGCGGAAGGCGGCGACCACCTGCCGGTAGGCGTCGCGCTTGAAGGGCACGATCAGGTCGGGCAGGGCCTCGAGCCGCTCCCAGCGCCAGGTGTCGAACTCGGCCGGATGGGCGCCGCCGCCGGGCGCCAGCACGTCGATTTCGCTCTCCGCGCCAGTGAACAGGAAGGCGAACCAGCGCTGGCGCTGGCCGCGATACTTGCCCTTGAGCGCAATGCCGAGCGCCGCGTCGGGCAGGTCGTAGTAGATCCAGTCGGGCGCTTCGGCGATCAGGTCCACCGAGCGGATCGAGGTTTCCTCGAACAGCTCGCGATAGGCCGCGTCGCGCGCCGCCTCGCCCTTGTCTATGCCGCCTTGCGGCATCTGCCAGGGCGCCTCGAGCACCGAATTGTCTTCAGGGGTGGCGTCGTCCTTCTTGCGGCGGCCGATGAAGACAAGGCCCTCTGCGTTGAAAATGGCGGTGCCCACGCAATCGCGGTAGGGCAGCGTCTCGCGGTCAACCATCACTCTTTCCCATCAAGGCACTGGCGGGGACGATCTGTATCCCCTTGTCCTCGAGGGATCGAGCCCATTCGGTGACCACTTCGATGGAGACGGGCAGGGCGGACACGATGCCGATGGCAGAGCCCTGCCGCCGCGCCTTGTCCTCGAGCGCCTGCAGCTGTGCGAGGATCGAGCCGCGCGAGGGATTGACGTCGAGCATCATGTCCACCCGCGCGAAGGGCACGCGGTTGGCCCGCGCCAGTTGCGGGGCGAGCGAGCGGTTCGACGAGCCGTCGTCGAGATAGCCCAGACCGCGGGCACCCAACTCTTCCATCACCGGGGCGAAGTCGGCACCCGAGGCGGTAAAGCGCGCGCCCATGTTGTTGAGCACCCCGACATAGCCGCCGAAGCGGCTCATTACGCGGAACAGCTTGTTGAGGTTGTCGCGCGGCGCCTGCCCGGTCAGCAGCGTCTCGGGGCCGGGATCGTTGTCGGGATAGTCGAAGGGTTCGAGCGGCACTTCGAGCAGCACCTCATGGCCGCTAGTGCGGGCGCTCTGCACGTTGCGTTCCAGCCCCTTGCCATAGGGGGCAAAGGCCAGCGTCACCTCGGCGGGCAACTTCTGGATGGCCTCGAGCGTGCCGCTGGGATTGATGCCGAGGCCCGACACCACGATCGCGACGGTGGGCCGCCCATCTGCCAGCACGTCGCCGGTGGCGCGCGAATAGGCGGTAAAAGGCGTCTCGCCGGTCGAGGACATGCGCGGAATAGGGCCGAACTCGGTCTCTTCGACCAGGTCGGGGTTAATGGCCGCCGGGTCCACCACAGCGAGTTCGATGCTCTCGGCCGCCTCCTCCGCGCCGGGGGCAGCGAACATTTCCGGGTCGGCCGTGATGGTGGCCGGGAGCGGAGCGTTGCCCGACACTGCTCCCGCCACCGGGTTGGCATCGACGGTCGAGTTGATGGCGACGGTGGCCGTCGGGCGGCCGCCATCGGGGTCGTCGACCAGCAGCACGGTAGCGATCACCGCTACGCCGATCGCCGCCACGAGGCCAAAGGCGGTGCGCGCAACCGGCAGGCGGTGCAAGGCCAGCCCGGCACCGGCTTTCTCCTGCCGGGCGCGGCGGCGGCTGAGCGGGGCGCTGAGGTCGGACATGGCGGAGCGCTTCCAGCGAAAATGGCCACGAGTTTGCTGTTCGGTGGCGCGGCCACGTCAGCCCGCACGCCGAAAAGCAACGGGGCGGCGAATCGGCCGCCCCGTTTCGGGATTCTGCTGTGCCAGACGGTAACGAAGCGTTAACTGGCCTTGGGCGGGAAGGCCGGGTTGGTTTCCTCGCCATTGATCAGCTTCAGCGCATATTGCAGCTGGTTGTCTTTCTCGGCCTCGGCCGGCACGTAGACCGACGAGCCGACCGTCGCGGTCTCCTCGGTACCGCCGCCGATCTGGCCAGGCAGCGCCGCCTCGCCAAGGATCTCGTCGCGGCCCTTGAACTCCTCCGGCACGTCTTGGGTGATGACGATGTCGGGCTGGATGCCCGCTGCCTGGATCGAGCGGTTGTTGGGCGTGTAGTAGCGCGCCGTGGTCAGCCGCATCGCGCCATCGGCGCCCAGCGGAATGATCGACTGCACCGAGCCCTTGCCGAACGAGCGCGTGCCCACAACCGTGGCGCGCTTGTGGTCCTGCAGGGCACCGGCCACGATCTCGGCCGCCGAGGCCGAGCCGCCATTGATCAGCACCACGAGCGGGATGTCCTTGATCTTCTCGTCGAGCGCGTCGGGCCGCGCGTCGTAACGCGAGCTTTCGCTGTCGACCCGGCCGCGGGTCAGCACCACGGCACCCTTGGGCAGGAAGGCGTCCGAGACGTAGACGGCCTGATCGACGAGGCCGCCGGGATTGTTGCGCAGGTCGAGCACGATGCCCTTGGGGGCCTTGCCCAGCTGCTTGTAGGCGTCCTCGATCGACTTCTTGATGCCGGGATAGGCCTGCTCGGAGAAGCGGGCGAGGCGGATCACCGCCACGTCGCCCTGCATGGTTAGGCGGGCGGCGCGGGTGGCGATGATGTCGCGGGTCAGTTCGAACTCGAGTGGCTGGTCGACGCCCTCGCGGACCACTGTAACCTTGATCTTGGTGCCCACCTGGCCCCGCATCTTGGCCACGGCCTCATCGAGCGACAGGCCCTGCACCGGCTCGTCATTGAGCTCGACGATGAAGTCGCCGGCGAGAATGCCGGCCTTGGCCGCCGGAGTGTCGTCGATGGGGGAGACGACCTTGATCACCCCCTCTTCCATCTGCACCTCGATGCCCAGGCCGCCGAACTGGCCGGTGGTGTCTTCCTGCACGTCGGCGTAATCGACCGGCTCCATGTAGTCGGAGTGGGGGTCGAGCGAGGTCAGCATGCCGCGCAGCGCCGCGTGGATCAGCTTCTTTTCGTCCGGCGCTTCGACATATTCGGCGCGGATGCGGTCGAACACCTCACCGAACAGCGCCAGGTCCGAGTAGATCTCGTCCGGGGTACGCGGTTTGACAGGCAGCTCCGCCTTGTCCTGCGCGATCAGCGGGGCACAGGCGAGGCCCAGGCCGAACAGCACGGCGGCGGAAACGGCAGTACGGAATGGCGTCAGGCGCATAAACTTCTATCCACTCTGGGTTGGAGTTGCCGCGGCCGCCCACCATCCTGTGGGGTCGACGGGCTCGTTGTTCTTTCGCATTTCAATATAGAGGGTCGGCCGCGAGACGCCAGCACTGGTCGCGACCGTACGGCCAATTGTCTGTGATCCCATGGCGCCCACGGGTTCTCCCATCATCACGAACTGCCCGATAGTGACGTCGACCTTGGCCAGGCCGGCAAGCAGCATCGTGTAGTCCTGCCCGGTATTGAGGATGACGATTTTGCCGTAATTGAGGTAGTCGCCGGCGAACAGCACCCAGCCATCAGCGGGGGCAACCACCTGGGCGTCGGCGCGCGTCACCACGCTCAGCCCGCGCGATATGCCGCCGAAGCCGTCGCCGCTACCATACTCCACCACCGTCACGCCCGAAGAGGGCATGGTGAGGAACCCCTTGGCCTGGGCGAAGGGCACGGCCGGCTGGGTGCGTGTGGGGTTGGCCAGCGCCATCTGGATGGTCTGCTTGTCGAGCGTGGGCGCGGTGCCGCCATTATTGGCCGCCTCGGTCGCCTGCGCGGCAGTGGCCACAGCAGCGGCGCGCGCCGTCAGGTCGTCGATCAGCTGCTTGAGCGAGGTCGCCTTGTCCGCAAGGGCCTGGGCCTCGGCTTCCTCCGACGCGAGCGCGGCCGTCGCGAGGCTTTCACTCTGCTTGCGGGCGGCGATGAGCGAGCCGATCCGCAGCTGCTCCTCCTCGAGCACCTGCAGATTGGCTTCGAGCTTGGCCTGCTGCTCGAGGGCCTCGGCCTTGATCGCGCCGAGGCGGTTGAGGTCGGCCGTCACCTCGTCGGCCTTCTGGCGCAGCTGAGGCAGGATGGCCGAGATGAGCAGGGCAGAGCGCGCCGAATCGAGTGCGTTATCAGGGTTGATCATCAGGGCCGGCGGCGGGTCGCGCGAGATGCGTTCGAGTGCCGCCAGCACGTTGGAGATATTCTCGTCGGCGCCGTCGAGGCGGCCGCGCACTTCGAGCTCCTGGACGATGAGGTCGCCCATCTTCTCCTCGAGCGCGGCAATCGCGGTCTCGGCCAGCTTCACGCGCTCGGCGGCGGCAATCAGGGCGGCGTTCTGCTTGGCGCGGTCGCCCTTCATGTCCTCGATCTCCTTGCGGAGCGCGTCGGCGCGCTCGCGGGAGACGGTGATGGAGGCCTCGATCTCGGCCAGCGCCTTCTGCTGGGCCTCGATGTCGGGGGGCAGGGCCGGTTCCGGGGCGGCGGACGTGACGGTGGGGTCGATGGTGTCGGCCGGGGCCACAGGGGCGGTGCCATCGATCGAGGGGCGGAGGGTCAGGTCCTCGGTCGCCGCGAGAGGCGTAGCGGGGCTGTCCGCAGAAGGGGCGGTTTGCGCGAGCGCGGCCGGACCAAGCGCCAGCGCCAGCACGGCGCCCGCCGCAAGTGCCTTCCTCGACCAGCCCTGTGTCGGCATCAAACTCCCCGGTCCGCTCGAATCACTGTGTCGCACTCTAGCGCGAATGTTTGCAAGCCGCGCCAATGGCCGATCGATGGGGCTCTTTCGTGGCGTGCCCCGGCCGGCGCCTATTCCCGATGGTAGGGGTGGCCGGAGAGGATCGTGGTGGCGCGATAGAGCTGCTCGGCCAGCATGATGCGGACCAGCTGGTGCGGCCAAGTCAGGGGCGAGAAGCTCAGCGTCAGGTCGGCCGATCCGAGCAGCTCTCGGCCGTGGCCATCGGCGCCGCCGATGACGAAGCTCACCGCCGGGCGGCCATCGTCGCGCCAGCGTCCGAGCTGGGTGGCAAAGGCCTGTGAGGAGATGGACTTGCCGTGCTCGTCGAGCACCACGCGAACGCCTTCGGGGAGGGCGGCGATCAGCGTCTTCGCTTCCTCATCCTTGCGCGCATCGGTCGAGCCCGCACGGGATTCGTTGAACTCGAGGACGTCGAACCCGGTGAGCGCCAGCGGTTTGCCCGATGCCTTGGCGCGATCGAGGTAACGCGAGACGAGCTCGCGCTCAGGCCCCTGCTTCATGCGGCCGATGGCGGCGACAACTATGCGCAACGCAGACGGACGCTGACGCTCAGCGCCCGTCAGGGGCGAAGTCCACGGCCCACATCTTTTCGATGTTGTAGAACTCGCGCACTTCGGGACGGAAGATGTGGACGATGACGTCGCCGGCATCCACCAGCACCCAGTCGGCATGCGGCAGGCCTTCGATCCGCGGCTTGCCGAAGCCGGCATCGCGCAACGCGCTGACCAGCTGGTCGGCGACGGCGCTGACGTGACGGTTCGAGCGGCCCGAGGTGATCACCATGTGGTCGGTGAGCGACGACTTGCCGGTAATGTCGATCGAAACGGTCTGCTCTGCCTTCGCGTCTTCCAGGCTCTTGAGCACCAGATCGATCATGGCGTTGCTGGGAGCGGTATCCGGTGCCGTGTCGGCCGCCGGGGCGGGTTCGGGTTTCTTCTTGGGTGAGGCCATCAGTAAGGGGCCTCAGCCCATGCGTAAGCACGGGTCATGCTTGGTTCAGCTGTCCTTGGTTGATCGGTCGAAGGCACGCGGATTGCGTAGCTATTGCCGTTGTCCCATCCAGAGTGGCCTGCTGCCACTATGTTCGTAATATGAGCCTTTGATGGCCATTTCGCAAGGTAAGCGGCGCTTATCAATTTGCAGGCGCCTTCCTGCGGGCGCGGATGGCGCTCGAAGACTGCTTCGACGTCACGCCATGGAGATAGACCCAGGCAGGCGCATCGCGGCCGGCCAGCAGCTCGGCGTCGGCCTCGGGCAGGCGGTACTTCTTGAGCGCAATCGCGGCGCGCGAGGCGGTGGCGCGCAGCGTCGAGCCGGGGCGGGCATAAACCGCCATCGGCATCAGCCGCGCAATCTCCTCCCAGCGCTCCCACTGGTCGAACTGCACCAAGTTGTCCGCTCCCATGATCCAGACGAAGCGCGTCCCCTCACAGGCATGGCTCAGCCACAAGAGCGTATCGATGGTGTAGCGGAAATCGTGCTCGGCCTCGAAAGCGGTGACATGGATGCGCGGGTTCGCCGTCAGCGCCCGCGCCGCCTCCACGCGCTCTGCCAGCGGCGCCAGTTCGGCGTGCGACTTCAGCGGGTTGCCGGGCGTCACGATCAGCCACACGGCATCGAGCGCCAGCCGCTTGAGGCACTGTTCGGCCACCAGCCGGTGCCCCTCGTGGATGGGGTTGAAGCTACCGCCGAAAAGCCCGATGCGCATCCCCGGCGCATGCGGGGGCAGGGCGGTGATGTCGCTCAAGGCCGTGTCTGCCCCGTGCCTTCGATCAGGTATTTGAACGAGCACAGCTGCTCGACCCCGACCGGCCCGCGGGCGTGGAACTTGCCCGTTGCAATGCCGATCTCGCCGCCGAAGCCGAACTCGCCGCCATCGGCGAACTGGGTCGAGGCATTATGCAGCAGGATGGCGCTGTCGATCTCGTTGAACCAGCGCGCCACCGAAGCCGCATCTTCGGTGATGATCGCCTCGGTGTGGTGCGAGGAGTATTTTCCGATATGGGCGATGGCCTCGCCGACATCGGCCACCACCTTCACCGAAATGATGGCATCCTCGTATTCGGTCTGCCAGTCCTGCTCGGTGGCGGGAACGGCGTCGGGGATGAGGGCGCGCACCGCCTCGTCGCCGCGGATTTCGCAGCCCTTGGCCACGAGCGCATCGATAACCGGCTTGAGATGTGTGTCCACCACGTCGCGGTGAACCAGCAGCGTTTCGGTAGCGCCGCAGATGCCGGTGCGGCGCATCTTGGCGTTCACCGTCACGTCGATCGCCATCTGCAGGTCGGCCGATTTGTCGATGAAGGTGTGGCACAGGCCCTCGAGATGGGCGAAGACCGGTACGCGGGCCTCGTCCTGCACGCGCGCCACCAGCGTCTTGCCGCCGCGCGGCACGATCACGTCGATGGCGCCGCCGAGGCCGCGCAGCATGTGCCCAACCGCTTCACGGTCGGTGGTGGGCACGATCTGGATCGCATCCTCCGGCAGCCCGGCCGCCTTCAGCCCCGCCACGAGGCAGGCATGGATGGCGCGGGTCGAGTTCACGCTGTCCGAACCGCCACGCAGGATCACGGCATTGCCAGCCTTCAGCGTCAGCGCCCCGGCATCGGCCGTCACGTTCGGACGGCTCTCAAAGATCACGCCGATGACGCCGAGCGGCGTCGCCACGCGGCGGATCTGCATGCCGTTGGGCCGCGTCCATTCGGCCAGCACGCGCCCCACTGGGTCGGGCAGGTCGGCGATGGTGCGCAGGCCTTCGATCATGGCGTCGATGCGCTTGTCGGTGAGCAGCAGGCGGTCTAGAAACGCCTTGGAGATGCCCTTGCCCTCGGCGGCGCGCATGTCGAGCGCGTTGGCGCTCATGATGTCGTCGCGGCGGTCGTCGATGGCGTCGGCAGCGGCGTGCAGCGCCTTCACCTTGGCGGCCGGGTCGGCAAAGGCCAGCGTTGCGGCGGCGGCGCGGGCGCGGCGTCCCAGCTCCAGCATCACACCGGTCAGGTCGTCGATCGCTTCGAGCGCGCTCATACCTTTGCCTCCAGGCCCATCAGCACCACCATGTTGTCGCGGTGCACCATTTCGCTGCGCGTGCCGAGCCCGAGAATTTCGGCGGCCCGCGCCGAGTTCTTGCCCTTGACCAGTTCGGCCTCCTCGCGCCTCAGCGTCGCGAGGCCGCGGGCGATTTCGCGCCCGTCCGGGTCATAGATTGCAACTACTTCGCCGCGGTCGAAATCGCCGGAGAGCCTGGTCACCCCGATCGGCAGCAGCGAGCGCCCCTCGCCCAGCGCCCGCGCCGCACCGGCATCGACATGCACGGCGCCCTTGAGCTCCAGCGTGCCCATGATCCAGCGCTTGCGCGCCTGGGCGCGCGTTTCGACCGGCGCGAACAGCGTGTGGCGCCCACCTTCTATCAGGGCTCGCACCGGGTGGTTCTCGGTACCCTTGGCAATGATCATCGCCGTGCCGGCCTGGGTGGCGATCTTGCCCGCTTCGACCTTGGTGGTCATGCCGCCGCGGCTCAAATGGCTGGCCGCACCGCCTGCCATCGCCTCGATTTCGGGCGTGATGGCCGGCACGAAGGGAATATGCGTTGCCGACGGATCCCTCGCTGGCGGCGCGGTATAGAGCCCGTCAATGTCCGAGAGCAGGATCAGGCAGTCGGCCTCGATCATGGTGGCGACGCGGGCGCTCAGCCGGTCGTTGTCGCCATAACGGATTTCGGCCGTCGCGACGGAATCGTTCTCGTTGATGATCGGCACCGCGCCGAGCCCCAGAAGCGTCGCGATGGTGGTGCGCGCATTGAGGAAGTAGCGCCGCTCCTCGGTGATGTTCGGCGTCAGCAGGATTTGCCCGGTGGTGATGCCGTGGGCGCCGAGCGCCGAGGCCCAGGCCTGCGACAGCGCGATCTGCCCGGCGCTCGCCGCCGCCTGGCTTTGCTCGAGCGGCAGCACCTTCGCGTCGAGGCCGAGCAATCGGCGGCCGAGCGCGATAGCGCCGGAGGAGACGATCACCAGCGACACGCCACGGGCGCGCAAGGCCGCGAGGTCTTCGGCCAGCGAGGCCAGCCACTCGGCTCTCAGCTTGCCGGTCTTGCCGTCAACCAGAAGGGCCGAACCGATCTTGATGGTGAGGCGCCGGTAGGGCGCAAGCGCGTCGGTGGACATCAGGGCACCCAGGTCGGCTGGTCCTTGCGGCGCTCGAGTTCGGCCTTCTCGGCCTTGTCGGCGTCAATGGCGGCAACGACCTTCCACAGCACATCTTGCACGTTCAGGCCGGTTGCGCCCGAGGCGGTCATCACTTCGCCCTTGCTCAGGCGCTTGAGCACCTTCACCTTTTCCTTGATCTCGTCGGGCTCGAGCGCGTCGATCTTGTTGAGCACCAGGATTTCTGGCTTGTCCGCCAGCTCCTCCGCATAGAGTTCTAGCTCGTTGCGGATGGTCCTGTAGGCGGCCTTCACGTCTTCCTGCGTGCCGTCGACGAGGTGCAGCAGCACGGCGCAGCGCTCGACATGGCCCAGGAAGCGGGTACCCAGGCCCTGCCCCTCGGAGGCGCCCTCGATCAGGCCGGGAATGTCGGCCATCACGAACTCACGCTCACCCACGCCCACTACGCCCAGATTGGGATGGAGCGTGGTGAAGGGATAGTCGGCGATCTTGGGCTTGGCGGCCGAGACGGCGGCGAGGAAGGTGGATTTGCCCGCGTTGGGCAGGCCGACCAGCCCGGCATCGGCGATCAGCTTGAGGCGTAGCCAGATCCACTTTTCAGTGCCTTCCTGGCCGGGATTGGCGCGGCGCGGGGCCTGGTTGGACGAGGTCTTGAAATGGGCGTTGCCGAAGCCGCCATTGCCGCCCGAGAGCAGCACAAGTTCCTGACCCACTTCGGTAAAATCGGCGATGAGGGTCTCGTTGTCTTCCTCGAACACCTGCGTGCCCACCGGCACTTTCAGGATCACGTCGTCGCCTTTGCCGCCATGGCGGTCCTTACCCATGCCGTGGTGGCCGGTCTGGGCCTTGAAGTGCTGCTGGTAGCGGTAGTCGATGAGCGTGTTGAGCCCGTCGACACAGCGGATGATCACGTCGCCGCCGCGCCCGCCATTGCCGCCATTGGGGCCGCCGAACTCGATGAACTTTTCGCGGCGAAAGGAGACAGCCCCGGCTCCGCCATTGCCGGAGCGGACAAACACCTTCGCCTGGTCGAGGAACTTCACTCTGATGTTCTTTCGGTTGTGCACGCGCCCGCCATGCGGGGCTGGCGGTCATGCTTGGGCATGATTGGCCTCCCAGGCTGCGCGTGTCAGTTGGGTGTCGATATGGCGCACCTCCTCACCGCGCGCAAGGCAAAGGCGCGAGGAGACGCCGATCTCGACGAATCCCATCTTCTTCTGGATGGCGAGCGACGGCTTGTTGAAGTGGAACACGCCGGAGGCGAGCACATCGGCATTGGTGGCGGCGAAGTACCAGCCGAGCGCGGCGCGCACCGCCTCGCTCATGAAGCCGCGGTTCCAGAAGGGCTGGGCCAGCCAGTAGCCGATCACCGTGCCCTCGACATCGTCGTGGAACCCCACATGGCCAATCAGCCCCTCGCCGGGCAGTTCGATGGAAAAGCCGGTCTCTCCCGCCGGGGTATCCGGCCGCCAGGTGCGCAGCCACCCCTTGGCGTCGGCGAGCCGATAGGGGTAGGGCACCCGGCTCAAATTGCCCGAGACGGCGAAGTTGTCGAGGAAACGGGCGATCCGCTCCGCATCCGCCATCACCGGCTGGCGCAGCAGGAGACGGGGGGTCGATATGCTCACGTCCATTTGGGCTGCCCGAGTTCAAAGAGGACGACAGGCTTGCCCGCATTGTGGCCGATCGTGTCGGTCGTCTCGCCGGTGCGCTGGAAGCCGGCCTTTTCGAGCACGCGCAGCGAGGCCGCATTGCCAGCAAGCGCCCGCGCCCGGATCCGCGGGTAGAGCCCCGTGGCGAAGGCCGCTTCAAGCAGCCCCTTCACTGCTTCGCTCATATACCCCTTGCCCCAGAAGGGCTCGCCCAGCCAGTAGCCGAGCTCGGGCAGCTGGCCGGAGACAAAGCTGAACCCGACCACGCCGATCAACTGGTCCTTGAGCGTAATGGCATAGGGCCGCTCGTCAGGGCGCTGCGCGAAGATGTCGATGAAGGCGATGGCATCGGCCCGCGTATAGGGGTGGGGCAGACGCGCGAGCACCTCATGGATGTTGCGGTTGTCGGCGAGCCGCACCAGATCGGGCACGTCGCCGCGGATCGGCGCGCGCAGGGCGAGCCGCGGCGTGTCGATGCGGTGGGGCAGGGCATCGCGCTGCCGCCGCGCCGCCAGTTTCGCCGTCGCCTCGGCCAGTGCCCTCGCCTGTGCCGCTGGCCCCATCAGGCGCGAGCGCTGCCGGCCATTGAGGTGGTCCTGGTCATTGAGCCTTGCCATCACGCGATCCTCCGCTCGAGATCGGGCATGCGCCGCCGGTTTTCGATCCACACGATCACCTCGCCGTCGCGCAGGGCGCGATAACGCAGGCCCTGGCCCGAAAGATGCCGTGCCGCCCGCTCGGCGGCCCTGGTTTCAGGATGGGGCGAACGATAATGGGGCACGATTGCATGGTCGATCAGCCCCAGCCCGTCCCATACCGGCTCGGTATCATAGCCATGGGGCACTGCATCTTTGTCGTCGAACAGCTGCATGCCGTTGAGCCCCGGCGCCGCCACCACCGCGCCGGCCCCGAAGCCGCCATAGACGATCTCGTCATTGTCGAGCATGGCGGTGATGACGTCATCGAATCCCGACGCCTTCATGGCACGGCGCAGAACGAACGTGTTGCCGCCCGCCACCCAGACCAGATCGTAGTTGGAAAGCTCGGCCCTGAGTGCCTCGGGGCGGCCGAAAAAATGGCGGAGGTCGAGCGGCGCAGTCGCAATGCCAAGCGCATTGAGTTCGGCGGCGGGGTCGTGGACCTCGCGCCGCAGCATTTCGCGCGCCTCGTCCGAATAGAGGTCGAGCGCATTCTCGATCAGCGCGGCGCGCTTGCCGCTGAAGCCTGTCGACTCGTGGGGTTCCCACCGGGTGGCAGGCCGGTCCGGTCCGCCACTCAGCAACGCGAGCAGGGAACCGGCCCTCTCGCCGATCCCGTAGGAGCTCAGATACAGTCTCATTTCAACCGCCCTCACAGCGAAAAAGACAAAAGGGGAACCATGTCCTGGCTCCCCTTCGGATCGTCTTCGCAGGGCGGACTGCCTAGTCGCCTTGCCGGGGAGCTGGTCTCCGGCAGGGTCGATAAGGCCTCACCGGATTATTCTGCTGCTTCTGCTGCCGGAACTACCGACACGAACATTTTGGAGTTGGCGCGCGTTTTGAACGACACGGTACCCGGGACCAGAGCGTAGATGGTGTGGTCGATGCCCATGCCGACGCCGGTGCCGGGATGCCACTTGGTGCCGCGCTGGCGCAGGATGATGTTGCCCGGAATCACGGCTTCGCCGCCGAACTTCTTGACGCCGAGGCGTCGGCCAGCCGTATCGCGACCGTTGCGGGAGGAACCGCCTGCCTTCTTGTGTGCCATGGTTCTAGCTCCTTATTCCTTGTCGTCGGCCTTGGCAGCCTTCTTGGCCGCCGGCTTCTTGGCGGGCTTTTCAGCCGCCGCTTCAGTGGTCTCAGCCTTCGGAGCGGCCTTCTTGGCCGGAGCCTTCTTCGGCTTGGCCTCGGCGGCCGGAGCCTCGTCGGCAGCCGGAGCGGCCTCGGCCTTGGCGGCCTTCTTGGCGGCCGGCTTCTTGGCCGCGGCGGGCTTGGCATCGGCAGCAGCCTCGGTCACCGTGGCGGCAGCGCCGTTGGCGGCGAGCTTCTTCTCGTAGCGGGCCTTGGCGATCTCGTCGACCTTGGTCGTCGGCTTGGCGCCGCCGGTCAGGATCTCGGTGATGCGGACCGTCGACAGGCGCTGGCGATGGCCGTTGCGGCGATCGTAGTGCTGGCGGCGCTCCTTCTTGAGGATGATGACCGTGCGTTCCTTCTCGGTGGCGATGAACTGACCGGCGACCAGGGCACCCTCCACCAGCGGCGCGCCGACGGTGACGGAATCGCCGTCACCGACCATCAGGACCTGGTCGAAGGTGACCACGTCGCCGGGCTCGCCCGCGATCTTCTCGATCTTCACCACATCATTGGCGGCAACCTTGTACTGCTTGCCACCGGTCTTGATCACTGCAAACGTCATTTGCGTGCCGGGGAGCTCCCGGCCTCCGTTGTTTCGCGCCCTGTGGCGCCGCAGGCAATTGCCAGTTCCTGCGGGCTTTCGATCAGTCCTGCCGAAGAATTCGGCGGCAGCCTCGAGCAGCGGTTGAACAAATCAAAAATGCGCGCCAGGCAGCCCAGCACGCAATTCGGTGCGCTGTATGACGGTTGAAGGCGTCGGAGTCAAGCAAAGAACCTTGCCGCGCCCCCCTCTCACGCAGGCAAGTGGGAGAGAGGGCGCGTTGATCGGTTTGCACTGAATCTAGGCGGCAGGATAGAAGCCCGCGATCCGCACTTCGGACGCATCCCCCACCAGCGACTTGAACTGCTCGAGGTCCGAGCCGCGCGAGTGATAGGGATAGACGATCGCCGGCTTGAACGCCTTGACCGCATCGGCGGCCTGCTCGACGCTCATCGTATAGGGCAGGTTCATGGGCAGGAACGCCACCTCGATGCCGGTCAGCGCCCGCATCTCGGGGATGTCTTCGGTGTCGCCGGCGACATAGACCTTCTTGTCGGCGAAGGTGAAGACATAGCCGTTGCCGACGCCCTGCGGGTGATACTGCTTGCGGTCCTCGGTGGTGTTGTAGGCGGCGATGGCATCGACGGCGATGCCGTTCACGGTGGTGCTCTCGCCGTTCTTCAGCGCCGTGGCCCGGGCCTTGAGCCCTTCGGGCAGCTTCTCGAACACGTCCGCGTTCACATAGACGGGCACCTCGTCACCCGCGAGCTTCACCAGGTTCTCCGCGTTGTAGTGGTCGCCATGGGCGTGGGTGATGAAGATCGCCGTCGGCGCCGGCAGGCCGTCGAAGCTGTTTTCGGCCGGATCGACATACAACACCTGGTCGCCGAAGCTGAGCGCGAGGCTCGCATGCATCACCGGGTGGATGCCGATTTCGCCGCCCGAAGTGGCGACAGTCTCGGCGGCGAAGGCGGGACGGATCGACGCGAGGACGGGCAGGGCGGCGAGCCCGGCCAAAATGGTACGACGCTGCAATTTGCTCTCCCTAATTAGGCCTTGTGGCAATGAGCCGCTCACGCAGGCGCGCGGCTTCGGCCGACTCCGTAACAAGGGCGCGGGCCTTGTGTTCCGCCTGCCAACGCGAAAGTGACCAATCGTGAGCATCCGTGGGGATGGGCACCGTTGGCAAGTAGGCATCGGCCTCGTGCAGTTCGGGCTCGTCGGCCAGCATGGTGGCAATCGGCGTGCGCCGGTACTCGCCCCCCTCATAGGCATCGAGCAGGTCGCGCTCGAACGGGGTGAGTCCGGTGATGAGCAGTCCCTCGGCCGCCGCGCCCGGCGTCCGCACCAGCGCAGGATAGATGCGCCGCGGATAGGTCACGGCCTTCCAGCCCGGCGCCCGCGCCGCGTGGATCGTACCCGGCTGTAGCGGGCGGCCGAGTACGGCGGCGACGAGATCGGGGTCGCGCAGCGTGCCATAGACGAAGAGCGGGAGGGGAGGGGCGATCATCGGCTGCGGGGGGCTCCCGGTCCGGTTGGCTTGACTCCTCCCCAAGACTGGCAGCGCTGCGACAGAAACCGCCTTTGTGGGAAGAGCTTCAATAGAGTGTTGCAGCGCTTCGGATGCTATGCCATAAGCCCGCCCGTCTCGACCAGCCGCCCGTGGCGGCAACGGCACGACCTCGCGGAGAGGTGGCAGAGTGGTCGATTGCACCGCACTCGAAATGCGGCGTGGGGGCAACTCCACCGGGGGTTCAAATCCCTCCCTCTCCGCCATTCCTCTCTATAATCCGACAGGGTGGCCGAAGCCCGGATTTCTGCTGCTTCGGCGGCGAGGGTCTCCGGACCAGGGCGTTCATGTGGCTGATTCGTACCAGCCGAGATGCCTTTAGGCGTCGTCGGGGTCGTCCACCGGCGTGAGGGAGCCGTCGAATTCGAGGAGGTCGCCGGGCTGGCAGTCGAGGTAGGCGCAGATTTTCTCGAGGGTGCTGAACCGGATGCCCTTTACCTTGCCGGCCTTGAGCAGGGAGAGGTTGGCTTCGGTGATGCCGATGGCGGCGGCGAGCTCCTTGGATCGCACCTTGCGCAGCGCCAGCATCACATCCAGTCGAACGATGATGGCCATGGCTACACGATCTGCCGGTTTTCGTCGGCGATGCGCTGCGCCTCCTCGAAGAGCCTTGCCACGAAGAACAACAGCGCACTGATCAGCAGGATGAAGACGTCTCCGCCTTCGAACGACACGGCCACGTGTTCCAGCCCCTCTGCGGCCCAAAGCGCGGCAGCGATGGCGACGATGGGCGGCAGGAAGATGGAGATGATCGCGGTGACGAGGACGAAGAGCGCGAAGCGGCGCAGGTGGGCGATGGTCGGCTGGCTGAAGATTTCGCCCTGTTCCGCCCGGCCCAGCATGCGCGACAGCTCCCACAGCGCCAGCGCGAAGGGCACGCCGGTCGCCACCAGCAGGATCACCCCGGGGAGGTCCGCTGCGGGAAGCCCGGCGAGGGTTGCCGCAACCACCAGCGCCACGCCGGCATAGGTCACGTAGCGGAGGATCTTTGCATTCCGGGACAGAGCCGACTGAACTGCCATGTTGTTTCTGATCTGCGAGAAGAGATTATTGCTCTGCATACATCCTGCGTGCCTCGGGGACAACGGGCCGATTGCCCCACCGCTTCAGCACGCCCCGTCCGTGGCGGTCTGGTTCAGCGCCAGCTGCGTGCCATAGCGTTGCGGCAAGCCGAGCGAGATCTGCCAGCGGTCATGGGCAGCGCGCGCGAGCGAGCCGGCATCGGCAACATCTGCCTCGGCGGCTCTCTCGAACAGGACTGTCGCCGCCTCAAAATCGCTCGGGCAGGTGCCGTGCTGAAGGATCATGGCAGCCCGATAAGCATCCCAGCCCTCGAGCCGGGCGCCGTCGGCGGCGAAGGAGCGGACGAGTTGCAGCCGGTCACGATCCCGGCTGTCGTCGAACAGGATCGCGCCCGAACGCCGGTCGGTCTGGTCGGTGTGGTGGACGAAGGCCAGCCTCTCCGCGACACTGCCGGTGGTGGGCGTGGCGCTGGTGAACAGCGCCGAGCATAGTCCAGGGGCAAGGCAGGTCAGGCCCGCCACGACACTGCAGCCGGCGCGCAGCAGCAAGCGGCGGATGCCGATCCGCTTTCTCGTCCAGGGAATGAGCGCCACGATGACGGCCAGCGCCGCCAGCACAACCGGAACCACCGCAACCAGCGCCAGCCCGGCCAGCATGGGGATGGTCAGCACAGCGAGGATAGCACCCACCGCGACGGAAACAGCCGCGTAGCGCAGCCGCCTGGGCGCCAGCACTCCCACGACCACGTCGGCCCACAGCAGCAGCACGAGGAAGATTGCCATGCCCCAGCGATCTGAATAGAGCGGCCCAAGGAGGGGCCGCATCCACCATGCAACGGCGATCAGCGCAGCCGCCGCCAGTGTGGCGAGGGCGATGATGAACGGGCTGGCGCGACGCGGCGAGCGGGCGCCGTGAGCGGGAGAGAGGCTTGAGAGGGACAGCATATCGGAACCAACATAGAAATTACTTGTTGCGCTACGATAATTTCTTGCTGTATGCAAGCCACGACGCAAGCGCCCCGGATTTCTGAATGCCCTTCTTCTCATCGACTCCCCGCTTAGCGGGCCGCGGCTCCGTTCCTGCCTTTGTGGCGCTTTTCGCCATCGGTGCGGTCGGGGTGGCCTCGACGCTTCTCGTCCTCCCCGAGGTGCCGGGCGTGCCCCGTCCGCTGCTGCTCATCAATCCCGCGATCCTGCTGGCAGTGGGCACCCTGCTCGGCTTCGTCTTCGCGGGGCGTGTCGGCTGGCGCTCGGCCGTGGCTGACAGGCTGAGGGGCGTGGAAACGACCTTTAGCGTCCTCCCAGCCGGCAGGCTGGCAGCGATCGGCATCGGTGCCGGTTTCCTCATCGCCGTTGCCGACAGCCTGCTCCTGCCCTGGTGGCAGGGCGCTGTGCCCCTTGGCTCGATGACCGAGGGGTGGTCGCCTGCGGCACTCCTCGTCGGCCTTCTCTATGGCGGCATCACCGAAGAGATCATCTTCCGCTGGGGCCTGCTTTCGCTCGGGGTCTGGGGCCTTTGGAAAATCGCCGGCCGGGGCACCGCCGCTCCGTCGCAGACCCTGGTCTGGATCGGCATTGTAAGTACCGCGCTGCTGTTCGGGCTGGGTCATCTGCCGGCTCTGCAACTGGCTGGTGCGGAACTGGACGCGCCGCTGGTCTTGAGGACGGTCGGCCTCAACATGCTGGCCTCGATCCTGTTTGCCTCCGCCTTCGTGCGGCACAATCTCGAAACCGCCATGCTGACGCATGCCGGTTTCCATCTGGGGGTGGCCGCGGCCGTCCTCATTCTCTGATCCTCCTCCCCAACTGAAGGACCTTCACCATGAACCGCATCCTGCGGGGCAGCGTGCTCGCGCTCGCCCTCGTGACCCTTGCCGCCTGCTCCACCATCGGTCCGGTGCCGCGCACTGCCGCCGAGGTCAAGTTGCACGCCCAGTTCCAGCGTGACCGCGACAACTGCCGGCGCGTGGCCGAGGCTAGGTTCGACTATGTCGATCCGAACAAGCCAGACGCCGTTGCCCGGCGCTCCATGCGGGTGGAAAGCGCGATCCAAGCGTGCATGCTCAGCCGTGGCTGGAACAACCCGGCATATGACGGTTGGGCCGACGGCCGCTCCTGACCATGAAAAAGGCCTGCCTCCCGCGTGCGCGAGAGGCAGGCCCGAGGCTGACAATGCAGCTGTTGCTTCAGCCGCAGCGCATCATCTGGATCAGGGGACGCGGCTGGTCCTCGTCATCGAACTCCCGCCGCCCTGTCTCGTGGAAACCAGCCTTGCGATAGAATTGCCGCGCGCCGGAATTGGCCTCGTAGACCTCCACCGACAGCGCGCCCCTGAGCTTGCCCGCATGCTCGATCAGGGCCAGACCGATGCCGCCGCGATGACAGGCCGGGTCGACGAAAAGGCCGCCGACAAAACTGCCGAGCAGGCCGATGAAACCCTGAACGCGATCGCCGTCGGCGAGGACCCAGGTCTCCGCCTGCGGCAGATAGATGTCACGCACGGCGGCCGCCTGCCGGTCGAGGTCGGCGGCAGTGAGGAAAGGATGACCGACCTCGGAGGCTGCACGCCAGATCCGCATGCAGGCCTCGAGGTCGGATGGTTCAAATCGACGGATCAATGTCATCTCGGGAAAGAAGAGGGGCGCACCGGCGCCCCTGCTGGTCAGAAGCGGAAGCTCAAGCCGGTGCGGACGGCGTGATTGACGAGGTCGTTGCTCTGGTCCGCATTGCCGACGGTGCTTTTGACGCCGTCGAACCGCGTCTGGTTATATTCGAGGTTGACCGACAGGTTGTCGAGAACGGCAAACTCCACACCGCCACCGAAGACATGGCCGGTCGTCCAGTCGTCGGCGGTGGTTGCGCCGCTCTCGCCCTCGAGCCGGGCAAGGGCGATACCCGCGGTGCCATAGGCGAGGAGCCGGTCGACGGCCACGCCGACCCGGGCCTTGGCGGCGCCGCTCCACTCCTGGCGCAAGGCGGCACCGCCGCCGATATCGTGCGCGAGATCGGCCGAATAGTCGGCCTCGATGACGCCACCGAGAACCAGTGGCCCGGTCTGCACGTCGCCGCCCAGGTGCACGCCCGCAAGCCAGTCGCTGGCGTCGCCAAACGGCATGGGCACCTCATCCTTCGCGGTAAAGCCTCCATGAACGCCGGCATAGAACCCCGTCCAGTCGAAACCGGCATTGTGCGGCACGGGGGAGTTGGCGGTGTAAAGATCGGCAGCCAGGGCCGGGGCGCTGAAAGCCAGCGCCGGCAGCAGGGCCATGACGGCAAATGTCTTGTTCATGTCGCATCTTCTTGTTGTCCACCGCCGCAATCCGCCGGCGGCCTCACGGGCCCGTTTCAGGCAGCCGCTTGCTAACCGATGAGACATCGCTATGCAACTACTTATTACTGTCACACGATAATGATGCTCTGGGAAGCGATATGCCTGCACCCACCGGGCGCGATGCAGCATCGGATCCCCGCTTCGCCTTTGGGGCCCGCCCGCTCGGCTCGGCCATCGCGTCCTCGTGACAGGACGGTGACAGACTCCTCCACCTATCGTAGCCTCAGAACGCAAACGACGTTCAGGCTGATCTCTGGGAGGAGATATGAAAAAGCTGCTTCTCGCGGCGCTGCTCGGCGGCGCCCTCGTCGTTCCCGCCTTTGCGGCGGATTACACCATCGTGGCCCCGGCTGCGCCCGGCGGCGGCTGGGACCAGACCGCCCGCACCATGCAGGAGGCGCTCACCGCCGAAGGCATTTCGGGCAATGTTCAGGTCACCAACGTGCCCGGCGCCGGCGGCACCATTGGCCTTGCCCAGTTCGTGAACCAGGACAAGGGCAACCCCAATGCCCTCATCGTCGGCGGCTACGTGATGGTTGGCGCCATCCTCACCAACGCTTCGCCGGTGACCCTCGCCGACGTCACCCCGATCGCCCGCCTCACCGGCGAGACCGAGGCCATCGTGGTGCCGGCTGCCTCCGACATCCAGACCATGGACGACCTCGTCGCCAAGCTTAAGGCCGATCCGGGCGCCGTGTCGTGGGCCGGCGGCTCGGCGGGTGGCGCCGACCACATCGCCGCGGGCCTGATCGCCAAGACCGTCGGCGTCGACCCCACCAAGATCAACTACATCGCCTTCTCGGGCGGTGGTGAGGCCCTCGCCGCCATCCTCGGCAACCAGGTAACGGTGGGCATTTCGGGCTACAGCGAGTTTGCCTCGCAGGTCGAGGCCGGCGCGCTCCGCCTGATAGCAGTCACCGCCGACCAGCGCGTCCCCGGCGTCGATGCGCCGACCCTCAAGGAAGCCGGCGTCGACATGGCGCTGCAGAACTGGCGCATGGTCGCGGCCGCGCCCGGCATCACCGACGAGCAGAAGGCCGCCATCAGCGCCGATATCGAGAAGCTGGTGCAGTCGGAATCGTGGAAGAAGGCCCTCGCCGATCGCGGCTGGGTCGACACCTACCTCGCAGGCGCCGAGTTCGAGACGCAGCTCGCCGCCGACATCGCCGCCACCGAGGCGATCCTGAAAGACATCGGCCTCGTTCAATGAGCGAAAAGCAGGAGCGCCGCCCCGATGGGGCGGCGTTCGTCATTGCCGCCATTCTCGCGGGCATCGCACTGGTCATCATCTGGCAGACCATGCAGATGCGGGTGCCGCCGGTGCAGGCCAAGGTCGGCCCTACGGTGTTCCCCTATATCGTCGCGGGCGGCCTGCTCGTCCTTGCCGCCGGCACCGTCGTCTCCGGCCTGAGGCGCGGCTTTCCCGCGCGCACGCCTGACCGGCTGGCGCCCATCGGCTGGGTGGTGGGTGGCCTCGTGGCGCAGATCCTGCTGCTTTCCACGGCCGGCTTCTCCATTGCCACCGGCGTGCTTTTCGCCCTCACCGCCAAGGGGTTCGGGCGCGGCAAGCTGTGGCAGACCATCCCCATCGGCGTCGTCTTCGCCTTCCTCATCTGGTTCATCTTCGCCCGCGGCCTGCAGCTGAGCCTGCCGCAGGGGCCCATAGAGCGCCTCGTCTCCACCGGACAGTTCTGACATGGACACTTTCGGCCTCCTCGCCCAGGGCCTCGTGGCTGCGCTGCAGTGGCAGAACCTCATCTACGCGCTGATCGGCGTCACCCTCGGCACGGCCGTGGGCGTGCTGCCCGGCATCGGCCCGGCGCTCACCGTGGCGCTGCTGCTCCCCGTCACCTACAAGCTCGATCCGGCCGGCTCGCTCATCATGTTTGCCGGCATCTACTATGGCGGCATGTATGGCGGCTCGACCACGTCGATCCTGCTCAACACGCCGGGCGAAAGCGCCTCCATCGTCACGGCGCTCGAAGGCAACAAGATGGCCCGCAAGGGCCGCGGCGGGCCGGCGCTCGCCACCGCCGCCATCGGCTCGTTCGTCGCGGGGCTCATCGCCACGCTGGCGCTCGCTTTCATTGCGCCCTGGGTGGTGCAATTCGCCCTCTCCTTCGGGCCGGCCGATTATTTCGCGCTCATGGTGCTGGCCTTCATCACGGTCTCCGCCGCCTTCGGCGACTCGGCGCTCAGGGGCCTCACCTCGCTCTTCATCGGGCTGGGGCTCGGGCTTATCGGCATCGACTTGCAGACAGGGCAGACGCGCCTCGCCTTCGGCATCCCCGACCTGCTCGACGGTATCGAGGTGACGACGCTGGCTGTCGCACTCTTCGCCATCGGCGAAACGCTCAAGACCTGCGGCGATCCCGGGCAGCTCAAGGAAGAGGTGCTGGCGGTCAAGGGCTCGGTGTGGATGACAATCGAGGACTGGAAGCGGTCGTGGCCCGCCTGGCTGCGCGGCACCGCCATCGGCTTTCCCATCGGCGCCATGCCGGCGGGCGGCGCCGATGTCGCGAGCTTCCTCTCCTACAGCACCGAGAAGAGCTTTTCGAAAAAGCCCGAGGAATTCGGCACCGGCGCCATCGAAGGCGTGGCCGGGCCGGAGGCCGCCAACAACGCTTCGGCGGCCGGCACGCTGGTGCCGCTATTGACGCTGGGCCTGCCGACCACGGCGACGGCGGCCATCATGCTCGCCGGCTTCCAGCAGTTCGGGCTGCAGCCGGGGCCGCTGCTGTTTGCCAATAACGCGACGCTGGTCTGGGCGCTGATCGCCAGCCTGCTCGTCGCCAACCTGATGCTGCTTGTGCTGAACCTGCCGCTCATCGGGCTCTGGGTGCGGCTTCTCACCATTCCCAAACACTGGCTCTATGCCGGCATCCTGGTGTTCGCGACGCTCGGCACCATCGGCGCCAACAGCGCCATGTCGATGAGCATCGGGCCCATCCGCATCTCGTTCGAGCTGGTGCTACTGCTGGTCTTCGGCGTGCTGGGTTACGTGCTGAGGCGCTTCCACTATCCCATCGCGCCGGTGGTGGTGGGGCTGATCCTCGGGCCGATGGCCGAACAGCAGCTTCGCCGTGCCCTCGCCATCAGCCAGGGCGACTGGGCGGTGCTGTTCCGCACGCCCATTTCGCTCGTGCTCTATGCCGTGGCGATCGCGGCGGTGGCGCTGCCCTTCATCCTCAGGATGCGCGGGCGGGGCGCGGTGCTCAACCAGCTGGCCTCGGACGAGGACTGATCGGGCCTCAGTGCCCGATCGCGCGATAGGCGGCGGCGTCGATGCCGAGGCGGTTGAGGTCGCGCTCGCGCGGCTTCCGCCCTTCCTCCACAGCCGTACCGGCGGCGACCGCGCTGCCGAAGGCGCCGAATACGGCGCCAACGCGGGCGAGGAGATGATTGCGCTTGGTGGTCATTTCGGGTGCCTCATGGTGACCCCCTGCATGTAGGTGCACAGCGGCAGATCCGGCAGGCGCCAATGGGTCATGCCAGCCATGCACCGGGAGGCTAGGGCGCCGGCGAAACGATCTCGCGCCATGCCTCGAGGAAGCGCGACCGCCGCTGCTGGTCGAGGGACACCAGCAGGGCCGGGCCGAGCGGGATGGGCTGGATCACGCCGCGGCCGCGCGCCGCGATGGCCTCGCCGGTCCACTCGCCCTCGATCCCCGGCGCCACCGAGCCCAGTCCCGCCAGGCTGGCGGCGATTTCCTGCCCTGCAGGCGAGAGCGCGAAATCGACGAAGGCCTTGCCCAGGTCGGGATGCGGCGCATCCTTGGGAATCATCATGGCCCGGGTCAGCACCAGCACATAGTCGTCGGGCACCACGATCTCGATATTCGCCCCCGCGGCCCGGCGCGCAAAGGCATAGGAGCCGAGCACGTTGTAGCCGAGTGCCAGCGTGCCGTCGGCCACGCCGTTGAGGATGCCGGGGCTCGAGCCCGAGAACACCGCCTTCACCCGGCCGAAGGCGGCGGCGAGGCGCCAGAAGTTCGACGAGATCACTTGGTCCTGCGCGGCGAGCAGGTAGCCCACGCCCGACAGGCCGATATCGTAGGTCGCGACCTTGCCGCTCAGGCGCTCGGTCTGCGCCTCCAGCATTTCGGCGAGCCGCAGGTGGGTGCGCGGCACCTCGGCGGCATTGATCAGGTCGGGGTTGTAGATGGTCACCGCCGGTTCGAAGGTGAAGCCGAACAGTTCATTGCGCCAGTGGGCCCAGTCGGGCAGGGCGCTCAGGTGCGGGCTGTCATAGGGCAGGGCGTGGCCGTCATTGGCCAGCTTGGTCATCAGGTCGGAGGCCGAGCTGATCAGCAGGTCGGGGCGCGGGTCCATCGTTCCTGCCAGGTAGCGCTCGAAGAGCGGCAGGCTGTCGGTCTCCTCATAGACCACGGTCACACCGGGATGGAGCTTCTGGAAACCCTGGACGAAATGGGCAAAGAGCGGCGTATCGGTCACGCCGACAATGTTCATCGTGCCCGTGGCCGTACCCGCAGGGGCGGGATAGGTCGTCGTCACGGCCAGCGCCGGGCGTGGCTCGCCAAGCGCCAACAGTGGCAGCAGCAGGGCGAGCGTCAGCGCCGGTTGCACCAGCCGCCCGCGCGCCTTTGCCTGGTGCTTGCGCCGGGCGATGGGTAGCCGCACCTCCACCTGCAACCCGCCGCCGGGCCGGTCGAGCAGGTCCAGCGCCCCCTCATGGGCGGAAACCACGCGGCGCACGATGGCGAGGCCGAGGCCCGAACCGGTCGTGGCCGCGCCCGTGCGCCCGCGCCTGAAGCGTTCGAGCACCAGCGGCTTTTCGTCGTCGGCAATGCCGGGGCCGCGATCGAGCACCTGCAGCACCACGCCCCCGCCATCGAGGGAGGCCATCAGCTCCACCGGGCCGGTCGAATAGACCATGGCGTTGTCGATCAGGTTGCGCACGGTTTCGCGCAGTGCCACCCGGTCGACCGGCAGCACTGCCTCCGCAGCTTCTTCGGAAACACTCATGGCGAGCCGCGCCAGCTGCTCGGGGTCGAGGCGCTGGCGCACGTCCTCGATGGCAAGCCCGAGGGCGGTCGCTTCCACCTCGGTGGCATCGAGGCGGTGCGAAACGGTGGCGTCCATCAGCAGCTGGCTCACCAGCTGGCTCGCCTGCACGGCGCCCTGGTGGATACGGCGCACGCGCTGGCGCATGGCATCGGGGTCCTCCTCCTCGATGGCGATCTGGGCCTGGGCGCGCAGCGAGGCGAGCGGCGTTCGCACCTCATGCGCGGCTTCAGCCACGAGGCCGGTCAGCCGGTCCATGGTATTGCGCAGCCGGCCCATGAAGCCGTTGAGCGCTCCGACGAGCTGGCTCACCTCGGCGGGTACCGGCACATCGACCGACGAGAAATCGTCGGGCGGGCGGCTGCGCAACTCAGCTTCGAGCTGGGTCAGCGGCGCGAAGACGCGGCCGACGCCGAACCACACCAGCGCGATGGCGAGCACGGTCAACGCCACCACCGGCACGATGGCGTTGGAGAGAATCTCGCTCGCCAGCGTCTCGCGCTCCGACTGGGTTTCGGCGACATGGATGGTCACCCAGCGCGCATCGCTGCCCGACGAGGTGAGCCGCCCCACGCTCGCCACCCGCACCAGCTCGCCACGATAGCTGACATCGCGGAAGCGCGGCCCGGCCTCGGCCAGTTCGGGCATGGCCTGCGCCAGGTCCCCGTAGCCGGTGACGGTGCGGCCGCCCGCATCCTCCACCGCGTAGAACACCCGGTCGCGGCCCGAGAACATGGCGAAGGAGGCAAAGGGCAGCTCGACGATCACGTCGTCATTTTCCACCTGCACGGCACCGGCAATGGTGAGCGCCGAGGCGGCGAGCAGGCGGTCGAAGGCCTGGTCGGCCGAGCGTTCGGCGAAGTCGCTGATGAAGAGGATCAGCGCCCCTCCGGCAAAGAGCAGCAGGGCGACGGCGAGGGCGAAGATGCGCCGCCGGATGGAGAAGGGGCGCGGCGCGGCGGGCCGGGCGCTAGCGGCCATCCGGACCCCGCAGCAGGTAGCCGACCCCGCGCGCCGTCACGATCTCCACGTCGGCCGCGTCGAGCTTCTTGCGCAGGCGCGAGATGTGGAGTTCGAGCGCGTTGACCGTCACCTCCTCGTCGAAGTTGAAAAGCTGGTTCATCAGCCGCTCCTTGGGCACCACGCGCCCGGCCTGGCCGACGAGAATCTCGAGCAGGCGGAATTCGCGCTTGCCCAGATCGACGGGCTGGCCCGAGACCGAGGCGGTGAGCCCGGCGAGGTTCAGCTCCATGTTGCCGATGGTCACGGTGCTGCTCGCCTGCCCGCCCGAGCGGCGCATCAGGGCGCGCAGCCGCGCCTCGAGCTCGCGCAGGTCGAAGGGTTTCACCAGGTAGTCGTCGGCCCCGAGGTCGAGCAGGCTCACCTTCTCGTCGATCTCCGAGCGGGCGGTGATGACGAGGATGGGGGCGTTGAAGCCGTGGCGGCGCAGCTCCGCGATCAGGCTGATGCCGTCGCGGTTGGGCAGCATCAGGTCGAGCGCCACCACATCGAAGGGCTCGCTGAGCGCCACGGGCACCACCTCGGCGCCGTCGTCGATCCACTCGACGGTATGGCCCGAGGTGCGCAGCCGCTTCTCGATGGCTTCACCCAGGTCCTGATTGTCTTCGATGAGAAGAATTCGCATGCGGCGGCTCTAGCTCCTCCGGCGCGAACTTCCCACAGCTTCCTTCGCCGCACCAGAGAGGCACGGCGGCGCAGGGCGGAGCCTCAGGCCACGCGCAGTTCGAGCGGCAGCACGTTGCCGTCCATCTCGCGCATCTGGGCCAGCGTGGTGCGGTCCAGCACCTCGGCGATGGCGTTGCGCACTTCGAGCATCATGTGGCGCACCTGGCAGGTGGCGACATCGCAGTCGTCGCAGGCTTCGTAGCGCGTGTGGCTGGCGCAGGCGATCGGTGCCAGCGGGCCGTCGAGCACGCGCACGACATTGCCGACCCTGATCTCCTCGGCCGGGCGAGCCAGCCGGTAGCCGCCGCCCTTGCCCTTGCGTGCCTGCACGATGCCGGCATTGCGCAATTCGGACAGGATGGCGTCGAGGAACTTCTTTGGAATGTTGTTGGCAGCCGAGACCTCGGTCGCCAGGGCCAGTTCCCCCGGCGGCAGGCGAGACAGGTGGACCAGGGCCTTCAACCCGTACTTGCCCTTGGCAGTCAGCATCGGAACGAAATTCCAAACTCGGCGGCTGATCAGCTTATAAGTTCCAGCAATCCGGTGGACAAGAGGCGGCCTTCCCCGCCATACCGCCGCGCGCGCGGCAAGCCGTGCCCGTTCCGCCGCGACCTGCAGAATAACGTTTCTCCCGGTCGGGTCGCTTCGGAAGCGCAATTCTCGACTGATTTTATAGACGATGTAGCATTCGGCTGGGATCATGGCCGGGCCATATGCACCGGCCGTCCAGCGAGAGTTATGCCTATGTCCGTCGTCGAGCTGCGCAGCAGGGCCGCGCCCACCGGTGTCCCCGAGCCCAGCGAAGAGGACGTTGCGAGTTTCAGGACGGCGATGCGCCATCTGGCTGGCGCCGTGGCGGTGGTCACCACGGGCACGGGCGAAGCGCGGACGGGTTTCACTGCCACTTCCGTTTCGTCCTTCTCGATGGATCCACCGACGCTCATCGTCTGCCTCAATCGCGCCGCGTCGAGCTGGCCGGTGGTGCAGCAGCATGGCGGTTTCTGCGTCAACCTCCTCGCCCACGACCAGTCGCACATCGCCGACCGTTTCGCCGGGCGCGGCGGGGTTAGGGGCGCCCGCCGCTACGAAGGCGCATCGTGGCAGAAGCAGCCTTCGGGCGCGCTGGGGCTGGTGGGCGCGCTGGTGAACATCGACTGCACGCTCGACGACGCCATCGAGCGGCATACGCACGCCATCCTGCTCGGCCGGGTCAACGCAGTGACGGCGCGCTCCGATGCCGAGCCGCTGCTCTACTGGCACGGCGCCTACCGGCTGCTCTCCAATCTCGACCGGGTACTGACCCGGGCCTGACGCCTTCCATGCGAAAGGGTGTTGCCTCGGGCGAGCCGATGAGCCATCCGTCAGGCCACGTCAGCGCGGAGAGGTAGCGGGTTGGTCAAGATCGGCATTGTCACGGTTTCGGACCGGGCGAGCAGCGGCGAATACGAGGATGCGAGCGGCCCCGCCATCGCGGCGTGGCTCGGGCGCGCCATCGCCACGCCGTGGGAACCGCTCCGCCGCGTCGTGCCGGACGGGGTCGAGTCGGTTGCCGGCGCTCTGCGCGAACTGTGCGACGAAGCCGGAGCCGATCTGGTCCTCACCACCGGCGGCACGGGGCCGTCGCCGCGCGACCTCACGCCCGAGGCGATGAAGCTGGTGATGGAAAAGGAGCTGCCGGGCTTCGGCGAGCTCATGCGCAAGATCAGCCTCGAAAGCGTGCCCACCGCCATCCTGTCGCGGCAGACCGCCGGCATTCGCGGGCGCACGCTCATCATCAACCTGCCGGGCAAGCCGCGCTCGATCGAGGTATGCCTCAACGCGGTGTTTCCAGCCGTGCCCTACTGCCTCGACCTCATCGGGGCGGGGCGCATCGAAACCAATGAAGCAGTGGTCGCCGGCTACCGGCCGGGTTAGTAGGCAGAAAAGCCCCGCCGCTGCGCAAGGAATATGGGAATGGCACCGAAATCGCCATCCGAGGTCGAGGAACTGGCGGCCGAGCCACGCCGGCGCGGCCACGGCGTTCAGAAGGTTTACGACAGGCTGCGCCAGTCGATTCTCGACCTCAGCCTGCCGCCGGGCAGTCCGCTCGACGAAATGCGCCTCTCCGAGGAGTTCAACCTCTCGCGCACGCCCATCCGCGAGGCGATGGTGCGGCTCGCGGCCGAGGGGCTGCTGACCACCCTGCCCAATCGCAACACCATCGTTGCGCCGATCGACTTCATCAACCTGCCAGTCTATTTCGAAGCGCTGACGCTGATGTACCGCGTCACCACGCGCTCGGCGGCGGTGCACCGGCGGGCCGAGCACCTGAAACAGATCAGGGTGGCCGAGGCGGCCTATGCCGATGCGGTGGAGCGCCATGACGCGCTGGGTATGATCTCGGCCAATCGCGACTTCCACGTCGCCATCGCCGAGGCGGGCGGCAATGTCTACTTCACCCAGCTCTTCGCCCGGCTGCTCGATGAGGGCCGGCGCGTGCTGCGGCTCTACTACCAGAGCTTCGACGACCACCTGCCTCGCCAGTATGTCGATGAGCACAAGGACATGGTCGCCGCCGTCGAGGCGAAGGACGCCGACCTCGCCGACCGCCTCGCCGCTGCCCACGCCGCCCAGATCGTCCGCCAGATCCAGGCCTATATCGCCCGCGACACGACCAGCGGCATCGATCTTACGGCAAGGCTGCGGTAGCTGACCCCAGCGCGCAGCCACCCACCCTCCCCCTTGTGGGGAGGGTAGCGAAGCTTGGCGCGTCAGCGCCCCAGCGTAGCTAGGGTGGGGGTACAGCACGCCCGCCAAGGCTTCGGCGACACGTCCCTTCAGCTCCGTTATGCCGGGTGAGGGCCTGCTGCCAGCCAGCTGGCGGCTTACGCCGCGTCCTTCCAGGCGCCGTACCAGGTACGGAAGCGTTTGAGCGCCTGCTCGGCGTACCCCGCCTGGGCCGGCGTGAGCGCGTCGGTCTCGTTGAAGTGCAGGGCGTATTCCTGCTCGCCGTTGAGGACGAGGAGGTACTTGAAGAACAGCACCAGGTCGGGGCCGGCGTCCCAGGCGGAGAGCGGCATCAGCGCCTCTTCCAGTTCCTTGGCACGGCGGCGGGCGACAGGGTCGCCCTGCTGCGCCTTCTGGCACAGCTCGACCAGGTGCAGCACTTCGCGCGGCAGGCAGTTGCCGATGCCGGTGATGGCGCCCTGCGCGCCGCACTGCACGAAGCCGTGGTAGACTGCGGTGTCCACACCCACCATCAGGGTCAGGTCGGGGTCGCCCGAGGTGATGTTCTCGGCCGCGAAGGTCAGGTCGTCCTCGCCGCCGAACTCCTTGAACCCCATGAGGTTCTTGTGCTCGGCGCGCAGCGCGAAGAACAGGTCGGCGCGGGTGGCAAAGCCGTAATAGGGGCTGTTGTAGATCACCGCCGGCAGGTCGGGGGCGGCGGAGAGCAGGGCCTTGAAATGGGCCTTCTGCGCCGACATCGAGGAGCCGCGCGAGAGCACGCGGGGGATCAGCATCAGGCCGGCCGCGCCCACCTTCTGGGCATGGGCGGCGTGGGCCACGGCGGTGGCGGTGTTGACGGCACCGGTGCCGACAATCACCGGAATGCCAGCTTTCACCAACGCCTCGACGCCCTGCATGCGCTGGGCATCGGTGAGCAGCGGCCAGTCACCCATCGAACCGCAATAGACCACGGCCGACATGCCAAGGTCGATCAGCTCCTTGCCCTTGCGGACAAGGGCGTCGAGATCGGGCGTGCGGTCGGGACGGCAGGGCGTCATCAGGGCGGGGATGCACCCGGTGAAGGGGTTCTTGACCATGGGAACGGCTCCAGGGGCTGGGAGGGTTTTCCGATGCCTATAAGTCCTTGCCGACAGTTTGTCGACAAATCTTAGGTCTTAAGGCTGTGCTCCAGGCAGGCGAGCCAGTTGCCATGCGCGAGCTTGTCGAGCAACGGCGCGTCATAGCCGTGGGCGCGGAGTGCTTCAAACAGGCGCGGTACGCCAGTCACGTCACGGATCGGCTCGGGCACGGTGCAGCCGTCGAAGTCCGAGCCGAGGCCGACATGGTCCTCGCCCAGCCGCTCGATCAGGTGGTCGACATGGCGCACCATGATCTCGAGCCCCATGTCGGGCGAGCCAGCGCCGTCGGGGCGCAGGAAGCCGACGGCGAAGTTGAGTCCCACCATGCCCTTGCTCTCCCGGATCTGGTCGAGCTGACGGTCGGTGAGGTTGCGCGCCGAGGGGCAGAGCGCATGGGCGTTCGAGTGCGTGGCGACCAGCGGCGCGTCCGAGATACGCGCCACGTCGTTGAAGCCGGCCTCGTTCATGTGGCTGAGGTCGACCAGGATGCCCAGCTTGTTGCAGAGCCGGATCAGGTCCTTGCCCGCCTCGGTTAGCCCCGGTCCCCGGTCGGGCGAGGAGGGGAAGGCGAAGGGCACCCCGTGGCCGAAAAGCGTCGGGCGGCTCCATACCGGGCCAAGCGAGCGCAGCCCCATGTCGTGGAAGAGGTAAAGCGCGTCGAGGTCGGCGCCTATCGCCTCGGCGCCTTCCATGTGCATCACGGCAGCAATTCGCCCGCTGCCGAAAGTCTGCCGCACGGCGGCGGCGCTGCGGCAGATGGCGAAATCGTCGGGCGCCACCCGTTCCATCCACTGAAGGTGTCCTGCCATGGCGAGGGCGATAGGCTGGGCAATCTCCATCGGCACCGGGGCCGGCAGCGGCACGTCGAACGGCACCTGCTTCATCATCGCCAGATATTCGAGTCCCTGGCTCGGCGAGGGCACGAAGATGGCGAACAGGCCGCCGGCGAAGCCCGCCTGCTTCATGCGGCCGAGGTCGAGATGACCGCTGCCGGTGGCGCCGAGCCACAGCTCTTCGCGCCGGTGGGGCTCCTGCTGCAGGCGGAGCAGAAAATCGTTGTGGCCGTCGAAGAAGGGGAGCGGGGTGGTCATCTCTAGTCCTGTCGCCCGCCCTGCGGCAGGCTGGTAAGTGGCGGCGCGGCAGGGGCACTGCCCCCGATTGCACAGTGTCGACACTCAACCATTACGGGCGCCAAGCCAAGGCCGGCGGCGGGGCGGCAACGCGTTCCCACCACGTTTCACACACGCCCTGGTCCCGCAGAAACGGGGTGCAAGGTCAAGGTCTTGTGTCGCTCCCCTGACCATGTAATGTCGCAGGTAAATATTTACTGGCCGGTCGAGGGGGCTTGCCAGTGGCGCCCGAAGCGGGGCCGGCACCAACTGCGGAGGGGCAGGAGGATGGCGAAGGAGGAGGCCTTCCAGCGGCGCAAATCCCTGCTGCGACAGCTCGTCGACAGCCGGGTGCTGCTGCTGATGTGCGTCCCGGCGATCATCTTCTTCATCGTGTTCAACTACGCGCCAATGCCCGGCGCGTGGATCGCGTTCACGAATTTCAACTACCGCGACGGAATTTTCGGCAGCCCGTTCGTGGGGCTCAAGAACTTCGAGTTCCTCATCAAGTCGGGCCAGCTGTGGACGCTGACCCGCAACACCATTCTCTACAACCTCGCCTTCATCATCCTGGGCAACATCCTGCAGATCGCCATCGCGATCATGCTCAACGAGATCCGCTCGGCCTTCTTCAAGAAGATCAGCCAGGCGGCGATGTTCCTGCCCTTCTTCATCTCGGCAGTGCTTGTCGGCGTCATCGCCTTCAACCTGCTCAACTACGATACCGGCGCCATCAACGCGCTGATCAGGCAGACGGGCGGCGACCCGATCAAGATCTACAGCCAGGCGGGGCTGTGGCCCATCATCATCATCCTGGTCCACCTGTGGCAGTCCACCGGCTACGGCTCCATCGTGTATTTCGCCGCCATCATGGGCATCGACCGCAGCCTCTACGAGGCGGCGACGGTCGATGGCGCCAATGCCTGGCAGCGCATCCGCTACGTCACCCTGCCCAGCCTCAAGCCGACTTTCATCATCCTGGTGCTGTTCTCGCTGGGGGGCATCATGCACGGCAATTTCGGGCTGTTCTGGAACCTCATCGGCAACAACGCCTCGCTGTTCTCCACCACCGACATCATTGAGACCTCGGTCTATCGCATGGTGCTGAGCCAGAACAACTTTACCACCTCCACCGCCGTGGGCCTCTACCAGTCGCTGTTCGGCTTCGCCCTCGTGATGACGGCGAACTGGATCGTGCGGCGGATCAACAAGGACTACGCGCTGTTCTGATGACCGACCGGATCGAGACCATCATCGGGCAAGGGGGCGTGGGGCTGGCGCCGGCCAAGCCGCGCGCCGTGAAGCTCGACCGCTCCGACATCATCCTGCAGTCGATCTCCTACGTCTTCGTCACGCTCTTCGCGCTGTTCTGCCTCGCCCCCTTCGTCCTCATCCTTTCGGCCTCGTTCTCGTCCGAGGCGGCGATCATGAAGACGGGCTTCGGCATCCTGCCCAAGGATTTCACCCTCACTGCGTACGAGTGGATCTTCCGCGCGCCCCGGCAGGTGGTCGGCTCCTACATCGTCACCATCACGATGACGGTCTGCGGCACGGCGATCGGGCTCTTCATCATCTCGATGACGGGGTATGCGCTCAACCGGAAGGACTTCCCCTTCCGCAACTACATCGCGTTCTTCATCTATTTCACCACGCTGTTCTCGGCCGGCCTCGCGCCCACCTTCCTGTGGGTGGCGCGCGACCTGGGGCTGCGCGGCAACTACCTCGCGGTGTTCCTGCAACTGCTGATGACGCCGTGGCTCATCATCCTCATGAAGAACTTCATGCGCACCGTGCCCTACGAGATCATCGAGTCGGGCAAGATGGACGGCGCCGGGGATTTTCGCATCTTCCTGTCGCTCTGCCTGCCGATGATGAAGCCGGCGCTCGCCACCATCGGGCTCTTCCTCGCGCTCGCCTATTGGAACGAGTGGTACCTGAGCTCGCTCTACCTGGGCAGCACGGTCGAGTTCAAACCGCTGCAGTATCACCTCTACAACGTCATCAACACGGCCAACGCCCTGCGCAACTCGGTGGCCGGGTCGAACGTGAGCGTCACCAACCTGCCCAGCAACACGCTGAAGATGGCGAGCGCCATCGTGGCCATCGGCCCGATCCTGCTGCTCTACCCCTTCATCCAGAGATACTTCGTCAGCGGCATCACCATTGGTGCAGTCAAGGGATGACCACATGACCAAGTGAGGCGGCCGTTTGAGGGAGTTGGCCGCGAGACGCGAAGCCTGAATTCAGAGGAGGAGCTGAAATGCAAAGAAGGAACTTCGTACGGCTCGGGGCGGCGGTTCTCGCCCTCGGCCTCAGCGCTCCGGCGCTCACCGCCGCGGCGCTCGCCCAGAGCGCTCCGGTCGAGATCACCATGCTGACCCTGGGCAACAAGCCCACCAATGGCCGGCTCGAGGCGATGCTCGAAAAGTTCAACGAGAAGCTCGTCGAGAAGGCCAACGCCAGGCTCGACCTGTTCTACATCGAGTGGGCGGACTGGCAGACCCAGTACAACGTCCAGCTGCTCTCGGGCGACGACAATGTCGACCTCATTGCCACCGCCACCGACTGGCTCTTCGGCTGGGAGAACGCGCAGAAGGGCGCCTTCCTGCCGCTCAGCGAGGACATGCTGAAGACCCACGCCCCCAAGACCTGGGCGCAGGTCGAGGCCGACGGCCACTGGGACCTCACCAAGCTCGACGATGGCAACATCTATTTCCTGCCTGAGGACAACTACACCCAGTACACCAACCACGGCTTCTTCTACCGCGGCGACTGGGCGAAGGAGGCCGGGTTCGAGAACGGCGAGATCACGAAGTTCGAGGACTTCACCAGGTATTTCGAGTGGATCAAGGCCAACAAGCCTGACATCTACCCGTGGGACGTGCCCGGCTCCAACGAAGCGGCGCTTACCGGCTACATCCAGGGCCACACCGACTTCCAGACCCTGCAGCAGATCACGGCGGGCAACTTCTTCCCCTTCCATACCAAGGAGGCCGATCCCTACACGGTGACCTCGTGGTACATGGAGGGCGACGCGCTCATCGAGGCGGCCAACCTCGCGAAGCAGTGGAACGACATGGGCGTCTGGCGCGAGGATGCGCTCAACTATGACGGCGACTCGCGCGAGTCCCTTTATGCCGGCCTGACGGGCACCGACCAGCACCACACGCAGACCTATCTGACCCAGATCGTCTCGAACATGACGACAAAGCAGCCCGGCTCCGACCCCAAGTTCTTCTACTGGGGCAAGGAAAACGGCAATTTCTTCAAGGACATCTTCACCCACGGCGCCATGGCCGTGAGCGCCAATTCGCGCAACCCGGAAAAGGCCCTCGAGGTCTACGACCTCATCCGCAACGACAAGGAGATGTACATGCTCTTCGTCTACGGCATCGAGGGCGAGGACTACATCATCCGCGAGGATGGCGTGCTGGACCGGCCGGAGGGGTGGGACATGTCCACCATGGACCTCGGCACCAATTATTGGTGGGGCCGCACCGATGAATTCGAGCCGGTCCGCACCACCGACGCCCCCAACAAGGCCGAGGTGATTGCCGAGCTCGACGCGGTGGCCAAGGACTACACGTACTCGACCCTGCTCATCAACAAGCCGAACATCGACTCGACCACCGCCGCCATGGCCGCGGTACTGGCCGAGTACATCCCGCAGCTCCAGTACGGCAAGTTCGACGACCCGGCCGCTGCCGTCGCCGAAATGCGGCAGAAGCTCCTCGATGTGGGCTACGAGGAGGCCCGCGCCTCGATCCAGGCCGACATGGACGCCTGGAAGGCCGCCCGCGGCCTCTAGGACGACCGATCATGGACGGGCGGGCCTGCGGGCTCGCCCGCTCCCTTCGGAGGATTACCCGTGGATAGCCTGTTCTCGCCCGATTCCGTGCTGATGCGCGGCCTGACCCGCATCGCCGACGTGATGATCCTCAACGTCCTGTTCATCGTCACGTCGCTCCCGGTGGTGACGCTGGGCGCCTCGCTGACGGCGCTCAACTTCACCGCCATGCGCATCGCCACGGGGCGCTGCAACTCGGTGTCGGGCGACTATTTCCGCTCGTTCCGCCAGAACTTCCGGCAGGCGACCATCGTGGCCCTCGTCCTCGCCTTCCTCGCCGCGGTGCTATTTGCCTGGTACGTCGTCGTCACCAATCTCGCCATCGATCCGCTCTTTGAGCTGATCCTCCTCGCCATCTGGTACGGCCTCGCCTTCACCTACGTGATGATGGCGGTCTTCACCTTCCCCTACCTCGCGAGCTTCGAGGGCACGACGCGGCAGGTGCTGCGCAACGCCCGGCTGATGAGCTGGAAGCACACGCCCACCGCCCTGGCCGCGCTGACGCTCATCGGGCTCGCCGTCCTCGTCACCGTCTTCTACCCGCAGGCCACGGGCTACGGCCTCGCCTGGCTGCTGATCGGCTTTGGTGGCATCGCCACCGCCAACGGCTTCCTCTTCGCCCGCATCTTCGACCGTTACATCGCCGCCGCGGCGGCCGCGCAACAATAGGGGCCACAGCCTCATGCATCGCTACGACATCCGCCGCTGGGCCTTCTTCCTCGGCGACGAGCCCCAGGCCTGGGCCAAGGGGTTTGACGATTCCGGCTGGCGCCGGCTCACCGCGCCGCATGACTGGAGCGTCGAGCAGCCCTTCGCCGAGCATCATTCGAGCGGCACCGGCTACCTGCCGGGCGGCATCGGCTGGTATCGGGCCCATATCCCGCTGGCCGAGCTGGGCGAGCTCGCCGGCCGCCACGCGCGGCTCCGCTTCGAGGGCGTCTACAAGAACGCGCAGGTCTGGGTGAACGGCTACCATCTGGGTGGCCGTCCCAATGGCTGGGTCGAGTTCTCCTTCGACCTCACCGAGATCCTCTCCTACCTCACCGGCGAGGAGGTGGTCGTCGCGGTGCGGGTCGAGCACACCGACATCTCCGACAGCCGCTGGTACAATGGCACCGGCATCAACCGGCACGTCTTCCTCGAGCTGCACCAGCCGGTGCGTGTCGCCGAATACGGCACGGTTTTCGAAACGCTGGCCGCCAGCGCCGACGAGGCTTCGGTCCGCATCGCCCAGACGCTCTGCAACGACACGGCCGAAGCTGTCACCGTCCACGTCCAGCACGAACTGCGCTCGCTCTCGGGCGGCGCCGTGCACACCTTCGTCGGCAAGGCCGAGGTCCCGGCGGGCGAAAGCGCCAGCGCCCAAGTCACCGGCAGGGTGCCGCAACCCGACCTCTGGTCGGACACCAGGCCAAACCTCTACCGGCTCACCACCACCCTCAGCTGGGCCGAAAAGGGCGAGGTGCGCCGCGCCCAGTACGAGGAAACGGTCGGCGTCCGCACCTTCCGCTTCGATCCCGACCACGGCTTCTTCATCAATGGCGAGGCGCGCAAGCTCAAGGGCGTGTGCCTCCACGAGGATGCCGGCGTCTTCGGCACCGCCGTACCGGCGGCGGTGTGGCTGCGCCGGCTGCTGGCGCTCAAGCGCATGGGCTGCAACGGCATACGCATGGCCCACAACCCCCATGCGCCCGAGCTCTACCGGCTCTGCGATGCGCTCGGCTTCTTCGTCATCGACGAGGCCTTCGACGAGTGGGAGAACCCCAAGAACAAGTGGTGGCAGGGCCACAATGTCTATCCGCCGCGCCACCAGGGCTACGCCAAGGATTTCCCCGCCTGGCACCAGCGCGACCTCGAGAACATGGTGGAGGCGCACCGCAACCACCCCTCGATCATCGCGTGGAGCATCGGCAACGAGATCGACTACCCCAACGATCCCTATGCCAGCGCCATGTTCGAAGCCATGACGGGCAATAACGACGCCAACAAGTCCGCCCGCCAGCGTGCCTACGACCCCGACCGGCCCGATGCGCGCCGCCTCGCCACCCTGTCGCGCAAGCTCGCCGCCATCGTGCGGGCCAAGGATGCGACCCGCCCGGTCACGGTCGGTTCGGCCTTCCCCGAACTGTCGCGGCATACCGGCTTCCTCGAGCCGCTCGACCTCGTCGGCTACAACTACAAGGAACACCTCTATCCGGAGGACCACGCCAGGTTCCCGGCCCAGCCCATCGTCGGCAGCGAGAATGGCCACAGCCATGCCAACTGGCGCGCGGCGGCCGACAACCCCTACATTTCCGGCCAGTTCCTCTGGACCGGCATCGACTACCTCGGCGAAACCCATGGCTGGCCCTATCACGGCTCCGGCGCGGGGCTGCTCAACGTCGCCGGGTTCGAAAAACCGGCCTTTCACCTCCGCGCCAGCTGGTGGTCCGACGAGCCGGTTGCCTATATCGCCACCCGCCTGCGCGAGGAACAGCGCCACATCTGGTCGCTGCCCGTCTCGCGCAATTGGGACGGCATCGCCGCCGGCACCCACGAAGTGCTGTGCCTCTCCAACGGTGTGCCTCGTCTCACCGCCAATGGCGCCGAAATCACCCTCACCCGCGACGAGCAGGATGGTTGCTGGGTCGCAACTGGTCCGACCGATGCGCCGCTGGTGCTCGAAACCCTGCGCGACGGCGAGGTAGTGGCGTGCGACACGTTCGGCCCCTCCGGGGATGCGATCCGCCTCGACGCCGTGGTCTGGCAACCTCCCCCCGGCCTCATCCCCCGCCTCGCAGCCGCCGGCCTCGATCACGAGGGCGTGGTCCAGATCGAGTGCACCCTCCGCGACCCCGCCGGCAACTGCGCCCGCAACGACCTCCCCATCACCGCCACCATCGAAGGCGGTTCCCTCCTCGGCCTCGAAAACGGCAACCTCGCCGACAACACGCCCTACACCGAGCCTTGCCGCAATACCCACGAGGGCCGGCTGATCGCCTTCGTCCGCAAGGATGATGCGGCGCGCGTGAAACTCACCGCCCCAGGCCTGCCAGAGGTGGTGCTGGAGCTCTGAACCCAGCGGCGAAGTCGCTCTACACCCTCCCCTTCATGGGAGGGCCGGGGAGGGGCCGTCTCGCTCCCAGGCCGCGCACTTTGCCGCCCCCTCCACCACGCTGCGCGCGGTCCCTCTCCCCCGCTTCGCGGTGGAGGACCGGAGCGCACTTCATCACCGGGGCTCAAGCACCGGACGTCGAAGGCACGTGATCTTCCCCCGTGAAGCGGGGGAAGGGGACCATGCGAAGCATGGTGAAGGGGGCGGCAACACACGCGACCTTTCAAGCGGTCCAAGCTCCCCACCACCCCCATCCCACCCCCAACACCGTAGGGAGCGATAGGCCGGGGAGCGTATCCCCGCGAGCCCCGCTCGTTCAGGCCACCCCGCTCATCCCACCCCCGACCTGTCATCCCGGGCTTGACCCGGGACCCAACCCGAAACCCGCGCAGGTGACGAGATGGTTCCCGGCTCGTCGGCCGGGATGACCCCGTGGGGAACAGATCGGGTGAACGAACTTATCCCCGCGATTCTGGCCGGTGCCACACTGCGCTCATCTGCTGCACCGAAGCGAGATCATGACGAGTGGTTGGTGCGGTGGGGGTCGGGTGGCG
>ENA-UOVV01000511-UOVV01000511.1-compost-metagenome-genome-assembly--contig:-NODE-511-length-45011-cov-7.180710_pt1 | contig 45011 bp, 29 predicted proteins | sample MGYA00238155_ERZ761577 | MGnify/ENA primary metagenome ERZ761577 (study PRJEB28898, sample SAMN06268775) | compost metagenome | isolation source: Emeryville, CA | place: USA:Emeryville, CA | collected... | reverse complement strand
CAGTTGTGATTTGCTTTCAATCTTTTCTGTAGCTTAGGTCTTTGACAACGTACTAATTTTAGTGCCAACATCTGCATTTGTTGTGATTTGCTTTCAATCTTTTCTGTAGCTTAGGTCTTTGACAACAGTTGGTTCAGAATAAGCAATACCAGCAGCGTTGTGATTTGCTTTCAATCTTTTCTGTAGCTTAGGTCTTTGACAACATTCCTCGCTTACCTTGATTTTATCCTTTAGTTGTGATTTGCTTTCAATCTTTTCTGTAGCTTAGGTCTTTGACAACAATTAACAGGCGGACTTTATTTGGTTGGAAGTTGTGATTTGCTTTCAATCTTTTCTGTAGCTTAGGTCTTTGACAACGTATTCACCAGCCGTCTCACCTTCTATAAGTTGTGATTTGCTTTCAATCTTTTCTGTAGCTTAGGTCTTTGACAACACGAAAGGGAAACAATAGTCATATCCGCTGGTTGTGATTTGCTTTCAATCTTTTCTGTAGCTTAGGTCTTTGACAACCAAGCTGGGTGAGTTGATTTACATTCAGCCGTTGTGATTTGCTTTCAATCTTTTCTGTAGCTTAGGTCTTTGACAACTATAGCCTTAACAGCGATGAAACAATTGTGGTTGTGATTTGCTTTCAATCTTTTCTGTAGCTTAGGTCTTTGACAACTTACAAAACGGTAATACCCTTCGGTATTGAGTTGTGATTTGCTTTCAATCTTTTCTGTAGCTTAGGTCTTTGACAACGTATTCTAGTGAACTACCCATTCGCCTTAGGTTGTGATTTGCTTTCAATCTTTTCTGTAGCTTAGGTCTTTGACAACAATCGTGTTCCATCGGTAAAATGAAGTACCGTTGTGATTTGCTTTCAATCTTTTCTGTAGCTTAGGTCTTTGACAACAATAGGGATAATGATGTTTTCGCCTTCCTCGTTGTGATTTGCTTTCAATCTTTTCTGTAGCTTAGGTCTTTGACAACTATTTAGCAGGCTGAACGTATGCAGCCGCGTTGTGATTTGCTTTCAATCTTTTCTGTAGCTTAGGTCTTTGACAACTCAATTCTTACGACAACGCAAGAGCAAGACGTTGTGATTTGCTTTCAATCTTTTCTGTAGCTTAGGTCTTTGACAACCCACAAAGGCGGTTACTGAATTCTTCGACGTTGTGATTTGCTTTCAATCTTTTCTGTAGCTTAGGTCTTTGACAACCCACGTCCTACCAGAGTAGATACATTCTACGTTGTGATTTGCTTTCAATCTTTTCTGTAGCTTAGGTCTTTGACAACTACAGATATGCGCTATCGAAGTCGTTGATAGTTGTGATTTGCTTTCAATCTTTTCTGTAGCTTAGGTCTTTGACAACTCCGAAGGGTATGGTGCTGAACTTACTGCGGTTGTGATTTGCTTTCAATCTTTTCTGTAGCTTAGGTCTTTGACAACGTAAACGTTTTCCCCCTCTGGTCTATGACAGTTGTGATTTGCTTTCAATCTTTTCTGTAGCTTAGGTCTTTGACAACCGCCCGTTCCTTGCCCAATTCATTAACCATGTTGTGATTTGCTTTCAATCTTTTCTGTAGCTTAGGTCTTTGACAACTTTGCACACCCGAACCAATAGCCCTTTCCCGTTGTGATTTGCTTTCAATCTTTTCTGTAGCTTAGGTCTTTGACAACAAGTTTTTTCATTTCGCCTAAACACATTGAGTTGTGATTTGCTTTCAATCTTTTCTGTAGCTTAGGTCTTTGACAACAGCGTAATATCGCTGCATGAAGCTGGACATGTTGTGATTTGCTTTCAATCTTTTCTGTAGCTTAGGTCTTTGACAACAGAAATGGAAGCAGTACAAACAGGAACAATGTTGTGATTTGCTTTCAATCTTTTCTGTAGCTTAGGTCTTTGACAACTACAATGATGCGCTCAATCTTGGTTTGACGGTTGTGATTTGCTTTCAATCTTTTCTGTAGCTTAGGTCTTTGACAACTTTCGGTAGTATCTCCGTTTTGTAGTGGTGTTGTGATTTGCTTTCAATCTTTTCTGTAGCTTAGGTCTTTGACAACTCTTTAATGTGTATCAACACCGCCGTAGTAGTTGTGATTTGCTTTCAATCTTTTCTGTAGCTTAGGTCTTTGACAACTCTACTCAATGGTGATGTACCCATTGATTGTTGTGATTTGCTTTCAATCTTTTCTGTAGCTTAGGTCTTTGACAACATCGTCATTCTCCATATTTCTTTCAGTTCCGTTGTGATTTGCTTTCAATCTTTTCTGTAGCTTAGGTCTTTGACAACATCTTCCCAAATAACCGCGTCTCTCTTAACGTTGTGATTTGCTTTCAATCTTTTCTGTAGCTTAGGTCTTTGACAACAAGTGTGGCGACCATTCCTTTACGCTGCTTGTTGTGATTTGCTTTCAATCTTTTCTGTAGCTTAGGTCTTTGACAACTCCTAATTACGTCACCGTATTGGCAATAAGTTGTGATTTGCTTTCAATCTTTTCTGTAGCTTAGGTCTTTGACAACTTTACAAGAATTTATGATATTGGATATTTTGTTGTGATTTGCTTTCAATCTTTTCTGTAGCTTAGGTCTTTGACAACAATGTTTCGATGCCATAGTTATGCTATTGTGTTGTGATTTGCTTTCAATCTTTTCTGTAGCTTAGGTCTTTGACAACCGGACCTCCTACGGTACTAACGGTTGATGAGTTGTGATTTGCTTTCAATCTTTTCTGTAGCTTAGGTCTTTGACAACAGGTTTGATTGATTGTATTGTGCCAGGGTGGTTGTGATTTGCTTTCAATCTTTTCTGTAGCTTAGGTCTTTGACAACTATAATGGAGTTACATATAACTCAGCAACCGTTGTGATTTGCTTTCAATCTTTTCTGTAGCTTAGGTCTTTGACAACGTGATCCGCTACAGAACGAGCATAGAAGACGTTGTGATTTGCTTTCAATCTTTTCTGTAGCTTAGGTCTTTGACAACCGGCGCAAGTGAAGGCACGTATACTGCCGGGTTGTGATTTGCTTTCAATCTTTTCTGTAGCTTAGGTCTTTGACAACTCGATGCGCTCTTTGTAAACCTGCTGCGTGGTTGTGATTTGCTTTCAATCTTTTCTGTAGCTTAGGTCTTTGACAACTCGGCAAACAGTTTGATCATGTTTGAGCTGTTGTGATTTGCTTTCAATCTTTTCTGTAGCTTAGGTCTTTGACAACAGATTGAAAATGATATTGAGTCATTAAACGTTGTGATTTGCTTTCAATCTTTTCTGTAGCTTAGGTCTTTGACAACAGCACGATCGACGTCCTTTTCAAAAACGAAGTTGTGATTTGCTTTCAATCTTTTCTGTAGCTTAGGTCTTTGACAACCAATAACTTGACCTTTCCACTGTGCCATAGTTGTGATTTGCTTTCAATCTTTTCTGTAGCTTAGGTCTTTGACAACAATGTAGATTATATATGCAAATACAGGGTAGTTGTGATTTGCTTTCAATCTTTTCTGTAGCTTAGGTCTTTGACAACTGTACATGGCCACAGTTTGAAAGGTAGATGTTGTGATTTGCTTTCAATCTTTTCTGTAGCTTAGGTCTTTGACAACTTTTGTTGTTATTTATGTTGTTAAAAATTAGTTGTGATTTGCTTTCAATCTTTTCTGTAGCTTAGGTCTTTGACAACCATAGAGGGGAACGGTGCAGCATCTTTACTGTTGTGATTTGCTTTCAATCTTTTCTGTAGCTTAGGTCTTTGACAACTATTCGGTAATGCCTGATCATTGGATAATGGTTGTGATTTGCTTTCAATCTTTTCTGTAGCTTAGGTCTTTGACAACCCTTTCGATAATTGTATGAACAGGAGATTGTTGTGATTTGCTTTCAATCTTTTCTGTAGCTTAGGTCTTTGACAACCAATAACTCTGTAAAGTTTCAGGCTTTCAGGTTGTGATTTGCTTTCAATCTTTTCTGTAGCTTAGGTCTTTGACAACCAATCTGAAAACAGAAACCACAACCTACGGTTGTGATTTGCTTTCAATCTTTTCTGTAGCTTAGGTCTTTGACAACTTTATGGGAGGTGGAGTGGTGGATGCCCCTGTTGTGATTTGCTTTCAATCTTTTCTGTAGCTTAGGTCTTTGACAACTGCGGTTAAACCATTAAAAAAACATATCAGGTTGTGATTTGCTTTCAATCTTTTCTGTAGCTTAGGTCTTTGACAACTCACTCCGTTTACATACGCCCTGACCCGAAGTTGTGATTTGCTTTCAATCTTTTCTGTAGCTTAGGTCTTTGACAACTTATTGCCCGTGTGAAAGAGGCAAAGAAGAGTTGTGATTTGCTTTCAATCTTTTCTGTAGCTTAGGTCTTTGACAACGTTTCTGGATCTGTCGTTCCTGCCAATGAAGTTGTGATTTGCTTTCAATCTTTTCTGTAGCTTAGGTCTTTGACAACTAAGGTCGGTAAGCGGAAGTTTACCATCCAGTTGTGATTTGCTTTCAATCTTTTCTGTAGCTTAGGTCTTTGACAACGTTCGCCGGAACAGTAAACGGCATCTGGTAGTTGTGATTTGCTTTCAATCTTTTCTGTAGCTTAGGTCTTTGACAACTTCTGCATCAGGAGATGGGTCTGAAGAAGGGTTGTGATTTGCTTTCAATCTTTTCTGTAGCTTAGGTCTTTGACAACATGTCGAACGCCTTTGCCTCATCCTCCGTAGTTGTGATTTGCTTTCAATCTTTTCTGTAGCTTAGGTCTTTGACAACGCTATGCTCATGCTTTCCGCCTTGATGACAGTTGTGATTTGCTTTCAATCTTTTCTGTAGCTTAGGTCTTTGACAACTTTGTTTTTCAATTTAACATTAGTGGTACAGTTGTGATTTGCTTTCAATCTTTTCTGTAGCTTAGGTCTTTGACAACAGCGCAACTACGATTTTTTATGTTGAAGGAGTTGTGATTTGCTTTCAATCTTTTCTGTAGCTTAGGTCTTTGACAACAAATCACGCTTCCTTAATAGCCTCAACTTAGTTGTGATTTGCTTTCAATCTTTTCTGTAGCTTAGGTCTTTGACAACTTTCATCAGCTAGCTTATCCTGCGCATACAGTTGTGATTTGCTTTCAATCTTTTCTGTAGCTTAGGTCTTTGACAACCAGAAGCGTTACCTCACTTCCTGATGGGTTGTTGTGATTTGCTTTCAATCTTTTCTGTAGCTTAGGTCTTTGACAACTTCATTTGAACAGAAAACAACCCACCGCACGTTGTGATTTGCTTTCAATCTTTTCTGTAGCTTAGGTCTTTGACAACCGTCTGTTGTGTAGTGCCGTTGTGAATGTAGTTGTGATTTGCTTTCAATCTTTTCTGTAGCTTAGGTCTTTGACAACCTATCTTTACCACTAGTATGTGAGTTGCCGTTGTGATTTGCTTTCAATCTTTTCTGTAGCTTAGGTCTTTGACAACTGCCTCGCGTGTCTGTGTTGGTTCAGGCATGTTGTGATTTGCTTTCAATCTTTTCTGTAGCTTAGGTCTTTGACAACATCGCCGCATCTCTTGAGTGGCTCGAAGTAGTTGTGATTTGCTTTCAATCTTTTCTGTAGCTTAGGTCTTTGACAACCGGTACAACAATGCGTTAGCAATCGCTGCAGTTGTGATTTGCTTTCAATCTTTTCTGTAGCTTAGGTCTTTGACAACAGACGCTATCATGTCGTATAGCGTTCTGTTGTTGTGATTTGCTTTCAATCTTTTCTGTAGCTTAGGTCTTTGACAACAGCAGCGCGAATGGCAGCGAAGCGAAACTAGTTGTGATTTGCTTTCAATCTTTTCTGTAGCTTAGGTCTTTGACAACTTTTGTGATGTCCTGAACGATCATGCCACTGTTGTGATTTGCTTTCAATCTTTTCTGTAGCTTAGGTCTTTGACAACAATGCTTTGAGAATTTCGGCGGCTTCCTTGTTGTGATTTGCTTTCAATCTTTTCTGTAGCTTAGGTCTTTGACAACCTACAAACTAGGATACGGTAATAACATTAGTTGTGATTTGCTTTCAATCTTTTCTGTAGCTTAGGTCTTTGACAACACAGGGTAGTTACAGTTAACCCCGTAACTCGTTGTGATTTGCTTTCAATCTTTTCTGTAGCTTAGGTCTTTGACAACGATGATACCTACGGCGAGATGGTGTTTTAGTTGTGATTTGCTTTCAATCTTTTCTGTAGCTTAGGTCTTTGACAACCGCGTAACATATCGGCGCAACCTCGATGAAAGTTGTGATTTGCTTTCAATCTTTTCTGTAGCTTAGGTCTTTGACAACGCATTGAGGTTTGAATAAGTATGATAAGCGGTTGTGATTTGCTTTCAATCTTTTCTGTAGCTTAGGTCTTTGACAACTCACCGTCACATAGTTGCTGCCATCTTCCTGTTGTGATTTGCTTTCAATCTTTTCTGTAGCTTAGGTCTTTGACAACATTGTACCCATCGTATATTTTCAGCGTAGTGTTGTGATTTGCTTTCAATCTTTTCTGTAGCTTAGGTCTTTGACAACCAGCAGCGTTACCTCAATACCTGAGGGCTTGTTGTGATTTGCTTTCAATCTTTTCTGTAGCTTAGGTCTTTGACAACCTCAAGGAAAGAGAAAGGGTTTTCTGCGATGTTGTGATTTGCTTTCAATCTTTTCTGTAGCTTAGGTCTTTGACAACGGATATTCCCGAAAGCCGCTACAGTAAAGCTTTTTAACCGGTCTACAGTATTAAAAAAACGGACTCCACCGGTCCGTTTTTTTATTTTTTAGTTTATTTTTTGACTTCAGATCTTTCAAATGCATTGCCTGGAAGGAGGCTGATTCTTAAAAAAGTTCCAATTGTTGTATCGTACCAGGGACTTCCACCTGCTCCTGACCGCGGAAGATTTCCATCATGCCAAATTGCTTGTCGGTGATGCACATAATGCCTACATGTCCTCTGGGTGGTAAAATTCTCTTCACACGTTTTATATGCACTTCGGCATTTTCGCGACTGCTGCAGTGTCGCAGGTACATGCTGAACTGAAACATTTGGAAGCCGTCGGACAGCATTTTTTTGCGAAACTGCGCATAGTTTTTTCGATCGGTCTTGGTTTCCGTCGGGAGATCGAACATAACGAGTACCCACATGATACGGTAAGCATTAAGCGCTTCTCCCCAGTCACCACCGTAAGATGGTGCGCGTTGAAGCCGATGAGCAATATTGAGAAGCATATCGTGAAGTATCAGGTTCTCCGGTTTTCCGTTGAGAGTCCTTTACTTTAAGGTTGGATACAAGAGCTTTTTTGCCTTTCCTTCAAAACATCTGGCAAGGCTAGCCGTGGTTCGTTGTACCGCATTCATCAGGGGGCTTCGTTCTCCGTCTATAATTACGTCCATCGTGGGTATGCTCAGAAGATCCTTTTTCATATTGGGTGTCATTTCCAGAAAGCGACCGTTCATGCTGACAATGTTGCACACCACTTTATCAACAAAGGGTCTGTATGGTTCCATAATATCGTCGGCGAGACAGTAAGCATTGTATTGATTGCGGTGAAAGATGCCAAGTGTGGGTAATAGCCCCGATCCCACCAGACTTCGGGCTACCAGGGCCCGCACTATGGCATAGCCGTAATTGAGAAGGTTATTGGGCGGATCGCCTTCTCTGTGGCGGGTGAAATTCAGAAATTCGGGGAACAGATTCTTCCAGTAGTATGCAGCAGCTTTTGCCTCATGATTTTCGCTATCGCCGCTTTTTACCTGTTTTGCATACTGTAGCAGCAATTTGTTTTCGACTCTTTCCAGGCCGAGCAAGGCAGCCTGGTTGGCAATCTTAGCCGATACGGTCTGCTGCCAGAGCTGTTTTTTCAGCGGTACCGAAGCTTCGAGCTGTGCTTTGAATTTCTGACTTTGAAGGGTATTCCCATCCAGGTTGAGAAAAAGCCCTGCCGGATGATGGGTTTTGTTGCAGGTAATCACGGCAACATTGTTCTCTAGCAATTTTGCCATCAAAGCTTGTGTAATGGTGATCTGCTGATGGTCGAGGATAACCAGTCCGATATCCTCGATAGGTGTTTGTTTTGTTTCGGCGACCAGGCGTACTCCCTTTTCTTCCGGGAGCTCGATAATCATTTGTTCGTTTAAAGTTTTCAGATAGGCGGGGTTGCCGAAATAGAGTGTTCGTTTAATCATGTTCAGGGACGGAAATGACAGCGGTTTTATATGTCATCTCTCGTGTCGCTGTTTCATGAAAATTTCTGAATTCATCTGTTGTTCCGAACCAATCTAAAACCGGCTGTCGGTGAATGAAAGAAGGTTGTTGATGCAGGTAATCGTGATAAGAAGTCCAGTTCCAATCCGCAATGTTTGTTACAAATCCATGTTTTATGGGGTTAAGGTGGATGTAGGTGATAATATGTCCGAAATATTGATCGTTGCTTATTGCTTTTCGTTTGAAATTTTTAATAAAGAGCGAACCTTTTCGTTGGTATTTTTTGTTGAAAGCCTTTGTATAGCTGTTGAAAAGATTGGAGAATTGTTTGCTGATGAATGCGGATAACAAACCTTCCAGGTTTTGGAAACCTGGAAGGTTTGAAGTTGTTTTTAGCAACTTTGGAAAAGTAGATAGCAAGGTTTCTGCTTCTTTTATTCGGACGAGCAGGTGAAAATGGTTCGGCATCAGGCAGTACGCCAGGGTATCTGCAACAGGTGTAATATGCTTCTGATACTGTTCTAAAAAGAAGCGATAATTTTCCCGTTCGCGAAACAGGTTTTCATTACCGTTGGCGTGGTTGTAGATGTGATAGTAGGTGTTGATTTCTAATGTGTTCATAAAATGAAGCAGATTTCCAGAGATCAAAGCCAGGTTACAGTTCCATCCATTTTTATTTCAAAATCATAGTTTTCAACTAAGAAATCATATTTGGCATAACCAAACCGAAGTGTTGGCTTTGGATTGTCAAAATCTATTTCAGAGTAAACATATTTTTCTGTGATGTCTTTATCATTTCTTGCTTCAAGGTGATATCTGAAGTTTAAGCGCCCATCTTTTTCAAAGTTTGTATAAACGTACAGGCGTTTGGTTAGTTCGCTATTGGATAAAAGTGATAAAGCTTCTTTGCTATCTTTTTTGAAAATTACTTTCAATCCAGACCTTAATACACAGGTAAGTGTCAATAATTTGTTTTGTTTTTGAAGGGTAGGTTCGAATAATTCTTCAGGACTTTTTATAGGATTTAATGAAAGGATTTTGGCGGTCTCAAACAGATTTCTAAACGTTGCGGCCTTTTTGCCTTCATCTTTATAAATTGCAAAGTAGCAATTGGTGGCATTTGCCGCCCAGTAATATTGCTTGTATTCTTTGTCTGAAAGGTTGGTTTGTTTTTTTATTTTCAGAGGTTCTGAAACACTCGCCCACACCCGAATATGGCGGATTCTATCCCCATGCGGATGCCCATTTTTATCTAACAAATAAATACCTTCTTCGAAGGCTTTTTTAAAGCTTCCTGTTCTTTTTATATGTTCTTTTATCTGTCTTTTTAGACCCTCGTCAACAATTTTGTCTACGCTCGTGAAGTCCGCGTTAAACGGCACCCTTTGTACATATTTGATGTCTTCTTCCAAAATAAATTTTCCATTTTCATCTTTTAAAGGGTTCCCTTTTTCGTCTTTTTTAGCGGGTTTTATTGCTCCATAAAAAGTTTCCTGATGCAGTTGCCCACGAATACAGTCGCCAGTTGCCCAACGGGTTTTACCGTTAATGATAACTTCTTTGCCGCGTTTGCGCACCTTACGTTTTGCCGGTGTCAGTGTCTGATCGTTTGTGACGTTGTTTATTAAAACACTATCGTCAATACTCCAAATAAATTCACGTTTAAAGCCTTTGAATGGCGGTTCTATAGTGAACGAAGTTTTATTTTCCTGTGCTTCGTAGTACTTTTCCAAAATTGCATCTCGTTTTGCAGCAACCGGTATAAGGGTTAGTACTGCTGCATCTTTTGCATGATGAGAATGTTTGCTTCTGTCTTTCTTTTCATTTGGGGATTGTAGCTGATAGATTTTTCTGAAATCAGCAGTAATGCTTCCCTTTTGAACATCAACTTTTTCAAAGTAGGTTTTCAAATAGTGAAAGGCATATTTTGAGATTAACTGTGTATCTACTTTCTGACTGTTTTTAAAACCTGTGGTGATTTCTTTTATCGTAAACCTATCGAGCTTGTTTTGCCAGTATTCCAGTTCCATTTGCCATAAATGACGCTGACGGATGGCATCGTCCTTCCATTGTTTGTCCGCTGCCTTTTTAGATTTGGTTGTCCAGAAATCGATTTGCTGTTTTATCCGGGCAACTTTTTCTTTCCAGGGTTCCAAACGCGGGAGAATTGCAGAACACATTCCAATGCTTCCGCCAAAATTGAAGTCTTTATCGTAATTAGGTAGTTGCGTTGGTATTTGATTCTTTTTTATTGTTCGATTGTAGTCGTGGTAACAGACAGTGCGATTTGCCAGCGAGTTGTCAAACGATTTACTTCTTGGAATGGTGTGTTCAAAATCAACTACATTGTCGTCAAATAAATCAGTTAGGTTAATGAATTTTCCGGTATAGAGACACCTGTAACCTTGTTCAATCCAGGAACGATATTTGTCAATAAGGTTTTTCCCCAATCCATTCCATCTTATGGCTTCACCATTTTGAGGTGTCTTTTTCGATTTTTTCTTTTTACCTTTTTCTTCCTCACCTTCTACAATCACCGGAGGAAGTGTCTGTTCTTCATTTTGCTCATAAAATAATCTTACCTTATCAATATCGTCATCACTTTCGGGATTTGCTTTGATGCCTGGATATTCGATCAAGAGTTGTTTGATGGCTGCAGCGATTTCCTGATTTTCTGCTTCACGTTGCCGTTGCCAGGTTTCTATCGCCCAACGTTTATTAGCATAATCTAGTTTTCCCTTTGCTTCCCTGGCAATTTCGATTACAATTCTTGTTTCACTATCTATTTGATTGGTCTCAATCAAGTAATTGATAAGCTTTCGCAACTCATGGAGCGTGCGCATAGCCATCGGATTTTTGAAGGAACCAGTTATCGGGCTTCGGAGTTTTGGTCCGTCTTTATCTTCTTTGGAGGGAGGATAAATATTAATTTCAGAGGGGTGGTAGATTTTTGAAAGTTTATTTTCATCAAGGTGATCAAAGTTATCTCGCAGAAAATCCTTTAGTGAATCAATCAGTTTTGGGAGGCGATAATATCCGGTTTCTGTTTTGTAATAATTTTTGTTGTTCGATCGGATCGTTACGACTCTTTCTGCACTACCAGAATCTCTTACAATGCCTTGTTTTGTAAAATATGCCTGATAACAATCTTTAACAGTATCGAAGACGACTTCTTTTTTCTCTTCGGGAAAACTATTCCATTTACTTGTACCGTATTGTTCTTCAATAGCGGTTTGAATATCTTTTAAGTCGCTATCAACTAACTTGTAGTTATTGTCCCTATGTCCGAATTTGTTTTCGTCTAAATTTTTGTGCTTCGAAATAAGGCTGTTGACAATATTGAGAATTGATTTTTGATTATGATTCTCCTCGATTATCAGACCAATACTGTCGAGAAATAATTGCTCACTTTGTTTCCACAACTCAGTGCCGATGATTTTGGGAAGATTGGCCAGCAGCACCGCTTCGGTATAAATCAATCCTTTTTCTAAGAAATAGTTTATCTTCTTAATTGCATTTAAACTCAACATGGCATAGCCGACCGGCAGAGTATTCCATGCTGTTATGAACTGCTTTACTTTTTCGGAATCAAGTTTTAGCTTTTTTTCCGCAAATTCTGATACACATTCCTGGTCTTCGTAACTGAACAGAATATGCCAAATGTCTTCAATGGTGTAATAACCTTCTCCGGATTTTGATTTTTTGTCCTTTGCGATTTTTATGTTGAGATAATCATCGCCGAAAATGTCTTTTAAGCGAGCAGAAACAGGGCAGGCCGTAACAGTTGTTTTTGGTGAGTAATTAAGCTGCCAGTCTTTTCCTTTTTTCTTTAAGAATGCAACTATTTCTGAAAAAGGAAAGTATGCTTTCGATTTTCTAAAAAACAATTCTGAATGAATTTCCTGCTTCAACTCAAGCGGCAACTCTTTCAGCGTATCACCTTCTTTGTATTTGATATTGTTTAAAAACGACCATGCTCTGAACGTTTCAAATGCCGGATGACTAATGGGTGCGCGGTATTTATTAGGTTCTAATGTACATTTTCCTATCAGTCCTTTTTGCGATCGTAAAGGACGTTTATAAAAAATGCTTCCGTCATTTTTGTTGGGGGCTGTTTCGACTAACTTTTTGTACAAGGGGTGTTCAATGCCAAGTTTTTGCGCTTCAGTAAAGATGTACTTGATCTCATCTTTGTAATTCTCACGAATTGCATATTGCGTTATGTTTTCCCGGACTCTTACTTTATCGTTTTCCAACAGAGCGAACAAGCAGCCAATGGTTTGAGCCTCTGGATATTTCTCAAACAGGTCAGTAATGACTTTGTTCTTCTTCTTTTCGGAATACTGTAAATCCTGAATTTCGTCGCTATTGTTAGACTCTTTGGATTCTTCAGCTCCTTTTCGACTACTCTTAAATCCCCTGCGTTGTGCAATGTGGTATAAGGCTCTTCCGAGCTTGAAGCGATTTTCTGTACGGCTAAAGTCAAGTTTCTTCTCTGCAAGTTCTTTTCTGAGTTGATAAGGACTTGTATAATCTGGTTTTCCGTCATTGTCGAAATCCAGTTTTATCCAAGCGTTGAATGCATCGTTGTTTACTGGATATACTCTTCCGGCATTGTTGTTTTTTAAAGCTTCCTGTTTATCATAATGACGCCACTTATTAAGATCATCCATTGATAACGGACAATAACCTTCCTTAATTAAGTGCTCTAAAGTAGCCCAGAGACGATACTTTCTGGCTTGATAAAGTCTGCGCATGGACCGTTTTTTAGTCCTTTCGGCTGCATAAGAGTACTCTCCGGTTTTACCTAAACCGACTCCTTTTCTGAAGGTAATAACGCCGAATTTTTCAATTTGATTCTCGGTCAAATTAGGATTTCTTAATGCCCACCCAATTGAGTTTGTTCCGAGATCAAGACCTAAAATTTTGTTCATGGGGTGTTTATTTTAATTTAGTCTATTTGTATGTGCGTACACTATGTTGTGATTTGTAATTATTTTTTATTTTTGTTTTGCAAATCACAATAAGGCTATAAGCCGAAGATTTCTCAGCCCTGCATACTCTGTGGGGCTTTTTTCTTTCCCCCTAATATCTGAAAAAATTTCTTTTTATTCAAGATGGTTTGCAGCTATCTACAGATGTAATATTCATGTGTGGGTTGCACTTCCGAAGTTGCATTATGAAATGCAATTACTTATAACGCTACGACACAGTTTTCCAAACACCTCATCCTCCAACCCGCACGCCTCATTTGATTTCATGGGCATCTGAGCTGATCTTTTCTCTGTAAAAACTTAAGGCTTCGCAGTTTTGTATATCAGAGGATTTGACAGGGTTACATAACCTGAAAATTTATACTTTGGAAACCGCCTGATATGATCAGAACTGCGCTCATGATGCTTTGTGTCTTCGGTATGGCAGTCGCCTATGCTCAGCCTCCGTCTTTCAATTTTCGACGGCTTGGCATCAGCGAGGGCTTGCACGACGGTACGGTCCGGTGTGTAGGGTAGGATACTTTTGGTTTTATCTGGATCGGTACGGTGGGCGCTTTGAATCGCTTCGACGGAAAGAAGATAGAGGTCTTTACCTACGATATGAACGATTCGACCACGCCTTATTCCAGTCAGCCGAGATGCATGCATAGCGACCGGCAGGGGCGCTTCTGGATTGGCTATGAATCGGGATTGGCAGAGTATGAGTTTCCAACAGGAACCTTTCGCAAGGTGCGCACGCTGGAGGGTAGGTCGTTTTCTTCCATCGTTTCTATAAATGACTCTAATTTATTTCTTGGCAGTTCATCAGGACTGATTCGAATGAACTCGCGCACCGATGATACGTTCTTTTACTTTCGTTCTTCTTTGTCTCGCCATGAGGCTTTGAAGGGAGCATATATACGCGACGTCGAATTGCATCTGCCTTATTTGTATCTGGCAACCTCTCGGGGACTTATCCTTCATCATCTCGAAAAGGACAGTGCTTTTATTTTGGATATTCCTGCAATGCGGGATGCCGGATTGGTGGCAGTAGCGGTAGATGCTCGCGGCGATATCTGGATGGCAGCCTATGATAAGGTGCGGTTCAGCCGCTTGCGCAACGACTGGAAAACGTTGGATGTCTTCGATAAATGGTTAAGTGCCGAATCGCTGATCACGCAGATCAACCTAAAAGACGTACTGGTGGACCATAACGACAATGTATGGTTTATAACGGCAACTGAGGGAATCATACAATATTTGCGCGAGCGCGACACCGTGATTAAACACAAAGGAAGTCCTTTGCTTCCTTCCGGCTTACCCACCAACAGTTTTAGAAATCTTATGCAGGACAGAAACGGGATGATATGGGCGGGTTGCGATGTGGGAGCTGTTTTCTTCAATCCCGTGAAAAGTTTTTTTTCGGTGCTGATGCCTTTTGAAGAAGCGCTTTGGAAAAAGGAACGGATTGGAAGGGCCATTACAATAGACAATCGCGGAACCATCTGGATGGGTGCTCACGTGGGTGTCAGTGCCTATGATCCTGCAACAGGAAAATATCGCCACTGGCACAACGAAAAAGACAAGCCGCTGCGTATCTACAACAATGTAGTGCGTTCTATCTGGTATGCAAACGGGTTTGTATGGATCGGCACAGCATCCGGTGTCAATCGCTATGATCTGGTCAACCAAAGGATGGAATTTGTAAGTCCGAAGGATCTCCCTTTAAGTTTTTACAATACGATTACTGCCGATAGAAGCGGAAACATCTGGTTCGGCACCAACGATACCAGTGCTTTGTACTGGTATTCTATCAAAGACAAAACCTATCATTCCATCAATGAGAATCCTTCGCTCAAAAAATATCAGCGATATGCGGTGGTGTCTTATGTTTATGAAGATCGCAAGCATCGACTTTGGATATCGTTTGGCAGAAAGGGTATGATCCGTTACGATAAGCCTACAGGCGCAACGGTGCTCTATGATACCAAACAAGATGCGGCGCACCGGATTATCGGCGATCAGGTGATTGATATCAAGGAAGACAGCAAGGGCGTTATCTGGGCAAGTACGATGAACGGCGTTTCCGGTATTGATGTAGAAAACGGAACGATCAGAAATATCAACCGTAAGAATGGTCTGGTCAATAACTGGGTGAGCCCTATTGTCGTCGACAGTTATGATCGCGTATGGATGGGTGCTTCCGGCGGACTTAGCATGCTGGATCAGGATCGGCGGACGATGACCAGCTTTACGTTGGCAGACGGGCTTCCATCGGTTGGTTTTCCGGAACATGCGGGCATCATCGATAGTCAGGGTGTAATATGGATGGCAACCTACAATGGTTATCTGAAGTTCAATACGCATGAATACAACCTTGCTGCTAGTAAGATTCCATTTTACGTCACACGGTATCAGTCTGCCAAAGGACAGACGCACCGCATGAATCTCGGTAATCTTCAGCAAGACATTCGGCTGGAGGCAGGTGATAATTCGCTGACGTTTGAAATAACCGCACTGAATTTTGCCAATCCTACGCAAACACGTTTTGCTTACCGACTGGATGGTTTTGAAAAGGAATGGCATTATTCTCAGGACGGAAAGGCGGTGTACACCAATCTTCCCGGCGGAAGCTACAATTTTCAGTACAAGGCAGTATCGGGCAATACGCCCTGGTATACCATAGCACCCAAAGAAATTTCCGTAGAGATTGGCAGTTTTTATTATCAGAAAAAATGGTTTTGGATCTTGCTGATTGCTGTGGTGTTCGCCTCGCTTTGGGCATATTATCGCGGCAGACTCAGAAGTCAGCGGCAGATATACGAGCTGCAACGAAAGACAGATGCGCTGGAGAAAGAAAACGCTTTGGTGTTGTTTGAAGGTTTGAAACAACAGCTGAATCCACATTTCCTGTTCAACTCACTTACCTCTCTTTCCGGATTGATCCACGCCGATACCCGACAGGCCTCATTGTTTCTCGAAAGACTTGGAAAGCTTTATCGTTATGTGCTTAACACTCAGGAAAATGAAACTGTGACATTGGGAGAGGAAATGCAGTTTGTTGAGAATTATACGCACCTTCAGAAAACACGTTTCGACGATGGACTGATGGTGATCAATGAAGTTGATCGAGCATTTTACCAAAAACGTATTGCTCCCGTGACGCTTCAAAAACTATTGGAAAATGCTATTAAACACAACATCATTGATCCGGAAACTCCGTTGTGTATCCGGTTTTATGTAGAAGGAGATAATTTGGTGGCAGAGAACAATCTACAGCGTAAAAACTATGTGGAAACCAGCAACAAAAAAGGATTGTCGAGTTTGGAACGACTGTATGGTTATATTTCGGATAAGCCCATTATCATAGAAGACAATTCCCATTTCTTCATTGTAAAAATACCGCTGTTATGAAAGCCGTAATCATAGAAGATGAAAGACTGATCGCTCAGGAATTGCAATACAAGTTACACGATGTAGCACCGGATATTTCGATCATTGCGGTGCTGCACAGTCTGCGTGCCGCTAAAAAATGGTTCATGGAAAACACCGAGCCCGATCTCATTTTTGCCGACATACAACTCAGCGATGGTGTCAGTTTTGAATTGTTCGAGCAGCAGAAGATCTCTTGTCCGGTGATCTTTACCACTGCTTACGATGAGTATGCCATACGAGCCTTTAAAGTGAATGGTATTGATTACCTGCTCAAGCCTGTGGATTCTGATGAATTGCAGAAAGCGATAGAGAAACTCAAACAATTCAAACAGTCAAGCGAGCCTAATCTGCCACTGGAAAATATCCTCCAACTTATTCGCAATCCGCATACACATAGCAGTCCGTACAAGGAAAAGTTACTCGTAAAATTCCGACAGAACCTGATACCCGTCGCTACAAAGGATATCGCCTGCATCGTGCGCGACAATCTCAACTATTGCTACACTTTCAGCGGTGAAAAATACATTCTCGACTTCGCTACGCTCGATGAGATTATGGAACTGCTCGATCCACGGATTTTTTATCGCGCCAACCGTCAGAGCATTGTGCATATAGATGCGATAGAGCGTGTACAACTGCACGACAACCTGAAGCTTACGCTTTTTCTGCGCGCTCCGCAAAAGATGCAACAGGATGTCAGCAGAGAAAAACAGGCTGCTTTCAAGAAGTGGTTTGATCGTTAGGAGCGGAACGCTTCAGTTTGAAAAGCTGACACCTCATTTGATTTATATGATTGTTCGATTAAGTATCTATTTTCGGGAAAAAGCTGCGTTGCAAATTTGTGCTCAGAAACAGATACAGGTATGCAAACAGTTATCAAGACCCACACCATCAACCATCATTGCAACGTGAGAAATCAATTGCATAAACTCGGACAACTGCTGGAGCCTCATCATTTCAATGAGCGCAACGAATTGCTGGATCAGATGATCGCTTCCTGCACAGCTGGAAAAGATCAGGATTCTGTGAAGCTGTTAGGTTATCTGATGGCAAGCAACCTACGCAAAAGATTTTCCGGTACAGGTATTACAGAGAATCTGTACGATACCAGCGATGGTGTTTCGCAAATCCGATTGTTCGATATTCTTATCCATCAGTTTCCCTTCGTAAAATATGGACAGGAGATAACCAACAATGCCATTGTGAACGTTATGACACAACATGAGGATGTTTGTATCATAGACATTGGTATTGGATTGGGTACACAGATGCTGCATATCCTCGATCGTGCAAAAGAGATGAAGCATCTCCGCAGACTTACGATTGTGGGTATAGAACCTTTTCAGCAGGCGCTGAAGACAGCAGAAGAAAAAATACATCAATACAAAGATCAGGTGCCTTTTGAACTGCAATTTATTGCTGTGTCTGAATACATTGAATATGCAGATCTATCCCGGTTTGCAAGGGCGGGTAGCGCTATCATCGTAAATGCGTCACTTGCATTGCATCACATCAAGACTGATGCAGATCGCAATCGCGTGATTAAAGCAATTCGCAGTCTGAATCCCAAAGCCTTTTTACTGATAGAACCTAATGTCAACCACTTCACCAATGATCTGGCTGCAAGAATGCTCAATTGCTACGATCATTTCATCGGCATCTTTCGCGTGATAGATCGTCTGGATGCAAGTATGGAGGACAAGAATGGTCTGAAACTTTTCTTTGGCAGAGAAATGGAAGATATTCTCAGCAAGGCTGATGACGAGGAGCGCTTTGAAAAACATGAGCCGGTTTCGGTTTGGTTGCACCGTCTGCATCAGAACGGGTTTACTACTGATGCCGGTGCGTTGCTGACAGAACCGAAAGAAGTGCTGGGTGTAAAGATTCAACCTTTTCATAAGGGCTATGTGGGATTTTCTGAACAGCAGGAGACTATTTTGGCTATCATGTTTGCTTCATAATTCCTGAACTTCTAATCACTTTATAAGACTATGCTTTCATCGGTTTTTTCTGCACAACTGGTGCAGGGCAGGCAGCGCCTTGCTTCCTTGCAAAAGACTTACACACATCTTCTCGATAAAAACGAGCAGCCGGAAGATGTTCCCGCCTGGCTGAAAATGCAGGTGCTGCAAAAGGCTATGAATATGGACTGGAACCGGTATCCTGCACTCGAGTATAACGATATAGAACAAAAGATTGCTGAAGGATTGGGAGTTGATGGTAACCAGGTTTTGCTGGGGTCCGGTTCTGCAAGCTTTATTACAGCGTTGCTTAATTTCTTCGGTATGCAACGTAAACAGATTGTGATTGCACAACCATCATATTCATTGTTCGACTACCACTGTAAAACCTTCGGAATTGACTATACGCCATGGATGCTCAACGATGCTTTGGAATACGATGAATCCTTGTTGCCCGAATTGCAGGAAGGCTCCATTCTGTTTGTGGTTTCTCCCAACAATCCCGTTGGAAACACTATTCCAAAAGCTATGTTGCAACGCATTCTTGTACGCCATCCGAAAACGCTGGTGATTCTAGATGCTGTATATGCTTCATTTCGGGAAGATGATTTTAGTGATCTGCTGTTGCAGTTCGACAACCTCCTGATCATGCGATCGTTTAGTAAGGAATTACCCATTGCAGGTTTAAGATTGGGATATATCTGCGGCGCTGAGGAAGTTGTGCGTGTGATCAGGAAGCTGATGCTGCCGTTTACCATCAATCCCTTATCGCTGGCATTTGCACGCTATATGATGTTTGAACCGGAGTTTTGCGACTGGGTTTTCGATGCACGGATGCAGATAGTAGAGGAAAGAGAACGCATGAACAGTCTGCTGAAACAAAATATTCCGCCAGCGTTTGCACATATCTATCCATCCTCCGGTAACTTCCTTCTTGTAAGGATGTATGATGATGTGATGTTTACAACGATGCTGGAAACATTTGAAACGGCAGGTATTAAGGTGCTTGATACTTCCACCATGCCCTTGCTGAAAAATACCTTTCGTGTTTCCATTGGGGATTATGAAGCGAACAATGCGGTGATGGATTGCATGATGAGTGTTTTCTCAAAGCGGGCATACAAAGTCAATCACATGGAAGCATTATGCACGAGGTAGTCGAACTATTGATGCAAACCGACGAATTTCTCACGCTGTTTTTTCAGTTGCTTGGTACGTTACTATTGCTTTATGGTTTTGCCAGGTTTCTTCACGTAATCCGGGAAAAGGACGAACCGTTTTAGACAGGAGTATGCGCTGTATACTCTAATGCTCCAATTGATATCGCACGCCGAGAAATCCTCTGATTCCTTGTAGTGAAGCATAATTGTAGCCCGGATCGAAAGTATATCCGTTAGGGTTATCCATGGGATCGTCCACACGTTTGTCGAAAGGATCGTTGGCGCGCATGATCGGATCGGCAGGAACGAAATTGAAAATGTTCTTTATGCCTCCGTAACACTCAATTCCTTTATTCAGTTTTTTGGTAAGCTGCACATTGGCTATGCAAAACCAGGGGGAATATTCAGGACGATAGTCGTTCGGCAGTATTGGTAATCGCATGGGACCGTTCCAATTGCCGGTGACATCTACCAGCCATCCTTTTTTAAACGTATAACTCACCAGAAAATTCCCGCTCCATTTAGGGGCATATAACTGCACATTCCTTTGCAACGTTCCGTGACCATCTTCTTCCATCTGAAAGACATCCATGAAAGTTACGCCGGCCATCAACCTTACCGGAAAGGTAAAATTGGCGTCCACATTTAAGGATACACCTTGAGAAACCGCAAAGCCTCTAAGGTTATCGTAAATGATTTTGTTGGGATCTGAGTTAAAATCTGCAACGATCTTGTTGGTGAAATAGGAATAAAATCCCGTAAGATCAAAGTTGATAAAACCCTTATCGAAAGCGGTTTTCAGCACATAGTTCAGATTGCCGTTGTATGAACGTTCCGGATTCAGCGCTTCTGCAATCACCACCGCTCTTGCACCAGTAAGGGCGGCATGGTCTTCCGTAAAAAGATTTACAACACGAAAGCCTGTACCCAAACTTGCTCGCAGCGTATGGTTTTTGTCAGGCGACCATTTGTAGGCAATTCTAGGAGAATGGATATTGCCATGGTGCTGATGATAATCGTAACGATAACCTGCAAGGAGTTTATGTTTGGGATGAAAACTCCATTCGTTCTGTATAAAGACACCGGGTAGGGTAGTGATGGACGGAAGATTGCTGCTGCCATCCGTTGTGGCGGTTGCGGGAGTATTATCGTCGTAATAATTGTACCGCAGGGAGGTTCCTAGCAGGAAGTTGTGTTTTGATCCAAACTGCTTATCCCAATACGCTTGCGCAAAAGCTACTTGCTGGGTTGCCATATAAGGAGTGGTTCCGTAGTATGAATCCTGATTGTGCCAGTTGTACGACCATTGCGTGAGAATTTTTTCCTTCAAGGGCAACTGGTACATTCCGATTAGTTCCACCCGCCGCGTGTAGATACTTTCGCCATAGATGCTGTCGCTTCCGCGCCATTCGCGGGTCCAGTTCATCTGTCCTCCCCAACGGTCTTCATATACATATCTTGCCGCCAGACTAGCCAACCGGTTTTCAATTCGGGTGAGGTTCCATTTGTTGAAAACCGAAAGCCGACTTTGAAGCGTTACATCTGTAAAGCCATCGTTATTGTGATCTGTAGGGTTTTGATAGTGGAAATAATTAGCACCTATAAGTGTTCGTGCTTTACCTATATTTCCTTTTACTGCAACATCAATATTATGTTCCTGCCAGGAGGTGGTCATGATATCTGCTGCAAGAATGGGAGCGTTCGTAGGATTCTTAGTGATGACGTTGATAATGCCACCCATAGCTTCAGAGCCATAAAGTGAGGATGCCGGACCTTTTACCACTTCGATCCTTTCTACAATACTGTTTGGAATACCACTAAGTCCGTATACGGTAGAAAGACTGGAGACGATGGGCATACCATCTATCAGGATCATGGTATAAGGACCTTCCATACCGTTGATGTGGATGTCGCCGGTATTGCAGACATTGCAATTGAGCTGAGGTTTGACTCCATTCACCAAGCCTACAGCTTCAAGCAAGCCAGGCGTGGGATTTTTTCTGAAAAATTTCGCCGTTATGATCTCCACAGGGATGGCGCTTTCCGCGCGACTTACTTCTTTCATGGTTCCGGTTACCACCACCTCGTCCATTTCCCGGAGATTTTTTACCAGCTGAATTTTCTGCAATTCCCCATTCGACACTGTCACCAATTTGGAGAAATATCCCGTAGCGCTAAGACGAAGTTTGCAGGGTGAACATACAGCATCTTTTATAGTGAAATATCCATTACTATCTGCTACGGTGCCCTTGTTGGTGCCTTCTAGGGAAACAATAGCGAATGGAACCGGTTCCTGCCCTGAAACAACAAGGCCTTTTATGGGGGTTTGCGCCTGAAGATCTAGTACAAAAAAACTAAGTATAATAACCGCAATACGGAACATGTAAATTTTTATTTTGCCTGTAAGTTAAATATTTTTAGACTAATCTAAAAGTTACTTGTTTGGAAAGGTACTTTGTAACGTTTTCTTCGATTTTTCCTGCGTATATTTATTGAAATCCCAACGCCCACATGTCTGCATTTAGAACCGCGCTGTATTTATCTTTTGGAGCCATCATAGGAGCAGCTAGTATCCTTGCGTTCTCGTTCCGAAATCCCAATGAGGCAGAAGAGACTGTCGAGGTAAAGAAAGATGGGCGTTTGCAGTATAAATGGTATTCGCCGGAGCTGCCTAAGTCTATGAACTTTGCCGGTGAGAAAGTGCCTCTGGAGCGTGTTGAAATCCGTGAGCAACTGGACCGTGAACTGTTGTACAACTATTACAATCAATACAGCACTCTGTATATTCTAAAGCTTGCAGAGCGCTGGTTTCCGGTGATTGAACCTTTGCTGAAGGCAAATGGGATTCCCGACGATTTCAAATATCTCTGCATTGCAGAAAGTGCGCTGCAAAATCAGACTTCCCGTGCCGGTGCTGTGGGCTTCTGGCAATTTATGCCCGCTACCGCTCCCGAGTTCGGATTGGAAGTGAGCGATGAGGTAGATGAGCGTTATCATGTCGTGAAGTCAACCGAGGCTGCCAGTAAATATTTCCGTCAGGCCTACAGCAAATTCGGTTCCTGGACGGCTGCTGCTGCTTCTTACAACATGGGACAGGGTGGTTATAACAATCAATCCAATTTTCAGCAACAAAGCAATTATTATGATCTGTTGCTTCCGGAAGAAACAATGCGCTATGTATTTCGAATTCTTGCTTTCAAACTGCTAATTGGTGAAGCACAGCGCTTTGGTTATATAGTTCAAAAACATGATGGTTATAATCCTGTAAAGACAAAGTCTGTAACAGTCACGAGTTCAATACCCAATCTTGCACAGTTTGCCCTAGACAACGGCACTACTTATCGGACTCTCAAGCAATTAAATCCCTGGCTGCGAGACAGAAAACTCACGGTAAAGGCAGGAAAACGGTATGAAATCGCTTTGCCTCGATAATATTTTCATCTCCTCTTTTGCATAGTCAGATCCCTCTTATCGAATGTTTAGATAAGCTTACAGCATGATTTTAATCACCAAATGATTTCCGAAACGCTTGTTTTGCGTAACTATGCAACTTGTTTTTGTTTTTTATGGTAATTATTATCTTTTTCATTGCCCATTGGTATCTCTCGCTTTTCTGCCAGACTTTTTTTCAACATCGTTATGCGGCACATGGAGCTTTCACAATGAGTAAGGGCTGGGAGCGTTTTTTCTTCATTCTTACTTTTATTTTTCAAGGTTCTTCCTATCTCAGCACGCGGGCTTATGCGCTGATGCATCGTATGCACCATGCCTATGCCGATACAGATCGTGATCCGCACTCTCCCTCGTATTCCAAGAATATATTCGATATGATGTGGAAGACCTACAAGGTTTACGCAGGTATCTACAATGAAACAATTTCTGTTGATCCGAAGTTTTCCAAGAATGTTCCCGACTGGCGATCGTTCGATAAGTTTGCCGGCAGCAATATTGTACGTCTGGGATGGATCGCAGTATATGTCGCCATCTATGCGGCGTATGCAAGCTCTCCCTGGCTGTGGCTGTTATTGCCGGTACAAATTCTGATGAGTCCTGTACATGGCGCGATCGTTAACTGGTTTGCACATAAGTTTGGCTACGAAAATTTTGAGATGAGAAACACTGCCGAAAATCTGTTGATGGTAGATTTTCTGATGCTGGGTGAATCTTATCATAACAATCACCACAAGCATCCGTCGTCTGTGAATTTCGGTTATCGCTGGCATGAGATCGACCCGGTGTATTATATCATCCGGCTGTTCAACAAGCTGGGTGTGATTAAGGTGCCGAAACAAAAGCCGGTGCCAATTGTAATCACGACAGGTCAACCCAAAGAGCAATTAGTAGAAGAGGAAAGCTGGTAGCTTTCCTCTTTTTCATTAATAACCAAACAGTCGGAATATGGCGGATGGCGCTCTCAGCCAGTTAATATTGCGCAGGTCGATACTGAAGCTGATATTATCCAGCAATCCTGTTTTTCCTGAAATGCTTTTACGATAGTCGTTGAAATCCTTGCTCATCACCAGCGGTATGTAAATGTTCACGACATCGAAGACGTAAATTTCCACACCTGCATCGAAGAGCACTTTGCTACCACTGGGATTTAGCTTTCCTGCATCGGCAAAAGTGGAAATGTCAGCAAACAACCGAACGGGAAGTCTTTTCAATGGCAGATCTGTTTTGAGATTGATTGCCGCCAGCCAATTGTCGCTTCGTCCCAAAGGAGAAGCATAGAGTGGAGTTGGTATTTTCAATCCGCCATCGCGCATGGAAATCTGGCGAATGCCAAAACCTTCGCGCTCGCTTCTGCCGATATAAGTATCATTATACAAATAGTCGTTGACGCCGGTGTACGTGCTGTTGAGCCAGTATCGAGACGAAGATTTTTCGTCAAATTCGAAATACTTGCCGCCATAGAGTCGGATGTAGAGTGCTTTCTTCTTTACATGATAGTTGATCTTCAGATTTCCTTCGACCTGAACTTTTGCAAATGCTTCCCCTCCGTGTGCTTCAATTCTGTAGCTGAACGGATTGAAAGTGCGATCGTTGCGATGCAAATAAGAAATTTGTCCGTAAAAGTTCGATTGTTGTTCTCCTTTGATGGCAATATGTCTCGGACTCGCAGCCGTGTCGGTTGGGTCCTGTGGATATTCAAATTGATCTTCGTTGATGAAATAGCCCTTCAGTGTAAGTGTGCGGCTTACGGGACTGGTTTTGACTGGTTCTTTGAGAATGAAATTAAGTGAAGGTGCTACTTTCAGATATCTGGCAAAGATCGGTTCAGGAATATTGAGGTCGGCTTCATCGTAATGAAAACTTTTGGCATCCACCTGTAGGAAGATTTCTTTAAAAGTATTTTTCGGATAGAAAGAATAACTCACCGAGCCTGCGCCGTTGAATTGCTTGCTGCGAAAGCCGTACAAAGGTGCAAGCGCATATTTCAGCTTTGTTTCCGGCCAGCTAAGGTTGTGCAATAGCAATCCTGCCTGCAAACCATCGTACATATTGTATCCTACAGCCGGTGCTACAAACATTTTGTGTTTGTAGCTCATATTCGTACCGGCGAGCGGACTGATCCTCAAACCCGAACGGTGAAAAAGTCCATGTTTGCGAAACTCATTGTTGTGTGTTCTACCATCGAATATTTCCGGAGCAAGACGAACTTTTTTCCAGTTGTCAGCAAAAGGAAGATGTACTGTGGTCTTTCCTGTAAAAGGTTCGGTGATGGCAGTTATCAGCACGCTGTCCTGATCGTAGGCGGAAACAATTGCGGGCAGCGGCAGTCCCGATTTGTTTTTGATATTAACCGACAAACCATTGTTATCGCTACGTACTTTCTTTATAGAAAAGTCAACCAATCTTTCATTTGTAAGCCCCTGCTCGAAAAACCAATCAATGGGTTTGTTGGTATGCTTTTGCATGATTGCCCGAAAGTCTTCAGGATAGGGGTGTTTGTGTTTCCAGACTGTATAGTATTCCTTCATTCCCGCTTCGAAATCTTCTTCGCCCATATAGGCTTCCAGCCAACGCAGCCATGCGGCGGTTTTATAGTACACATCCATTCCGTAGTTGATCTCGTTGAAATTATTAGAAGTCTGCTCTATCGCCTGATCATTGCCTGAAGCAGCCAGCTGGTGGAGGATACCATTCATGTTCATGTTGATTCCGCCTGTTTTCTTTTTTGTTTTTTTCCGGGCGGTATCTGCACGTTGTTTCGCAAGCAACCTGGAAGTTTTCAGTTCATAAAATGTATTCATGCCCTCGTCCATCCATGCATGATTGCGTTCATTGCTGGCAAGAACGCCATAAAACCAGTTGTGTCCTGCTTCGTGGATGATCACATTTTCATCTCCTGCGGAAACATCAATCACTGTCACTGTAGGATACTCCATGCCGCCACCGGCTTTCATATCTCCCTGCACCGCTTTTATGGTTTTGTAGGGATAAGGACCTACCCATTTGCCATAGTAGCGAATTGCATTCTTCAGATGTTCATTTGCCTTCGACCATTGTTTTTCGAAAGCAGGAAGAAAGGCCGACCACGTGGTGATTATTTCATTTGTTCCGGGATTGGTAACCGTATCTTTCCGCACGATCCAGCGCTTATCGGCAAACCAGGCAAAGTCGTGGATATTGTCCTCTGTGAAACGAATGGTTTTCAGTTCGCTGCTGCTTTCCGGAAAATCTGTGGTGATGGTGGTTTTTTTCTTTTGACCGTTGATTATGGTAACCGTTGTGATCTTTCTCAGAGAATCTTTTTTTACCGGAGCAGCAGCCTGTTCGTTGAGCCATGCTTCCTCCGAAGCTGTTTGCAGATTTCCCGTCGCCATAACGACATAGTTTTTGGGAAGGGTAATCGTGACATCATAGCTACCGATTTCGCTGTAGAATTCTCCCAAATCGAGATAGGGCATCGGATGCCAGCCTTTTTTATCGTATACCGCTGGTTTTGGGAACCATTGTGAAATGAAATAGGCTTGTTTTGTGTGCCCCAGACGCGAAAAAACTTTCGGAATCTTTACCCGGAAAGGTGTGTTGATCCTGATTTGTCCGCCGGGCGGCAAGGGACGAGGCAGGTTGATCCGTGCTATATCGGGCGTGTTTTCGGCATAGAAATATTCTACATCGTTGCCATCTATAGAAAATTGCAGGCTGTCAATGTATCCACGTTCTGCTTTGGAAGCATAGTAAAAATCCGTTTCACCGTTTCTGTATTGTTGTTCCGCAAATTGAGTATGATCATGCGAATAGGCATTAGGGTACAGGTGTATATACAGATAATGCAGCGTGTCCGGCGAATTGTTGGTGTAAGTCATCTCTTCCTGTCCATGTAACAGATGCTTTTCATCGTCCAGCAACACATTGATACGCGTGTCCACACGTTGCTGCCAGTAGTTCTGTGCCGGTGACTGGAATGGTATGGCGCATATTATCCATGAAAAAATTATCCTTTTCATACCGCTAAAATAGCGGCAGAATTGACGTAACTGAATAAAAAAGTAGATAAGTCGAAAATTGGGGAAGAAACAGAAGGTGTTTGTTTTCCGCAATCGTTTTATCTGTTGATAACTTCGTAACTACCTGCCATAGTAGCCGGCTCATCTGTTCTTCTCATCGATTATATTCTGGATTATGGCACATACCTCATATTGTTCACGTTTTTCATAGTATTCAAGCCAGGTTCGTAACGATTTGATGGGCATTGCCTCAAACATTGCTCTGATTTCTTTCGGATGCATGTCCGATACATCAAAAGAAATCACTTCTTTCCGCGTCCTCATGTCTCCTTCCGGTTTGGGTTTTCTGATTTTTATGGAAGATTGTGCCATCACCCGCTTTTCCAGGTGCGCATTGCGCTTAACAGGAAAAAGAAAACACTTGAAAACACTGGTGAATACTGCTCTTTACGTTCGTAAACTTCTTGCTTTCCGTGTTGTTTACTTCTAATTTTTACTATTTTGTAAGCACAATTATTTTTACTTCAAAACAATTCTGCAACATGTCAAAGACCCTCTGCATCGATTGGGGAAATACCCTTGTAAAAGCCGCAATTTTCAATGGTGAGGACAAAATTGTGAAATCGTATCAGTTTGAGGACGGAAACGCCATCGATTCTTTGACCGGGATCATCAGTGAACATCAGCCCCAGGCAGCAATCTTCAGCAGTGTAGCCAGACATGCCGCCGATGTGGAAACGCATGTAAGGGATCAAGTACAACATTTTTTAAAGCTCGACCAGCATACCATGCTTCCTGTTATGAATGCTTACAGTTCGCCCGAGACACTGGGCGTTGACCGACTGGCAATAGCTGTAGGCGCGCAGGCTGCTTTCCCCAATACCAATGTGCTGGCAGTGAGCCTGGGTACCTGTGTGACTTACAACTTTGTACAGAAAAACAGGGCTTTCCGTGGCGGGGCCATTTCTCCCGGGCTGAATATGAGATTGCGTTCCATGCATGAGTGGACTGATCTGTTGCCGGCAGTATCTGCGGAAGGAGAAATCTTGCTTTTGGGTTACGATACCCCTACCTGTATGCGCAGCGGTGCCATTTACGGTATGGCTTCTGAAATTGACGGAATGGTGAATGCCTTTGCAGATCAGTATCCGGACTTTAACGCAGTATTAACCGGTGGTGATGCAGCTTTATTGGCAAACAAACTTAAAAGCAAGATATTTGCGGACCCCGACCTTTTGATGAAGGGGTTGAATTTAATCCTAAAACATAATGTGCCACAACTACGCTAAGCACTTTTTACTTTCGATCGGCTTTATTGCTATCGGTTTTTCATCGCTGGCGCAAAATTCCAACCGAGAAAACGCACCCTATTCACGATATGGACTGGGCGAACTGAGAAACGGGAACAACACCGTTTTGAAGGGCATGGGTAATATTTCCTCTGCCTATTCTAACGGCTTTAATGTAAATACTGACAACCCGGCTTCTTATGCCGGTCTTCGACTGGTAACTTACGAAGCGGGAGGAGAGGGAAGCACTCGCACGATCATAGCCAACAACGAAAGCGTAGGCACGGGCACAGCAACCCTATCGCATCTTACAATTGGTATCCCCATTGGCAAGCGTGGAGGTATGGCACTGGGACTCAGACCTTTTACCCGTGTTTATTATCGAATGAACGATTCCATAAACCTTGATGGACTGGGACCGGCACTTAAAGTATATTCCGGTGATGGAAGTACGAACTATGCTTTTATCGGAGGGGCTTACTCATTTGGAGATTTCAGCATCGGAGCCAACTTTGGGTATCTTTTTGGGACTGTCAGAAACTCGGTGATCCTGCAAAAGCAATATGATACCGTCAATGCTTACAACAGCGACTTTTCGAGATATACAAAGGTAGGCGGACTTTACTATAAGGTCGGTGCGCAATACAATACAAAATTGAACGAAAAACTGCGACTGCGTATAGGAGGTACCGTTGCCCTCTCCCAGTCGCTGAATGCATGGCAGGATAATTTCGGACTGCTTTGGCGCGCATCAGGCGCCGGTACGATTACCGACACAGCGATTAATGAGAGCGAGGTCAAAGGAAAGGTTCAATTGCCGCTGACTTATAGTTTTGGTGCACAGCTGGCAGGCAATGATCAGTGGATGGTGGGTCTTGACTATGCTGCCTCACAATGGAGTCAATTTCGCCATTTTGGTGATCTGACGGATTCAGTAGACAATTCATTTAAAATAGGTTTGGGAGGTGAGTTTACCCCAGATGCGACCAGCCTGTACCGATACCTCTCCCGGGTTACCTACCGTCTTGGTTTTTATTACGGAAAAGATTTTGTCACGCTCCGCAACACAGATGTCAATTTCTTTGCTGTCACAGCAGGAGCCAGTTTACCTTTCCGCCGTTCAACGGATCGTGTGCATTTTGCGCTCGAAATTGGCAGACGCGGCACAGAGTCTAACGGGCTGGTACGCGAAAACTTTTTCCGCTTCCATCTGGGTATTTCACTGAATGACCGTTGGTTTATCAAGAGAAAGTACGATTAAGATGCCGGAACTGATCCGTGCTTTTCATATGATCCGTCAGGGACTTTTATCTCGACAGAGGGTGAGGAACATTTCGATTCCAATGATGGTCGGTGTCTTACTTTCTCTTTTCATTCTTCCTTCCTGCAAGAATAAGACCAGCGAAATCGACGATCTGGTGGGAAAGATGAATTTTACAGAAGACAAAGCTGAGGAAGTGGTCATCATCTTCAGCGAAAACGGGAAAGTTAAGGGACGACTTTTTGCCACTGAATTCATCATCAACGAACACGCGAAGCCCCCATTTATGGATGCCCGCAAGGGGTTGCGCATCGAAAGTTTTGACGACAGCACACAATTGCAAAGTACGCTCACAGCCAAATATGCTCGTTACTATGTGCGGCAGGGCAACATTCTGATACGAGACAGTATCGTGGTGGTAAATAGAAGAGGCGAGCGGTTGGCTACAGAAGAGCTCGTCTGGAATGAACGGCTCAAGAAATTCTACACTGAGAAATTTGTCCGCATCAAGACACCTACCCAGGTGATGTATGGCGACGGACTTGAGGCCAACCAGGATTTTACCTGGTATAAAATCACTAACATCAAGGGCGTAATGCAGGTGAATAAGGGCGATGTTCCCACAGAATAAGGTTATAGCAGCAAAGGAACGGCACGTTTTGTTTATTTTTGACGCTACTCACCAAAAAATTCCATATGCCATCTTTTGATATCGTTTCTAAAGTTGATCTTCAGACGCTCGACAATGCCGTGAATGTTGCCAAAAAAGAGATTGAAAACCGCTTTGACTTCAAAGGCACGCATGTAAGTATTGAGCTTAATAAGAAGGACATGTCTATAAATCTGGAGGTGGAAAGCGATATGAAACTTAAGCAGGTGGAAGATGTGTTGCTAACCAAGGCCATGCGTCAGGGGCTGGAAGCCAATGCCTTCGATCTGAGTAAGGAATTTACTCCTTCTGGGAAGTACATTAGAAAGACCATCCCTGTAAAGAATGGTATTGACCGGGAAATGAGTAAAAAGATCGTAAAGCTTATTAAAGACAGTGGCGCGAAGGTTCAGCCGGCGATCATGGACGATATCATTCGTGTAACCGGGAAAAAGATTGATGATCTTCAATCGGTTATTCAGCTCTGCAAAAGTTCCAACCTGGACATACCACTTCAGTTTACCAATATGAAGTCTTAATGCTCAACGGCTCCGAAGTTTGACACTTTGGAGCCGCGTTGGTTTAAGTAGGATATTATCATGCTCTGCCCAGTTCTTTCAACATGCGGGCATGCTCTTTCAATGCGGCAAAGAAAGTCGGTTGTTCGTAATAAGGCACTCCGAATTCCTGCGCAGTTTGCTTCACAATGGGAGCGATGTTCTTGTAATGCACATGGCAGATGTACGGAAAAAGGTGATGCTCCACCTGACGGTTCAGTCCGCCGATAAACCAGCCCAGTACCTTATTCTTGGGCGCAAAGTTTGCGGTATTTCTCATTTGGTGAATCGCCCAGTTGTTTTCCATTTTCCTGGAATCGTTCGGCATAGGGAATTCACATTCTCCCATTACATGCGCCAACTGGAAGATCGCCGACAACATCAGACCGGAAACGAAGTGCATGGAACAAAAGCCGAGCACAACATGATACCAGGCAACGCCTGCAAACAGCATGGGCAATACCATGATGAAAGTATAGTAGATGATCTTGTAGAGTGTCACCTGAAGCAGCGCCTGATTCAGCGTGAGTTTTTCTTTTTTCAACAGGTCCAGACGATGATAGTCGCGCACCTGCCGGAAATCTTTTATCGTTGCCCATTGAAAGGTGAGCAATCCGTATAGAAACCAGGCATAGATATGTTGGTATTTGTGGAATTTTCTACGCTTCTGATGTGGTGAAAAGCGCAGCAAAATACCCGCATCAATATCATGATCCAGCCCGTCAATATTGGTGTAAGTGTGGTGAAGCACATTGTGTTGTAGCCTCCATGTTACATCATAGCCCCCTACAAGGATAATAATCTTACCAAGATATTTGTTTAATCCTTTATTGCCGGAATAAGAATCGTGGTTGGAGTCGTGCATGATGGAGCAACCGATTCCGGTCATACCGATACCCATCAATATCCACAAGCCGTAAAATAACCAGAGATTCGCTGCTCCCAGTCCGGAAACCATTACGGCGTAAGGAATGAGATACATGGATATGATGATGACTGACTTCCACTTCATGGAAGTGTCGCCATGCATTTCAAGATTGTTGGTCTTAAAGTATTCGTCAATTCGGGCTTTTAGCGTATCAAAGAAACCAACTCCATTGCGAGGGGCAAATTTTACTAATGGCAGTTTTTGTACTGAACTCAAAACTTAAAAAATTTTTGCGAAGGTAGGCTTTTAAAAAGTATGCCTTCGCTGATAAATAATATTGGAAAACTGACAGGGATTTATATGGAGTTACTAACATAAAAAAGAATAGCCACAATCAAACGTGTGGCTATTCACATTTGTTGATAACGCTGTGTCTATTAGTTGACTGCTTCCAGTTTCTTTTTGAACTCAGTAGCTTTTTCGAGTTTGTTTTGCTTGGCGTAAATTTCTTTTGCAGCCACCACTGCACCCAGATAGGTATTCTTGTCTTCGCCTTTCAGAGAAGTTGCCTGAGGGTCAAGAATGGTTACTGTTTTCTCCAGATAAGGCAATGCCTTTGAAAACCAGTCATTACGTTCTGCTTCCAAAGTCTCATATTTCTTAAGCTCAGCAGCGGAGGTTCCTGTAATGGCATTCATTTGTTCGTTCACTACTACTGCACGATTAAAATAAAGCGCTCCCAGGTTGTAGTTGTAATCGGCTTTTTCGGGTGCTACCTTCAGTGTATTCATGTAGGCTTGTTCTGCTTTGGTAAACACCTCGGCATAGTTAGCAGGTTTGGGAAGGTCGCCGCCTTTTGCATCTTTGGGATTTGCCATGTTGTCGTAGGCAATACCCAGTGTGAAAAGCAGTTCTGCGTTGTTAGGGTCGGTTTTGATAGCTTCTTCGAGCTTGCTGACCAATTGATCAGATTTTCCCGCCTTGATGTACACGTTCAGTTCGCGATTTACCAGTGTCTTATCATCCGGGAATTCTTTTTTCCCTTCAGAGAGTATCGCTAGCAGATTTGTTTCATCTTTCTTAACCTCATAGATATCGGCCAACATCAGGTAAATGTTGGGAGCCTTTACAATAGGGTCTGATTTTGCATTCAGCAGGAGCGGAAGCGCATCGTCATATTTGTTGTCATAATAAGCGCTGAAGCCCTGATAAAGAGCAGACTGGTGCGCTATGGTGTCCATGGTCTTGTTCTTTCCGGCAAAGCGCTTTCCATTTTCGAGCGCGTAGATTTCTCCGATCTCGCCAAAATGCTTGTATGATTTGTCGTATTCGCGCTTGTCGAAAGCTCCGAGTGCAGCGTTGTAATTGTAGATAGCTACAGCAAAGAGTTTGTTGTTCACGTCCTCCTTCTCGTAGTCCGACTTCAGGGCCACGACTTTCTTCAGCGACTTACCGGCTTCGTTGTAATAGTCTTTATCAGCATTTGCCGGTTCCTGCTGCATGGCGAGGTAGATGGTTCCGCGTACATACCATGCGTAAGGGTCGTCTTTGGTGTCGTCGCTGGTAACTGCTTGTTCTATGGCTGCACGTGCTTTCTCAAAGTTCTTTTCGCCAAGATAATTTTTAGCTGTGCGGATCTGTGATTTTTGTGCGAAGGCAGTAAATCCCAAACCGAGACCCGCTGCGATCAAAACAATTTTTTTCATTGAGTAAACGCTGTTGATTGTTGAGGATTGTAAAGTTGGGAAAAATTAGGCGGTTGCGGAAATCTGCTGGCGATTTATAACGATTATTTGGCTGCTTAGTGAAAGCGTAGATGGAGGTATTAAAAAACAAAGTACCAGACTAAATGCCTGGTACTGAATTTCTAACTATCTGATTTCTAAGTCCTGATTTGAAACTTATTCTTCAGGAGCAGGATTTACATCTACTACAGCTGCTGCTTCGTTGTCTTCATCGCCCTGTACTTCCTGTTCCTCAATGCGGGCTATTGCTGCGATCTCGTCCCCTTCATCCAGATTGATCAGTTTCACCCCTTGGGTAGCACGTCCGGCTTCGCGGATGTTTTCCACCTTCATGCGAATGGTGATGCCTGATTTACAGGTGATCATGAGATCGTCTTTTATTTCAACCGCCAGTAATCCAACAAGAGAACCTGTTTTTTCGGTGATATTGATGGTACGCACGCCCTTACCACCACGGTTTGTGATTCGGTAAGTAAGCTGATATTTATGTGCATGTCCTTCCTCGTCGGTCAGTTCAATAAGGTTTGAAAGCTCATCCGGATTGACATTTTCGCCAATTTCTTCGATCAGCGGAGTACGTTTACCGAGTCCTTTTTCAGATACCACCAGCACCTGTTTGTGCTTTAGATCATTCTTCGGTACGCAGATCATCCCGATCACTTCGTCATTCTTTTCGTCCAGTTCGATACCGAATACGCCAATCGCACCGCGACCTGTTACACGTACTTTATCTTCAGGGAAAGTGATCGCGCGTCCGGATTTTACTGCCATCATCACATAGCTGCTGCCATCGGTCAGCGAAACGTCAAGTAGCTGGTCGCCTTCCTGTATGGTAATGGCGTTCACACCATTCTGGCGCGGACGGCTAAAGTCTTCGAGCGATGTTTTCTTGATGATGCCCTGTTTTGTACAGAGTACTACGCAGTGGTTTTGCACATATTCCTTGTCTTCCAGTTGCGGCACGTCAATTATCGTTCTGATTTTATCGTCCGCAGGAAGTTGAATCAGGTTCTGAATCGCCCGTCCTTTTGCATTCTTATCAGCTTCCGGAATTTCATATACCTTCAGCCAGTAGCAACGTCCTTTTTCAGTAAAGAACAAAAGCGTGTGGTGTGTTGAGGCCACAAACAGATGTTCGATATAGTCTTCTTCGCGGGTACGTCCGCCCATTGCACCGCGTCCGCCACGACGTTGTGCCCGGTATTCGGCAGCAGATGTACGCTTGATATAGCCAAGGTGAGAAACGGTGATCACTACATCCTCCTCTTCGATCAGATCTTCGATACGCATCTCGTTTGCCAGATACTGTATCTCTGATTTGCGCTCGTCGCCGAATTTCTTCTTTACATCTTCGAGTTCTTCTTTGATGATCTGATAACGCATTCCTTCATTGCTCAGGATTTCTTTCAGGTGAGCGATGGTCTTCATCAGTTCGGCATGTTCTTCGCGGATCTTGTCGCGCTCCATGCCGGTGAGTCGTTGCAGACGCAATTCCAGTACCGCTTTCGCCTGAATTTCACTCATGCCAAATTGTTCCATCAGGCCAGTTTTGGCTATGTCCGGATTGGCTGAGTTGCGAATAAGGGAGATGACCTCGTCGAGATGATCGAGCGCGATCAGATAACCTTCTAAGATATGGGCACGTTTTTCGGCTTCTCTCAGTTCGTACTGTGTACGGCGAACTACCACATCGTGGCGGAAATGAACGAACTCAGAGATCAGGTCTTTGAGGTTCAGCGTACGCGGACGACCATTTACCAGCGCTACATTGTTGATGCCGTAAGAAGTCTGGAGTTCGCTGTATTTGTAAAGCTGGTTGATGATCACCTGCGCCACTGCATCGCGGCGAAGCTCCACTACGATGCGGGTACCTTCTTTATTCGATTCGTTGGCAACATGGGTGATGCCGTCTATAATCTTGTTGTTGACCAGTGAGCCTATCTTTTCTGCAAGCGCATCGCGGCTTACCTGATAGGGCACTTCAGTGATGATGATTTGTTCCCGGCCATTTTTAGTTGTTTCTACCGTCACCTTTCCGCGCAGTACCACGCGTCCGCGACCGGTATGCATGGCAGCCTTCACCCCTTCAATACCGAAGATGATGCCGCCGGTAGGGAAGTCGGGTGCTTTTACAAACTTCATCAACTCATCGATTGTAATCTCGCGATTGTCGATGTAAGCGATGCATCCGTCTATCACTTCCGTCAGGTTGTGAGGCATCATATTGGTTGCCATACCCACGGCAATACCCGAAGAACCGTTTACCAGCAGGGTAGGGATGCGAGTGGGGAGTACGGTAGGTTCCTGAAGGGAGTCATCGAAGTTGAGCGCAAAGTCAACGGTTTCTTTTTCGATGTCTTCCATCATGGCTTCGCCCAGCCTTTGCATACGCGCTTCTGTATAACGCATAGCTGCGGGTCCGTCGCCATCCTGAGAACCATAGTTACCCTGACCATCTACCATCATGTAGCGCATGCTCCAGGGCTGCGCCATACGCACCATAGCGTCGTACACTGCGGTATCGCCGTGCGGGTGATATTTACCCAGCACTTCACCCACAATACGGGCGCATTTCTTATATGGTTTATTGAACGTATTTCCGAGCTCGTGCATGGCAAAAAGCACACGGCGATGCACAGGTTTCAGACCATCGCGGACGTCGGGTAGCGCACGACCAACGATTACCGACATCGAATAGTCGATGTAGGCGGTCTTCATTTGTTCTTCAATATTGACTTGTATGATCTTGTTTGTCTCCTGAGAGCCGTCCTGAGGGGTTAAATCCTGGGTGTTTTGATCCATAAATGGAATTGTAAAAAATGTACGCGAAGATAACGAATTAAGCCCTTATATAAGGGTTAAAACTGTTCACAGATGTGGATTGCGCACTGCTGATTGGATTCGATTCGCAGAATTGTATTGGATAAATATCTATAAGTCAAAAGAGATATCTGCTCGTTGGCTACAGTGTTTTATTTCAGCCGCTCGAGCTTTCCCTTCCGTTTTACGATGTTTTTATAATCCCATTGAGTCGCTCTCGATTTCTCAAGCCAGCGCTTCAACTCATCGGCATCAATTTCTGAACTGTGATTGTAGAAAATCGAAGCGTCTTTGAATTTTTCTCCTTTGACATTCAGTCGTTCTTCTTCAAAATCCGCACCGCTCCAGAACATCAGTCTGATTCCTTTTTTCTGCTTACTGTAGCCCACTATAGGATTTCCATCTAAAAACCACACAGGATGTGCGTGCCAGATCTTGTTTTCCGCATCCGGAAAATTTTTGTCGATGAGGCTTGAAAGAATGTTGCAGATCGTGATATCTTCACCCGACTGCGATTCGTTGTATTTCAGAATCTCGCTGTTCATGTTGTCTGGCTTATGTATATTGTAAAAGATAGGATGTTTATTCGTTCATCTATTCCATAGACGCTACAATACATTTAAACCGATTCTCAATTTTTGTTCGGCAGCATTTTGCGTGGTGGTTATCTGTTCTTTTCTACGTCGAAAGCAAAGTCAGCACTACCTGCAGCAGGCCTATAATAAAGCCGAGCACACCGCCTAGTATTTCCACAAACTGAAATTCTCTTTTCATGATGCTGATGAGAATTTCTTCCAGTTTGTCGGAAGAGAAGTTGGCTACTTTTTCGGTTACGATTGCTTCCACATCTACACTTCCGCTAAGTTTGTCGGTGTATTGATTGATCAGTTGAGGCAGGAGCACCTCTATTTCTTCCATCAGCCCTTCCTTGATCTTGCTTAAAGTACCCTCACCGACGAACATAGAAATCACAGGAAGTTTTTCTTTAAGTTTTACCTGTAAAAACTCGTCGATATGTTTTTCAATAAAAGGCGCGAGGTCGGTAAGATTTGACGGGTCTTTGATACGGTCTACTATTTCGTCGAAATGAAGCAGTTCAGTTGCTACTATGACACCCAGTTTTTTGGCGAACTGCTGTTGGCGTTTAGGAAAAATCCCGTGAAAAGTAACACCCAAAATGCGTTTGGGCTCCTTTGGATGGAAGAGCATTTTGATGGCGATCCAGTTAGTAAACCAGCCAATGAACGCAGATATGAACGGAATCAGATAAATCAACATAATGCAAATCCCGCTTTGTAAAAGCGGGATGCGAAGATAGTTTGATTTAAAAAGGTTTGGAAGGGTTTAAGATAACGTTAGCTTAAGCTTCATGAGGTTTTTCAGGTATTCGCCATAACCTGATTTAGCATATAAAGCCGCCAGTTTTTCCATTTGCTCGTCACCGATCCAGCCTTTATGGTAAGCAATTTCTTCTATGCAACCTATTTTCAGACCCTGACGTTTTTCGATGACTTCGATAAACTGACCGGCTTGTATCAGAGAATCGAAAGTACCTGTATCGAGCCAGGCTGTACCACGGTCTAACACGCCAACTTCCAGTTTTCCCATTTCCAGATAGGTCTTGTTTACGTCTGTAATTTCCAGTTCTCCGCGTGCGGAGGGTTTAATGTTTTGGGCTATAGATACAACCTGATTGTCGTAAAAATAGAGTCCGGGAACTGCAAAGTTCGATTTAGGTTCCGTTGGTTTTTCTTCTATGCTCAATACCTTATAGTTTTCATCAAACTCTACCACACCATACCGCTCCGGATCATTTACCTGATAAGCAAATACCACAGCTCCATCGGGATTTACCTTTTTGCCGAGCAGGTTCCCCATTCCGGAACCATAGAAGATATTATCACCCAGTACCAGCGCTACTGAATCGTTGCCAATGAAGTCAGCCCCTAGGATAAACGCCTGTGCCAGTCCTTCGGGCCTGGGTTGCACCACATATTCAAAGCGGCAACCGATCTGAGAACCATCGCCCAGGAGTTTTTTAAAAGCCGGCTGATCTTCCGGTGTCGTGATAATCAGAATTTCATTGATGCCCGCCAGCATCAGGGTAGAAAGTGGATAATAGATCATGGGCTTGTCGTACACGGGCATAAGTTGCTTGCTTACAGCAATGGTAAGTGGGTAGAGACGTGTACCGGATCCGCCGGCGAGTATGATTCCTTTCATTTATTGTGATTGTGAAGTTGTAAAGTTTTAGTTGTAAAGTTGTTTTCCTTTGCGATAGCCTTGTATAAGGCATTAAGCTGATTAATTATATGCTCGGCATAATTTCTAAGTGCCATATACCCCTTCCTCAGTCAGAAATCCAGATCACGCAAGATAACCAAACAGGCAATTACCTCACAAGTTGAGCTTTATGCCTGACTTATGAATCGTCCTTTATCTTTTTGTCCATTTCTTGAAAACCCTTCGGCAATATTGAGCCTGATACTTACTGATGCGCGTCTTAATTGATTGGGAAGATCAAATTTTTCTTCTGTCGGAAAGTTGATGAAGCGCGTATAAACAAGCGTATATTTTGCCATACCTCAAGTTTTTCAAAATAAAAGGTGTGCATTATAGATCACTTTACACCTTTGCAACTTGACGACTTTACTCTTTTGCTTAATTATACTGTTCCTGATAATATTTCCGGTAGTCTCCGCTTGTTACGTGTTGCAGCCATTCTTCGTTTTGCAGATACCAGTCGATGGTTTCGCTGAGTCCCTCTTCGAAGGTAACGGAAGGGCTCCAGCCGAGTTCTTTGTTGATTTTAGTTGCGTCTATAGCATAACGGCGGTCATGTCCGGGACGATCTTTTACATAGGTGATCAGCTTTTCTGATGCTCCCGGTTCACGACCGAGCTTTTCATCCATTTGCTTACATAGCAACTTGATGAGCTCAATATTCTGCCATTCATTGAAGCCACCGATATTATAAGTTTCTCCGTTTTTTCCTTTATGAAAAACCAGATCGATAGCGCGGGCATGGTCTACTACATAGAGCCAGTCGCGGGTATATTTTCCGTCGCCGTATACCGGCAGCGGCATTTCGTTGCGGATATTGTTGATGAACAATGGGATCAGTTTTTCGGGAAACTGATTTGGTCCGTAGTTGTTGGAACAGTTGGTGACGACGAAAGGAAGTTTATAGCTATTGCCATAGGCGCGAACCAAATGGTCGGAAGCTGCTTTGGAAGCAGAGTAGGGCGATTGCGGATCGTAAGGCGTTGTCTCCAGGAAGAAGCCTGTTTCGCCGAGCGAGCCATATACTTCGTCGGTAGAAACATGATAAAAACGCTTTCCTTCTTTGTCTTCTTTCCAAAGTTCACGGGCTGCGTTTAGCAGATTGGCAGTACCCAGCACATTTGTTTCGATGAAAACATTAGGATCTTTCAGCGAACGATCCACATGACTTTCCGCAGCAAGATGAATCACGCCATCAAAACGATATTCTTCGAAAATGCGATTGATGACTGAAGCTTCACAAATATCAGCTTTTACGAAAGTGTAGTTGGGAGCGTTCTCGATATCGGAAAGGTTCTCAAGGTTGCCGGCATAGGTCAGTGCATCGAGATTTACAATCCGGTAGTCAGGGTATTTATTCACGAACAGTCTTACTACATGTGAACCTATAAAACCTGCACCTCCGGTAATCAAAAGAGTTTTCTTCATTTGCGGATTCTAATTGCTCTACTTTATGATTGTTCGCGAAAATAAGTGTTTCATTCCGTGTTTTTTTTTCAATTTATCCATAGTGTTTAAAATAATGTTTATTTTGTCCTAAAAATGGATATGAAAAAACACTTTTGGATCCTATCCTGCTTTCTACTATTGAGTAGCATTGCTGCCGGTCAGCCGGGGCAGTACATAGCTTGGTGGAAATTTAACGGCAATACTATGGACAGTTCGGGAAATGGGCTTCACGGCACTGGCAACAACCTCACTCCTGCTACGGGAATGTCGGGTGTACCCAACACAGCCTACAAGTTTAATGGTACAGATGCTTATATAAATGTTCCCTTCAACTCTTTGATGAACGTGGACAAATTCACCATCGGTGCAGTTTTAAAGGTTGACGGCTGGTATTCGGGTTTCTGCCAGGCTGAAATGTTATTGCAGCGAGGAACCGCTGCCACAACAGGTTCTTACGGACTGCTAATGACTGACAATGCTCATGATAGTAACAATTGCAATGCATTTGACTCCACCAAGTTTGTATTCTGCGGCTATGGACCACTGGTGCCGGTTACTTCCTGGCAGACTACGCCAACCATAAGTAAGAATGAGTGGATTCGTGTTGCGGTAACTTTCGACAGCGTGGTTTACAAGATGTTCGTTAATGGAGCGCTAAGAGTGACTGTGCCGTGTACTAATTGTCTGACAGGTGTAAACAATCAGGGCATTACCATAGGAAGGAACTACGACAACATTGTAAATTACCCTTATTGGTTTAATGGTATCCTTGATGACCTTTGGCTTTACGGAAGAGCACTCGAAGATGATGAGGCGGGACAGTTGGGTTGTTGTTCGAATTTCATAACGCAACATCCTATAGACTCTTCTACGATTCCCGGTATCAATGTGACATTCTCAGTAGCGACAACTCCCGGAGGATGTCAATATCTTGACTATCCAGTGCCCGGATTTCATTTTCAATGGCAGGTTGATACGGGTTCCGGTTTTGTAGATATTACCAATACGCTTGCTTATGCGGGAATTAATAGCGCCACACTTACCGTTTTAGCTCCGGGTCTTAGCATGAATAACTATTCTTACCGTTGCGTAATTATCGATCCTTTGGGTTGCGAAAGTATTTCGATGCCAGCTCAGCTCAAAGTGATTCCGACCAGCATTGGTACTGTATCTGCCGACGATCATATTATTGTATATCCAGTGCCTTCACAAAAGGAATTAAACATTGCTAGTACACGGGATGTTATCTCCTCTGTTAAGATTGTTGACATGACAGGTAGGTCTGTATTTGAAAGGAGTGGTGTTAATGCTAAAAGCACTACGCTTCATCTTAACCTGGCACCGGCTGTTTATACCCTCTTTATCGTTTCTGACAACGAGCACATTTCCGTTCGTAGAATTATTCTTCAGTAAAATGCCAAACGGTGAGGCGTTATCAGCGCCTCACCGTCTGGTCTGAAAAAGGGTTACAAAAAAACTATACCAGTTTAAAACTCTCGATAAACTTTGTGGTAAAGTTTCCCTTCCTGAAGTCTTCGTTGCGCATCAGTTGCTGATGGAACGGAATGGTGGTCTTGATACCTTCTATTACATATTCACTCAGTGCACGTTCCATCGTAGAAATTGCCTCTTCACGGGTTTGTGCTACCGCAATGATCTTCGCAATCATTGAATCATAGAACGGCGGAATGGTATAGCCTGCATAAATATGTGAGTCCACACGCACACCATGACCTCCCGGCGTATGCAGCACTGTGATTGTTCCCGGGCTTGGACGGAAGTCGTTGTACGGGTCTTCTGCATTGATTCGGCACTCTATGGCATGCATGGTCGGCTCATAGTTGCGACCACTGATCGGTACGCCTGCCGCGATCTTTATCTGCTCCTTGATCAGATCGTAATTGATCACCTCTTCCGTCACGCCATGTTCCACCTGTATACGGGTGTTCATTTCCATGAAATAGAAGTTTCGGTGCTTGTCTACCAGAAACTCTATGGTACCTACACTTTCGTAGTTGATAGCTGCAGCCGCTTTGATCGCAGCTTCTCCCATCTTCTGCCGGAGTTCGGGTGTCATAAACGGAGAGGGCGATTCCTCCACCAGTTTCTGGTGCCGACGTTGAATGGAACAGTCGCGTTCGCTCAGGTGGCAGACAGTGCCGAACTGATCGCCGGCAACCTGTATCTCTATATGGCGAGGTTCTTCTACGAACTTCTCCATATAAATGCCATCGTTTTTGAAGGCCGCGCCTGCTTCTGCCTTTGCTGTGTTGTAGGCACGCTCCATTTCACTTTCCTCCCACACGATACGCATACCCTTACCTCCACCACCTGCAGTTGCTTTCAGGATCACAGGATAGCCCATGTCGCGTGCCAGAGATTTTGCCTCTTCCAGACTTTCCAAAAGTCCGTCGGAACCCGGGATACAGGGTACCCCTGCGGCTATCATCGTTTCCTTAGCAGTCATCTTATCGCCCATCCTGCGGATCATCTCCGGAGTGGGACCGATAAACTTGATATTGTATTGAGCGCAGATTTCCGAGAAACCGGCATTTTCAGCGAGAAATCCATATCCGGGGTGTATCGCATCGGCATTGGTTATCTCGGCTGCAGCCATGATGTGCGGGATATTCAGATAAGAATCCGAGCTCTGAGCCTTTCCGATGCACACGGCTTCATCTGCAAAACGCACGTGCAGACTGTCTTTATCGGCAGTGGAGTAAACCGCTACGGTTTTGATACCCATTTCACGACAGGTACGGATCACACGCAGGGCGATCTCTCCACGGTTTGCAATCAAAATCTTCTTAAACATGAGGTCAATGTGCTATGTGCTAATGTGTCAATGATACCGCCATTTGCACTATAAGAAATAGCTCAAAAGAAAACTCACCGGAGGCTTCCTTCGAGCCGTTGATGTTTTTTTAGAACCTTAAATACTTTTCATCAGATCTTCTGTAGTTCACAGTATCTACTCCTATCGGAAGGCTGAACGAAAAGACTGTATGCTAAATACCACTTCCTGTCTGAAGCATCAGCACTTCAGCAATCAGATCGGTTCAACAAGAAACAGCGGTTGATCGTATTCCACAGGCGAAGCATCGTCTGCCAGCACCTTTACGATCCGTCCGCTTACCTCGCTTTCGATCTCGTTGAAGAGCTTCATGGCTTCTATGATGCAAAGCACCTGTCCCGCCTTTATCTCATCTCCTACGTTTACATAAGGTGGTTTATCGGGCGAAGGGCTGCGGTAAAATGTGCCAATCATCGGCGACTTCACCATAATGGCATTGCCATTATCAGCATTCGCTGCCGGTTGGGGTGTAGCGGCGGGAGCAGAAGCCGGAGCCGCCTGCTGAGCTGCGATGCTCTGTTGCGGTGCAGCCTGAGGCATCATCTGCGGCATGGCCATCGGTGTCTGAACGGCTACAAATTGTGTTTCGCTCACCTGCGCCTGCTTGATGGTTATCTTGAAATCCCCTTCTTCAACGGTCAGTTCGCTGATGTTCGATTTATTGATCGCTTTGATCAGTTCCTGGATTTGTTTAAACTCCATAATTTTTTGATTTGCGGATATGCTTATCCTTACTTACAGATTTATCTGACGGTGCTCAATGCAAGCCTGTCGGTATAGGAAGCCAGCCAGATTATTCTTTTACACGCTCAACGTACGCGCCTGTCTTGGAATCCACTTTGATCAGCTCGTCTGTGTCTACAAACAGCGGCACCATTACAGTAGCGCCTGTTTCCACAGTAGCCGGTTTCAGAGTGCGGGTGGCTGTATCGCCTTTCAGTCCGGGCTCGGTGTAGGTAACCCGCAGGTTCACACTTGGCGGCAGTTCCACGCTCATTGGGAGTTCAGTCTCGGTGTTTACCAGTATAAAGCAGTCCTGACCATCTTTGTAAAGCTCCGGACGGTCTATCATAGACTCTTCCAGCGAAATCTGTTCGAAGCTGCTGGTGTCCATAAAGTTGAAACCGCTTTCATCTTTGTAAAGAAACTGGTAGGGACGACGCTCTACGCGCACCGGAAAGATCGTATCGCCTGAGTTCCATGTTTTTTCAATAGAGCGGGTATTGTCCACGCCTTTCAGTTTTGCCCAAACCTTAGCGGCTGCGCGGGCAGTTTTATTCTGACCGAATTCTACAACGGAGTAAAGACCATCATCGAGTTTGATGATCATTCCGTTTCTGATGTCTGCTGTAGTAGCCATAAATCTTTTTTGTACGGAAGGCAAAAGTAATCATTCAGGACAAAAAGAGAATAGCAGCCGGGAGTTATGTTTTTTGGGGTCCGGGCAGCAGGATTGCTATGGAACTTTTACGGCGATAACACCGTTCATGGCAGTTGCTGCTATAGGGCAGGTTTTAGGGTAGCAAATGCAGGTCAGAGACCTGCGTCCGCGGCGTGGTAGTCGGAGACTACGGCGCTGCGGTTATTTCAGATAAATTGTCTTTCGGCATTCAAGCAATGACCACAAAGTTTCATCTGTCTATTCGGCAATAAAGAAGCAAATGCTATTGAAGCAAATGCTATTGCCTCTTCCTAAAGACCGAAAGTATCCGAACCACCTGTCGTTTGGTACATGGTTATTTATAAGCCATTGACTTGTGTGCCGTTCGTGTCCTTCATTGGCGTGTCCACATGTTGATTTGTGAACTACTGCTTTCCTCTCAGCACGCCAATTTTCATAAACGAAAAAACTATTTTGATGATTGTCCATATTTTTAAATTTGATAGCCGTAGTCTCAGACTACGCCGAACTATGGTTCAAGTTTTCTGCCCGCTGTTACAGTTAGTTTATGCTTTTCAAAATTCTTTCATTTCTACTTGTTACCAAATGCAATGTATGGTCTTTATATCTTTTATACTCGTCAATCGTCTGTGGCAAAGGTGGTCTGTTGAAGTTGTCAAATGGTAATGAAAATTCAACTCGGC
>ENA-UOVV01000510-UOVV01000510.1-compost-metagenome-genome-assembly--contig:-NODE-510-length-45100-cov-162.980642_pt1 | contig 45100 bp, 34 predicted proteins | sample MGYA00238155_ERZ761577 | MGnify/ENA primary metagenome ERZ761577 (study PRJEB28898, sample SAMN06268775) | compost metagenome | isolation source: Emeryville, CA | place: USA:Emeryville, CA | collected... | reverse complement strand
AACAAAAATGCCTGTAAACCATAAAAATTTACAGGCATTGATTTGTTTTGATCTGATTTTTAGTCGGGCAGACTGGATTCGAACCAGCGACCCCTACGTCCCGAACGTAGTGCGCTACCGGGCTGCGCTACTGCCCGAATTTCCCGGAAATCGGCCTGGTGTTAGGGCGTCGCCGGAAAATTGGGTGGCAAATATAGCTCAAATTCAGGATTTAAAGCAATCCTCATTTCCTGCCGTTCAATATCTTACCTATCCCACCCTCACCGCATATATCATCCCCATATCCGGGATGGCCTTTGTAGGGCGGGGAAACACGAAACAACTGTACCCATTCTGCCCAAGAATCTTCACCAGCGGCTCGCTGCCCCTGAAATGCCATTCAATCACGACGTATTTGATGTGGGGAAACAAGCCGCTGTCGTGCAGTTGCTGCATAATTTCATACTCCGCGCCCTCGCAGTCCAGCTTCAGGAATATTTTCTCGGAAGGATGTGCCGACCGCATTTCGGCCATTATTTCGCGGACGTCTTTGATCTGCACCTTAATCTTGCGCACAGAGTCTTTCTCCATGTGTTCCAGGAAGAAGTCGGTAGTGCTCATCGAGGCGCTGTCGGCATTGGTGAGAGGAATTTCCAGTTCGGCATTGGTGGCGCCGACGCCGAGATTGTTGGGCACGATTTTGTCTTTTACAGATGGATTTAAACTAAAGTTGTCAAGCGCAGATTGATAGGTAGATGGAAAGGGTTCAAAACTGTAGACTTTTTTCACATTCGAATGATGAGCAAAAAATAATGATGCAACACCCACATTCATTCCTACATCACAAACCACCAGTTGGTCGTTGCAACGTAAATCGTATAGGCCTTCCACGAAAAGCTCGGAGGCCACGTAGAAATTATCGAAGGTTTTGGCGTTGATGCGTATGTCCCGCCAGGTAATATACAGTTGACCGCTGCTGTTGTCGAGGTTGATGGAATTGTTAGCAGCCAGGTCGAGCAGCAGGGGAAAACTGAAGCGACAGGGCGCCACCTGGTCAAGGGTGTAAGCGCGGCCGGTAGCCTTAAAAATGATTTGCCCGTCGCGGTAAGAAATTTCGTTCAGTCGCTCATGGGGAAAACTGTCTTTTGCCAGGAATTTTGCAAAACGCAGGTTTTTGAAACGGAAAAGGTAATAAATAAGGTAAATGGCCTTGATCAGTTTTTTCATCGGTGCGAGGGGCATTTAAATTAGTGACAGCCAAACTACTATAATTTCACTATTTCTCACAATATTTTTCGTAGCTTCATGTGCTTTCACATTTAAGCCACCACCCGCTGAAATCTTCATTTGTTTACCCAAGGCCGGTTTGAACCTCTGCGCAATAAAGAAGCAAGCCACTACCCTGCCGGACGCAACAGTATCTCTTCAACTAAAAAGTAAACATTATGAACTTCCAGGCAATGAGCAAACAACGCAAGTTCTTACTGATCACCGCCCTCGCAGGTATCGTATCCATCTTCCTTCCCTGGTATTCCGCAGGCGGCATGTTCAGCGGTTTTAGCGTAAACGGCTTCCATGGCATCGGCGTGTTTGTATTTTTCCTTTTTGCCGCCACCGGAGTGCTGGCCATTTTGGGTGACCAGGAAAAAAATCTCGACAGCACATTATGGCTCCTCGCGCTGGCAGCAGGAGCAGTTGCCACTCTTTGCGTGATCACCCAGGTAGCCGGTAGTTCCGATGCGATCGGACTGGTCTCTCCCGGCATCGGCCTGTGGATCTCGCTCGCCGCTTCTGTAGGCATCCTGGCATTTGCATGGATATTTAAGAGTCCGGGCGACACCCTTCAAAACGGATTCGAAAACCTAAAAAAGAGTATGAGTTCAGCAGATTCCAAAGAACCCAAATCAACCGCCGGTGGCAGCAAGGTAGATGAACTGGAAAGATTAATTGAGTTGAAAAACCAGGGAAAAATCACCGATGAGGAATACCAGGTGATGAAGTCGAAAATTTTATAAAGGAATTGTTGATATAATAAAGCTATAGGGAAATCACCTACTACAAGTCAGGATCCGAAAAAATCTCAAAGAGTTCTCATGTTTTTGATTTTTTGCCTGAAACTTATTGGGATCCCGATGCTTGTATTTTGTGATTTCACCACTATCAGATGCCGAGGCTTTCAGCAATTGTAATTCCCAATCCCGGTGCCGCAGGCAGCGCCACCTGGCCATTATCGTAGTGCAGTCCCGTCGCTACATCTTCCACTAATAACAAGGGGCCATCCATATCTACATGGTCAAGCAGTGGCAGCATGTGCGCAATGGCAGCTGAGCCGATCGTGCTTTCATTCATACACCCCACCATCACTTTCATATCGAGTTGGCGGGCCTTCTCCACCATGCGCAGTGCGGGCGTAAGACCGCCGCACTTGGTCAGTTTTATATTGATACCGTGAAAATGATTCTTGCATTTTTCAACATCACTTTCAAATACGCAGGCTTCATCGGCAATGAGCGGCAAAGGAGATTTTTCATACAGAATTTTCATTCCTTCCCAATCGTCCTTTGCCAATGGCTGTTCCACCAGCTCTACGCCCAGCGCCTGCAGCTTCGGAATCTTCTCCAATGCTTCTTCCACCGTCCACGCCGCATTGGCATCCACGCGAAATACTGCATCACTATGACTGCGCAACGCTTCCACGATGGCAATATCATCAGGTGTGCCCACCTTAATTTTGTAGATCGGCCAGGGTTGCTCCTTCATTTTCGCCACCATTTTTTCAATACTATCAATACCGATGGTATAATCAGTAAGCGGCTGGCGATTTTCTTTTATATCCCACAACCTATGCAGCGGCTGCCCCCGCATTTTTCCATACAAATCCCAACCGGCAATATCCAATGCACACACCAAAAAGTTATTCTGCGGAAACAAATGATGCAGATAGTGCCAATACCGCTCGGGACCATTAAACGCATATTTCTCCACCATCAGCTTCTTCCTCTCCAAATCTTCAATCATCTTCTCCACCGGGATATTGTAATAGGTAATGGCCGGCGCCTCGCCATACCCCACCACACCCATATGTTCCAGCTTCACGATCAAAGCCGGCTGATGCGTCTTCGTGCCCTTCGATATGGTAAATGGATACTTAAAAGGAAGATTTATCGCTTTATAACTAACTTTCATCAATATTCACATTCAAATTCAATTTCAATTTCAAATTCAAATTCAACATTCTCCTGTCTTCTCACCCGCGCCCACTCGCATACACATATTCGCGGATTTCCTCATTAAACGTCTTCTCTTTGATCAGCTGCTCCAGTGGTATATGCATCCTGTATCGCCAGTAGTTCTTAGGATTGGCGGGCACATTAATGCGCTCCTCCTGCGGCACCTGTCGGCGCAATTTTTCATCCATGCCCAGCCAGTCCTGCAGCTGCAGTATCACCCACATGGCGGGTGAGTTCAGATGTTGTTGAATAATGATCTTGTTGATCCACGCTTCGGCAAAGTAAGGCGCATCGCCCCACTGCCCCAGTTCAAAATTAAAGAAGCGTTGTGTGCGCGCCCTGTCTTCTTCCCACCAGGCGCGGATGGTGCTCATATCGTGGGTGGATGGAGTCACTACCGAGAGATAAGGCGCGTCGGCTGGATTGAAAAATTCGCGGTTCGGATCCTTAGGCATGCGCTGAATTTCGAGACTTAGTATGCCGAGTTGCTTCATTACGTCGGGTACGCAATGCGGCACCATGCCCAGGTCTTCGCCACAGATCAGCATATTGGTACTGCGCTTCAGGGCGGGCAGCTTTTTCATCGCCTCCTTCATCCAGAAATCGTCCTGGCGACGGTAGAAATAATCGACGTATAATTCCTTCAGGCGCGATTGCGTATGTGCATCAAGGTGACGAAACGAGGGCGTGGTATCCATCGCTATGCGGAAATGAAATTCCTGTCCCTTCGACCCCGGGTGTTCAAAGAGGATTACGTTTGATATCAAATCGAACAATCCCTGCCTGATATGAATATTGTCATCGCTTGGCTCCTGCGTAGCGAAATATTCCTCCACCTGGCGCTGGGTGTGAAACTCAGGTTTCAGGTGGTAATGACCATCGCCGGTTTCTACCAGGAAGGGTTTGAACTTTTCTTTGTTGGGACCAAACATTTCCCACAAAATGGCATCGTTGATGAATGGCTTGCAGTAGCGCTGGTGATTGAACCAGATACCCCATTGCTCAAATTCATTGAGTCGCACGGGTATGGCCGGCACAAATACGCCCATGATGCCTTCCACCGCATGCACGGGAATACTCCAGATGCGGAAGAAACCAAGAATATGATCTATGCGGAATGCATCGAAGTAATTACTCATCTGGATGAAACGCTTATGCCACCATTCAAAACCATCGGCGGCCATGCGTTCCCAGTTATAGGTGGGGAAACCCCAGTTTTGTCCCTTCACCGCAAAATCGTCGGGCGGCGCACCTGCCTGCATATCCATGTGGTACAGCTCGGGCTCAACCCAGGTATCGCAGCCATAGCGGTAAACGCCAATAGCGATATCGCCTTTGAGTATGATGCCGTTTTTGTGCGCATATTCAGCGGCTTCTTTCAATTGCAGGTGCAGGTGAAATTGCATGAAATAATTCAGCGCAATTTCGTCGTAGTGCTTCGAGCGCGGCGAGACAAAACGTTCAATGGCTTCTTTGTTGTATTGACTGAATGTCTTCCATTGCGTGAAGTCGGACGTGCCGTATTTATCGCGCAGGCAACAAAACGCAGCGTAAGGTATCAGCCAGTGTTTATTGTTGTTATAAAATTCGAGCCATTCTTTATCCTTCAGAAACTCTTCCTTCTGCACATTGTACAGCTCGCGGATGGCCGCGAGTTTCAGCTTCATCACTTCTTCGTACTCCAGCTCCGGCAGGTCGTTGAGTTGCTTTTGTTTTTTCTTGAGCGGCTTCAGCAGCTCGGCGTATTTTTTCCCCGCCACCTTATCGAGGTTGAGGTAGAGCGGGTGCAGCGCAAATGCCGAGATGGCAGCATAAGGATAGGTATCCACCCAGGTATGGGTAGCCGTAGTATCATTGACGGGAAGTATCTGTATGAGCCGCAGACCGGTCTTCTTTGCCCAGTCAACCAATAGCTTCAGGTCAGTGAATTCACCGGTGCCGAATGAGTTCTTGCTGCGTAGGCTGAACACGGGAATCGATACCCCCGCGCCTTTCCAGGTGTTGTTGGGCAGACGAATAAAACCATCGTGCAGTATGGTGAGTTTGTTTTTCTGCGCATCGCCATAGAGTATGCGGTTGGCCTCACCTTCGTATTGCACAAAGGACTTTGTTTTGATATTATATACGCCGTATTTGTATTGCAGCGGTATGGTTTCTTTCGGCAGTTTCAACGGAATGCTCCAATAACCATTTTCGCGGTAAAGTAATAATGGATCAGAAGTATCCCATTCGCCTAATTCTTTTGAGCTGCCCAGTATGCACACCACTTCATTCTTCTGCAGCAGCGGCGCTTTTACTTTGAAAATATGCGTGTAATCCTTTACCACGCGGGCTTTGAGACGGGTATGACGGTCGCGCAGCAAAACATTCTGGAAAGGATCACTGTAAAAAACATTTTCATATTCACCGGCATGGTTCCAGGTATCCACTACCTGTATTTCTTCAAACTTGCCGGTCACATCAATTACCCGGTCGTTGCCCCACTCAAGAATAGTATAGCCATCTTCATTTTTCAGTACATAGTTATACCTGATCTTTACTTTCCGGGCATCCAGCTCCAGGGTGCCATGCCAGTAATCGTTGTTGAGCCAGCTCAGGGGAAAGGCATTCTCCACCGAATCATTGCCCAGGGCCGCAATATTTCCGGTTACTGCCAGGCTTTGTCCCATCCGGGTATAAAAACGCACGTAAAAATGGATCTTCATTATTTTTCTAATTCCCTGTTTAACTAAGGCCACGAAGGTAATGTCAAAGGACGCGAATTCATACGAAAGTGTACAAAATACACAATAATAGGAAAATCATTGGTCTTTTCCGGTAATTTTCAGTTGTTTATCTGGATTTCCCCGCCTATTTTTGCCGAAAATTTATAAAAACATGACTACAAGGTCCCGGAGCCAAAAAGCACTTTACTGGTTATTGTTTTTCATATCCACCGCCCTGTTCATCCTTGCGATAGCTACCCGCTTCGAATACCTTACGCTGATCCTGCCGTTTGTGTGCACTTTCTTTGTGCTGGCGATGGACATTATATGAGAACTTGCATGAAGGATTTTGAATTGGAGGGAGAGTGAGAAAAGGATATTCTGGAAATTTGGCTTATAAATAGAAAATTCCAAAAGGAGAAGTTCTCTTTTTGGAATTTTTATTTTTTGGTTGATTGGAGCTGGTTATTTGAAATTTGCTGCTCAGTTCTGGGTGACTACTACGGGTTCGGGCTTTTCGATAAAGATTGATTGTTTCAGTTTTACAGCCACAGGCTGTTCACCGCGGATGGCAGGAGTCCAGGCGGGCATTTTCTCGAATTTTTCTTCGAGGCGGTTATTGAGCTCGTCGTTGCCACCCCTGGTAACACGGGCGTATACGGTCTTACCTTCTTTATTCAGCACAAATTCGACCATTACGTAGGTCTTGGTTTGCTCTTCGTCGAGGTATTTGATCATTTCTTTAGAGAGGCCATCCAGGAAATTCTGGAATGCCTGGCTGCCGCCGGGAAATACGGGCAGTTTATCAACTACCCTGGCAATTTCAGCCTCATTGTATTGTCCGGCTGGGCGGCGGACTACTGCTTTCACAGGCTTCTCTTCCTTCGCGGGAATTTCACCGTGCACTATATAGTTTCCCTTCTTATCAACCAGTATCACGGGCAGTTCACGCGTTCTTTCAAAATATTCGAAAGCATGTTTCAGCTCGTTGGCCATACTCTTGTATTCAGGGAAATCGCGCAGGAAGCGGTTGAGATAATCAACACTTTTCTGCACGTTGAAGCGAATCGGGAAAATATGAACGGGAATAAAATCCTGTCCGCTGTTTTTCGCATGTGCGGCAAGGATATACAACTCTTCCACCTGGTGATCCTGAACCGGAATGCAGCCAGTGGTTACACAACTGCCATGAATATAAATATCTCCGCCGGGCATTTCAGAATCGCTCAGAATTTTGTCTGATGCATTCGGATAATTAAGTCCCAGTGAAAGATGGTACTGACTTCTTGGATTAAACTCGTTGATATAGTAAAAACCTTCCGGCACCTGGTAGTCACCCTGCATTCTTTTTGGTCCCAGTGAACCGGCCAGTGCGCATACCTTATACGTTTTGAAGAGCCGGAACTTCTCGTTCCTGTCGTACTTTACCCACACTTCCAGCTGGCTATCGTATTTAAAAGAGCGGATGTAGATGTATTTGGCGGGCCAGGGAAGTCGCTTTTCCTGGAACTGTTTACGCAGCGTATCCTCCTTGCGCTTCAGGGCATCGTTGATGCGCGGGAAGGTTTTTTGGTATTCAATAAAATTGAATTTGGGTGCGGCAGTCTGCGCTTGCAGGGCCCCTCCCAGCCAAAAGGCGGATATCGCGATTAACAGGTATTTCATTATAGAATGCTGGTACAGAGTAAAACGAATTTACTACCTAATTATTTTTAATTCAACGGCATTGAACGTTAAAATTAGGACAATAAGGCATTTAACGAGCAGTTGGGGATATCAACAATGTGGAAAAGTGCAGCGCGCCGCGTGAAAACACGCACTGCGCGATTTCGGTATTCGGGTTGGGGGTTCCGGGTTCGTTAGCCTGGACAGCGATTACAAAGCGCGGCAGCAACCCGAAACTCCCAACCCGAAACGGCGCGAAGCGCCCAACCTGAAACCGCGGGGCTATCAAAGATTGCCCCGGGCTGCTTGCTCGCGCTCAATGGCTTCGAAGAGTGCTTTGAAATTTCCCTTTCCGAAGCTTTTGGCACCCTTGCGCTGGATGATTTCGAAGAATAATGTGGGACGGTCCTCCACGGGTTTGGTGAATATCTGCAAAAGGTAACCCTCATCATCGCGGTCAACCAGGATGCCGAGCTTCTTGAGGCTGTCGATGTCTTCATCAATCTTGCCTACCCTTTCTTGCAATTCATCATAGTAAGTGGTGGGCACCGACAAGAATTCCACTCCCCTGTTTTGTAACTCGGTAACAGTTTCCACGATATTGTTGGTGGCCATGGCTACATGCTGACAGCCTTCGCCATTATAGTATTCAAGGTATTCTTCTACCTGCGATTTCTTCTTTCCTTCAGCGGGTTCGTTGATGGGGAATTTCACAAAACCATTTCCATTGCTCATTACCTTACTCATGAGGGCGGAATATTCGGTTGAAATATCCTTGTCGTCGAAACTCAGGATATTGCGGAAGCCCATCACGTCTTCATAGAATTTTACCCATTTATTCATCTGGTTCCAACCCACATTGCCCACGCAGTGGTCAACATACAGCAAACCGGTGGGCGGAGGATTATAGGTCGGTTTCCATTCTACATACCCGGGCATAAAGGCGCCTTTATAGTCTTTACGCTCTATGAAGAGATGCACCGTATCGCCGTAGGTTTTGATACCGCTGATCACCACCTGTCCATTATTATCTTTCAATGTCTGCGGCTGCTGGTAGCTTTCTGCGCCACGTTTGGTGGTCTCCTGCCAGGCGCTGGTGGCATCGTTCACGCGCAGCGCCAGCACTTTTATACCATCACCATGCTTGTAAATATGATCCGCAATGGGATTGTTGATACGCAAAGGAGTGGTAAAAACGAAGGTTAGTTTGTTTTGCCTTACCACATAGCTGGCGCGGTCTCTCACGCCGGTTTCGGGACCGGCATAGGCCAGCGACTGAAATCCAAAAGCGGTTTTATAAAAATGGGCAGCCTGCTTGGCGTTTCCCACGTAGAATTCTACATAATCGGTTCCTTCCAGGGGAAGAAAATCTTTTTGCGTGTCTTTGTCGGAGGCGATTACCTGTGTTGACATAGTTCCTCTTTTTTCTGATTAAAAAAAGATTAATAAAAATGGGTTCAAGAAAACAGATGCATCCAATTTTCCCGGGCAGTAGCGGGGTGTACAAGGGCGGACAAATATTATTGCGCGTCTATTGCCAGCGTCTCCATCAGCAAGCAATACACTACGCGCTTGTCAGAAAATCTCTTATGCGGATAGTCGGGAGTCATGTTGACGCGTAAAGTTAGCAAATCGCGCCCATAGTTTCGGGTTTGGGGTTTCGGGTCGTGCGCTACGCAAGGTTTCGTGTTTCGGGTTCCGCATTTCGGGTTGCTGCCGCGCCCGTAAATCGCTGCCCGATCTAAAGAACCCGAAACCCGAAACCATTATATTTGCCCCCTCAAACACCCATCCAATGCTAAAAGTCGGTATCCTTGGTGGCGGACAGTTGGGACGCATGCTCCTGCAGGCTGCTGCCAATTACCCTGTAGAAACTTTTGTTCTCGAGAATGACCCCGAATGCCCGGCAGCTCATCTTTGTCATCATTTCACCAAGGGTGATATCCGCCATTACGACGACGTTTACAATTTTGGGAAAGGACTTGATGCCATCACCATCGAAATAGAATCGGTGAATGAAGATGCTTTGGAAAAACTGGAGCAGGAAGGTGTGAAAGTGTATCCCAAACCATCGGCATTGCGAATTATCAAGAACAAGATTTCACAGAAAAAATTTTACGAGGAAAATCAACTGCCCACCGCTCCTTTTATTATTACGCAGAACAGGTCGGAACTGAAACAACAGGCTTCTTTCATTCCGGCAGTACACAAATCGGGTACCGGCGGTTATGATGGCCGCGGCGTGCAAATTATCAAGACCAGCGATGATTTGGAGAAAGGTTTTGATGTGCCCAGCGTATTGGAAAAACTAATTCCGGTCAAAAAAGAAATCGCGATGATTGTGGCGGTGAATGAAAAAGGCGAAACGGCCCTCTATCCCCCGGTGGATATGGTTTTTGACCCTCGACTCAACCTGCTCGATTACCAGATCAGTCCTGCCGAACTGAGCGATGAAGTCTTCTGGAAATCCGAAGCCATCGCTATTTCTCTCGTTAAAGCCCTTAAGAGCCCCGGCATATTTGCCGTTGAACTATTCGTAGACAATAAAGATGAGGTTTATGTCAATGAAACCGCTCCCCGGGTACACAATAGCGGCCACCATACCATCGAAGCCAATTACAGTTCCCAGTTTGATATGCTGTGGCGTGTGATACTGGGCTATCCGCTGGGCAATACCGACCACATTTTACCGGCGGCCATCGTAAACCTGGTGGGTGCCGATGGTTATAGCGGCGAGGCCCGGTATGAAGGGTTGGAGGAGGTTTTGCAAATGGACAATGTGTTTGTCCACATATATGGGAAGAAAGAGACCCGCGGCGGGCGCAAGATGGGACATGTAACTATCGTCAGTAAGGACAAACAAGATTTGATTTACAAGGCTCATCGCATAAAAAATTTAATGAGGGTAATCACTTAACCATGCCAAACAACTCTCCATTTGCCACTCATACCCTTTTTAAAACTGCTGACACAGTGAATCAATTAACTTTGGAAACTAAAAATTTAAACAAGATTGTCTAGCCTGATGCACATGAGATTAAAACAATGGACCCTGACCGGACTGGTATTCGGAATGATATTAGTGGCCTGTAAAGAAGAGAAAAAGACGGAGGCTCCCCGCAGAGCGCGTGGTGGCGGACCCATCCATGCCGAAGGATTTGTGGTAAGGACCACATCATTGAGCGAAAATATTGAAGTGCCGGGAACGCTGCTGCCGTATGAAGTAACGGAAATTCGTTCGGAAATTTCCGGCCGCGTTGTTCAGCTCAATTTTGACGAAGGCAGTTACGTAAAAAAAGGCACCCTGCTGGTAAAACTTTTCGACGACGACCTGCAGGCACAACTGCAGAAACTGCAGGTGCAATTACAAATTGCCGAGAAGACCGCTGAGCGCTACCGCGAACTGCTCAAGATCAGCGGTATCAGTCAACAGGAAGTTGACCTCAGCGAACTGCAGGTAAGCAACCTGAAGGCGGATATTGAACTCGTAAAAGTAAATATCTCCAAGACCGAGATCAGGGCACCATTCGACGGGCGCCTGGGTTTGAGGAGCATTTCGCTGGGCGCATATATTTCACCCAGTAATCTCATCACTACCATCAGCCAGACCGACCAGTTGAAAATGCAGTTTTCCGTACCGGAAAAATATACCCCCAACATGCGCAAGGGCCGCGTGGTGGATTTTACGGTGGCGGGAAGCGAAAAAAAATTCAAAGCCACCATCATTGCCACCGCCTCTACCGTAGAGGAAAATACGCGTACCTTGCAGGTGCTGTGCGCGATCAATAACACCGACCCCATTTTGGTGCCCGGTGCTTTTGCGCGGGTGGCATTGCGTCTTGGTCAGGACGACAACGCATTAATAGTACCCACGCAGGCTATAATACCCCAGGCAAGGAATAAGCAGGTTGTTATCTATAGAAATGGCACGCCCGATTTTGAGACAGTCATCACTGGCATTCGCGATTCCGCCTATGTACAGATCCTCGAAGGGGTAAGGGTTGGTGATACAGTTGTAACAACAGCCCTGCTATCTATACAACCAGACAGTAAAATTCAATTAACAAAAGTCCAATAGGAGATCAACAATGAACATCTCTGAACTGAGTTTGCGCAGGCCGGTGCTGGCAACCGTGATGAACATCATGATCGTGTTGTTTGGCATAATCGGCTTTACATTCCTGGGCGTGCGCGATTATCCCGCCATCGATCCTCCTATTGTGAACGTGCGGGTAAACTATCCCGGCGCCAATGCCGATATTATTGAATCGCAGATTACCGAGCCGCTCGAAAAGGCCATCAACGGTATTGCGGGCATCAGGAATATTACTTCATCGAGCAGCCAGGGAAGCTGCCGTATTAACGTAGAGTTTGACCTGGGCGTTGACCTCGAAGCCGCCGCCAACGACGTGCGCGATAAAGTGTCGCAGGCGCAAAGATCATTGCCCGACGATATTCCCGCGCCACCTGTAGTAACCAAAGCCGACGCCAGCGCCGACGCTATTCTCTCCATGACCGTGCAGAGCAATACGCGCAACCAGCTGCAGATTACTGAATATGCCAACAACGTGCTGGTAGAAAGACTGCAGACCATTCCCGGCGTGAGCGGTATACAGATATGGGGTGAAAAAAGATATGCCATGCGTATCTGGTTCGACCCCGCCAAACTGAGCGCTTATCGTCTTACCCCCAATGACGTGCGCGCCGCGCTGGCCCGCGAAAACGTGGAATTGCCTTCGGGAAAAATTTCAGGTAATGCCACCGAACTTTCTATCAGAACATTCGGCCGCCTGTTTACAGAAGAAGATTTCAACAACGTCATTATAAAAACTGAAAACGGCAGAGATATCCGTTTGAAAGATGTAGCCGAAGCGGTGCTGGGTCCCGAAAATGAAGAAACCGTATTGAAGGAAAGCGGTATCCCGATGATCGGTCTGGCTATTGTACCGCAACCGGGATCTAACTACGTAGCCATTTCAGAAGAGTTTTACAGGCGTTATGAGCAGTTGAAAAAAGAGGTGCCGAAAGACATTGTGCTCAATATTGCCATGGACCAGACCAGGTTCATCAAGCGCTCTATCAAAGAGGTGGAAGAAACACTGATTGTGGCGCTGATACTGGTGGTGCTGATCATTTACCTCTTCTTCCGCGACTGGCTGATAGCGCTGCGTCCGCTGATTGACATCCCCGTGTGTCTCGTTGGCGCTTTCTTCATTATGTACCTCAGCGACTTTACCATCAACGTGCTTTCGCTGCTGGGTATAGTGCTGGCCACCGGCCTGGTAGTGGACGATGGTATTGTGGTAACAGAAAATATTTACAAGCGCATCGAGCGTGGCATGAATAAGTATATAGCGGCCAAGGAGGGTTCGAAAGAAATTTACTTTGCCGTTATTGCCACATCGGTAACGCTTGCCATCATATTCCTGCCTATCATATTCCTGCCCGGCTTTACCGGCCGGCTGTTCCGCGAGTTTGGTATCGTGGTGGCGGGCGCCGTGTTGATCTCGGCATTTGTATCGCTTACGCTTACCCCGGTGCTGAACGTAAAGCTCAGTCGCAAGGTGCATAAACATGGCTGGTTCTATCGCAAAACGGAGCCATTCTTCCACTGGATGGAAACCAGCTACTACAATACACTGAAGCGCTTTATGCGCGTGCGCTGGATGGCCTTCATCATTATGGCTGCCTGTGTGGGTATCATCTTCTATTTCGGAAGCCAGCTGAAGCAGGAGCTGGCGCCGCTGGAAGACCGCAGCCAGTTCAGGTTGCAGGTGACTGCGCCCGAAGGAACCAGCTTCGACTACATGGACAAATACATCGACAGGCTGGTGAAGTTCATGATCGATTCTGTGCCCGAGCATGAGATTGTGCTGTCTGTTACCTCGCCGGGTTTCTCAGGAACCGGTGCGGCCAACTCAGGCTTTGTGCGCGTTACGTTGACAGATCCAAAAGAACGCACGCGTTCCCAGCAGGAAATTGTGGATATGGTTAACCGCAACCTGCCACGCTTCTCCGAAGGACGTGCCTTTGCGATACAGGAACAGACGATTTCGGTTAACCGTCGCGGTGGCCAACCGATTCAATTTGTGATCCTCAACAATAATTTCGAACGCCTCACCGAAGTGCTGCCGAAGTTTATGGAAGAAGTGGAAAGAAGCCCGGTATTCCAAAGCCCCGACGTGGATTTGAAGTTCAACAAACCGGAGCTGAAGATCAATATTGACCGTATCAAAGCAAGCCAGTTGGGTGTGAGCGTACAGGATGTGTCGCAGACGCTGCAATTGGCGCTGAGTAACCTTCGTTTGGGATATTTCTACCGCGAAGGCAAGCAGTATGAAGTGATCGGGCAGGTGGCGCGCAACGACCGCGACGATCCCACCGACCTGAAGAATATATATGTTCGAAATAACCGTAATGAAATTATTTCGCTCGACAACCTGGTGACCATCAGCGAGGAGATCACCCCTCCCACCCTGTATCACTTCAACAGGTTTAAATCGGCTACCATTTCCTGCGGTCTCGCGCCCGGCTATGCCATCGGCGACGGTATCAAGGAAATGGAACGCATAGCTGCTGAATTGCTCGACGATACTTTCGATACTGCGCTGGCAGGTACTTCGCGCGACTTCCAGGAAAGTTCAGGGAATACCCTCTTCGCGTTTGTGCTGGCATTGGTGCTGATCTTCCTGGTACTGGCCGCGCAGTTTGAAAGCTGGATGGACCCGCTGGTAATTATCACCACTGTGTTGCTGGCGATTGCCGGTGCGGTATTGTCGTTGTGGATTTTCAACCAGACCATCAATATATTTTCGCAGATTGGTATGATCATGCTGATTGGTCTTGTGACCAAAAACGGTATCCTGATCGTAGAATTTGCCAACCAGAAGCGCATGCAGGGTATGGAAAAGATACCGGCTGTAATTGAAGCGGCCAGTGCGCGTCTGCGTCCCATATTGATGACGAGCCTTGCGATGTCGCTGGGTGCATTGCCCATTGCGCTGTCGCTGGGCGCAGCAGCCACCAGCCGCATTCCACTGGGTATTGTGATTGTAGGCGGTATAATGTTTTCGCTGATATTGACCCTGTACGTGATACCTGCCATGTATTCATACCTTTCGCGTAAAAAGAAAAAAAGCGAATTGGACCTGCTTGAATCTGAAGCAAAGCGGGCATAAAAGCGCATTACTATGAGAATTGTTTGTTTAGTAGTCTTTTCGTTGTTTTTAATGTTCCGTGCCAATGCTCAACAGGTACTCACCCTGGAAGATGCTATTGCCGCTGCGCTGCGCACCAACTACGATATCTTGATGTCGCGCAACGATTCAGCCTCCTTTGCGCTGGATAATTCTTATGCATGGGCAGCCTTCATTCCGCGCCTGAATGCGTCGGCCAGCACCGTCTGGAATAAGAACAATCAAAACGTAACCTTCCGCAAGCGTGATGGCAGCGGCGGCGATAGTTCCGTAGCGCGCGACGCAGTAAAAACTTCCAACATCAACTACGGCGTACAACTGAACTGGACGCTGTTTGATGGTTTTAAAATGTTCGCCACGCGCGATAAACTGGCCGAGTTCCAGGCACTGGGAGAATTAGGTGTGAAAAACCAGATCGTCAATACGGTTGCCAACATTATCAATAACTACTACAATATTGTGAGGCAAAAACAGCAACTGCGTGCCATCGAAGAGCAGATGTCGATCAATGAAGAACGCGTGAAGCTGGCCGACCGCAAGTTGTCGGTGGGCCTCGGCAGCAAACCTGAACTGCTACAGGCCCGCGTTGACCTGAACGCGCAGATCGCTGCGAGATTGCAACAGTTGGTGCTGATTGCTCAACTGCGCGACCAACTGAACCAGCTGATTGGTTTTAAAGTAGGTTCGGTGTATGAAGTGACCGACAGCATACCGATCAATACCAATCTTCAGTTCACCGATTTTGCCACCAATATAGAAAATACCAATCCTGCGTTGTTATTTGCACGCAAGAATATCGACATTGCGCGCATTACGTTGAGAGAACGCAAGGCCGATCTCTGGCCGATTGTTTCATTCAATTCTGCGTATAACTTCAGCCAGACCGACAACAACACGGTGGTCAACCTTAACCAGCCTTTCTTTAACCAGAATAAGGGCTTTAATTATGGTTTTGGTGTCAATATTCCTATCCTGAATGGTTTCAATACGCGCCGCCTTATTAAGCAGGCGCAGCTCGATATCCGATACCAGCAACTCTTCTACGATAACCAGCGCTCGCTGATCGATGTAGGCATCAGCAATGCATTTAAAGACTACGAAGCGCAAAAACAGTTGCTGGAGCTGGAAGAAGAGAATATTCAACTCGCCAAAGAGAATGTGGCCATTGCATTGGAACGCTTCCGGCAGGGCGTGTCTACCAACCTCGAACTGCGCGAAGCGCAAAGGAGTCTTGAAGAGGCGTATAACCGGTTGATTTCTGCAAGATATAACACCAAGGTGGCCGAGACAGAGCTATTAAGGTTAAAAGGCGAACTGGTCCGGTAGGTTTTCACGCAATTTTTTGAGAAATATTTTCACGCCAGGGCGCCAGGGACCCAAATAAAAACCTTGGCGCCCTGGCATCTTTGCGCGAAAATTCAACCTCCTTAACTACAATCATTAAATCGGCACCAGCGAAACACCCATCCGCCCTCACCCACGCGCTCAATTCTCCCGCGCACATCCTCTCACCCACTTCCAACTTCCCGTTCATCCTTCCCTCTTCCTTCTCATTCTTCCATCTTGCCTGCTCCTTCTTCAATCTTCCCAAAATTCCTTTTCTTTGCTGCTCAAACTTCTACAGCATGGCCCCACAGGTTGGTATCATCATGGGCAGCGACAGCGACCTTCCCGTTATGCAGGCTGCAGCGGATGTACTGAAAGAATTAGGCGTTTCTTTCGAGCTGACCGTCGTCTCAGCGCATCGCACGCCCAGGAGAATGGTTGACTACGCCAGTTCAGCCAAAGAAAGGGGGCTCCGGGTCATCATTGCGGGTGCCGGCGGCGCCGCCCATCTGCCGGGCATGGTGGCTTCCCTTACGCCACTGCCCGTAATTGGGGTTCCCATAAAATCTTCTAACTCAATTGATGGCTGGGATTCCGTGCTCTCCATTCTCCAGATGCCCAATGGCATACCAGTTGCAACTGTAGCCTTGAATGCCGCAAAAAACGCCGGGATACTGGCAGCCAGTATAATCGGCGCCTTTGACGAGGCCACCGGGAATAGTGTGGCTGCTTATAAAAACAAGCTCGAATCTGAAGTGTTAAGCAAAGTGGAGAAACTGAAGCAGCAAGGCTGGCAGAATAATTTTGATTAGGACGTAGCAGTCCATGAATGTAATTTGCGAACTTGTATGAAAGTAAAACTGCAGGAGTTCAGGGAGATCGACGATTTTCCTTCAGGATCGGGCATTGAGTACTTTAATGAAAAACTGTATGTCATAGGCGATGATGCCAAAGACATCATGGTGCTGGATAAGAAATGGAGAAAAGAAACATCCATACCCCTGTTTGATTCCGCAGAACTGCGCATACCAAAAAAAATCAAGGCCGACCTCGAAGCCAGCACTATTATCGAACTGAATAAGATTCCGCGTTTATTGGTCTTAGGCTCTGGCTCCACTCTCAATCGCAACCGCGCTATACTGGTGAACCTCGACGATCATTACAAAGAAGAAATGGACATCACCGGTTTTTATAACCGCATAAAAGATAACCTCGACCATGTAAATATTGAATCAGCAGCCGTAATACTGGGAAAATTGCTGCTGGGCAACCGCGGCAACCTGGGTTCACCGGAAAATAATATCATCGTCACCGACATGGATTTCTGGAAACATCCCGAGCAGGCAGAATGGAATAAAGTCATCTTCAAGATGCCGGAAGAGTTTCCCAGGGATAAAATGCTGGGACTGTCGGGCATGACCTACTCTCACAAGAACGACTGGCTCATCTGCACCATGAGCACCGAATCAACCACCAATGCTTACGATGACGGCGCCATTGGCGACAGCTACCTGGCCATTGTTGAAAATGCCAGCCGCAAGATCTTCCGGAAAAAAATGAATGTAAACGAGGTCATCAACCTGAGCGAGGTGGATGAGGCATTTAAAGGATACAAGATTGAATCAGCCACTATTCTTTCCGAAAAAGACGGCCGCCTCAAAATGCATCTTGTTGCCGATAATGATACGGGAAAAACCTACCTCTTCAGGATTCGTTTGAAAGGGTAAGTATCATAAATTCCTGCTCCAAAGTGAGCGAATGATCGTAGATAAGTTTGATAAAATCGCGGCCATATTTCGCATAATAAGGCATGAAATTGTCAACGCGCTCCTGCAGACCATCCAGGGGGAATAATGCCGATTTCACCTGCTGAATTTGTCTTTGCTCCGCCTCATATTTCCGTTTCTCGGCGCGCAGCATTTTCTTTTCCAGTTCCTGCAGGGGTTTGATGGTTTTCGCCTGCAAAGCCTCCACGTGTTTTAATAGTGATTTGTCAACCGCGCCAGCTTTATTCTTCAATAGTTGAAAAACCTGCGTGGCAGCTTCCAGCTCGTTGTTCAGTTTCAGTTCGCCATTCTTATGGCGGCTTACCAGCGCGGTAAGCAACTCCTGGGAAGACTGAAAGAAATCTTTTATATCAAAACCTAATTTCCCGATCTTCTCCTGCCATTTCTTTTCTACTATCAAAAATGAATTGCGCAGCACCAGCACCGGGAAGGGCACATTGTATGCATCAAAAAGATCTTTTAACTCCAGCCAATAAGCAGTTTCTCCGCCACCGCCCACGAATGCGATATTGGGCAACAGCGTTTCCTGGTAAAGGCCGCGCAAAATCACGTTGGGGCTAAATCTTTCAGGATGCTCCGACAGTTCCTTTTGAACTTCTTCCTTTGAAAATTTTATGTCTGTGTCGCGCACTTCATACACACCATCTTTCAACTCTATTAAATTGCGGATGCCGTCTTTGAGGTAAAATAAATTGATGGCGCGCGGGTTGGCCTGCACCTTGTATTTTTCTCCCAGTCTTTCGATCGTCTTTTCAACGATGGAAGAGGGTTTTTGCGCAAAAAGATCATCTTCAAAAACCGGCTGCATAATGCGCTTCAGGTTGGCATTGTCGGGCAGCAGCACAATTAATCCATATTCCGCAAATAACTGGTGCAGCAGTTTGAAAGTGGCCGTTTGTATATCGGGACTGGCCAGGTAACAATCGCTGATCAATTGCACCAGCTCCCTGCCATGCGGCTGCACCGAGAGTTCACCGGAAATACGATGAATAACGGCATCAAGTCCCTTTGTTTTCATTCTGCCAACGGCGCCGGTCTGTTGGGTGTTCCATACCAGCTTTTCACCGCTGAGAAAGATATGCCCCAGTTCATCCAGGTCGGCGTCTTCACTGCCCATCCAGAACACGGGAACAAATTCATAGCCGGGAAAATCTTTTTTCAATTGTTCAGCCAGCTTTATGGCATGAACAATCTTGTAGATGAAATACAGGTGACCCGTAAAAATGGCCGGCTGGTGCGCCGTGCATATGGTGAAGGTATTTTCGCTGAGAAGTTTGTCGATATTGTCCTGAACCGCTGCTACTGCAGGCACTGCTGCATATTGTTTTTTGAGTTCTTCTACCAAAAGCTGCCGGTGATTCGTGAAAGCTTTGCGATTATTGATGGCTGCCTTCAACCCTTCTTTGCTTACCGGGTGCTGGTAAAATGACTGAAGCGAAAGAGACTGGTTGAGATAATCAACCGCGATTGCCGAAAAATAACCCGTATCTGCGTAAGGTAACCTGGTAGAATTACAATCCATAAAAAAATATGCGGGCATAAAAATAATACCTGTGGCACAAGCCATTCACCTCAATCGTCAAATTTAACGTTCCATTACTACTTTAGTTCATAAGCCACCACGGTGTTTTTCCAGAAAGTGGGAACATACAGGATTTTATTTTTAGGATCATAACCGATATCGGCAGCATTGATCTTTTGTTCGCGGGTATCCAGCAGAATGGTCTTGGTGCCATCAGTGTTTACATGCCAGATAACACCGCCCCAGCAACTCACGATATAGTTGTTGCCGCCGACATTTTCGATGCCATCGGTGCCGCCTTCCATACCATCAGTTATTTTCTGAAGCGATTTGTCTTTACCCAGTTTATATAATATGCCATTGTCGAGTATGAAGAAATTCTTTTTGTGCCACAACACGCCATTGGGTCTTGCAAGACCATCTACATATAATTCGGGAGTACCGTTCACAATGCGGAAGACTTTCTTGCCTTGTGAGTCAGAAACATATACCGCGCCTTTTTTGTCGACGGTGATATCATTTAATCCCTGCGCATCAGGAAGAGTAATACTGTTTTCAACGGTGCCGGTCGCCACATTGATCACATGCACTTTATTGAGATCGGCTACGTACAATTTGCCTTTATAAAGACCCATACCTTTCGGCGCGTTGAATCCTTGTACCCATTCGGCATTGATGATCCTGCCATCAAGTCCCACTTTTGCCACGGAGCCTTTGCCGTCCTGCGCCCAGGGATCGGTGCCGTCGATATTCGTTACATACAGCACTTTATTTTTCGCGTCGTAATAAACAGATTCCGGCACTTTAAGCGCAGAGTCGGTTTCCCATTTTTTGACCAGTTGGGGAATTTGTGCGGTAACGGCGAATGAAATGCTGAGCAATGCGGCGGAAAGGGTAGTTTTCCTCATACGACAAATTTTTATGAGGTTTAAATATACGACTAACCACTCTTATCCGAAGCGCTCTACGCTAAATGCCGCAATATTGATCGAAGTTTTTTGGTTGCCTACCATCTCTTCCACCAGTTTTCCGGTACCCGCCGCCAGTGAAAGTCCCAGCATGGCATGTCCGCCGGCAAACACGATATTGCTATACCGGCTATGGCGCCCAATGTAAGGAAGTCCGTCAGGAGAAAGCGGGCGCAGACCGCTCACAATTTTTTCGGGAGGCATGAATTCAACAGGCAGATCGGGATAATAACTTTTTGCTGCATCAAAAATGGCGCGCGCCCTTTTGATGAGCATGGGAGAATTGAGGCCGCTGATCTCCATGGTGCCACCCATACGCAGGTCGGGGCCCATAGGTGTCATCGCAGTTCGACGATCGACCAGGATGGCCGGATATCGCAGGTTGCGCTCGATATTCTTATAGGTCATGCTATAACCCTTGCCCGCCTGCATCAGTATTTTGATGCCGAGCCTGGAGGCAATCACCGGCATCCAGGAGCCGTTGGCGATAACGAGTTCTTCGCAATCAAATTTTCCCTTATCAGTAATAACCGCTGTAACCTTATCGCCTGCTTTTTCAAAACCCGTCACCTCGCATTTCAATTCTATACGCACGCCGCTGTTCAGCAAATGGTCTTTCAGCGTTTGCATAAAATCGCCGGGATGCAGGTGGCAATCGATCGGGTACAACACGCCACCGCGCACACTCACCTCCACATCGGGCTCCATAGCCTGCACTTCCTGCGCGTTGTAAAATCGTGTTTCAATACCATACTTCTTTGCTTCTTCACCCAATTCGCGTTCGTGCTTTTCAACTGCTGCACTCTTATAGAGCATGAAGCATCCGACCTCCTGCATACGAAACTTGTTGCCGAGTTCATTCCTGATATCGAGGGTGAGGTCACGGCTGAGATGCAGTATATCGTTCAACGGCGGAATATTTCTCTCCATCGTTTTGGCATTGGCCTGCCTCCAGAAGGTAAGCCCCCAGCGGATCAGCGCGCCATTCAGTCGCGGTTTTATATAAAACGGGCTGGTACTGCTCAGCATCCAGCGCAATCCTTTCGCTACAATACCCGGCGAAGCCAGCGGAATAAAATGGCTGGGCGAAACATAACCCGCATTCACAAACGAAGCGCCGCTGTTCATTTCCCCTTTTTCAATGATCGTAACCTGGTAGCCCGCCTTGTTGAGATAGTATGCGCAGCAAAGCCCGATTACACCGCCGCCAATGATGATAACTTGTTTACTCATAAATGAAAGAATCGAATAAGACTGCAAATGTACTGTGCAGTCCTATTCGATTCTTTTTTTGCGGGAAACTGCGGGTCGGTCAACCGCAGTGATGGCTCACCCCCGAGGGTGGCCCACCCTATTTTGTTGAGAATTTGTAAACGGTGGTTTGCGTATAGGTTTCTCCCGGGCGCAGTATCGTATTGGGAAAATGCGGGTGGTTGGGAGAATCGGGGAAATGCTGTGTTTCCAGGCAAAGACCGGCATGCTTCACATATTTCTGTCCATCGCGGGTATGTTTCAGCCTGCCGTCCAGGAAATTGCCCGAATAGAACTGAACGCCGGGCTCAGTAGTGAACACTTCCATATAGCGGCCCGAGCCGGGATGATAGAGCGTGGCAATCAGCTCCAGGCCGTTGCCATCCCTTCTCAGCACCCAGTTGTGATCGTAGCCGCCCGGCACCTGCGCAATATCCCGGCCGATGGGCTTGGCGGTGGTAAAATCCATCGGCGTACCTGCTACGGGCGGATTTTTACCGGTTGGTATCAATACATTATTTACTTCAGTAAAACTATCTGCCTTCAGCATCAGCTCATGACCCAGGATAGTTGAGTCGGCGCCGGCCGATAAGTTGAAGTAAGCGTGATTGGTAAGATTCACCGGCGTGGCTTTATCGGTGGTAGCGCTATACTCTATCTTCAGCTCATTGTCGTTGGTAAGCGTATAGGTGACAGACACATTCAGGTTGCCTGGGTACCCTTCTTCACCATCTTTGCTGAGGTAGGTAAATTTCACGGCATTGTCGCCCACCGGCTCGCCATTCCACAATACTTTATCGAAGCCCTTGATGCCACCGTGCAACGACTGCCCATTGTTGTTCCTGGCAAGGGTATAGGTCTGTCCATCGAGCGTAAATCGGCCGTTCGCAATGCGGTTGCCATAGCGGCCCACGATGCTGCCGAAATAAGGATTACCCGGCTGCAGGTAGCCTGCGAGCGAGTCAAAACCCAGCACTACGTTGCCGCGCGACTGGTTCTTATCGAGCGTGATGATATCGGTAACAGTGGCGCCATAGTTAATCAGTTTTACGATCATGCCTTTTTCGTTGGTGATCGTGTATTGTGTAACTATAGCGTCGCCAATTTTTCCGTATTCAGCCTGTGTTACGCTTGCTTTTGCCACAGAGGCAGAGTCGGGATTGGCGTCGTTATTTTCTGCTGCATTTTCATTGCAGGCAATCATTGGAGAAACAGCCATCAGCGTTAAAAAGATTTGGGTGAAGAAGTGGTTTTTTTCCATATGTGTTGCTTGTTGTTGGTAGCGGTAAAATAGTTGTCAATTTAACACTTTTTCACTTATCCAATCATTCATTTTGTAACGGGCGCTTTGGTCAGTTCATTATTCACTGTTCTCCAAATGCCCAGCGGGTTGCTGTTTTTCAATTCATCGGGTAAAAACGCGTCGGGCCAGTTCTGGTAAGCAACCGGTCTTGCAAAACGCTTGATGGCGTCGGCGCCCACCGAGGTAAAGCGCGGATCGGTAGTAGCGGGGAATGGTCCGCCGTGATGCATGGCCAGCGCCACTTCCACACCCGTAGGCACGCTGTTTACTATAAAGCGCCCGCAGATATCCTGCACTGCATCGGTGAGCGAAGTATGTTCGCGCAGGTCGTTTTCAGTGGCCATTAATGTGGCAGTGAGTTGCCCTTCCAGGTGACGCGCCACTTCCACCATTTCATTTACATCTTTGCAACGCACCACGATAGAATACGGGCCGAATACTTCCTGGTGCAATACAGGATTATTTAAGAATGCCTGCCCGGTGGCAGAAGCAAGGGTAGGTATGCCCTGGATCTCTCCTGCTTCGGTGGCAGACGTTGCAACAACCGTTACATCTTTTTGCGCAAGCGCTTTTTCACGATTTGCCTTATATCCCTTTGCAATGCCGGGGTGCAACATAGGTGCGGGCGCTACTTTCGCAATCTCCTCTCCCAACATCTTTATGAACTGTTGCAGATCCTCGCCATCTGCGCCGATGATAAGACCGGGATTAGTGCAGAATTGTCCCACGCCCTGTGTAATCGATCCGGCGTACATCCTGGCGATGTCAACAGCCGATTCTTTCAGTTTGCCGGGATATAAGAATACGGGATTGATGCTACCCATTTCCGCAAACACCGGTATCGGCATTTTGCGCTGGTTGCCCCAATCGAACAATGCTTTGCCTCCGAGATATGAGCCTGTAAAGCCAACAGCCCGCGTATAATCATGGGTCACCAAAGCTTTGCCCACTTCCACCGATGCGCCGTGTACATGCGCAAAAATGCCTTCGGGCAAGTTATTATCTTTAGCCACTTCCAGTATCAGTTGAGCTACCATTTCAGAAGTTTTTGCGTGCGCGGGATGCGCTTTTACCACCACCGGGCAACCTGCTGCCAGGGCACTGGCCGTATCACCGCCCGCAGTAGAATATGCAAAGGGAAAATTGCTTGCGCCAAAAACGACTACCGGCCCCAATGGCACCAGCATTTTGCGCAAGTCTGGTTTAGGTGGATTTCGGTCGGGAATAGCAGTATCGATGCGCGCCTCCAGCCAGTCGCCGCGCTCGCAGGCATCGGCATAACTATCGAGTTGAAAAACGGTGCGCGCCCTTTCAGATCGCAAACGCGCTTCGGGCAGGTTGGTTTCCTGCATGGCGGTTTGTATCAGTTCATCGCCACTGTTTTCCAACGCACGGGCAATGGCGTGCATAAAGGCGGCACGTTGTTTCAGTGAATATTTTCTGTATTGAAGAAATGCCTTCCAGGATTTAGACATCACTTCATTGATCTCGGAAATGGTAGCGTCTTTGAACATGAGCTTGATTTTTTGGTGTGGAATGGGACTTGCAAAAGTATTGACAATGCCCAATCGAATATGTTTGTGTGAAAGTGGTCAAGTATTAACAATCCTTCCTCCCGATTGGTTACACTTCACCGCCAAAAAACCTGACGCCGGCTTGCGCCGGCTGTCAGGAGAGTTGCCATCTTGTTGAGTAAACGAGAATGGTAAGTTTAGGCAGCACGGATTTGTTCAGAACCTAAAACCAACCCGTGCGTAGAAAAATATCTAAAATTATTAAAATATAAATTGGGCATCGCGAATATATAGAATACCAGCGTTTTTTCGCCCGATTTTTTTATTTTCTCTAACCAGTTGGGACTCCTATTGAACTTCACCCTCCAAATCGTAATCGTAGGCCCTGGTGATGGTCACATTCACAAATTCGCCTATGGGTAGTTTGCGGTCGGCTTTTATGATTACTTCGTTATCTACTTCCACGCTATCAAATTCTGTGCGGCCCAGGTAGCGGCCTGCCTCTTTTTTATCGATCAGGGTCTTGAAAGTCTTGCCTACTTTTTCCAGGTTCTTTTCATAACTGATATCCTGTTGCACTTCCATCACTTCCTGCGCGCGACGTTCTTTTTCTGCTGCGGGAATATTATCTTCCATCGCATAGGCGGGCGTGCCTTCTTCGTGCGAATAGGTAAAAATGCCCACACGGTCGAAGCGGTGTTGTATGAGGAATTGCTTCAGTTCTTCCACATCATCTTCTGTTTCGCCAGGAAAACCTGCAATCAGTGTCGTGCGCAGGCAAATGCCCGGTACTTTTTCGCGAATTGCTGCAATCAGGTCATTCATTTCAGCACGGGTGATCTGGCGGCGCATTGCCTTCAGCATATTGTCGCTGGCGTGTTGCAGCGGAATATCGAGATAGTTGCAGATATTTTCGCGCTCGCGCATTACATCCAACACTTCCAATGGAAATTTGGAGGGGTAAGCATAATGCAGTCGAATCCACTCCAGTCCTTTTACATCAGCCAGTCGATTGAGCAGTTCAGGCAGCATGCGCTTTTTGTAAATATCCAGGCCATAGTAAGTCAGCTCCTGCGCAATCAGCATGATTTCTTTTACGCCTCTCTGCACCAGCTTTTCCGCTTCGGCTACCAACACTTCCATAGGCTTGCTTACGTGCTGGCCGCGCATCAGGGGTATGGCGCAAAAAGCACAGGTGCGGTTGCAGCCTTCGGAAATTTTCAGGTAAGCATAATGTTTAGGAGTAGCCAGCAGCCGCTCTCCAAGCAATTCAGATTTATAGTCGGCTTCGAGTGTTTTTAAGATCAGTGGCAGTTCCATGGTACCAAACCATGAATCCACTTCAGGTATTTCCTGTTCCAGGCTATCGCGGTAGCGCTCGCTCAGGCAGCCGGTAACGTACACCTTGTCCAGCTTGCCTCTTTTCTTCAGCTCCACCTGGTGCAGAATGGTATTGATGCTCTCTTCCTTGGCTTTCTCGATGAAGCCGCAGGTGTTCACGATCACAATATTGTGATCGGTCTTGCGGTTTTCATGCACCACTTCCATATCATTGGCCTGCAGCTGGCCACTCAACACTTCGCTGTCAACCATATTCTTGCTGCAGCCCAGTGTAATAATGTTGATTTTATTCTTCTTCAGCGAACCGCTCTTCATGATTTTCAAAATAGCGGGCAAAGGTACGTCGTTATTATGGGGTTGACAAGTAATAAAGAGAAGCCCTACATTTGGCACGATATTTTATAAAATGCCTATAAAATCTTTATTATGAAGAGACTAAGCGTTGTTGCTTTTTTCATCATTCTTGCCCTTAGCAGCCAGACCGTAGTAGCACAATCTACCGGCAGCACCTACCGTACTGCTCTTGGCGCTAAAATATATTTTGGCGATGGCACCATTGGTGGCATCAACATAAAGCATTTCCTCAACAGCAATGGGGCCCTGGAGGGATCTTTATTATTTCGACATGGTGCCGTCGGCATCGAAGGCCAGTACGACTGGCACGGTGATATTACCGGCGCCACCGGCCTGAAATGGTATGTTGGCGGTGGCGGCCTCCTGGCATTTTCCACCCGCAAACATCATGACGACGACGTATCGTTCGCCCTCAAAGGCGCACTCGGCCTCGACTACAAATTTACCGGCGCCCCCATCAACATTTCCTTCGACGTCAACCCGATTTTTGTGCTCACACCCGTAACGGATTTTGATTTCTGGGCCGGCCTGGCGTTTCGTTTTACTTTCTGAAACGGGACGAAGATTGAAGACTGAACAAGGAACAGGGAAGGCAGAATAGGGATGTAAGAAGTGAATTATAAGCCGCTTCATACTTCCTTATTCAGCCTTCCCTGTTCAATCTTCCATCTTCGATGCCTATTTAGTTAAGCTGAAAAGACTATCCACAAATTCATGCTTATCGAACACCAGCAGGTCTTCCATTTTTTCGCCGACGCCGATAAATTTTACGGGGATTTTGAATTGGTGGGCGATGGCGAGGACGACGCCGCCTTTGGCGGTGCCATCGAGTTTGGTGATGGCAAGGGCGGTGACGTCGGTGGTGGCGGTGAAATGTTTGGCTTGTTCAATGGCGTTCTGGCCCGTGGAGCCGTCGAGCACTAAGAGCACTTCGTGCGGCGCGTCGGGGATATGCTTTTGAATGACGCGTTTGATTTTTCCCAACTCTTCCATCAGGTGGGCTTTGTTGTGCAGGCGGCCTGCCGTATCGATGATCACCACATCGGTGCCGCGGGCAACGGCGCTTTGCACGGTGTCGAAAGCCACCGAGGCGGGATCGGCGCCCATACCCTGCTTTACGATGGGCACGCCGGCGCGTTCGCTCCAGATGGTAAGCTGGTCCACAGCGGCGGCACGGAAAGTGTCGGCCGCGCCAAGTAATACCGACTTGCCGGCCATCCTAAAATTGTAGGCCAGTTTGCCGATGGTAGTCGTTTTTCCTACGCCATTTACCCCTACCACCAGTATTACAAAGGGTTTGGCCGGCAGTGGTGAAGTGAAAGAATAGGATTGATCTTCGGGGGCGTCAACCAGTATATTTTCAATTTCTTCCTGCAGCAACTGGTTGAGCTCGGAGGTATTGAGGTATTTATCCTTAGCTACGCGCTTTTCGATGCGTTCTATGATCTGCACGGTGGTATCAACGCCCACGTCGGCGCTTACCAGGGCTTCTTCCAGTTGGTCGAGCACCTCATCGTCAACAGTACTTTTGCCGGCAATAGCCTTGGTGATCCTGGACAAAAATCCCTGCTTGGTCTTTTCCAGTCCCTGGTCGAGTGATTCTTTTTCTTTTTTGCCGAATAATTTTCCGAAGAAACCCATGTTATTAAATTGATGGATGCTGAAATTAGTAATAACCTGAATGAAATCCCAAATTTCAACTCATAAGGTCCATAAATCAGGCGGCCAGAAAATACAAAAAGCCGTTCCCTCGCAGGAACAGCTTCAATTATTTGAAAACACCGTGCCACATTATTTCTTCGCCAGGAAATCTTTCACTTTGTCTTTGTGAACGATGGCTTCTTTGAAAGTGTAGGCACCGGTTTTAGGACTGCGAACAGAACGAATCACCTTGGTCCAGTTCTTCGCTTCGGCTGCTGCTCTCTGGTCTTTCGTCTTGATCGCGGTTTTAGCTGCTTTTGCCATTGTAAAATGAGTTGATAGGTTATGAAGTCTTCATGCCGGCCAACTGACTCGCCGACAGGTCAACCAATTATTTAATTTCTTTGTGAACAGTTACCCTCTTCAGAATCGGGTTGTATTTCTTCAGTTCCAGGCGCTCGGGATTGTTCTTCTTGTTCTTAACGGTAATGTACCGGCTTGTTCCGGGCAGACCGCTGTTCTTGTGCTCAGTACATTCCAGGATCACCTGCACCCTGTTACCTTTCTTTGCCATTGTTATAAGCTTTAAGCTATTAAAATAATTTAGATTTTTTCGCCTTTAGCACGAAGCTCTTTCACCACATTATACAGACCCTTCTTATTGATGGTTCTGAGACCTTCGGTCGACAGCTTCAACGTGATCCACTTGTCTTCTTCGGCCAGGTAAAAACGCTTACTCTGTAAATTGGGGAGAAACCGGCGTTTGGTCTTGATATTCGAGTGCGATACACTATGACCTGTTACCGGAACCTTACCTGTTACCTGACAAACTCTTGCCATGATATTAAAATTTTGGACGGCAAAGGTCGTAAAATCTATGTAATCAACAAAGTATTGGCATAACTTTTTTACAGTCATTTTCCCCAAAAAGAGTTGAAAGGCCTGGATTCAGAAGGCTGTGCGAGTTAATAATTAAGTAACTTAAACTTAATTAACACTTTCTCAATTTTGACCGAAAGTACTCATTATTAACAGATATAGACAGATGAAACGTAAGACGATAGCAAGGGATATAAGCTGGTTATCATTTAACGCCCGGGTTTTGCAGGAGGCCGCCGACCCCACCGTGCCGCTCCGCGAACGCGTCCGCTTCCTGGGCATATTTTCTAATAACCTGGACGAATTCTTCCGCGTACGTGTGGCCACCCTCCGCCGTATGGCCGAATTTGGCAGCAAGCTGAAGAATATGCATTTAGAACAATCTCCCCAAAAAATCCTGGACCAGATACAGAGCATCGTGCTGGAGCAACAAAACGAGTTCAACCATATCTGGGAAAGGATCAGGCATGAAATGGAGAAAGAGAAGATCTTCCTGGTCAACGAGCGGCAACTCAATAAGGAACAGCAGCGCATTGTGCAGACCTTCTTCGAAGAGGAAGTGCGCAGCAATACCATCCCGCTGATGATCGAAAGCATCCCCCAGTTTCCTTACCTGCGCGACAAATCCATCTATCTCGGCGTGGTGTTGTCGCGCCGCGATGGCACCCTCAAACGCAAGTATGCCATCATCGAGGTGCCCTCGAAGGTGAACGGCCGCTTTATCAAACTGCCCAGTCCCGAAGGCGAAACCCATATCATTCTGCTCGAAGACGTAATCCGCTTCAACCTGAAAAGTATTTTTTCCTATTTCGGCTACGACCGCTATGGCTCCTGGGTGTTCAAAGTGACCAAAGACGCCGAAATAGACATTGATAACGATGTTTCCACCACTATCATTCAAAAAATCGAAAAAGGAGTAAAGAACCGTCGCAAGGGAAAACCAGTGCGCTTTGTGTTCGATAAACAGATGGATGTAGGTCTGCTCGACTACCTCGTGCGTAAACTCAACCTAACGCATAAAGACAGCCTGATACCCGGCGGGCGTATCCATAATTTCAGGCACTTCATGGATTTTCCCAATGTATTCCAGAAAAAGAGCCTGCGTAAAAAGCCCTTCGTGCACGGATTGCTGAAAAACGCGACCCGTGTGACCGATGTGGTGCTGAACACGGACATCATGCTCCATTTCCCCTATCATTCTTTCCACTCGGTGATTGACCTGTTGCGCGAATCGGCCATCGATCCCGACGTTACCGTTATAAAAATCACCGCCTACCGCCTTGCGGAAAATTCAAAGGTGATCAACGCGCTCATCAATGCGGTGCGCAATGGAAAACAAGTAACCGTATTCCTCGAACTGCGCGCGCGTTTTGATGAAGAAGCTAACCTGGAGTGGAAAGAAAAACTAGAAGAAGAAGGCGTGAAAGTGCTTATCAGCATACCCAACATGAAAGTGCACGCCAAGCTTTGCCTTATTAAAAAGAAGATGAACAACCGCACCATACATTATGGTTTTGTGAGTACGGGCAACCTGAATGAAAAAACCGCGATGGTGTATGGCGATCACTGCCTGCTGACTGCCGACCGGCATATTATGGCCGACGTGAACCGCATCTTCAACTACCTCGAAAAACCGAAGGATAACCTGCATATACTGAAGAGCTGCAAAACGCTGATCCCTTGTCCTACCAGCCTGCGCAAAGAGCTGGAGAAACTGATCAACAAAGAGATCAGGAATGCCAAACAGGGCAAACCCGCGTCGATATTGCTTAAGATGAACTCGCTGAGCGATGAAGCGCTGATTGAACAATTATATGATGCAGCCAGGGCGGGCGTGGAACTGAAACTGATTGTGCGCGGCATATTCTGTATGTTTTCCGAGAATAAAAAATTCCTGAAGCCCATCAAGGCCATCAGTATTGTGGACGAATACCTGGAACACGCGCGTGTATTCATTTTCCACAACAATGGCGACGAGAAAGTATTTATTTCATCGGCCGACTGGATGGTGCGCAATCTGGATCACCGCGTGGAGGCCACCTGCCCGGTTTATGATGAAAATATCAAGAGGGTGTTGAAAAATATTCTCGAAATTCAACTTAATGATAATGTAAAAGCCAGAATTTTGGACAATGAACTGAGTAACCAATACGTGCGCGATAAGGGTGCCCGTAAGGTTCGCTCACAGGTGGAGATATATAATTATTTGCAACAACAAACCATAACCCTTCCCCAGCCAGGTCCGGCGTCTAACGACGGTCTGCGGTTGCCTGCACTGGTAAGGGAGACAACTAATGAGACTGGCGGCAATTGATATAGGGAGTAATGCAGCGAGACTGCTCATATCTGACGTAACCCTTGGGGACAATGAGCGCCCGCAATTTCAAAAGATCAACCTGGTGCGCGTACCGCTGCGACTGGGTTTTGATGTGTTTGAACAAAAACAAATCTCACCCGAGAAAGAGGCCATGATCCTCAACACGCTCAGGGCTTACAAATATCTTCTCGACGCATACGGTGTGCAACACCTTAAAGCCGCGGCCACCTCGGCCATGCGCGATGCGCAGAATTCGCAGGACATAATAGATAAGGTAAAAAGCGAAACAGGCATCCAGATAGAAGTGATCAGCGGCGATATGGAAGCGAGCCTGCTATATGAAAATCATGTGGCAGAAAAACTTGTGCGCGATCATGGCGATCATGCTTATATATATATTGATGTGGGCGGCGGCAGTACCGAGCTCACGTTTTTTGCGCGCGGCGAAATGAAATTTAAACGCTCATTCAATATCGGTACCATCCGATTGCTGAAAAACCAGGTGAATGACGCGTTGTGGGACGATATGAAAGATTTTGTGAAGCGCAATATCAAGGGCTATGATGATATAGTGGCGATTGGTTCGGGTGGCAATATCAACAAAGTATTTTCCTTATCGAAGAAAAAAGAAGGCAAACCGCTGCATATCGAATTGCTGAAAGATTATTTGAAAGAATTCAGCAGTTTTACCGTGGCCGAGCGCATGCGCTTATACAACCTTCGCGAAGACCGCGCAGATGTAATAGTGCCCGCGCTGCAGATCTATATCAACGTGATGCGCTGGGCCGATATCCAGGAAATTTATGTGCCCAAGATAGGTTTGGCCGACGGCCTGATACAACACCTGTATGAAGAGTTGACCAAAATTCCCTTACCTTAGCCCACTTTTATTCGCATGTCAGTCAACAAAGAGATTAAGAAAGTTACCACCAACACCTTGCAAAAGATGAAAGCCGTGGGCGAAAAGATCTCGATGATCACGGCTTACGATTTTTCTTTTGCACGCATTTTCGATGCAGCAGGCATCGACGTTATTCTCGTTGGTGATTCTGCCAGCAACGTAATGGCGGGTCATGAAACCACCTTGCCCATTACGCTCGACCAGATGATATACCATGCTTCTTCGGTGATCCGCGGCGTGAACCGCTGCCTGGTGGTGGTGGATCTGCCCTTTGGTTCTTACCAAAGCAATCCGCGCGAAGCATTGCTGTCGGCTGTGCGCATCATGAAAGAAACCGGCGCTCATGCTGTAAAACTGGAAGGCGGCGAAGAAGTGATTGAAAGTATCAAACTGATTGTGGCCGCCGGCATACCCGTGATGGGACATTTAGGTTTAACACCTCAATCGATCTATAAATTCGGCACCTATACCGTTCGCGCCCGCGAAGAAGCCGAAGCCAACAAACTCCGCCATGATGCGAAATTGCTGGAAAAAGCAGGTTGTTTTGCCGTAGTATTAGAAAAAATTCCGGCACTGTTGGCAAAAGAAGTCTCCGAATCCATCACCATCCCCACCATCGGCATCGGCGCCGGCAAATATTGCGATGGCCAGGTGCTAGTGATGCACGATATGCTGGGCATCAACCAGGAATTCAAACCCCGCTTCCTGCGTCAATACCTTGATCTGCACAAACTGGTTACCGAAGCCGTTCAACAGTATATTAAGGATGTGAAGAGCTTGGACTTTCCAAACGAGAAAGAACAATACTGAGTGCAGCTTTTTTCTTTCGCACATCTTATCCCTAATTTTGTCCTTCTAATCAAACACAATTATGGATTTTCTCACACCATTAAAAATACAAGCCAGGAATTCCGGCGTTGCTTCCGGTCGGCAGATATTGAAAGCAAACGGAGAAGAAATTGAATCTTATTCTCCCGTTGATGGAAAACTGATTGGCGTTGTGCAGTCGGCTGACCGCAAAAATTACGACGAAGTAATTCAAAAAGCGCAGGAAGCATTTTTGGTATGGCGCAGCTGGCCCGCACCGAAGCGCGGCGAAGTGGTAAGACAAATCGGCGAAGCGCTGAGAAAATATAAGGAGCCGCTTGGCAAACTCGTGTCTTATGAAATGGGTAAAAGCCTGCAGGAAGGTTATGGCGAAGTGCAGGAAATGATTGATATCTGCGATTTTGCCGTTGGACTTTCACGCCAGTTGCATGGACTAACCATGCACAGTGAACGTCCTGGCCATCGTATGTACGAACAATGGCATCCGCTTGGAATTGTAGGGATCATTTCCGCTTTCAATTTTCCGGTTGCAGTCTGGAGCTGGAACTCAATGCTGGCCTGGGTTTGCGGTGACGTGTGCGTTTGGAAACCATCAGAAAAAACGCCACTTTGCGCAGTGGCCTGTCAGAATATTATTACCGAAGTATTTGCTGCCAACAATGTGCCCGAAGGTGTTTGCGGATTGATAGTGGGCGGTCGTGATGTGGGTGAATGGATGGCTAACGATACGCGTATTCCCCTGGTGTCGGCCACTGGCAGCACGCGTATGGGCAAGGCCGTTGGTACCGCGGTGGCTGCACGTCTTGGCAGATCGTTGCTGGAATTGGGCGGCAACAACGCCATCATTATTTCAAAACATGCCGACCTCGATATTGCTATCCGCGGCGCGTTGTTTGGCGCTGTGGGAACCGCTGGCCAGCGTTGCACCACCACCCGCAGGCTCATTATTCATGAAGACGTGTACGAAGAAGTGAAGCAAAGGCTGGTGAAGGCGTACAGTCATCTCAAGATCGGCGACCCGCTGCAGGAATCCAATCATGTAGGACCGCTCATCGATAAAGATGCAGTAAAAATGTACCTCCAGGCCATTGAAGCCTGCAAGAAAGAAGGCGGAAAATTTGTGGTGGAAGGCGGTGTGCTGGAAGGTCCCGGCTATGAAAGCGGTTGCTATGTAAAACCCTGCATCGCGGAAGTAAAGCCCGACGCAGAAATAGTAAAACACGAAACCTTCGCTCCCATCTTATACCTCCTGAAGTACAGAGAACTGGATGAGGCCATCGCCATCCAGAACAATGTGCCGCAAGGTCTCTCCTCGGCCATTATGACGCTGAACCTGCGCGAAGCCGAGCAGTTCCTCTCCCATGCCGGCAGCGATTGTGGTATTGCCAACGTCAATATCGGTACTTCCGGCGCCGAGATCGGCGGCGCCTTCGGCGGTGAAAAAGAAACCGGCGGCGGCCGCGAAAGCGGCAGCGATGCCTGGAAAAACTATATGCGCCGCCAGACCAACACCATCAACTATTCGACAGAACTGCCACTGGCCCAGGGGATTAGGTTTGATATTTAGGGGTTTCTGGTTGGGGTTGGGGTTGCTGCCGCCAGTTCCGGGTTTCGGTTTGCTGCCGCGCTTTGAAATGGCTGACCGATTGAACGAACCCGAAAACCGAAACCACCAACCCGAAACCCGAAACGGCAAGGAAAGGGGCCCGAAACTTCACCACACTCAAAATATATCCGTAGCCAAAGCGTTTATAACGAATCGGAAAAGTCTGATATCAGTTATGAAATATGTTTTAGCGCTGCTTACGGGTATTTTGATTGCTTATGCAGGAAATGCGCAGTTGCGCCTCGGCGTGCTGGGCGGACCGCATAGTGCTTCTGTGATTGAGAAAAACAATATTCCCGGATGGGATACTGCAGAGAAACACTTATACACCAAAAGAAGTGGTTTCAATATAGGCTTCATCGCTGAAATTCCCCTGGGCGCTTCCAACAGGCTTTTCTTCCAGCCGGCCATCATGTACCATTCCAAAGGAAGAAATTATCACCGCATCAACGACACCTCGCTGATCAATACCGACACCCTCAATCTGAGATCTGCTTTTCATACCAACTATATCGACGTTCCGCTTAACCTTACTTACAAACTGAAGCTGGGCAGAAAAACCAATTTCATGCTAAGCGCCGGCCCCTATCTGTCGTTTTTCTACAATGGAAAAAACACGGTTGAATCTTTGGTGGCGCTGAACGACAGTACCGTCAACTTCAGGAAAAGTGAAGCCAGGCTGGAAGTAGGAAAAGGAACTAATAAGATAAAAACATTCGACTTTGGCGTAAATGCCCGCGCAGGTTTTGAAATTGGCAGCATCATGTTGACCGGTTTCATCAGCCAGGGTCTTACCAGTTTTTACCAGGCAGACTACGACGCCACATTCAAACACCAGGTGGTGGGTGCTTCGGTGGGCTTCTGGCTCACGCCGCCAGTGAAACTAAAACCGCGCGACAGAGACGGCGACGGCATTCCCGACAAAGAAGATGGCTGTCCTGATCAACCCGGCACCGCCGCTACCAACGGTTGTCCCGACCGCGATGGCGATGGCATAGCCGATAACATGGATAAATGTCCCGACGTGGCCGGTCTTGCCAGGTACAATGGCTGTCCCATACCCGACACCGATAATGACGGCATCAACGACGAAGAAGATAAATGTCCCGATAAACCGGGTGTGGCGAAATACCAGGGCTGCCCGATTCCCGATACCGATGGCGATGGCCTGAACGACGAAGTGGATGCATGTCCCGATAAACCAGGTACAGTCGAATTCAACGGCTGTCCCATACCCGACAGCGACGGCGACGGAGTAAATGATAAGGAAGATAAATGTCCTACAGAACCCGGTCCGAAAGAAAACAATGGCTGTCCTGTACCGGTAAAACAGGAAATAGTAGAAAAAGTAAATTATGTAGCCAAAAACGTACTGTTCAAAACCGGCAGTGATAAACTGACCAACGATTCGTACAAAGTATTGGACGAACTGGTGGACGTGATGAAGAAAAACCCCGGATTGAGGTTAACCATCGACGGGCATACCGATAATACCGGTACGCCGCAGATCAACCTGGTGCTGTCGCAGAAACGTGCCGACGCTGTGAAGAATTACCTGGTTCAGAAAGGTATTGACACCGCGCGTATTAAGGCCGTGGGTCATGGACAGGAACAACCGGTGGCAGATAATAATACCGCCGAAGGACGAGCCAGGAACAGGCGCGTGGAAATGAAAGTTGAGCAATAATTAACCTGATAGATTAGAACAATTTAAAGCCACTCATGTAATTAACCGGATGGGTGGCTTTAGTTTTTCTATTTTTATACCGCCTTACTTATTATTGTAGCTATAATAGCACCCCTGGCTCACCAGCCAACGCCATGAAAAGCAAGCCATGAAGAATGTTAAGAATAGGCAAAAAAACAGATATTTAGGCCTGTTCTTACCAACTTATCTATTTGAGTTGTCATCTAATAAGCACATTTTAAGCACAAAAACAATCATAATGAGTACACTGGCAAAAATGGCCAAATTAACGGCGGCTTTTCTTTTCCTGGGGTTTGTGACGTTTGCCCAGCAGGACAAACAAACAAGAAGTGGTGAGGTCCCCAAAGGCTGGCATCTGCTCGATAAATCGAAAGACGGTTACTACGGCATCAGCTTAGAAAAGGCATACGAATTCATCAAACAAAAAAACCTGAAGGGCAAGACTGTGGTGGTAGCGGTGATCGATTCCGGTATCGACACTTTACACGAAGACCTGAAACCCATTTTATGGAGAAATCCCAAAGAAATTCCGGGCAACGGTATTGATGATGATGGTAACGGATATGTAGATGATGTATATGGCTGGAACTTCATTGGCGGTAAAGATGGCCGCAACGTAAAGCAGGACTCTTATGAAGGCGCCCGCGTTTATCACAGGCTGAAACAGAAATATGCTAACATTACCATCGACACTACTGAATTATCTGCCGAAGAGAAAGAAGAATATAAAACCTGGCTGAAGGCCCGCAAAAAAATTGAAGGCGCCGACGAGGGCGATCATATCGACCTGGTGATGCTGAAACGCGCGCTGGCCGCAGCCAAGAAAAGCGACAGTATTCTGCGCGCCTCAATGGGCAAAGAAGTTTACACCGGCAATGATGTGGATACATTCACAGCCCTGACCACTGCCGACAGGTCGGCCAAAGGCAGCCTGCTGTATCTCTTCAAAGCAAACAATATGATGGAAACCACCAACAAGGAATTCATCGAAGGTTTTGAAGAATATGTGGGCGGTGAGGAAAGAAAAGCCGAATCGAGAGAAAAAGCTCCACCAGACTATCGCGGTGAAATAACCGGCGATGATGAAAACGATATCAACGACCGTTACTATGGCAACCCCGACGTAATGGCTTCTACTCCATTCCACGGTACACACGTAGCGGGTATTATCGGCGCAGTGCGCAACAATGGTATCGGTATGGATGGTATTGCCGACAATGTGCGCATCATGATGATCCGCGCCGTGCCCGACGGTGATGAGCATGATAAAGATATTGCGCTGGCCATCCGTTATGCGGTTGACAATGGTGCGAAAGTGATCAACATGAGTTTTGGTAAAGACTTCAGTCCCCAGAAGCATTGGGTAGATGACGCCGTGCGTTATGCAGAGGAAAAAGGCGTATTGTTGGTGCATGCTGCAGGTAATGATGCCCGCAACATCGACACCACTGATAATTTCCCGAATGCCATCGATAAAACAACCGGCAAGAAATTCAGCAACTGGATTACAGTTGGCGCCAGCGGCGACCCCAAAGCCGGTGGTATCACTGCATCGTTTAGCAACTACGGTAAAGACCAGGTAGATGTATTTGCTCCTGGCGTAAGGATCTACAGCACTATACCCGGTGGCAACACTTATGGCAATGCGCAAGGCACCAGTATGGCGAGCCCGGTTGTTGCCGGCACTGCCGCCTTCCTGCTGAGCTATTTCCCCTACCTTACACCACAACAGGTAAAATATTGCATCGAAAAATCTGCCCAGGCGCCCGACATAAAAGTGCGCCGCCCCGGCAGCGATGAAACCGTTTCCCTCAGCGACATTTCAAAAACCGGCGGTATCCTGAACGCCTACGAAGCCGCCAAAATCGCCGCTTCCCTCGAGCCTGGCGTAAAGCCAGCCCCCGCGGACCCGAAGAAAAAAGCGGCCAAGCCTACGTTGAAAAACCGAAAAGGGTAGATGAATGACATGAATTTGAATTTGAACAAGGAATATTGAATATGAATAGGATTCTTTAGGTTGAGGTTTGCTCACCATTCTCATTCAATATTCCTTGTTCAAATTCAAATTCATGTTATTCCCTTACTTTTGCCTCCATGATTACCCGCCCTCTTGTTCCCGTTCCTCATTTTTACCAGAAGTATGTTGATGCGCTGAAAGAAGATGATTTGATGGATGCGCTGAAAAGTAATACCAGGCAGTTCAGGAAACTGTTGAAGAGTATTCCGCGCAAGAAGGTGGATTATGCTTATGCGGAAGGGAAATGGACGATAAAAGAGTTGCTGCAGCATGTGATAGATTCGGAGAGAGTTTTTGTATACAGGGCGCTCACCTTTGCAAGGAAGGACACCACCAATCTTCCGTCGTTTGATGAAAATATGTGGGGAGCGAATGCGAAAGCATCCAAAAGGAAATGGAAAGACCTGGTGGATGAGTTTTTTGCATTGCGCCAGGCCAACATGGCTTTCTTTGGTTCGCTGGACGAAGAACAGTTGCTGCATACCGGCACCGCTAACAATAATGTGGTGAGTGTGGTGGGTCTGGGTTTTATTAGCGCCGGGCATGTGGCGCATCATATGCAGATTCTGAAGGAAAGATATTTGGGTAAAAACGATAGCGCAAAAAAGACCAAAGCAGAGAAAAAAACAGAGAAGAAGGCGCAGAAGAAAATTAAGAAAGCGGGCAAAAGGGCCAGGAAAGCTGCACTAAATAAATTGAAATAATCTACAGGTACATCCTCTCGATACTTTTTGTAAATAGCTCATAAAATTCCCGCAGCGCGGGATGCGCTTCCAGCAATTGCAGGTGTTTATGGATTGTCTGCTGATCATGCCGCAGGGCCGGACCGGTTTGAAGTTTTTTAGGCGTGTTCTCGCGTATTCTTTCTGCCACATGTGCAACCAGGGGATGTAGCAAATCAAAACTGATTTTTTCTTTCGTACAATATTCTTCAGCGAGTGCATACAGGTGATTGGTAAAATTGCTGACCATTACAGCAGCCAGGTGCAGTCTTAATCGCTTTTCGTCATCGCCAATCATGCAAGGGCCTTTCAATGACAGCGCGAAGAGGGCAAGCTTCTCAGCATTTTCTTCATTGTTGGCATCTACCAAAAAAGGTATCTCGGGGATGGTGCGCATTTCTTTTCGCAGGCTTTGAATGGGCCAAAGTACGCCATACCGGGAGGAACAATTTTTCAATACTTCTTTTGAAACCGAACCCGCAGTATGCACCACCATCTTATCCCCCAATTGTATTTGTGAGGTCACCATTGCAATCGCATCATCGGCAACGGCAATGATATATAATTCGCCGTCCTGCCGAATTTTTTTAAGATCGGTGGTGCTGTCGGCGCCCAACTCAACTGCCAGCGAATCGACGGCCTGGCGGTTGCGTCCCGCCACCTGTAATACCTGGTGACCCGCTGCAATGATTGCTTTTCCTAGAACGGTGGCAGTATTGCCCGAACCTATTATGATAATTCGCATGCTATCTCTTTTTCTCTTAGCCAAATTAATTGTAACTTGATAATTATAAACGAATTTTTAAAATCATTCGTCACGTGAAGGAGATTTCCCGGCGGGGATTCGAAGAAAAAAATTATGCGGTCACACGCTTAACACTGGCGAATAACCAGCACCAGTTGGTAATAGAAGTCACGCCCAACCACCCCATGCCTAACGCCAGCGGAAAAATGAATGCGGGCGTGGTGCCAATCGGCGCAATCATCCATTGCTACAATGCACAGCAAGGCCGCTTTATGCCCTATACGGTGGTTGAAAAGACTGAATTCGCCCGGGGCAAACAAAAAGTGTACAATATAGAAACCGACGAGGGCGAGACCCTGGTGGTAAACGATGTAATGGTGCTGCAGAAATAGTCTAGTTGTTTTTGCCCTTGACCATCGGCACGAAAGAGAAGTTGTCAAACACTTCTTCCTGCACGGTGCCATCTTGCAGCTTGGTGAGGCGCATCATGCGCTGCACCTGTCCCTCGCCTACCGGCACCACCATTTTACCACCCACTTTCAACTGCTCAATTAATTTGGGAGGTATTTCCGGGGGTGCGGCTGTGACGATAACCTTATCGAAAGGCGCAAAGGTGGGCAGCCCTTCAAAACCATCGCCATAGAAATATTTTATATTGGGATATTTACCCCGCAGCACGAAGTGGCGCAATTCGTCGTATAGCTTCTTATGCCTTTCAATGGTATAAACCTGCGCGCCCATCTCGGCGAGTATCATGGCCTGGTAACCGCTGCCGGTGCCTATTTCCAGCACCTTGTCAAATGGCTTCACTTCCAGCAATTGCGTTTGATAAGCAACGGTATACGGCTGGGAAATCGTTTGCTTTTCCGAGATCGGGAAGGCCCTGTCCTCGTAAGCTACTTTATCAAAGCCGGGATCAAGAAAATAATGGCGGGGAACATAGGTCATGGCTTTTAAAACGCGTTCGTCGGTGATGCCCTTATCCCTAAGCTGTTCCACCAGTTTCATCCGTAGTCCTTTATGCCTGTATGTGTCCTCGTACGTTCTCATATTCGCCATAAAGATATTGAATATGAAGGCAGTCGTTGCATTTTCACCAGTTATACTTTATATTGTGTGACCTTAAAAACCCATCTGAACCGCCTGTCGACCATGAACCTGAAACCACTGATAGCAAGGTGTGTGCATACATGCTGTGCAATGGCCTGCGTGTTTGCATTCAACACATCAGCATGGTCGCAGTTGAAGGCAGATTTTTCTGTCGACAAGACCGGTGGTTGTTCTCCGCTTCACGTCAGCTTCACCAACAAATCAACAGGCACTTCTCCCAATACCATTTACCATTGGGATTTTGGAAATGGCAACACTTCTACCCTGCCCGATCCCGGCGCTATTTTTACTGAAGAAAAATCATATACCGTCACGCTTACTGTTGCCGAGGGCAACCAGACTTCAGTAAAAACACAACTGATCGATGTTTACTATAAACCCACTGTTGATTTCTCCGCCGGTGTTGTAAAAGGTTGTATTCCGCTGAATGTGAATTTCACCAGTAATTCATCTGCAGGCAGCGGAGAAATTGCTTCTTACCACTGGGATTTTGGCGATGGTACCACGCAGCAATCATTCGGCAATACGATAGATCACAGCTATACTACGGAGCAACTGGCCACTGTAAGTCTTACCGTCACCAATACTTATGGCTGTCATAGCACTTTGGTGAAAAAAGATATTGTAGAAGTAAAACCCCGGCTCACGGCAGGCTTTGGTGCAGACAAAACGGTTCTTTGCCGCGAATCGGACCCGGTGCAGTTTACCAATACCAGCAACGGCCCGGGCACGCTGTCGTACCAATGGGATTTTGGCGATGGTACTACCTCAACAGAAAAAAATCCCTCGCATGTTTTTAATAAGCGCGGTACATACACAGTAATGCTTACTGTCACCAGTTCTGACGGGTGCATCGCTACCAGCAGACAATCGGGTTATATCAACGTAGCCAATTTCAAAACTGATTTTACCATCCCGGGTCAGATATGTAGCGAGACCTACCAGACATTCAACAGCATTACTACACCTGCACCCAACACGGTGATGTGGGAAGTCAATGATGAGCTTGCAGTATGGTATAGTTATTCATTCACCCATTTTTTCCCCGCCAACGGCAACTACAAGGTAAAGCTTACGGCTGATTACGGTGGTTGTATTGACAGCGCTGTGAAGACTTTTACCGTGAAGCAATCACCTGCCTCCAATGGTTTTATTGCTACCGCGAAAGGAGAATGCGGCGCGCCGGTGCAAGTTGACTTTCGCGATACCACACCTAATGCCGTCAGCTGGCAATGGAATTTCGACTATGGTTTCACCAACCAGGGCAGTTCTACCCTGCAGGCGCCCAGCTATACATTTAACCAAAACAGATCATACAGCGTACAATTAAAGGTGACGAACTCCGAAGGTTGCACCAAAGAACTTGTCCGGTCTGTGGGTTTTGTTTTACCTTATGTGATCGTAGGCTGCAACATCATATCCGAGCACCAGTCGCACGAAAGCTGTGAACCCATCAGCGCAAAATTTTTCGTTAACAGCACCAATCAACCCATCACAGAGTATCGTTGGGAATTTGGCGATGGCACCATTTCTACGGAGGCGGAACCTGAACACACTTTCTCCAGACCCGGTACGTACCAGATCGTATTGCACTATAAAACATTGGCTGGTTGTGCCGGCACCTCGTATTACAACAGCATTACGGTTCGCGAAAAACCACAAGCCGATTTCAAATCGGTGACGGGCACCACTATCTGCGGCAGTGTGCCGGTTATTTTTTCCAATACATCGGGTGGTGACTATTATTTCCTGCAATGGTTCGTTGACGACGAACCGGTTGGCGGAAGCTACAGCAGTATGGAGTACCGCTTTACCGAAGAAGGTCAATATACCATCAAGCTGGTAGCGAATAACGGGTTTTGCAGCGATACCATGGAAAAGGTGAATTACATTACGGTGAAACCGCCTTTCCCCAGAATCGATGCCATAACGAACTCCTGCGAAGGCAACCGCGGAGATGTGACTATTACCAATGGCTCGCGGCAAGGCGAAACATACACCTGGGATTTTGGCGATGGTACCAGTTTTACCACAACAGATAACCCCTCCACCCTGACCCATAGCTATACCCAAACGGGTCAATATAAAGTTTCCGTTACCGCAACGAACGGCTCATGCACGGTGCGTGATTCTACATATGCCTATGTGATGCTCAGGAAACAGCCTGAATTGTCGATGGCAGCTGTGAGCTGTGTAGACGCTCCATATCAATTTACCATCAGCAATCTGCAAAGCAATCCATGGCCTGATTATAACAACTACGATTATTTTATTGCCAAATGGGAATACGATGACGGAACTCCTTATACCGGCTATATGAACAGTTATCCTTACATCGGTAGCGCAAACTCATATACCGGTAGTATTCAGGCACCCGATCACACCAGGCAAAGAATGAGAGTGATCATTCAAAGCATCGGTTTTGGTTGCTACGATACCACTGGTTTTGTACCCGTGAAAGTGGTAGGACCGGTGCCCGCTGTCGAGATTGTCGACAATAATGTGTGCTTCAACTCACCCGTCACCTTCAAAGATGTGGGCACTACCATAGGAGGAACGAATATCGTGACTCGCCGCTGGAGTTTTGGAGATGGCGGTTCGTTACATCATACAGATGCTACCGTAACCCATGTGTATAAGGACCCCGGCACTTACTATGTCTGGCTCTCGGTTACCGACGACAACGGATGCACGGCCACCACGGCCCAGTACACCAACACTGTAACCGTGAATGGGCCCCTGGCAAAATTCACGGCTTCGGGAACCAATGTGCCGCTGAACACCGATGTGCAGTTTTACAACAGCACCTTCAACGCGGGCGATTATAATACAACGTACGAATGGGACTTTGGCGATGGTGCCACCAGCACGGCTTATTCACCATCGCACACCTATACCAGCACAGGCGTATATACCGTACGCCTACGTGCCAGCAATGCGGTGACGGGTTGCAGTTCGGAGGCAACGGAGACCATTATAGTGCGCCAGTTCAACACTGCATTTAATTTCAGCAAAACATATATCACCAGTCAGAGTTGTCCGCCGGTAGTTGTTCGGTTTATCAATACTTCAGTGGGCTATATACGCCTGAAATGGGATTTCGGCGATGGCATTGTCGCCAACAATGTTGCCAACCCGAGTCATATTTATGAAAAGCCAGGCAAATATATCGTTACGCTTTACGGTTATGGTCCCAATGGACTGGAGGGCACGCATATCGATTCCATTTTGGTGGAGGCTCCCATTGCTTCGCTGTTCGCCGACGACCTGGAAGCCTGCGTGGGCAGCACGATCACGCTGTTTGCCAAAGCCGACAGCGTACAATCTTATATATGGGATTTTGGTGATGGCACGGTTATCACCACCACCGATACATTCTTTGCGCACCAGTACAATGTGCCGGGCGTGTACAAACCCAGGTTGCTGATCAGGAACCAGGCGGGCTGCAGTTCATTCGCATCCATGAACGAGCAGGTCTCGATCCGCCCCAACCCGCTTGTAAATATTTCACCCGCTGATCCCGTAGTATGTCTCGGCCGGGGCACGCCATTGCAGGCAAGCGGCGGTGTGAGTTATTCCTGGTCGCCCGCCACAGGATTGAGTAATGGCAATACCGCCACTCCCACAGCTTCACCGACTACTGATACGGAGTACAAGGTGGAGGTAACCGACGATATCGGTTGCAAAAACACCGGCACCGTATTGGTAAAAGTGCAGTCTCCGTTGAAAGTTTCACTACCTGCCGATCTCTCCGTATGCGCCGGCAATTCGATCACTCTTCCCGCCGGCGGAGCGGATATTTATAACTGGATCAACAACACATCGGGCCTCAGTGCGGTGAATATCGCCAATCCCGCTGCCACGCCATCAGCCACCACCACCTACACAGTAACAGGCTCGGATATACATCACTGTTTTACCGACACTGCCGAAGTAACCGTTCGCGTGCTGCCGCTGCCCGTTATAAACGCAGGTCCTGATGCAGAAGTGCAGGCAGGCACCCCGGTCAATCTCAATCCAACTTACAGTCCTGACGTGATTCAATGGACCTGGTCGCCGGCAAAATATCTCGACTGCAGTACTTGTCCTGCGCCGGTCAGCACGCCGCTCGCGCCGACAGAATACACGCTGACTGTAAAAAACAGTGCCGGCTGCATAGCCAAAGACAGTGTACTGATAAAGATGATCTGCGATGAAGCGAAGGTGGCCATACCGAATGCGTTTACCCCGAATGGCGATGGTAAGAACGACGTATTTATGATCAAGGGCATTTCGGTGGTGAAGCACCTCGTGATTTACAACAGGTGGGGTCAGAAAGTATTTGAAGCGAATAACTTTATTGCTGCAGACAGGTCGGCCTGCTGGAACGGAACCTTGAACGGATATCCGGCGAGTCCCGGTACGTATGTGTATTTTGTTGAGATGGAATGCCCGAGCGGCGGGGTGTTTAGGAGGAAGGGAAGTTTTGTGTTGATAAGGTAGGGT
>ENA-UOVV01000509-UOVV01000509.1-compost-metagenome-genome-assembly--contig:-NODE-509-length-45131-cov-32.713484_pt1 | contig 45131 bp, 48 predicted proteins | sample MGYA00238155_ERZ761577 | MGnify/ENA primary metagenome ERZ761577 (study PRJEB28898, sample SAMN06268775) | compost metagenome | isolation source: Emeryville, CA | place: USA:Emeryville, CA | collected... | reverse complement strand
AGTCCATCACCGTCCACTACGCCGGCTGGCTGTGGAACGGCCAGACCTTCGACTCGTCATGGGACCGCGGCCAGCCGATCTCCTTCGTGATCGCTCGCGGCTCGCTCATCGACGGCTGGGTCGACGGCATCGTTGGCCAGTCCGTCGGCTCCAAGCTGCTGCTCGTGGTGCCGCCGGAGGCCGGCTACGGCAACCGTCCCGTGGGGCCCATCCCGCCGAACTCGACGCTCGTGTTCGCCGTGGATGTGCTCGCGGCGCACTAGCAGCCGCGCACTAGCCCCGAGCCGTGCGCCCCGCCTCAGGCGAGGCGGCGGCGAGAAGCGATCAGCGCGAGGCCGCCGAGCACCAAGGCGAGTGCGAAGGCAGAGGTTCGCGCAGCGTCGGCGCCCGTCGTTGACAGGGCCTCCGCGATAGCGATCTCCACTTGGATGCTTGCCGTTTCCGTGCCGCGCAGCTCGATGTGGTGTGTGCCCGACGGGGTGTTGGCGGGGATGGTGACGCTGGCCGCGACCGTGCCGCCCGCGTCGGCCGTCGCCGTGCCCAGGAGCACCGGGTCAGAGTGCAGCCAGAACTCGACCGTCTCGCCGGGAATGAAGTGCTGGCCCGTCACCGTGAAGGTGTCGCCTGGGGCCGCGTCGTGTCCGATGTGACACTGTAGGGGAACGCGACCTGGGCGCCGCCTGAGGCAGCGGTGTACCAGCCGTTGAACGTATTCCCCGATGCGGTGGGAGCCGCAGGGGCGTCCACCGAGTGGCCAGGACGCCCTGTGCTCGGCATGGGGGAAGTGCCGTGGCCGTTGGCGTCGAACGTGACGGTGACAGCGGGGATCAGCTCGGACGTGTAGACGACTCCGCCCGCCGTCCACGTAGGCGAGGAGAACCCGGCGACATCGTGGTGGTACTTCACGACCGGCCCGGACGTGCCCAAGGCGTTGGGGGTGCCCATGACGGGAGCGTCGCCCAGGAAGGTCACCTCACCCAGTGGATTGCCAAGGAACGCGCTGCCGGAGATGCCTGTGACGCTTGCGGGGATGGTGACGGATGTCAGCTGGTTGTACGCGAACGCACCCGTGTTGATGAGGCCGACTGAGCCGGGCACGGTGATCGTGTTCAGATAGTTGTTCGAGAACGCGTAGGGCTGGATGTACCTCAGGGTGCTGGGCAGGTGAACGGAGTCCAGATTCTTGGACTGAAACGCGTAGTTCGCGACTTGGGTGACCGCGTAGTCATTCCCGCCGATGTTCACGGTCTCGGGGATGACGAGATCAGGTGCCACATCTCCCGAACTGACGATCGTCGCTCCGGCAGCAATGTTGGCGTCGTCAGCCTGATACATGATGCCGTCAATCACGGTCGTGACTGATGCGCCCTGAGCGGGAAGTGCCACGAGGAAGGCGCCAACAAAGGCGGCAAGAACGGTTGCGGAAAGTCGACCAAGCGTCACGACGGGATCCCTCAGATAGACCCTCAGCACGGGGACCTTCCCTGGGGCTTGGGGGCACGCTACCGCGCCCTAGCGGCACTCACTTACCAATCGGTATGTGATCTGGAACACGCTCCCGCCCCCACCTGCGTCCGCACGGCAAATCCGTTCCGCGCGCGAACGCGCGCGGCAAAGCGCCTGGTACGCGGACTCGGACCTCGCCGCACGTTCGATTTGCCGTGCGGACGCAGGGGCTGGTCCGACGCTGGGGCTGCGCGGTCGCAGAGTGTCGGCCGTGGTGCCTATGTCGGTCAGCCCATCGTGACGGTGAGCACGTCGCCGTCGCTCAGCTCCTCCACCGGCACGAGCGCACCGCGGCGCGAGTCGCTCGCAAGGTCCACCTCGCGCTTGCCGATCATCACGGACGCGACACCCGTCGCGACGCCCAGCGGGTTCACCACGTTGATGGTGATGGACTTTCCGCGGAACGTGCGGGTGACCTGGAAGCCATCCCAGCCTTCGGGAAGGCACGGGTCGATGCGCAGGCCCTCAAGCTCTGGGCGGATGCCAAGGATGTACTGCGTCACGCCGATGTACGACCACGATGCCGTGCCCGTGAGCCACGGGTTGCGAGCCTGGCCAAAGCGAGGCGACTCGGGGCCATGGGTGAACTGGCAGTACACGTACGGCTCCACCTGGTGGATCTCTGCGGAGTCGTTGTAGCGAGCGGGCAGGTAGGAGCGGTAGTACTCATACGCACGGTCGCCGCGACCCAGCACGCCCTCCGCCACGATCGTCCAGGAGTTGGCGTGGCAGAAGATGCCGCCGTTCTCCTTGTGGCCCACGGGGAAGACCAGCAGGGACAGGCCAACGCCAGGGACCTCCTTGGTGTGCGCGGGGGCGCACAGTGCCACTCCATGCTCGGAGAACAGGCGCTCATGCACAGCGTCCATCGCTCCCACGGCTCGGTCCTCCGGCACCACGCCGGAGATCGCGGCCCACACGTTGGGCTCGAGGTAGATCTTGCCCTCGTCGAGTTCATCGGAGCCGAGCTTGGCGCCGGTCGCGGAGATGCCGCGGATGTACCAGCCGCCGTCCCACGCGCCCTCGAGCACCGGCTGCAACGACTCAAGCACTCCACGCGCCCACGCGGCGTCCTCGTCACGGCCGGTCTGCTCCGCGAGCTCGGCGACGATGCGCGCGCCGTTCGCCATGAGGAAGGTCGAGAACATCGACTCGCCCGTGGTGCCGAACTGGATGCAGTCGTTCCAGTCGGCCTGCAGGCCCTGGACCAGTCCGTTCGCGCCAAGGTGGTCGAGCGAGAACTGGATCGCCTGGCGCAGGTGCTCGAACACGGTGGCCTCGCCGTGGTCGGCGTACGGGAGCACCTCGTCGAGGTAGGCGACGTCGCCGGTCTCGTAGACGAAGTTCGCCACGGTGATGGGCAGCCACAGGGGGTCGTCGGAGCGGTACTTCTCAATCGACGGCGTCTCCTCGTGACCGGGGTTGTGGGTGAGCGGCTTCACGAGCGGCATCGCGCCGCCTTCTGCCGTCTGGCCGGTGAGGATCATCGACAGTCGCTCGCGCACAGCGTCGGGAATCGCGTGTGTCACGGCGAGCATGTCCTGCACCGTGTCGCGGTACCCAAGGCCGTCGCGGTCGCCGGCCTCGATGAGCGAGACGCCGCGAGACCAGTTGAAGGTCATGTGCGTCTGGTACGCGTGCCACACGTTGATCATCGAGTTGAGTTCGCCGTCAGGCGTTGCCACCTGAAGCGGGGCAAGGTAGTCGCGCCACTCGTCGCGAATCGCGGCAAGTTCCGCGTCGACACGCTCGGGAGTGCCGTACTCGGCGAGGATCTCGCGGCCGGCGCGGTGGACCACACCATCGCCGTCGTCCCACTCGGAGTCCGGCGCGCCAATGCCCAGCATGTAGATGACGTGGCGCGTCTCGCCGGGAGCGAGCTCAAGGCGGGCCTGCAGCGAGGCGCACGCGTTGTCGCCAACCGTCTCAGTGCCAGAGCACTCTCCGCGCTCCACAGCGAGCGGCGCGGACTGCGTGCGGTACGCGCCAAGGAACTGGTCGCGGTCGGTGTCAAAGCCAGCGACCTCCGCTCCAGCCATCCCGAACCACAGTTCCTTCCACGCGGTGCGCGTCGAGTTCGCGCGACGGATCATGCCGTCCTTGTACTGGCACACCACCACGTACTGCGAGTACTGGAGGTTCTCCAGGTCCTGGCGGTAGTTCCACTCGTTCGCGAGCTCGGCGTAAGAAAACAGCGAAATGGTGCGCGGAGCGTCGGTCTCATTGGTGACCTTGACGGACCAGTACTCGAATGCCTGGTCCTTGGGCACAAAGAAGCTCGCCTCCGAGCGAATGCCGCGGTACTCGCTTTCGAAGATCGAGTAGCCAAGGCCGTGGCGCACGGTCGACGCCTGGGTGCCTTCGCCGTCGCCGTCGCGGCCGCGCAGCGGCTTGCCGACGGGCTGCCAGCTTGCGCTCCAATAGTCGCCATCGGCGTCGTCGCGCAGGTAGATGAAGCGTCCGGGCTCGTCCTGGGGGACGCCGTTGAAGCGGAAGCGCAGCACGCGGCCCGTGCCGCCGGACTTGTAGAACGAGTAGCCGCCGGCGCCCTGGGTGATGATGCCGCCGTACAGTCGCGATCCGAGGTAGTTGGACCACGAACGTGGCGTGTCGGGGCGGGTGATTACGTATTCGCGCGCTTCGTCGTCGAAGTGGCCGTACTGCATTGGACGTCCTCTCAGCTGAGAGCTACAGACTACCGATCCGGAGAACCGCCGCGAAACGTTTCGCGGCCGCTAGACCTGCTGCGTCTCCATGTACCTCGCCATGACCTCGTCCGCCGGTCCGTCGTCGACGATGCGGCCTTGGTCAAGCCAGATGGCGCGGTTGCAGAAGGAGGTGATGGTCTTGGCGTTGTGGCTCACGAGGAAGACGGTGCCGGCGTGTTCGCGCACCTCTTCCATCTTCTTGAGCGACTTGGCGCGGAACTTGGCATCGCCCGTTGCGAGCGCCTCGTCGATCATGAGGATGTCGGGGACCACCGCCGTGGAGATCGCGAAGCGCAGTCGCGCGGCCATTCCGGAGGAGTAGGCGCGCATAGGCAGGTCGATCGACGGACCAAGGCCCGCGAACTCGACGATCTCGTCGTACTTCTCTCGCATCTGCTTGTAGCTCATGCCCATGGCGAGGCAGCCCAGTTCGATGTTCTGCGCGCCGGTGAGCGATGTCGACAACGCGGCGTTCACGCCCAGCAGCGACGTGGTGCCACCGGTGTACACGGCGCCACCGGACAGCGGCAGCATTCCCGCAAGCGCCCGCAGCAGCGTTGACTTGCCGGCTCCGTTGTGGCCGATGAGGCCGATGCGCTCGCCGCGGTTGGCGACAAAGCTCACGCCCTTCACGGCCACCAGGGTGCGCTTGCCCGACGCTGCGATCCGTCCGGCGCTCAGCATCCCCTTGAGCGTGTTCTTGGAGGGGTCCCTGGCCAGCCGCTTGCCGCCTTGGATGTGGTAGGTCACCTCGACGTTGTCGGCGATGAGGATGGGCTTGCCCTGGAGGTCATCATTCGACGCCATACTTGCCCTCCCTCCGCCAGAAGTAGATGATGCCTGCCACGAGCGCGAGCGTGGCCCAGCCGCACATCACGAGCACGTCGATCGCGGTGGTGGTGATCTCGGCGAGCATGGCGCCGCGCACCAGGTCAAGGGAGAGCGCGTACGGCTGGTACTGGAGCACCACTCCTAGCGTGGGGTGCGCCTCCGTGTAGGCGGCGATCGAGAAGAACAGTCCTGACAGGTAGCGCAGCAGCTGCACCACGAAGGGGATGAGGTTCTTCACGTCGCGGTACTGGGAGACCAGCCGCGAGACGAGCAGCGCGATGCCCACGTTGAACACCGTGATGATCGCGAAGGCGGGGATCGCGAGCAGCCAGGTCCACTGCGGTGTCTCGCCGCTGCCCCACACGATCGCGAACATCACGGCGATGGCGGGAAGCACGGTGAGCAGCTCGGTGATCGCGACGGAGATCGGGAGCGCCGCTCGAGGGAAGCGCAGGGAGCGGATCATCGACAGATTGGAGATGACGGCGGTGGCGCCCTTGCTCAGGGTGCCCGAGGTGAACTGATACACGAACAGTCCCGCGACCAGGTAGCCGATGAAGTTGTCGATGCCCCTGTCGGTGCTCAGGATCACCTTGAAGATGATGTAGTACACGACCGCATACAGCAGCGGCGTGAGCACGGACCACACCTGGCCCAGGTACGTGTTCTCGTTGCGCGCATACGTGCGAGTCTTGGCAAGAGTCCAGATGAAGTTGCGGCTGCGCCACAGGTCCCGCATGTACTGGATGAACGGCGGGCGGCCCTTCTGCAGCGGGAGCCCGTGCTCTTGCGCGAGGAGGGCGTATTCGGACGGTGGGGCCTCGGCGTCGCGCGATGGCTTGCTCATGGTCGCGTCACCGCCCCATTGCCCTCATCACGCACGGAAAAGTCCTTTCGGCACCGGCCTTACCGGCCCTCAAACTCTCCACCAGCCTAATGGCTGTGGGCAGGTGACTCAGTCGTCCGCGCCCGTGAGCTCCGCGCTGAGCTCCTTGGCTCGGGTCACCGCGGCATTGACTCCGGCGGCCACAACGCCCTGCAGGCCGGCATTCTCCATGGAGCCAAGAGCAGCCAGGGTGGTGCCGCCCTTGGAGCTGACGTTCTGGCGCAGCGTCTGCGGCGACTCGCCCGAACTCTGCAGCAGCGCCGCAGCGCCCACGAGCGTCTGAGCGGCGAGCTGCGTCGCGAGAATGCGGTCGAGTCCCTGCGCCACACCCGCCTCGGTGAGCGCCTCGACGAACGCGTAGAAGTAGGCGGGACCGGAGCCAGACAGCGCGGCGACCGCGTCGATCTGCGATTCCTCGACGGCAACCACAAGGCCCGTGGCGCGAAGCATGCCCACGGCGAGCTGGAGGTGGCTCGCGTCGGCGTTCTTGCCGGCAGCGATTCCGGTGGCGCCGCGAGCGATGACCGACGGCGTGTTCGGCATCGCGCGCACCACAGGGGTGCCTTCGGGCAGCCGCGCCTCGTAGAAGGAGGTCGGCAGGGCTGCGGCAACGGTCACGACGAGCGTGCTCGGCTTGACCTTGTCGCCGATCTGGTCGAGCAGCGCTCCCATGTCCTGGGGCTTCACGGCGAGGAGGATCGCCTCGGCGTCCCCCACCACGAGCGACGCATCGAGCTCGACGACCACGCCGTGGTCCTCGCGGACCGACTTGGCGCGGCCCTCGCTGCGCGTCGCGACGGTGATGCGGTCCTGTGGCCAGCCCGCGACCCGCAGTGCCGTAATGAGCGTTGCGCCCATCACACCAGCGCCGATGACGGAGACGCGCGGGGCGTCGGGAAGCGGGGTAGGAGCGTTGGTCATGCGCTCAGGCTACAGCCCGAACGACTCGAAGAAGCCTGTCAGCTCCAGCGGCGGTCCCGTCAGGATGAACAGGCTCGTGCCATTGCGCCACACGATCCCTGGCTTGGGCTGGAGCACCACGGCGCTGTCGCCAACCTGCGTGCCGCCCACCTCGACGGGCGAGACCTGCGCGGTCTCACCCACGAGCGCCTCGAAGTAGGCCGTCGCCTCCTCCTCGTTGTAGTACTGCAGGGCGCGAACCTTCATGGTGTTCTCGCCGGAGCGGTAGGCCAGGTCCACAGCGTCGGCGACGCGACCCGCGGTGTCCACGAGCTCCTCGACATCCACTGCCTGCGCCTCTACCAGGGAGAACGTTCCCACAATGGTGGGCATGGCGCTCTGGAACCCGCTCGCGGTGGGCGCCGCGATCGGCTCGATGGTCGCGGCGGGAGGTGACATGGTCACGACCGTGCCCGGCTCCACGATCGGGTCCGGCTTGTTGAAGTACGCATATGCGGTGGCGCCTCCGCCAATGACCACGAGCGCGATGAGCACCCACAGCCACCACCGGCGCTTCTTCGCGGGCGGCTCCTGGTCCGACGCTGTGGCGGGGTCGGCAGGGGACGTCGCCCCAGGCATCGGTGCGGTGGGCAGCGGCGCGGTGGGCAGCGGTGCGGTCGCCGGGGGTGTCGTCGGCATGACCGTCGTGGCCGCCGTGTCGGCAATCGGCGGGGTCACCGTCGTGGGGCGTTCGGCGAAGGACACGGGCGAGTAGATCGACACCGCATCGAAGGCAGGGGCCTGGGCCACAAGCTCTGCCTGCTCGTGTGCGACGAGACCTGCCGCAATGGAGTCAGCGGTCTGCGGTGTGGCCGTGGGCGGCGAGACCGGTGTGGCAGGCGTCGGCTCGGCCGGCATGGACGCGGGTGCGAAGCGCGGAGTGAATCGTGGAGCGTCGTCACCGAAGTCCGGAGTCTCCACGCCCGCGATCGGCTCGACGACGGGCACCCCGCCGAGCGGCGTGGGTGCGCCGGAAGCGTTGAGGTACGCATTGGTCGCGGCGGCCTCGCCCAGCAGGTGCAGCGGATCCGCGCTGCGCTGCGGGGCTGCGGGCGGGGCCGTGTCCTCGGGAATCGCGATGCCGTCGACGGGACTCGGCAGCACCTCTTCTGCGGGTGGGAGCTGGACGGCGGGGACGAGCTCGCCCTCGTCGAGGTCAATCGGCTCTGGCGTCGCGTCGCGGCGGATCCACGCGGGAAGCGGCGGCTTTGCGGGAGTGAGATCCGGCTGCGTGGTTTCGAAGGCCTCCGGCGGCACGGGGGGATGCGCGGGTGCCGCGGGTGCGGCGGGTCCTGTCGATGCCGCAGGCGCCGCAGGCGCCGCGGGAGTCCACGGCTGCGCGGGTGCGGGAGGCTGAGCCCCCTCTGTCACTGGTAGCCAGGGGACGCGCGGCTTCGGCTCGTCTGGCGCCATGCGCTCAGCCTAGGGCCTCGCCAGCCGTTTTCCACGGGCCTTCGCGTGCGTGTCCGACGCTGCGGTTACCGTTGTCGCATGGCCACCACCACTCGTCGCGCCGCACCCGGCTATCGCTGCACCGAATGCGGCTGGACGGCGGTGAAGTGGGTGGGGCGCTGCGGCGAGTGTCAGGCCTGGGGAACCGTGGTCGAGGCTGCCGCGAGCGCCGGCCCCGCGACCAAGGCGACGACGGCGACCACTGCGGCGGTGCCGCTTCCGGAGGTGGCGACCACAGCGTCGGCCCGGCGGTCTACTGGCGTGGATGAGTTCGACAGGGTGCTTGGGGGCGGCATCGTCGCTGGTGCGGCGGTGCTTCTCGCTGGCGAGCCGGGCGTTGGCAAGTCCACGCTCCTGCTTGACGTGGCGGCGCGCACGGCGCGCACGGGGGCCACGGTGCTCTACGTGTCGGGCGAGGAGTCTGCAGGGCAGATTCGGCTGCGAGCGGAGCGCATCGGAGCGCTTGAGCCGGGGGTGCTGCTCGCCGCAGAGACGGACCTTGGCGCGGTGCTCGCGCATATCGAAGAGGCCGACCCCGCGCTGCTCATCGTGGACTCGATCCAGACCATCGCCTCGGCTGAAGTGGACGGCACTCCCGGTGGAGTGAGCCAGGTGCGTGAGGTGGCGCAGGCGCTCATCCAGGCCGTGAAGAAGCGCGGCGTGCCCATGGTGCTCGTGGGTCACGTCACCAAGGACGGCTCCGTTGCCGGTCCGCGCATCGTCGAGCACCTCGTAGATGTGGTGTGCCAGTTCGAGGGCGACCCTCACTCGCAGCTGCGCCTGCTGCGAGCGGTCAAGAATCGCTTCGGCTCCGTCGATGAGGTGGGCTGCTTCCAGCTCATCGACGCCGGCATCGAATCCGTCGCGGATCCGTCGGGGCTGTTCTTGTCGCGAGAGGGAGCCCACGTCGCGGGGACCTGCGCGACCATCACCGTGGACGGAAAGCGGCCCCTGCCAGCGGAGATTCAGGCGCTTGTCGCTCCCAGCGTGCTGAGCAATCCGCGCCGAGCCACGTCCGGCATCGACTCGTCGAGAGTCGCGATGATCCTCGCGGTGCTGCACCGCCGGGTAGGTGTCGCCGTTGCCGCGGACGATGTCTACGTGTCCACCATCGGCGGCGCTCGCGTGCTTGAGCCCGCGGCGGATGTCGCCCTGGCGCTTGCGCTTGCGTCTGCGCGCTCCGATCGCCCCGTCCGAGAGGGATGGTGCGCGGTGGGAGAGGTGGCGCTGTCCGGCGCGGTGCGCCCGGTCAGCGCGCTGTCTCAGCGCGTCGCGGAGGCCGCGCGGCTGGGGTTCACAGACATCGTGGTGCCGGTCACCGGCCGCCCGGTGTCAGCTCCTGCGGGCGTGACGATCCATCCGGTGGAGCAGCTTGCCGAGGCGGTTCAGAAGGCGCTGGTGCCTGCTAGCCGGTGACCTGGAACTGCTTCTTCTCGGCGCTCACGCCGGCGACCGTCGCGTGCGCCCAGTAGAAGCCGCTCTTCGCCGTGACCTTGTCCGGCTCGCAGCCCTTCGCATCGCGGCCGTAGTTCCACGTGGTCTTGAGTTCGTGCTCCGCACCCGCGTCGAGCATGAACGGCTCGGCCTTGAAGGTCACGTATCCCTCGCATGTGGTCGAGTCGAACCACGTGTCCTTGCCGGACTTGATGATGAGCTTCGACTTCTTGGACACGTCGACGATGCAGGGGCTGTCGGCAGTGGACGTCAGCGTGACGGTCACGGTGAGCTTCTTGCTGCCGGACACCTGGTTGGGAACAGAGGCCGCGGCAATGAAGTCGGTGTCGGTGCAGGCGCGGCTGGGATCGGCGGCCACGGAAGCGTCGGGAGAGCTGCTGACGGACGGATCGGGCGAGGAGCCAGCACCGGGCGTCTGCGGGTCGCCGCCGCCGACGGAGCTGATTGCCCACCACAGGAACAGGGCGACCACGACGATTCCCGCGACCACAAAGGCGCGCCGCTTCCAGTACACGGCCGCGGGCTGGTCGCCCACCGGGTGCGTGAGTCCGTCCATGGTCACCTCCCTGGGACATCTCCACGGTAACGACGCACGCGCTGGAACAATGGGCACATGCCCCGCGAGTCGCCAGATGCGCAGATCGTCGGCGACGTACTCGCCTGGTACGCGCGCGCTGGCAGGGACTTGCCATGGCGCGACGGAAGGGCTTCCGCGTGGGGTGTGCTGGTCTCGGAAGTGATGCTGCAGCAGACGCCAGTCGCCCGCGTTGAGCCCATCTGGCGAGAGTGGATGGATCGCTGGCCCACCCCCGCGGCGCTCGCGTCGGCACGCCAGGCCGACGCTGTGCGCGCCTGGGGACGGCTCGGTTACCCCCGGCGTGCGGCGCGGCTGTGGGAGTGTGCGAGGGTGCTCGTCGAGCGGCACGGCGGCGAGGTGCCGACGGACCGCGACGCACTGCTCGCGCTGCCTGGAATCGGCGACTACACGGCGGCCGCAATTACGTCCTTTGCGCACCGGGGCAGGGCCGCGGTGCTCGACACCAACGTCAAGCGTGTGCTCGCTCGCGTGTGGGGAGGTGTCGAGTATCCGCCCACCGCGGGGGTCACCGCGGCCGAGCGCCAGCTCGCGGAACAGATCCTTCCCCAAACCCCGCAGACCGCTGCCGAGTGGGCGGTCGCCTCAATGGAGCTGGGAGCCCTCATCTGCACGGCCCGCGCCCCTCGCTGCGCCGACTGCCCCATCTCCCAGCACTGCGCCTGGCGAAAGGCGGGATACCCACCCTCGCCAGCGTCGGGCAGGAAGAGTCAGCCGTGGCACGGCACCGATCGCCAAGTGCGCGGCAAGATCATGGCGCTGCTGCGCGAGGCAAGCGGACCGGTCGCCGTTCCCGGGATCGATAGCGTGGAGTCAGAGCAGTTCTCGCGAGCGCTCGCGTCGCTCCTTGCCGACGGCCTGGTCACCGAGCACGCGGACGGCACCTATTCGCTGTAGGGCAGGATTGAGGCCATGAACTCGGCTGTCTCGCGCGGACTGATCCTGCTGGTGCTCATCACGTGCAGCATGCTCATCATCTGGTGGCTCACACCAGACGCTGACGAGCGCGAGCCGCAGCCCACGCCGTCAGCAACGCTGACGCTGTCCGACTAACTGTTCCAGTGCGTGCCCTCGACCGCATGCGGCTCGATGGCGGCAAGCTCGGCATCGGTGAGTTCAGGGAACGACAGCGCGCCCACGGTGTCGCGCAGCTGCGCGGCTGAGGACGCTCCAACGATCGCCGAGGTGCAGCGGCCCCTGCGCAGTACCCACTGCACCGCGAGCTGGGCGAGGGTCTGCCCACGGCCCAGCGCGATCTCATTGAGGGCGCGAGTGCGCTCGAGGTACGTTTCGGTGATCTGCTTCGTGTTGAGGAACGGCGAGTGCGTGGCGCGAGAGCCCTCCGGCACCCCATCGAGGTAGCGGGCGGTCAGCATTCCCTGCGCCAGCGGCGAGAACACCGTGGAGCCCACGCCGAACTCGTCGAGCACATCCAGCAGCCCCTGCTCAGGGGAGCGCTGGTACATGTTGTACGGGAACTGGTGCACGAGCAGTGGGGTGCCGAGTTCGCGCAGGATGGTCGCGGCGGTGCGGGTGTCCTCTGGGCTGTAGTTCGAGATGCCCACGTACATCGCCTTGCCGGAGCGCACCGCCTGGTCGAGCGCCATCATCGACTCCTCGATGGGCGTGTCGGGGTCCGGGCGGTGGTGGTAGAAGATGTCGACGTAGTCGAGCCCCATGCGCTTCAGGGAGTTGTCGAGGCTGCTCAGCAGGTACTTGCGCGAGCCCCACTCGCCGTAGGGTCCGGGGTGCATGTAGTAGCCAGCCTTAGTCGCGATGACGAGCTCGTCGCGATAGGGCGCGAGGTCCTTGGCCATGATGCGGCCGAAATTCTCCTCTGCGGCACCCGCGGGCGGACCGTAGTTGTTGGCGAGGTCGATGTGGGTGACGCCAAGGTCGAACGCGGTGAGGATGATCTCCCGCTGGGTGTCGAGGGGGTTGGCGCCGCCGAAGTTCTGCCACAGTCCAAGGCTCACGCCGGGAAGGCGCAGACCGCTGCGCCCAAGGCGGCGGTACTCCATGGAGTCGTAGCGAGTGGGGTCTGCGACGTAGGGATCGTTCGTCATGATCCCAGGGTAATCCCTACCGGGCGGTAGGGAGGATCGTCCTGGGCACGAGACAGGGCCTCCGGAACGTTCCGGAGGCCCTGTCTCCAGCGTCGGGTCACTGCCCGACGCTGTGGCTAGCTGGCTTCGTCTGCCGCCTCAGCGTTGGCGCTTGCCTTGGCTCCAGCGGGAGCGGCGATGGGCTCTTCGACGACGTCGTCCTTGTCGACGCCCTCGAAGGTAAACTCCGCGGTCTCGCCCTCGCCCTTGACGTCAACGCGGACGATCTGGCCGGAGTTGAGTTCGCCGAACAGGATCTTCTCGCTGAGCTGGTCCTCGATCTCGCGCTGGAGCGCACGACGCAGCGGTCGCGCACCGAGCACGGGGTCGTAGCCCTTGTCCGCGAGCGCGCGCTTGGCGGCCGTGGTGAGCTCGATGCCCATGTCCTTGTCCTTCATGCGCTCGTCGAGGCGGGCGACCATGAGGTCCACGATCTGGACGATCTCCTCCTGCGTGAGCTGCGGGAAGACCACCACGTTGTCGACGCGGTTGAGGAACTCGGGCTTGAAGTGCTCCTTGAGCTTGGTGTTGACCAGCTTCACCATCTCGTCGTACGTGTGGCCGGTCTCGGACTGGAGCGAGAAGCCGGTCGCCTGGCGACGAGAGATCGCGTCGGCACCAAGGTTCGTGGTCATGATGATGATGGTGTTCTTGAAGTTCACCTCACGACCCTGAGCGTCCGTGAGCTTGCCGTCCTCAAGGATCTGCAGCAGCGAGTTGAAGATGTCCGGGTGGGCCTTCTCCACCTCGTCGAACAGCACCACAGAGAACGGCTTGCGGCGCACCTTCTCGGTGAGCTGGCCGCCCTCCTCGAAGCCGACGTAGCCGGGAGGCGCACCGAAGAGACGAGCAACGGTGTGCTTCTCGCCGTACTCGGACATGTCGAGCGAGATGAGCGCGTCCTCGTCGCCGAACAGGAACTCCGCGAGCGCCTTCGCGAGTTCGGTCTTGCCGACGCCAGTGGGGCCGGCGAAGATGAACGAGCCGCCGGGACGCTTGGGGTCCTTGAGGCCGGCGCGAGTGCGGCGGATGGCCTGGGACAGCACCTTGATGGCCTGCTCCTGGCCGATGATGCGCTTGTGCAGCTCGGCCTCCATCGACAGCAGTCGCGAGGACTCGTCGCTCGACACGCGAGCAACGGGAACGCCCGTGGACATCGACAGCACCTCGGCGATGAGCTCCTCATCGACCACGGCGGCCACGTCGAGGTCGCCGGACTTCCAGGCGTCCTCCTTGCGGGAGCGCTCCTCCATGAGCTGACGCTCGACGTCGCGCAGCGAAGCGGCCTTCTCAAACTGCTGGTCGTCGATCGCCGACTCCTTCTCGCGGCGGACGCTCGCGATCTTGTCGTCGAGGTCACGCAGCTCAGGCGGCGAGGTCATGCGACGGATGCGCAGGCGAGCGCCCGCCTCGTCGATGAGGTCGATCGCCTTGTCCGGGAGGAAGCGGTCGGAGATGTAGCGGTCGGCCATCTGGGCGGCGGCGACGATCGCCTCGTCCGTGATGGTGACACGGTGGAACGCCTCGTAGCGGTCGCGCAGTCCCTTGAGGATCTCGATGGTGTGCGACAGCTCCGGCTCCGGCACCTGGATGGGCTGGAAGCGACGCTCGAGTGCGGGGTCCTTCTCGACGTGCTTGCGGTACTCGTCGAGAGTGGTGGCACCGATGGTCTGGAGCTCGCCACGAGCAAGCATGGGCTTGAGGATCGACGCGGCGTCGATGGCGCCTTCGGCGGCACCGGCGCCAACGAGCGTGTGAATCTCGTCGATGAACAGGATGATGTCGCCGCGAGTGCGGATCTCCTTGAGGACCTTCTTGAGGCGCTCTTCGAAGTCACCGCGGTAGCGAGAGCCGGCAACGAGAGAGCCCAGGTCAAGCGTGTAGAGGTGCTTGTCCTTGAGCGTCTCAGGAACATCGCCGCGAACGATCGCCTGGGCGAGTCCCTCGACCACGGCGGTCTTGCCGACGCCGGGCTCACCGATCAGGACGGGGTTGTTCTTGGTGCGGCGAGACAGCACCTGCATGACGCGCTCCATGATGAGCTCGCGACCCACGACGGGGTCGAGCTTGCCCTCGCGAGCGGCCTGCGTGTAGTTGCGGCCGAACTGGTCGAGCACGGTCGACCCAGCGGGCGAGCCCTCCTGGGGACCGCCGCCGGAGTTCACCGGCTCCTTGTTCTCGTAGCCGGACAGCAGCTGAATGACCTGCTGGCGCACGGACGACAGGTCCGCGCCAAGCTTGCCGAGCACCTGGGCGGCAACGCCTTCGCCCTCACGAATGAGTCCAAGGAGGATGTGCTCCGTGCCGATGTAGTTGTGGCCAAGCTGGAGGGCCTCGCGCAGCGACAGTTCGAGGACCTTCTTGGCGCGCGGGGTGAAGGGGATGTGGCCGGAGGGCGCGTGGGAGCCCTCGCCGATGATCTCCTGCACCTGCTCGCGCACGGCGTTGAGAGAGATGTCCATCGACTCGAGTGCCTTCGCCGCGACGCCTTCGCCCTCGCGGACCAGGCCGAGCAGGATGTGCTCGGTCCCGATGTAGTTGTGGTTGAGCATGCGCGCCTCTTCCTGGGCGAGCACAACCACTCGACGGGCCCGATCGGTGAACCGCTCGAACATCTCTGACCTCCTAGGGTCGCCGACTAGAGAACTGGCGACTGCACTCAGGCTAACCAGGGGTCAAGTCGCCTCATGCCCGTGTTCGCCAGCGGCGTGACAACTGTTACAAGCCCGACACAGACAGTTATCGGCACCTTGGGCATCGAGGAGTACCGCACGACGGCCCGACGCTGTGGTCGCCTTTCCCTTGACACATCGATAATCGTTACATATCGTTTCTCGATAACAACGTTTCTCGATAAGGGGAATCACATGAGCAATGAATCAGTGAAGGTCGACCGCGAAGACCGCGTGGGCCTGTTCATCACCATCGGTGTCGCGACGCTCGTCGCGATCTCCGCCCTCGCCTCCGGCATCGGCCGGATCCTCAAGGTGGCGTCCGGTGAGAACGTGCCGATCCGCGTGAACTTCGAGGGACACGACGTCACGCTGGACCTCGGGCACGGCGCGGTCGCTTCGGCACAGCCGGAGACGTTCATCGTCGAGGTGGCGCGACTGCGTCCGTCCACCCTTGCGGTGTCGCTCGCTGAACCGATCATCTCCACCCTGGCGATCCTCGCCGGCACGGCGATCGTGACAATCGTGCTCTTGCGCCTGATCCGGGGGATCGCGCTCGCCAAGCGCACGCATCTGCTTGTGTTTGCACTCGCGGTCATCACCTTGGTGGCAGGACTCGCGGGGGAGATTCTTGCCGACGTCGCCTCGAACTCCGCGCTCGTTGACATGGGTGGCGAAGAGAACCTGAACCTGTCGGTGAGTCTCATTCCCGTGCTCGCCTCGCTAGCCATCGCGGCCGTTGGGGTGGCGTTCGAATCCGCCCACCGGCTCCACAAGGACACGGAGGGCCTCGTATGAGTCCCGCGGACGAGGGCCCCAGCGGCATCCACTGTCGCCTCGATGAGCTGCTCGCGGAGCGGGGCATGACCCTCGCGGCACTCAGCGAAGCGGTGGGTGTCTCGGTGGTCAACCTGTCGATCCTCAAGAACGACAGGGCGCGAGCCATCCGCTACTCGACGCTCTCCGCGATCTGCAGGGCGCTCGACTGCGAAGTGGGAGACCTGCTGGTGAGGGCCGACTAGGCCTCGAGCAGGATGGTCACGGGACCGTCATTCGTGAGCGTCACTTCCATGTGCGCCCCGAACACCCCGGTCCCCACCTCAAGTCCGTACCCGCGAAGGGCGTCGACCACGGCTGCAACGAGCGGTTCGGCCACGGGTCCTGGAGCCGCGTTGTTCCACGTCGGTCGGCGTCCCTTTCGCGTATCCGCGTAGAGCGTGAACTGCGAGACCACGACGATCGGGGCACCCACGTCGAGCGCGGACTTCTCGCCGTCAAGGATGCGCAGATCGGCGATCTTGCGAGCGATAGTCGCGACAGCGTCGGGCCCATCATCGTGGGTCACGCCAACGAGAGCGACGATCCCCTGGCGGTCGAATGCCGCGGTGACCTTGCCGTCGACGACCACGGATGCGCGCGAGGCGCGCTGCAGGACGGCGCGCACTTACCAGCCGCCCCTGTTCTGCCCGCCGCCGTATCCGGGTTGGTGATGCTCGCGCAGCCGCGGCAGCACGTCAACGAGGAACACAAGGCTTGCCACCGACGCGGCGATCATGAAGAAGAAGCCAAAGCCAAAGCCCATGGCGGGCGGCAGGTTGAGGAAGGCGCACACCCCGGCACCAATGGTGATGCCGGTCCAGAAGCCTTTGGTGCGCTTGCCGGCCGCGGTGTACGCGCCCGGTGGGAAGCGCAGTGCATTGATGAGCGCCCACACAGCGGCGATGAAGATGGCGAACGAGATGAGCAGGAAGATGCCAGCCTGCAGCGAACCGAACAGTGACATCAGTTCACGCAATCGCCGGCGGCAGGACGGTGAGACCTTCAGCGCGGCCAGCGGCGGACAGCCTGCGATCCCACGCGGCGAGCACCACCCCGGCATCGGCAAACAGCAGCGCCGACGCCAGATGCAGGGCGTCTCCCGCGCGCAGGGGGCGGCGGTCGGCGAGGTCGGCGGCACGCTCGGTGATCTGGGGCGTCACCTCAACGAGCGCGAGGCCCGGCTGAAGCTCCTTCCAGCGGTCGCGAGCCTGAGCGGCAGGCGCCGCGTCGATGCGGCCAATCCGCTCCGCGGCGGCCAGGACCGACTTCACCTCGACGTCGGCGATGCGAGAGGTGACCACAGCGTCGGCCCTCTCCCACAGGGCCACCGCCAAGGGTGAGCCGGTCTCAAGCACCAGCAGCTTCACGAGGGCCGAGGTGTCAAAGTAGACGATTGCCATTGCTACCTGCGCAGACGTCCGAGCAGGCTCGACAGCGCGTCTTTCGCGGCCTCCGCCTGCGGCAGTCGCGGAACGGCGCGGTCTTCGGCGGGAACGGTCACGAGGCCGTCCTTGACGAGGGAGGTGAGCAGATCGCTCGACTCGACGGACGTGAGACGAGCGACGGGGACGCCCTTGTTCGTGATGATGACGTCTTCGCCGCCCTTCACGGAGTCGAGGTGCTTCGCGAGGGATGCCTTGAACTCGGTGAGGGTGACTTCCATGTCCTCACGGTACCCCGGCGGCCGGGGCTGAGCCTTGAAATGCTGAGCCTTGAAATGCTGAGCCTTGAAATGCTGAGCCTTGAAATGCTCAGCCTTGAAATGCTCAGTCGGGAACGTCGCCGCCGTCTGCGGCGCAGCCGCGGCCCATGAGCAGGCCCTTCATCGTCGGTCCGGGCGGTGGGGGCCGGTCAACGGAGAAGCCGGAGGGGTCGACGATCGGTTCCTGCGTCGCGGAGATGGGCCCTCCATCCGACGCGGCGAGCAGCACCGCCGCCGGGTCCACCGCTCGCTTCACGAGAGCGAGAGCAATGGGTCCGACTTCAAAGTCGCGGGCCACCGAGGTGATGCGACCGGCGGGCTTGTCCGAACCCTCCACGGTGAGCTCCGCTCCCGGCTCCGGAAGCAGGTGAGAGGAGCCGTCGAGGTACAGGAAGGTGAGCCGGCGCGGAGGGCGGCCGACGTTGTGGACCTTCGCGACGGTCTCCTGGCCGCGGTAGCAGCCCTTGTGCAGGTGCACCGCGGTGCGCAGCCAGTCGTATTCGTGGGGCAGCGAGTGGTCGTCGACCTCGAGGATGGCGCGGGGCCGGTGGGCGGCGATGCGCTCGGCCTCCGTGGCCCAGGTGCCGGCGAGGGACCAGCCCGACTCGAGTCGCGCGTCGATCTCACGGTCGAGGTTCTCGCGAGGGACCAGCACCAGTCGCCACTGACGCTTGCGGCCAGCGAACTCGCCGACGCTGTAACTGGTCCCGCCCGCCGTGATGCCTGGCCACGGGTCCACCCACGTGATCGGCTCACCTTGGGCGGCGGGGCGGGCGATGGGCTCGCCGAGCGCGGCCCACTGTTCGGTGACGTCCGCGACCTCAACCCGCAGCATGAAGCGCATGCGATCCAGGTAGGCCGCGAGAGCAGGGGCGGTCTCGGTGATGAGCCATGCGGTCTCGCCGTCGTCGACAAGGCCCGCGACGTGCTCGATGCGCCCCTGCGGGGTGAGGATCATGAGCTCCGTCGAGACATTCGGGGCAAGCTCTGCGACCTCTTGGCTCGACAGCGAGTTGAGCCACGACAGCCGGTCGGGACCGGTGACGGTCACGACGCCAAGGTGAGACTGGTCCACCACCGCGCGGCCGCCTGCCAAGGCGCGCTGCTCCGCAACGGGATCGCCATAGTGCCAGGCGACCCCAGCGTCGGGCCCGGAAGCCTCGACGGCGCCATGGCGGGTGAGAAGCGCGGAAGTCATGTGGGGTGAACCGGAATCGGCCATGGGAGATTCCCTAGGACTCGACGCGAGAGAGGCGACCCGAGGCGTAGGACTGCAGCTCGTGGCCGAATGCGGCGAGATCCCAGGCCCACATGAGTTCGCCATTGACCAGGCCATACAGTCGCGTTGCGCCGCCCACCTCGGGGGCCGAGGCCGTGCGGGCCATGAGATCCGTGCCTACGTCGATGCGGCCATTGCCCACGGCTCCCACGTAGACGGAGACGTAACCGGAGGCATCGGTCAGCACCACCTCGATAGGGTGCTGGAAGTCCTCGAGCTCCATGCCATCGGGCCGGGTGGGGGAGACCCTCCAGAAGCCCGACTCGACGGACCAGACCTGGCCCTCCTCGCCGTCGGGCCCCATGAGGGAGATCGACGAGCGGTACTCAAGGTAGGGGCCGCCGTCGTGAGTGAAGTCGATGCGCTGGCGGAAGTCCGCCGTGGGAATGTCCGGGTAATTGATGACCCCATGACCTTCCCAGGCGCCAACGAGCCACGCGAGGGGGTAGACCTCGGGAGCGAGATCGTCAGGGATGATGAACGTCACCGCTTGGGAGCCTTCAGCAGGCGCCACGCGACGATGCCAGCAACCCAGGCCGTGGCGACGAAGCCCAGCACGGCGAGGACGATGAAGATGACTTCTACGGCGGTCATGGTGATTCGATTCTAGGCGCGGCGGTCAATAGACGAGAGCAGTCGTGTTGGGAGCGGTGGACTCTTCGACGAAGGTCGCGGCACCGGCGATGCGCGCGCCAGGCACGAGGTCCTCGACGGTGAGGTCTCTGCGGGCCGCGCATTGGGCGCACACGGTCACGATGCCGGTCGCGAGAATGGTGTCGCGCAGCACGGACAGGTTGGGGGAGTGGGCGAGCTCGGCGTCGGGCGTAGCGGCGACTGCATGCCACACGGCGTCTCCCGTAAGCCACAGGCTCACCTCGCGACCGGATGACGCTGCGGTCGCCGCCACTGTGAAGGCTTGGAACAGCGTCTCTGGCCTCTCAAGCCCCCACGTGCACTTGATGACGAGACGATCCACGGGCTGTCCTTACGCAGTGCGAGTGGTCAGGCGCTTGGTGAGCAGGTAGATCTCGCAGCCAAGGCAGAAGCCGAACACCGAGTTGAGGAAGGACGCAAACACCACGAAGCCCGTGAAGATGTAGAAGCCGGCCGCGACGTCGAGCAGGCCGAACACCACGGCAAGGATCGAGAAGCCCAGACCCATCTGCTGAGCGAAACGCGGGGGGCGGAAAGACTCCGTCTCCTTGGGGGCGCCGATGCGAGGGCGGATCGTGGTGCGGAAGATCCAGCTTTGGAGGGTCTTCTGCGGACCCACGGTGGCGCCGGGGAGGAACAGCAGCGCCTGGATGATCATGGCGATCACACCGGCGGTGTTGGCGCCAAGGACGATGGCGACCACGGCAACCGCCAAAGTCACCGCCGCGCCGAAGCGATACCCGCGAGGGTCGATCTGAATGTCCTTCGCCTCAGTCACTGGATCCTCCTCAACCCGCTGTCTCCATAGGAATTGCTAGATAGCGTAGTCCGTGGGCGGAGGCACGGTCTTGAGTGCTTCGCGCGCCTGGTGCTCACTGGGGGCCCCGTCCATGCGGGCGACCACCACGCCGTCGGAGTCGAGCACGAGAGTCGTAGGCGTGCGCATGATGCCCAGTTCCCGCGCGAGATCGAGGCGCTCCGCGGCGTCGATTTCAATATGGGCGACATGGGGCTGCTCGCTCGCGACCCTCTTGAGGATCACCGCTGTTGGAGGGCACTTGGCGCACATCGGGGTGGAGAACTGCACGAACGTGGCGTGGAGGCCGCGCTTGTCGCCAAGGACAGCGGAGGTCAGCGCTCCCGGCACCTCTACCTGGCGCACCCTGCCTTGGCGCGACTGCCACCACCAATACAACAGCGCCGACCCAACCAGCAGCACCGCTATGGCGATGAGGCGGTAGATCATGTGCGTTCCGTTCAGCCGACGAGCAGGCGACCCGCGATGTACACCAGGGCTCCCGCCACCAGAACGGGCGCGACGCCTGCGGCTATTCCCGGCCACCAGCCGCGCGGTCGCGGCTCACGGCGGTACAGCTCCTGAATCAGCACGGCGGCTACGGCGCACACCAGACCGATGAGCACTCCCGAGTACCACGGCAGCGCGGGGAAGAAGTAGCCCATGACGCCGCCCGTGATGGTGCCCAGCCCCAGCGCGGAGAGCGTGTTGACGGTGGGATGGGTCGTGAGCACGGACAGGATCGCGGCCACCGCGAGAGCGGCTCCACCACACACCACGAGGTCCTCCGCACCATTGGTCCTCGCCACTGCGACCCATGCGGCCCCGGAGGCGACGATCGCGCCGCCAGCTGCCGTCGCGGCGACGTACGTGACGGTGCGTCCGGGGACGGTGGGGAAAAGGATCACCGCGGCCAGGGCGGCGACAGTGACCGCCGCCGTCGCGACCGTCATGTACCTCAGGTACGGCGCCGTGCGACCCAGCACCACCGCCACGAGGGCAAGGACGCCTCCGCCGATCACGATGAGAGTCGTCACGCGGGGCCGGGTCACGCGCATCAGATACGGATAGCCGACGGCGGTGGCGACGATGCACGCGAGGACTCCAACGGCCAGGTACCTGGTGCCCAAGTAGCCGGTGACAGCGACCACTGCAGCGGCGACGGCAGTGATCGTCGCGCGGGTCGACGGAATCATGGGGGTTAGTGTCCCACGGGTCGCGCCGCTAAAGTAAAGGCCAACCGGAGGTGGCTATGGCAGATCTGCTCGTGCTCACTCCCGCTCAGACTGGGGCGGCTGACGTGCTGCCTGCGCTCGCGCTCCTGTCGCATCGCACCCGCGTCGTTGCCCCCGTTCCTTCGGCCATGCTCGACGCGATGGATGCCGATGTTCTCATCGTCGACGCCCGCACAGACCTCGCCGAGGCCCGCAACAACTGCCGCCTTGTGCAGGTGACGGGCGTGACCGTCCCTCTGCTGCTCGTGCTTCGCGATGGCGGCATGTCGATCGTCAACGCCGACTGGGGCGCCGATGACGTGGTCATCGCCGACGCCTCCCCCGCCGAGGTCGAGGCGCGCATCCGCCTGCTCATGGCTCGCGCTCGCGAGGGCGACCCGCTCGACAAGATGGCGGAGTTCTCCTCCGGGGACCTCACCGTCGACGTTGGCGGCTACACCGCCCGCCTCAAGGGTGTTCCGCTCGACCTCACCTACAAGGAGTTCGAGCTCCTCAAGTACCTCATGCAGCACCCTGGTCGCGTCTACACGCGCGACCAGCTGCTCCAGGAGGTGTGGGGCTTCGACTACTACGGCGGTACGCGCACCGTTGACGTTCACGTTCGTCGCCTGCGCGCGAAGCTGGGAGCCGAGTACGAGCAGCTCATCGGCACCGTCCGCAATGTGGGCTACCGATTCGACCCGCCGACCCAGCGCACCGCGGCGTCGCAGCAGGCAGTAGACGCCTGACCCGTATGGCACGTCGCAGGCTGTTTGGCGCACTGAGCGCCTCGGAGAGCCGCACCCTCGCGGACATCCTGCGCACCGAGCGCGCCGGCGGACTCATGCTGCTCGTGGGAGCAGCCATCGCGCTCATCTGGGTCAACTCGCCGTGGGCACCCGGCTACGAGTCGATGAGGGCCTTCACCTTCGGCCCCGAGTCCCTGCACCTTCACCTGTCCCTCTCGACATGGGTGCAGGACGGTCTGCTCGCGATCTTCTTCTTCGTGATCGGCCTCGAACTCAAGCGAGAGATGGTGGCCGGGGAGCTTCGCAAGTTCTCGACGGCCATCGTGCCGGCCGCAGCCGCCGTCGGTGGAATGGTGGCTCCCGCGCTCATCTACCTTGGGATCAACGCGGCGCAGTCCGGAGGGTCGCTCAAGGGCTGGGCCATCCCCACCGCGACCGACATCGCCTTCGCCGTCGCCGTCCTCGCGATCGTCGGCAAGGGACTGCCCAACGCGCTGCGCGCCTTCCTGCTGACCCTGGCCGTGGTGGACGACCTCCTCGCGATCCTCATCATTGCGATCTTCTTCACCGATGACGTGTCGCTCCTGTGGCTCGGCGTGGCGGTCGTGCTGATCGTGGCCTTCGGCTTCGTCGCGCGCCATCGACCCACGTGGTGGTGGCTGCTGGTTCCCCTCGCGCTCGCGGCGTGGGTCGCGATGCACTCCTCCGGCATTCACGCGACCATCGCGGGCGTCGCTCTCGGCATGACCGTCCCCGCTATCGCCCGTCGCGGCCAGAAGGAGTCCACGGCGGAGCACTGGGAGCACCGGTGGCGACCGGTCTCTGCGGGCTTTGCCGTGCCCGTCTTCGCGCTCGTCGCCGCTGGCGTGCCCATCTCCCTCGCGGCCCTGAGCGCCGCGGCGAGCGATCCGCCCGCGCAAGGCGTGGCCTTGGGCCTTGTCCTCGGCAAGCCGCTGGGCATCCTGCTGGCCACCTTCCTTGTCGCCACCTTCACCAAGGCGCAGCTGGCGCGGGGCCTGGGCTGGCTCGACGTGCTCGCCGTTGGCGCCGTCGGCGGAATCGGCTTCACGGTGTCTCTGCTCGTGAACGAGCTGTCGTTCAGGGGTGACGAAGCCGACCTCGTGACGATGTCCGTGCTGCTGGCCTCCGTCGCCTCGGCGATCATCGGCGGCCTGCTGCTCACCGCGAGGGCGCGCGCCCGCGGCAAGTAGCGCCTAGACCCCGATCCGCGGGCACAGCGCCGCGATCTCGCAGTTCGCGCAGTCGGGCTTTCGCGCCGTGCAGCGCCTGCGCCCGTGGAAGATCACGCGATGGGACCACAGCGTCCACTCGCGTCGCTCAATGAGGCCCATGAGGTCGCGCTCCACCACCACGGGATCGTCATTGACGGTGAGCCCAAGTCGGCGCGCGAGCCTTCCCATGTGGGTGTCCACCGTGATGCCAGGCACCCCAAAAGCATTGCCGAGCACCACATTCGCGGTCTTGCGCCCCACCCCGCGCAGCTTCACCAAGTCCTCAAGTCGGCCTGGCACCTCGCCGCCATGCTTCGCCACCAGATCCGCGCTGAGCTCAAGAATCGAGCGTGCCTTGGCCCGGAAGAAGCCCGTCGACTTGATGACCTCCTCCAAAGCCGCCGGTTCCGCGCCCGCCATGGCCGCAGCGTCGGGCCAGCGAGCGAACAGACCGGGGGTGACCTGATTGACCCGCACATCCGTGCACTGCGCGCTCAAGACGGTGGCGACAAGCAGCTGGAACGGAGTCTCGAAGTCGAGTTCGCACTTTGCGTCGGGGTACACCTCCGCGAGGCGACGGTTGATCGCCCTCGCCCTGCGCACCAGGCCGACGCTGCGGTCACCGGTCCCGGCAGCGACAGTGAGTTTGGGCATGCCAAGAGGCTACAGAACCAGGGGCGGCGGGCCGATACACCCCATAGCGGCAGGCGCCGCTCGGAAGGAGAGCGTGTGAACGCGACGGCAGCGGCAGACGAAGTCGCCGACCTTCGCCATCAGCGCAGAGACCTGCGGCGCGAGCTTGCCAGGGTGCGTTGGTGGCGTCGGCTCATTGCTGCGCGCCGCGACCTGACGCTCGCCTCGCTCACCTTCCCCGACGGCGTGGGAAACGACGACTCCGCATGGCACGCGCTCGCGACCGACGCCCCTACCGCGCTCGAGCTGTCCGGCGCCGTCTGGCCCGACGTTCACGAGGTTTCCATGGCTGATCTTGAGGTTCTCGACGCGCTGGATGCGCGTCTTGACCGGTATGAACAGCGTCTCAGTGCCACTCTTGATAGCGTGACGGCGCACATGGTTGAAGCCATGGGCCGAGTCAATGGCGTTCGTTGAGGGAGGTGGGGATGGCGGAGACCACGCGAGACGTGACGCGCGAAGAGCAGCTGCTGCGTTCGGCACCCCTCTTTGGCGGCATGGATGTCGCGAGCGCGCGCTCCCTCATGGAGAAGATGACGCGCAAGGACGTCTCCAAGGGAGACACCATCTTCAATGAGGGCGACGACGGCCGCGCGCTGTACATCATCGTGCGCGGCAAGGTGAAGCTCGCCCGCACCGCGCGCGACGGTCGCGAGAACTTGTTGGGCCTGCTCGGCGTTGGCGACATGCTCGGCGAGCTGTCCGTGTTCGACCCCGGTCCGCGACTCGCTCGCGCCCACGCCGTCGAGGACTCGACCGTCTACGAGCTTCCCAAGGACGTGCTCGACGAGTGGCTCGACACTCACCTCGAGATGTCGCGGCCCATCATGCGCGCGCTCGCGCAGCGCATCCGTCGCGCATCCAACACCATGGCCGACCTGGTCTTCTCCGACGTCCCCGGCCGCGTCGCTAAGGCGATCCTCGACCTTGGCCACCGCTTTGGCCGCATGGAGCGCGGCCACATCGTGGTGCGCCACGGCCTCACGCAGGAAGAGCTCGCCCAACTGGTCGGAGCTTCCCGCGAGACGGTGAACAAGGCGCTCGCGGACTTCGCCTCTCGCGGCTGGATCGACGTCCACATCGGCTCTGTCGAGGTGTACGAACCCGAGCGTCTGCGCGCCCGCTCTCGATAGCGTCGGGCCTATTGCCGCTTAATTGCGCGCGATGGCGACGATCTCAATCTCCACCGGTGCCCCCAGGGGCAGCGCTGCGACGCCAACGGCGGAGCGAGCGTGACGGCCCGACTCGCCGAAGATGTCGACAAGCAGGCCGGACGCTCCGTTGACGACCGCGGGCTGGGCGGTGAAACCGGGGGCGGAGGAGACGAAGCCGGTCACCTTGAGGATGCCCTCGATCGAGTCGAGACCTCCCGCGGCCTGAGCGACGGCGGCCACAGCGTTGAGCGCGGCGACCCGGGCGCATTCGAGCGCTCGCTCCGGCGTGACGTCGCCTTCCCTCTGCCCGACGCTGCCTTGAGCGAGCAGCGTGCCATCCACAAGCGGCAGCTGGCCCGAGCTGTAGATGAGGTCGCCGTGGCGCTTGGCCGGCACATAGGTGCCGACGGGTGACGCGACCTCAGGAAGCGTCAGCCCGAGTGCCGTGAGGCGTTCGCTCGCGCTCATGCGTCGCCCTTGGGTCGCTTGAGATACGCGACGAGTCCGCCGGTGGGTCCAGTGACCACCTGAACCAGCTCCCAGCCGTCGTCTCCCCACTGGTCAAGAATCTGCTTGGTAACATGGTCGATCAGCGGCACGGTCGCGTATTCCCACTTGGTAGTCATATTCAGAGCGTATCCCCGGTGGGGGCAACGTTCCATGGGCGCCAATCGTTGGATTGGCCGACGCTGCAAATCGAGCACGTGAGGACTGGCAGATGGCACGAGGCACACGACCGCGCACGCGCGTGACCGTCGTGCAGTTCGCGACCGCTCTCTTGATGTTTGCGGTGCTTTCCGTGGCTGGCGGCGTGCTCGTCGCTGGCCTGGCGCTCCCGCTGGCATCAGTGGCGACGGACGCGGCGCAGGAATCGTCTGAGCTGTTCGAAGAGCTCCCCCAGTCCGTGAAGCTCAACACGTCGCTTCCCCAGCAGTCGAATATCTACGACCGCACCGGAAAGCACCTGCTTGCGACGTTCTATGAGCAGAACCGCATCGTCGTTCCGCTTGAGCAGATCTCTCCGTGGATTCAAAAGGCCGTTGTCGCCGTTGAGGACAAGCGCTTCTGGGACCACAACGGTGTTGACGGCCAGGGCATCCTGCGAGCCGTCTACGTCAACGCGACGTCTGAGAAGGCGCACGGCGGCTCGACGCTCACCCAGCAGCTCATCAAGAACATCCTGCTGCAGAACGCCGTCCAGGCCGACGACCCCAAGGCGATGAAGGCCGCGACCGAGGTCTCCGTGACCCGCAAGGTCCGCGAGTGGCGACTGGCGCTCGCGTTCGAGGAGCAGGTCAACGCTCGTTACGGCACCACGTGCACCGACGCTCCCGAGGTCGACTGCGGCAAGGAGCAGGTGCTCGAGCAGTACCTCAACATCGCGCAGTTCGGTGGCCGCGTCTACGGCGTCGAGGCCGCTGCGCAGGTGTACTTCGGCAAGACTGCGGCCGAGCTCGATGCGCTTGAGGCCGCGACCATCGCAGGCATCACGCAGAACCCCTCGAAGTGGGACCCGCTGCGTCACCCGCTGGCCGCACAGAAGCGCCGCAACGTGGTGCTGCTGACGATGTACCAGCAGAACATGATCACCGAGGCGGAGTTCCGCCAGTGGCGAGCGACCCCCATCGAGAAGACCCTTGACCCCCACGAGCCCAAGTTCTCGTGCGCGGCGGCCAAGGAGGCTCCGTTCTTCTGCGACTACGTCACCAAGATCATCACCAAGGACCCCGTGTTCAACACTGGCGAGATCAGCGGCTCCGATCTGCTCAAGCAGGGTGGCCTCAACATCATCACCACGCTTGACTACAAGAAGCAGAAGATCGCCAACCAAGAGCTCCGCAAGGAGATGAAGCCCAAGGACAAGAGTGGCTGGGCGCTCGCGCTCGTCGCGCTGGACAATAAGACGGGCCAGATCCTTGCGATGGCCCAGAACCGCACCTTCGACCCTGCGGGCAAGGCCAAGGGCTCCACGTCGATCAACTACGCGGTTGACCGCCAGTGGGGGGGATCGCGAGGCTTCTCGCCAGGTTCGACGTTCAAGCCGATCGTGCTCGCCGCGTGGCTCGAGTCGGGGCGTTCTCTCAACCAGGTGATCAACGGCTCCGAGCGCGCCTACGACCCCGAGTCGTGGAAGGCGTCGTGCATGGGCCCCAACCCGTTCCGCGGCCAGACCAAGAAGTGGAAGCCGGGCAACGCCGAGGGCCACGGTGGTGGCCAGATGACCATCACCAGGGCGACCGCATTCTCGATCAACACCGCGTATGTGGCCATGGCGCACGAGCTCGACCTGTGCGACATCCAGGACACCGCCGAGCGCATGGGCTTCCACCGCGCTGACGGTCTCGACTACCAGCCCTTCCCCTCGTCGACGCTTGGCACGCAGAACGCCTCGCCGCTGACCATGGCGTCGATCGGCCAGACTCTCGCGAATGACGGCAAGTACTGCCCGCCTACGGCGATCCTCAAGGTGACGAGCCTTGACGGCAAGGAGTACGACGTCCCCGAGTCCAAGTGCACCAAGGCGCTCACGAAGGACGTCGCCGCTGGCGTGACCTACGCGCTGCAGGACGTGGTGAAGTACGGCTCCGGAACCTCGGCTCAGCTCGAGGGCGGACGCCCCGCAGCCGGCAAGACCGGTACGGCGCAGAACAACGCGCACCTGTGGTTCCTCGGATACACCAAGCAGATCTCTGCGGCCGTGTGGATGGGCAATCCCAAGCACGACGTCAAGGGCAAGTACATCACCATCAACGGGACCACCCATCGCATCCTCTGGGGATCGACGATCAGTGCGCCCGTGTGGAAGAAGTTCATGAACCGCGCGCTCAAGGGCGTGGAGCACAAGGGCTTCACCCAGCCGTCCAACGACGTGCTCTACGGCGTGCCCCGCGAGGTTCCGAACGTCATCGGCCTGACCGAGAAGGAAGCGCAGAAGGTCCTCAACGAGGCTGGCTTCCGGTACGCCAAGGCCACCCAGGTGGTGCTTGACCCCAACTACGTCAAGGGCACGGTCATCAACCAGGCTCCTGGCGCTGCCAACAAGGCGCTCCCCGGCTCCGTTGTGACCTACTACGTGGGCACCTCCAAGCTGCCCAAGTGGTGGTACAAGTGGCCCAAGAAGTGGGACCCGATGGTTCCGCCGGATGACTACTGGGGCGACGTGTGGCCCCCGCCGGAGTTCTACACCAACCCGCCTCAGGGCTGGAACCCCGACGGCGGCCCTGGAGGCGGCCCGGGTGGACCCGGCGGCGGTGGCCCCGGCGGCGGTGACGGTCCCGGTGGCGGCGGTCCTGGCGGCGGTGGACCCGGCGGCGGCGACTGATGGTTCGTCGCACCCTGGGCGCGCTGGCGCTCGTGGGCGCAGCCACGCTCGCGTGGTCTCTTGCTGAAGCGCATGCCTTCACGCTGCGTCGCGTCACGGTTCCCCTGCTGCCGAAGGGCAGTGCGCCCCTGCGGATCCTGCACCTCAGCGACCTGCACCTGACGCCCACGCAGCGCGACAAGATCGCCTGGGTTCGTTCACTCGCGTCCGAACCCGTAGACCTGGTCGTGACCACCGGTGACAACCTCGCGCACCAGCAGGCGGTTCCGCCACTGCTGTCCGCCTACTCACCGCTCATGAGCCGCCCTGGGCTGTTCGTCTTCGGGTCCAATGACTACTTTGGGCCGCGCCCCGTGAACCCCTTCGCCTACTTTGGCGGCCCCTCGCTGTTCAGCCCGTCGCGGCAGGAGCTGCCGGCGGAGGATCTGCGGGAAGGGCTCGTTGCCGGCGGCTGGACGGACGTCAACAACGCGCGCACGTCATTGACGATCCGCGACCTGCGGATTCGGGTGACGGGCCTTGACGACCCTCACATTGAGCGCGACGAGATGCCCCCTGCGGAGCAGGCCGAGGACGCCGACTTGGTGCTCGGTGTGGTCCACGCCCCGTATCAGCGTGCTCTGGGTGCGCTGGCGCAGGACGGCGCTGACCTGATCCTCGCGGGCCACACGCATGGCGGCCAGGTGTGCATTCCGGGCTACGGAGCTCTCGTCACGAACTGCGATCTGGACACCGCGCGCGTCAAGGGATTGAGTCGTTGGCCGAATGCAGATGGTCCGTGGCTTCACGTGTCTGCTGGCCTTGGCACCTCGCCCTTTGCTCCAGTGCGGCTCGCCTGCCGACCTGAGGCGACCGTGCTGACGCTGGTCGAGCGGTAGGCGGATTTCATGGCCGGTCGCCTGACCGGGTATCCTGGGCAGGCTCAAAACCGGGGTGTGGCGCAGTTTGGTAGCGCGCGTCGTTCGGGACGACGAGGCCGCAGGTTCAAATCCTGTCACCCCGACGAGTAAGAGGGTCCGCCGATTCGGCGGGCCCTCTTTCGTGTTTCGCACCACCCCCGCCGGTTGCGGTATCTGAGTGTCGCGAAACGGCCGTTTCGCGACACTCAGATACCGCAGGCGGGTGTGTGGGGGCGAGCTGCAAGCGTGCGCGTGATGTCCACCGTTGCAGGTTCCTCAGCACCCGCGCCCTTCAGGCGCGGGCGGTCAACCGCGTACACAGGGCGCTCAGGCCCACGGCCCTGCGGTCGTGACCGGCCTCAGTTTGAAGAGCCCCGCCATGCGGCCGTCGACGCGATCTGCTGCAGCCACTGGGCCTGCGCGATGATCTGGTCGCGATGCTGCGGCGATGCGGCCAGGATGTGCTCGGTGTATGCGCGACCGTCGCGATCCTGGACGGTGATGGAGACGTAGCCCTCGGTGCTGTGCTCGCGCACCAGCAGGAACAGCAGGCCGATGAAGAAGAACCACACAGTGATGATGGTGAGAACGATCGCCCAGGTGGGGATCTTGGACGTGGTGCGCGTCTGGTCCACGAAAGTCACGTGGCTCGACGACAGCGCTATGCGTCCAGCGGGGGTGTAGACGTGCGTGGCGGTGACCTGCAGTGCGCCAATCGCCAGCAGCACCGCCGGGGGCGTCGACCCCGGAGCCGAGTTCACAGGCGGAGGGGCAGGCACCCCCTGGGGTGCTGCAACGATCTCATTGCCTGAATCCGTCACGGCGGAACTCTCGGCCCAGGCACAACGGACGAGGCCCCCTCCCGCGAACGGAAGGGGGCCTCGAACGCGTGCGGGGCGTCGGACTAGATCCTGAGTGTTCCTGAACGGCGACGCGCAAGGGCATCGACCGTCGCCGCGATGATGAGGACACCGCCGCTGACGGCGAGCGTCGCGCCCGCAGGCAGGTTCAACAGGCCGAGGCCGTTCGTGATGACGGCAATCACCAGTGCACCGATGACCGCATGGATCAGTCGACCACGTCCGCCGAAGAGGCTCACGCCACCCACAACAGCCGCCGCAACACCCGACAACACGATGTCCACACCGGTGCTGCCGGAGGCAGAACCCACGCGAGACACCGAGAAGATGCCGGCGATCACAGCGAGCACGGAGCACGTGCAGAAGGCCGTCCACTTGATGAGCGTCACGTTGATGCCCGAGCGGCGAGCTGCCTCGGGGTTGCCGCCGATCGCGTACAGGTAACGCCCGTAGCGGGTGCGGTCCAGGATGAAGGTGCCGATGAGGAGCAGCGCGATCACGATCGGCACCACGACCGGCACGCCCTGCAGCTCCTTGAACTTAGTGCCGCGGTTCAGATTGAGGAAGTACACGATGACGGCGCCGGTCACCGCGATGAGCGACAGCTTGACCCACATGATCGAGATCGGCGGGTTGGGAGCGCCAGAGCGAGCCCTGCGGTAGCGGTCCCACAGGGCGACGCCGGCGAGCAGAGCAAGCACCACGATGAGCAGCGCCCATCCGCCCCACACCGGCAGGTTCTGGTTCTGGATCGCCTTGATGGGCTCCGGAATCAGGCGCCACGTTCCACCGGCACCGATGATGATGATGATGACTCCCTGGAGACCCAGGAATAGACCTAGTGTCACCACGAACGATGGCACGCCTATCTTGGCGACAAAGAAGCCGATGAACGCACCGATAGCGAGACCGATGCCGAGCGCGAGGGCGAGGGCGAGAGGCCATGACATGCCGCCAGGCTGGGTGAGACGCACGAACACGGACATCGCGACGCCGAAGGTCACACCGGCCGAGAGGTCGATCTCGCCGAGCAGCAGCACGAACACGAGCGCCATGCCGATCGTGATGAACTCCGCCGACTGGTTGAACAGGTTCGCGATGTTGCGCTCCGTGAGGAACAGCGGGTGCGCGAACGAGAAGATCACCATGAGCACCACGAGGCCTGCAACGGCGGGCAGTGCGCCCATCTCGCCGCCGCGGACGCGCTGGAAGTAGGCGCGGATGCTGCCGCCGATCGACTCCGACATTCCCTTGCCCAGCAGGTTGGGGGTGTCGGGGTCGGGGACCACGCCTACGGGCGCGTCGACGATCGCCGCCTGCTGCGCCTCGGTGAGGGGTGCCGACTCCTCAGTGGACTTCGCCTTGGGGGTTTCCTTCTTGGCGCTCACGCCACCGCCTCCATTCGCTTGGTGCCGGTGATGTAGCCCACCACGTCGTCCGGGTTCGTGTCCTTGGCCGCAACGCGAGCGGTCATCGAGCCCAGGTAGAGCACCGAGATGTCGTCAGCAACCTGGAACACGTCCTGCAGGTTGTGGGAAATGATGATGACCGCAACGCCGCTGTCGGCAAGGCGGCGCACCAGGTTGAGCACCTGCTCAGTCTGCGCAACACCCAGAGCAGCGGTCGGCTCGTCGAGAATGACCACGCGCGCCTGCTTCACAACGGAGCGGGCGATCGCCACGGTCTGGCGCTGGCCACCGGACAGGCTTGAGACCTTTTGGCGAAGCGACTTCACAGTTTTGACGGACAGAGACATGAGCGCGCGAGCCGCCTCTACCTCCATCTGACCCTCGTCGAAGGTCGATGCCTTGGTCTCTTCGCGGCCGAGGAACATGTTCTGCACGATGTCCAAGTTGTCGCACAGCGCGAGGTCCTGGTACACGACCTCAATGCCGTGCCGCGCCGCCTCGCGCGGGTGGTGAAGATCTACGGGCTGTCCGTCGAACAGCACTTCGCCGCCGTCATACGGCTGGACCCCTGCGAGCCCTTTGATAAGCGTTGACTTGCCGGCGCCGTTGTCGCCAACGAGGGCGGTGACGCGGCCAGCGTGGGCTTGGAAGTCCACGCCGCGCAGCACGCTGACGGGGCCGAAGCTCTTCGTCACCTGCCGCAATTCGATGATGGGGGTGGCCATCGGTTGTCTCCTTTGACGCGATGAGTTCTTACATGGTCCATCACACGGGAGGGTCCCGCACCACATCGTGATGCGGAACCCTCCGTGATGTGTGTGACCTTACGAAGCGGGCTTGAGGCCAACCTCGTCACAGGCGGCCTTCACGTCGCCTGCGCAGATCTCGTCGTAGGAGGCGTTGCCGTCATCGATGACCTGCTGAACGTCGCCGCGGCGGACGTCGATCGGGGTGGTCGCGATGAACGGGGTGCCATCGTCGAGCTTCTTGTCGACGCTGGGCGACTCGCCCTTCAGGAGGGCAATCGCGAGCTCGGCGGCGGCAGCAGCCTCAACCTGGTAGGGCTTGTAGACCGTACCGGTCTGGAAGCCGAGCAGGATGTTCTGCAGACCAGCAACCGAAGCGTCCTGACCGGAAACCGGAACCTTGCCAGCAAGGCCGTTCTTGTCGAGGATCGTGATGACACCACCAGCGTTGGTGTCGTTCGCGGCCCACACGCCGTCAACCTTGCCGCCAGCAGCCGTCAGAGCCTGCTCGAACACGGTCGCGGAGTGCTCGCCGTCCCACTTGCCGTCGGGCTCGGCGGCGGGCTTGATGCCAGCGGCCTCCATGACGGAGACAGCGCCGTCGTGGAACATCTTGGCGTTGCCGTCAGCCGGGTCACCACCGATGTAGAACACGGTGGCGTCGGCGGGGTTCACGCCGTTCTCGTTCAGGCCGTCAACGACCATCTGGCCCTGCATTGCGCCGACCTCGAAGTTGTCGAAGGACACGTAGTAGTCAGCGCCGGCGATCGGACGGTCGTAAGCGATGACAGGGATGCCCTGCGCCTTGGCCTTCTCAGTCACGGCAACAGCCGCACCCTGGTGGTCAACGAGCAGCATGACGTCGCAGCCACCCGTGAGCATCTGGTCAGCGATCGTGGCGTACTTCGCCGTGTCGCCCTGGGCGTTGTCAATGGCAACGTCGAAGCCTGCACCGGAGATGGCCTCCTGGAGGGCGGGACGGTCACCGTTCTCCCAGCGAGGCGAGGACGCCGCGTCGGGGAGGATGATGCACGCGCGGCCAGCTTCGCCGCCGCCGGGGGTGTCGCCGCCGCCGGTCGCGCCGCCGGTGGGCTCGGCCGGGTCAGACGAACAGCCAGCAAGAACCAGAGCCGACGCCGACGCAATCGCGGCGAAGGACAGAATGGTGGTTTTCTTCACTACATTTCCCTTCCGTTGGGAGGGGTACTAGGGGACCCCGCGCCCGGTCTACTCTGACCGGCGCGCGTTTCACAATAGGCATTCGAAAGGTTTCGGTAACCACTGATAATCCCGGCAAATTCGCGTATTCGGTCACGATTGCGTAACGCAAAGGTCGAGCGCCGATAACGTTCACATCGCCGCGCCAATGCGGCGTTGCAGGCCGATATGGGGATTCGCGCAAGAAACGCTCGCATCAGCGCACAATGAGGGAAAGATCGTGCCCTAACCGCCGGTAGGCAGCCTGATTCTGCCGCCCGACGCTGCCTCAGCTAAGCGCCGACGCGGTCCTTGAGGATCGACTCGGCAAGGACCTCCGCGATCTGCACAGCGTTCAGGGCGGCGCCCTTGCGGAGGTTGTCGCCGACGACGAAGAGCACCAGTCCCTTGTTGTCGTCCACCGAGTAGTCGGTGCGGATGCGACCCACATAGGTGGGGTCGGTGCCCGCCGCCTTGAGCGGCGTGGGAACCTCATCGACAACGACGCCCTTGGTGCTGCGCAGGATCTCGTAGGCGCGCTCGGGAGTGATCGAGCGCGAGAACTCCGCGTTGATAGACAGCGAGTGGCCGGTGAACACGGGAACGCGCACGCAGGTGCCGCTCACGCGCAGGTCGGGCAGGCCAAGGATCTTGCGGGACTCGTCGCGCAGCTTGCGCTCCTCGACGGTCTCGTTGGAGTCGTCCTCGACGAGCGAGCCGGCAAGCGGCACCACGTTGAACGCGATGTTCTCGACGTAGACCTCGGGCGACGGCAGCGTCACCGCAGAGCCGTCATACGCAAGGGCCTCCGCCCCCTCGTCTCCCGCACGCACCTGCGTGGCGAGCTCCTTCACACCAGCGAGGCCGGAGCCGGAGACTGCCTGGTAGGTCGAGACGATGAGTCGCTCCAGGCCGGCCTCCTCGTGGAGGGCCTTGAGAGTCGGCATCGCGGCCATGGTCGTGCAGTTGGGGTTCGCGATGATGCCCTTGGCGGCGTCCTTGGCGGCCTCAGGGTTCACCTCGGAGACGATCAGCGGGACCTCAGGGTCCATGCGCCATGCTGACGAGTTGTCCACCACGATCGCGCCAGCAGCGGCGAACTGGGGCGCGTACTCACGCGACGCGACGGCGCCAGCGGAGAACAGCGCGATGTCGACGCCAGCGAAATCGGCGGTGGCCACGTCCTCAACGGTGACGTCGGCGCCCAGGTGAGTCAGCGTCGTCCCGGCTGAGCGCGCGGACGAGAAGAAGCGAACCGAGGCCGTGGGAAAGCGCTCCGCGACAAGCTCGCGCATGACGGCGCCCACCTGACCGGTGGCGCCAACGACAGCAATGGTGAGGCTCATCGCCCAGTACCTCCATATACGACGGCCTCGCCCTCGACGGAGTCGAGTTCGAACGCGGTGTGCACCGCGCGCACGGCCTTGTCAACGAGCTCCGAGCGGGTGACAACGGAAATGCGAATGTCGGACGTCGAGATCATCTCGATGTTGACACCCGCGTCACGCAGCGCGGCAAAGAACTTGGCGGACACGCCAGCGTTGGAGCGCATTCCGGCGCCAACAAGCGAGACCTTGCCGATCGAGTCGTCGGTGACGACCTCCTGGTAGCCGATGGCCTCGGAGTCGGCCTCGATCGCCGCAAGGGCATCATTGAGGCGCGTCGCGGGCAGCGTGAAGGAGATGTCCGTGAGGCCCGTCTGCACGGCTGAGACGTTCTGAACGATCATGTCGATGTTCACGTCAGCCTTGGCAACCGCCTCGAACAGGCGGGCAGCGGTGCCGGGAACGTCGGGCAGGCCGATGACCGTGATCTTGGCCTCGGAGCGGTCGTGCGCAACTCCGGCGATGATCGGCTCTTCCATGGTGTCTCCTTCATCAGTGTCGCCCACGACCCAGGTGCCCTCAAGGCCAGAGAAAGACGAGCGCACGTGGATCGGAACGTTGAAGCGGCGGGCGTACTCGACGCAGCGGGGCATGAGTACCTTCGCGCCGGACGCCGCGAGGTCGAGCATCTCTTCGTAGGTGATGCGCGACAGTTTGCGCGCGGTGGCAACCACGCGGGGGTCGGCGCTGAACACGCCATCGACGTCGGTATAGATCTCGCAGACATCGGCATCGAGTGCGGCTGCGAGAGCCACCGCGGTGGTGTCGGAGCCGCCGCGGCCCAATGTGGTGACGTCATTGGATTCGGGGTCAACGCCCTGGAAGCCGGCCACGATCGCGACCTTGCCGGCGGCGAGCGCCTTCTGCACTCGCGCGGGTGCCACGTCGATGATGCGGGCGCGGCCGTAGTGCGAAGTGGTGATGACACCGGCCTGCTGACCGGTGAACGCCTGCGCGGGAATGCCCTCGGACTGGATCGCCATCGCTAGCAGCGCCATCGAGATGCGCTCGCCGGCGGTCAGCAGGATGTCCATCTCGCGTGGGTCCGGCGCGTCGGTCACGGCGTTGGCGAGGTCGATGAGCTCATCGGTGGTGTCACCCATCGCGGAGACCGTCACCACAACGTCATTGCCCTCGCGCACCGTCGCGGCGACGCGCGCAGCGACACGACGCACTGCGGCGGCGTCGGCAACGGACGAGCCGCCGTACTTCTGGACAACAAGGGGCATGGGTGTTTCTCCGCCATCGGGGAAAGAGGGGTTCGCGCGCGCGAGCGCACGAAGAGACATTCTAGGGGGAACCACGGCACACGCCTAGCGGCGCTATCGTCGAGCCATGTTCAGGGACTCGCCAAGACTGGCAACAGCGTCGGGAATTGTCGAGGGGGTGTGGCGTTCGTGGCGCGGGCCCGACGCTGCAGAGACTGAGTTTGCGACCTTCCGTGGGATTCCCTATGCGAAGGCGCCCGTGGGGCCTTTGCGCTTTGCCGCACCGGTTCCCCCGGAGCCTTGGGACGGCGTGAGGCCCGCTGTCGATTTTGGTCCGACGCCGCAGCGGCGCTCGCCCTACGACCCGCCACGCATTCCCGAGCCGTCGATTCCTGGCGAGGAGACGCTCACCGTGAACGTGACGACTCCCGACCCGTCGCCTGACGCCAAGCTGCCCGTGCTGGTGTGGATTCACGGCGGCGGATTCCTCGGCGGATCGCCCGCAAGCCCGTGGTACGTGGGCGAGGCTTTTGCGCGCGACGGCGTTGTGACCGTGAGCTTCGGCTATCGCCTTGGCTTCGAGGGCTTCGCGTGGATCGAAGGCGCCGACAATAACCGCGGAGTGCTCGATTGGCTGCTCGCGCTGCAGTGGGTCCAGGACAACATCGCTGCCTTTGGCGGCGACCCTGCGCGGGTGACCATCGGTGGTCAGAGCGCCGGGGCGGCCGCCGTGATGCAGCTGCTCGCCATGCCCGCGGCTCAGCACCTGTTCCGGGCCGGACTCGCGATCTCGCCGGGAGACCCATCGCTGCCGCTTGCTCGCGCCAAGCGCGGGGCGAACCGAGTGGCGGCGGCCACGGGCGCGACGGCGCACATCGAGAGCGTGACCTACATCGATGAGATGAAGCTGTTCGAGGCTCACGGCGCTTGGCGACCGCGCGCCGACGACCCGCTGTCACGATTGGCGATTCGCAGCTACCGGCCAATGCTGCCGTCACCTGTCGTGGATGGGGACCTCATCCCGTACTCGGTTCAGGAGGCCATCGAAAAGGGCATCGGCGGCGACAAGACGCTGCTCATTGGCGCGACCGCCCATGAGTTCAACGAGTCGATGATGCCGTTCTCTGCGCTGCTCGAAGACCGCGACGCTCCGCGAGTCTTGTCCCGCGCGGGCCTGTCCAAGTCTCTCGCCGAGCGGTATCGCGAGGCCGCCGGCGACCGCGGCGTGGCCTGGGCGCTGGGGCAGCTCATCACCGATGGCTGCTTCCGCGGGCACGTCGCGCGCTGGAGCGAGCTGCGGGCCTCGGCGCAGGCGCCCACGTGGGTCTACGACTTCCGCTGGGAGTCGCGATCGCCGTCCGTGCGCGGTTCGGCCCACTGCGTGGACGTGCCCTTTGGCTTCGACATCTTGTCGGCAGAGGGCGTGCCGGAGGCTGTTGGCGACAGCCCGCCACAGAAGCTTGCGAACCTGGTGCACGCGGACTGGCTCGCGCTGGTCGACGGCAGCGGAGTGGACGCGCCGCAGCACAAGGACTACTTCGCGACGATCATCTACGGCGACGACGTCTCTCGCACCGTGCTCCCCGGCTACGAGCTCGAGCGAGCGTTTGCCACCCACCTCGAGAGGTGAGCCGCCTCGCGAGTGATGGGCAGCGGATCTCCCAGGGCGTGAGCGAGTTCTCCTGCGCCTTCGATTCCTGACACGAGGTGCAGGGCGCGCGCCTGGGCGGCATCCGCGCTGAAGCCCATCTCCTCGAACTGGCGAGCGACCCAGGCGATCGTCTCTCTCACTGCCGTGGCGGCCGTCTCCGCCGCCTCGGAAGCGACTCCTCGCAGGCGCCCAGCAAGCGTGGGGAGGGAGCCCGTCCGCGCCGTCTCACGCGCAGTGTCCGACGCTGCCTCCAGGTAGGCGACAAGGCGTTCAACTGCGCTCTCGGCGGCGTCCCATGTCTCGATCGAGTCACGCCGCTGAGCCGCGACGTGCGCCGCGGCGGCCTGAGCGATCTCCGCCTTCGTCCTGAGTGCGTAGTAGACGCTTCCTTGAGGAACCCCTGCTAAATCGGCGATTGCGGCGATTGTGGCGCCGTCGAGCCCGCGCTCGAGGACGAGTTGTGCCGCTGCTGCTGCGAGCCTCTCGCGCTTGTGTGCTGTCGATTGAGCCACGAGCATCTCCATTGAGTAAGTTAACTCACTATAGCAGTCAAGTCAGGGAACACCCTGAACTTTCGCCGGGGCACCCTGAACTTCATCACAAGCGCTGGCGGCGGCTCGACCCCTCCCCTACTGTCGAGCACATGACAACGGCAACACTCGCTCCCCCAGCGATCACCGCCCGCAACGTCAGCCGATCGTTCGGCGACGTGAAGGCAGTGGTGAACGCCACCCTCACGGTCCCCCAGGGATCCGTGACTGCCCTCATCGGCCCCAACGGCTGCGGCAAGACCACGCTCATGCTGATGCTCGCGGGACTCCTCCGACCTGACGGGGGCGAGATCGTCGTCGACGGTCACTCTCCCGTCACCAACTCCGGCGCCGTGCGCAACGCCATCGGCTGGATGCCCGATCAGCTCGGCTCGTGGGACAACCTCACGTGCCTGCAGACCCTCACCCTCATGGGCCAGGCGTACCGCGAGAAGAAGGAGTACGCGCGCCAGCGTGGACTCGGCCTTCTCAAGCTGGTTCACCTCGAGGAGTTCGCTGACCGTCCCACACGAGTCCTCTCTCGCGGACAGAAGCAGCGATTGTCGCTGGCCCGTGCCCTCATCCACGACCCCGCAGTGCTGCTGCTCGACGAGCCCGCCAACGGACTTGACCCGCGTTCGCGCGTTGAGCTTCGCCAGCTGGTGCGCGAGCTCGCCGCTGGCGGCAAGACCATCCTCGTCTCGAGCCACGTGCTGAGCGAACTCGACGAGATGGTCGACGGCGCGATCTTCATGTCGAAGGGCGCGACCCTTGGCGAAGACGCCGACGCCATGGTCGCGGACGCGAAGACCCGCTACCGCGTCGAGGCACTCGACCTCGCGGCCCTCGCCGCTTCCCTGGGTCGACAGGGCATCGACCACGAAGACCTCGACGGCGGCGCCATCGTTCGCGTCGCGGACGAGGCACAGGCAGCGGCCCTGCTCGCATCGCTTGTGAAGGACGGCGTTCCCGTCCACCGATTCGGACCCGCCGGCTCGGCCCTTGAACAGACCTACATGCTCATGAATGAGGAGCGGCGATGACCACCACCGAAACTCTCGAAGCTCCGGCGACCACAGCGTCGGACTCCATCAAGGGCAACCCGTGGCACCCCACGTTCCGTGGGGTGGCCCTCGCGACCCGGATTGAGCTGCTCCGCAGGCGGCCAAGCAAGAAGGGCTACCTGGTCTATGGCCTCACCATCGCGGCCATCATCGCGCTGGGAGTCCTTGTGGCCGCCAGTTCAGACGACAAACTCAACTCGAGCCCCATGGAACTGGTCATGATCCTGGTGCTGGGCGCGGGAATGCTCATTGGTCCCTCCCTGTCCGCCACCTCCATCAACGGCGACTCCTCGGAGGGAGTGCTCGCCCCGCTGCAGATGTCGCGACTCACGGCCGCGGATCTGGCGATAGGCAAGCTGCTCGCGTCGTGGGCGGTGTGCTTCGCGGCACTGCTGACCACCACGCCGTTCCTGATCTATGCGTTCTCGAAGTCAGGCTGGCATCTCAACGAGATGCTGTGGGTGCTCGCGGTGATCCTCTTCGTGGTGCTTGCCTTCACCGCGATGGGCCTGGCCTGGTCGTCGATCGCAGCGCGATCGGTCGCATCGGTGTCGCTCACCCACATCACCTCTGGCGTCTTGGGTCTTGGCACCGTGCTGATCTTCGCGTTCACGCTGCCCTTGGTCTCCGAGCAGGAGCAGAAGACCACGTGGGATTACGACTACGAGTTGGCTACGGAGGAGGACTGGGCGGACCCTGCGTTCAGCCCCAACCAGCTTCCCTGCGTTGCATCGACGTTCACCGAGCCCGCCGTTCACACGGAGAAGACAGCGTGGCTGCTTCTCATCAACCCCGCGGTGGTGGTGATCGAGTCTGCGCCGGTCATCGACATGGACACCTTTGAGAAGGACGGCCGCGCGGCCCCTGGCGTGTTCGCGATGATGCACCAGTCCGTGAGCGAGGCCCGCACTCCTCCGCTGCTCGAGGTCAACTACTGCGAGACGGGCGGTGGCGGCCTGACGTGGGATGAGCAGCAGCGGGCCATGGGTCTCGTGAAGCCGAACCCCTGGCCGGGAATTGCCCTCGCCGGCGGAATCCTCGTGGCCTCCATGGCGATCGTCGTCCAGCGCCTCCGGGTGCCCTACAAGAAGCTGCGCGTGGGAACGCGAGTCGCGTAAGCGAGGAGCGTAACCGCCACCCACGTCAGGAAAGCCCCGCGGGCGACCCTCACATCCGTGAGTCAGAGGGTCGTTCGCGGGGCTGCTTCGTTCGCGTCGGCTAGGAGACTTTGCGTCGGCCCTCAAAGGCGCGGCCCAAGGTGACCTCGTCGGCGTACTCGAGGTCGCCGCCAACCGGCAGGCCCGAGGCGAGTCGCGACACCGTCACCCCCAGCGGCACGAGCATGCGCGTGAGATACGTCGCGGTTGCTTCGCCTTCGATGTTGGGGTCGGTTGCGATGATGACCTCTTCCACGGAGCCGTCGCCCAGCCGCGTGAGCAGTTGGCGGATGCGGAGGTCGTCAGGCCCCACGCCATTCATGGGATCGATTGCGCCGCCGAGCACGTGATAGCGACCGCGAAACTCGCGAGTGCGCTCGATGACCACCACGTCCTTGGGCTCCTCCACCACGCACAGAAGGGTCTGGTCGCGGCGAGGGTCGGCACAGATGCGGCACTGCTCGGACTCCGCGACGTTGCCGCACGTGTCGCAGAACCGCACCTTCTCCTTGACGGTGGTGATCACGTCCGCAAGTCGCTGCACGTCCGCAGGGTCGGTGCCGAGCAGGTGGAACGCAATGCGCTGGGCGCTCTTGGGTCCCACTCCGGGCAGTCGCCCAAGCTCGTCGATAAGGTCCTGCACCGCGCCGTCGTACATGCGGACAAGCCTAAGCGTGGGCGCCGACTTGGCAGTCCAGGCGCGCTACCCCTCGATGACGGTGCCGCCGAGCAGCTTCGCCACGGCATCTGCACCGGTCAGCTGGGCGTCGTCTGCGGGCGCGTCGTCCTCGCTGATCTCGTCGTAGGGCTCCGGCGGCTCGTCGGGCAGTGGCGGCTCGTCCGCCGGTGCCACAAAGGCGCCCTTCTTGCCCGACGCTGCGGAGGACTTGGAAGTGGCCGTCACCACCGGCGTCATGCCGGTTGCGGCAGCAACAGCGGGGGACACGCCCTTGGCTGGGGCGTTGGCCGCGCCTCCACCTGCGGCCTCGACCCGGACATGCAGGCCGAGCGTCTCGCGAACCGCGAGCGCCACGTTCTCGGCGTGATCGCTGCTCTGGAAACGAGCGGCAAGCTGCGGGTTGTCGAAGGTCAGCTTGAGAACACCGGCCTCCACCGAGGCGACGGTCGCGCTCTGGCTCACCATCGCCCACGTGACGCGCCGGCGCTCGAGCGTGCCGAGCACCTCTGGCCAGCGGCGACGCACGAGCTCTGCGTCCTCGGGGCCGGATGCAACATCGCCCGTTGGCGCGGCAACCACAGGGGTCGCTGCAGTGGGGGCAGGCTGTGGCGCGGGCGCGACGACAGGCGTCGCTTGGGTGGGCGGTGCCGTCGCTGCCGCAGGAACTGCCGCCGCAGGAGCCGCTGCCGGGGCCGGAGCGGAAGCGGCTGGCGCGGCCTGTGGTGCGGGGGTCGGAGCGGCTGCCGCCTGGGCAATCGACGCCGTGACGGTCTGCGCAGAAGCAGGCTGTCCACCAGGCCCGTCCGCGGCGATGAGGCGAGCGCACAGCAGTTCGAGGTGCAGACGAGGAGCGGCCGCGCCGATCATCGACGTCAGGGCATCGTTGACGAGGTCCGCGGCGCGTGACGCGCGCGCAAGGCCAAGCGAGCGTGCCTGGTCCTTCATGCGCGCCAACTGGTCTTCGGGCAGGGCGCCAAGCGCCTTAACACCAGCATCGCCAGAGGCTGCGAGCACCAGCAGGTCGCGCAGTCGCTCGAGCAGGTCCTCCACAAAGCGGCGCGGCTCGTGACCCGTGGCGATGACCCGCGACACCACGCCAAACAGCGAAGCGCCGTCGCCTGCAGCCAAGGCATCCACAGCGTCGTCGAGCATGGTCGCGTCGGTGAATCCCAGGAGTGCGATCGCACCCTCGTAGGTCACGCCCTCCTTGCCCGAACCGGCCATGAGCTGATCCAGCACGGACAGCGAGTCGCGCACGGATCCACCGCCTGCGCGCACCACGAGCGGCAGTACTCCGCTTGCCACCTTCACGCCCTCGGCATCGCACAGCGTCTGCAGGTACTCGGTGAGCACCGTGGGCGGCACCAGGCGGAAGGGGTAGTGGTGCGTGCGGGAGCGGATGGTGCCGATGACCTTCTCCGGCTCCGTCGTGGCGAAGATGAAACGCACATGCGGCGGCGGCTCCTCGACGAGCTTGAGCAGGGCGTTGAAGCCCTGCGTCGTCACCATGTGCGCCTCGTCGAGGATGAAGATCTTGTAGCGATCGCGAGCAGGGGCGAAGGCCGCGCGCTCGCGCAGCTCGCGAGCATCGTCAACGCCGTTGTGGGACGCGGCGTCGATCTCCACGACATCGACGGAGCCGGCGCCTCCACGAGCGAGCTCGACGCACGAGTCGCACTTCCCGCACGGAGAGTCCGTGGGTCCTTCAACGCAGTTCAGGCAGCGGGCCAGGATGCGCGCGGAGGTGGTCTTTCCGCAGCCGCGCGGACCCGAGAACAGATAGGCGTGATTCACCTTGTCGGCACGCAGTGCCTGCATGAGCGGGACCGTCACGTGTTCCTGGCCAACGACATCGGCGAAGGTGTCTGGCCGGTAGCGGCGATACAGGGCGGTGGTCACGGAAGCGAGCCTAGTAGGACGGTGAGACAAGCGCGCTCGCGATCCACAGGAGAGACCGCCAACAGCGCAACCCAGTCCCAGCGTCGGGCATGAAAGGACCCTCCACGCACCCGTCAGAGCCCGCTTACCCTTGCTTCATTCCTGACCTGGGGGAGTTGGGCGAGATAACGCCACGTGGAGGGTCTCCTCCAGTCTAGCTGGCGGTGACGGTGGGATTCGAACCCACGGTTGCTTGCACAACACACGCTTTCCAAGCGTGCCTCTTCGGCCACTTGAGTACGTCACCATGTTCCGTTTGGAACCCCACTATGTTACCGGGTCGTTCGCTCACTGTGGGACCCGGAGTTCGCTGGGTCCCGGCAGGCTAGACTAGCCATCGGTTTGAAGGCCTTTTGTGGCGTGATTCTGACCGCCTCAGTCAGCACTAAGTGTCCAAGGGGAGACCGCACGTGACAACAGCTCGACCGCCGCGGGGTACGCGGCGCGCCGCTGTGCGACGCCACCGTCGCGAGCGTCAGGTGCTCGTCTTCGGCATCCTGCTGATCGCGCTCGCGGCCATCTCCTTCATCGCGATGGGCATCTACAAGGGCACCATCGAGGGTCCGTTCAACGCGGCCTTCGTGACGCCCCAGTCGGAGTTCACCTCTGACATCACCCTGCCGTGCCCGCCCGACGCCCTGCCGATGCAGCCTGACGAGGTTGCCGTTCGCGTCCTCAACGGCACCGATATCCAGGGCCTTGCGGGCAACACGCTGACCGACCTCGTGGGCCGCGGCTTCGTTGGCCTTGGCGCCACAAACTGGTCGCGCGACTACGCCGGCACCGCGCGCATCATGTTCAGCGAGGAGGGCCTGCACAAGGCCTACACCGTCGCCCTCCACTTCCCGGAGGCCGAGCTGGTCCTGGACGACCGCAAGAATGCGACGGTCGATGTGGTGCTCGGGAAGGCGTTCACCAACCTCGTGAGCCCGCTCGACCCGCGACTCGACCCCGACAACCCTCTCGCCGCCGAGGGTGCCTGCCTGCCGGTGAGCCAGATCGAACCGGAGCCGGCGCCGCGTATCTACCCGGTCGACCCGCTCGCCTCGCCCACGCCCGAGCCGGCGCCGAGCGTCTCGCCCAGCGGCGAGTAGTCGCCGCCTGCCTTAGGCGTCGTAGGAGTCGGTCCAGCTCGCGATGTCGACTCCGTGGTTGTCAGGGGATGCGAGCGTCCACCAGTCGGGGGCGTGTGAATCGTCAACCAGTCGCCCGCCTGCCGCGATCGCCGCATCCACCCGAGCCCGCGCCTGATCCGCTGGCACAAAGACGTCGAAGTGGGTGCGACCGCGCCCCGCGACGTTCCCGGTGATGGGGTTGAACGCGAGCTGCGGTCCGCAGCGCAGGGGATCAGCCGCGTCGCCCTCACCCACCGCGTCGTAGCCGAGCGCGGCGAGGAAGAACGGCCGCGCATCCACCCCCGAGTGCTGGGCCACGTAGATGCCTATCGCCTGCACCGCCGCGGGGTCTGGTGTGAGTCCACGCCGGGCGGCGGCTTGGGAAACGGCGGCGGCGAACGCGGGCGCCGACGCTGGGATGGCCCAGTCTTCGCCGTACGGCAGGCGCACCACCACTCCTTCTGGCCGCAGGTCGATATCGGGGCGCAGCCCGAACTCGGTGGCCGCGG
>ENA-UOVV01000507-UOVV01000507.1-compost-metagenome-genome-assembly--contig:-NODE-507-length-45156-cov-15.990421_pt1 | contig 45156 bp, 44 predicted proteins | sample MGYA00238155_ERZ761577 | MGnify/ENA primary metagenome ERZ761577 (study PRJEB28898, sample SAMN06268775) | compost metagenome | isolation source: Emeryville, CA | place: USA:Emeryville, CA | collected... | reverse complement strand
ACCCGGCGCAGAAGCGCTATGTCTGCAAGGTGATCGCCAATCTGGTGGCGACCGGATTCGGCAAGTGGACGCCGCCGGCCCGGCGTTTCTGCCGCTAGGCGGCGGTGGCCGCCGGCCTGCCGGGCCTTCGCGCGCGGCCAAGTCCGGTGCGATGCTGTGGGACTCCTAAAATATCGACCACAAGATTTGAGTGTTGTGCCCGATTCCCGTCAACGGCTACGCATCGGTTGCGGAAAATTTCAACTGATTCGGAGGGCGGGCCGATGATAGTTATCGTGGACGAGCGCGAGCTCGTGAAAGAAGGCTACAACTCCCTTTTCGGGCGCGAGGGCGTGGCCAGCGCCGGTTTCGACACGCACGAATTCGGCGAGTGGGTCGAAAGCGTCGCCGACGAGGACCTGAAGGCGGTCCAGGCGTTCCTCATCGGCGAGTGCGAGACCGAGAAGGTTTCCCCGCGCAGGCTGCGCGACCGCACCGGGGCTCCCGTCATCGCCCTTGCCGACCAGAGTTCGCTGGAGAACACGCTGCGCCTGTTCGAGGCGGGCGTCGACGACGTGGTCCGCAAGCCGGTTCACATCCGCGAGATCCTCGCCCGCATCACCGCGATCCGGCGGCGCGCGCAGGACCAGCAGGACGTGTTGCGGATCGGCGCGATGTGCATCTTCTGCGACGGGCGCGATCCCGAGATCGACGGCGAGCCGCTGCCGCTGCCGCGGCGCGAGCGGCGCATCCTCGAATATCTCGCCAGCAACAACGGCCGCCGCGTGACCAAGACGCAGGTCTTCAACGCGATCTACGGCATCTTCGACGGCGAGGTGGAGGAGAACGTGGTCGAGAGCCACATCTCCAAGCTGCGCAAGAAGCTGCGCGAGCGGCTCGGCTTCGACCCGATCGAATCGAAGCGCTTCCTCGGCTACAGGCTGGTCGTCTGAGGCGCTCCCGCCGGCTCCCCGGCGCAGGCCAGCCTCGCGCAAGTCAGCCCTGGTACGCTGGCTGCATGAGACCGGCTAGTGAGGAGAAAACTCGATGAGCCTGTACGGCATGATGCGGACCGGCGTCTCCGGCATGACAGCACAGGCGACGCGTCTATCGACCGTGGCAGACAACATCGCCAATTCCGGCACCACCGGCTACAAGCGCTCGAAGGCGGAGTTCGCCACGCTGGTCATCCCCAGCGCGGGCGGCTCCTATTCTTCCGGCGGCGTCACCAGCACGATCCAGACCTCCGTCTCCGCGCAGGGGATCTTGCAGTATACGACCTCGACCACCGACCTTGCGATCTCCGGCGACGGCTTCTTCGTGGTGCAGGATTCGGCCGGCGTCCCGTTCCTGACCCGGGCCGGCTCTTTCGTCCCGGACGCCGATGGCAATCTGGTCAATGCCGCCGGCTTCAAGCTGATGGGCTACAGCTACGCCAACGGCACCCCCACGGTCACCGCGAACGGCTTCAACGGGATGGAGCCGGTCAAGGTGTCGGACAACTCGCTGGTGGCGACGGCGTCGACCGCCGGCGCCTATTCGGCGAACCTGCCGGCATCGGCCACGGCGGTCGCCGCGGGCAGCCTGCCCTCGGACAACGTGGCGGGCTCGCAGTATACGGCCAAGACCTCGCTGGTCGTCTATGACAATACCGGCGGCGAGCGGATCCTCGACGCCTATTTCACCAAGACTGGGGCGAACACGTGGGAAGTCGCCGTGTTCGACCGTGCCGATGCCGCCCCCGATACGTTCTTTCCCTATGGTGCCGCGCCGCTCGCCACGCAGACGCTTGCTTTCGACCCGGCCAACGGCCAGCTCGACACATCGGGCGCGACGGATATCACGCTGGCCGTGCCCGGCGGCCAGAGCCTGACCATCGATCTCAACGGCATGACCGAACTGACGAACGGCTTCACGCTGTTCGACGCCTATGTGAACGGCAATCCGCCCAGCTCGATCGACCAGGTCGAGATCAGCCAGGACGGCACCGTCTATGCCCAGTACAGCGACGGGTCGTTCCGGGCGCTCTACCGCATCCCGATGGCGACGGTGCAGTCGCCCGACAACCTGCAGGTCCTGCCCGGCAACGTTTTCGCGCAAAGCTCGAGCTCGGGCTCGGTGCGGCTGGGCTTCCCCAATGAGGGCAAGTTCGGGAAGGTCGTGTCCGGGGCGCTCGAGAATTCCAATGTCGACGTGGCGACCGAACTGACGACGATGATCGAGGCGCAGCGCAGCTACACGGCAAATTCGAAGGTGTTCCAGACCGGCTCGGAACTCATGGACATCCTGGTCAACCTCAAGAGGTAGCCGGCGGCCGCGGGTTGGTGAGGGGGCGCCTGGGCGTGGGAACGGAATGAGATGTCGCTGTCGTCAGCACTGAGCATTGCGCAGTCCGCGCTCCTCAATACTTCGCGGCAGACGTCGGTCGTTTCTCGCAACATATCCGAGAGCTCCAACGCCGATTATTCGCGGCGCTCGGCGGTGCTGGTGTCGAGCGAGAACGGCGCGCGCGTCGTCTCGATCGTCCGCGCGACGAACGACGTGCTGTTCCGGCAGGGGCTGTCGGCGCTTTCGTCCTATTCGGCGCAGGCGACGCTGCGCGACGGCCTGAACACGCTCACCGTGGACGTCTACGGCAACGAATACTCCTCTTCGCCGGCGCTCGTCCTCGGCCAGTTCCAGGAAGCGTTGCAGACCTACAGCGCCAATCCTTCGAGCGTCAACGTCGCCGAGGCGGCGCTGGAGGCGGCCAAGCAGGTCGTGTCCGTGCTCAATTCGGGCTCGGACGCCATCCAGGCCTTCCGTTCGGACACCGATCGCAGCATCCTCGGGGCCGTGGGCGAGCTCAACAGCCTGCTCGTCGATTTCAAGAAGGCGAACGACGAGGTCGTGCAGGGCACCAATGTCGGGCAGGACGTCAACGATGCGCTCGACCGGCGCGACGGCATCCTGAAGAAGATATCCGAGTTCTTGCCGGTGACCGCCATCCGGCGCTCGGGCAACGACCTGATGCTGGTGACGACGTCCGGCGCGACGCTGTTCGAGACGGTGCCGCGCGAGGTGACGTTCACGCCGGCCGGCGGCTTCGCGCCCGGCCTCGACGGAAACGGCATCTATGTCGACGGCGTGCCGCTCGCGCCGGGGACGGGCGGCAACACCAGCGCCGGGGGCAAGCTCGCGGCCATGCTGCAGCTCCGCGACGATGTCGCCAACGGCATGCAGGCCCAGCTCGACGAGATCGCGCGCGGGCTGATCGCGAGCTTCACGGAGCGCGGTCCCAACGACGCGCTGCCGCCGATGGCCGGGCTCTTCGTCCAGAACGGCACGCCGATCGCGCCGGGTCCCGGCCCGCTGGTCAACGGTCTCGCCCAGCTGATCGCGATCAATCCGCTTTTCGATTTCGCCCAGGGCGGCACGCCGACCCTGCTGCGCGACGGCGGCGCCAACGGTGCCGCCTATGTCGTCAACGCCAGCGGCGGGTCGGGCTATGCGGACCTGCTGGTAAGCTATGCCCGGCGCATGGAAGAGCCGATGGCCTTCGACACGGCCGCCGGCATCCAGGCGACGATCAGCCTCACCGACTATTCGGCCGAGACGATAGGCTGGTTCGAGGGCATCCGGCAGGATTCGGCGCGCGCGGCGGAATCCAGGTCCGCGCTGCTTTCCCGCACGCGGGAGGCCCTGTCCAACGCCACCGGCGTCAACATCGACGAGGAGATGACGCTGATGCTCGACCTCGAACACACCTACCAGGCCTCGGCCCGGCTGTTGCGCACGGTGGACGACATGCTGGCCTCGCTGCTGAACGCGATCAGGTAAGCCGATGAAGACGTCGTTCATATCCTCCCTGGGCGTCGCCGACTCTGTCCGCACGCATCTGATGCGCATGCAGACGGAGATCAGCAAGCTGGAGAAGGAGGTCGTCACCGGCCGGGTCGCCGACACCGGGCTGGCGCTCGGGGCGCGCACCGGACAGTCAGTTTCGCTGGAACGGGACATCGACCGGCTGGGCGGCATCATCACCTCCAATGCCCTGGTCGGCGCGCGCCTGTCAGCCACCCAGAGCGGGCTGAAATCGCTCTCGGACCTCGCGCAGCAGTTCCTGTCGACGATGACCGCGGCCGTGGCCGGCGCGGTGGATCCCGAAATCTCGAAGGCCGATGCGAAGACGCTCGTCACCACGATGACCGGCGTTCTCAATGCGAGCCTGAACGGCGAGAACATCTTCGCCGGCGTCAATACGGACGTGCGTCCGATCAACGACTTCTTCGCCGCCGGCTCGCCGGCGCAGGCGGCGATGGCGAGCGCCTTCCAGACCCATTTCGGCTTTGCCCACACGGATCCCGCGGCCGGCGCGGTCGACGCCGCCCAGATAACCGACTTCCTGAACAACGTGATCGAACCGATGTTCATGGGAGCCGACTGGACCGGCGCCATGAACTGGTCGGAGGCGACGGACGAGACGATCTCGGCGCGCATCACCCTGACCGAGACCACGCAGGCCTCCGTCAGCGCCAACACCGACGGCGTGCGCCAGCTGGCGATGGCGGGCGCGGTCGTCGCCTTCTTCCTCGACGGCGAGCTGGGCGAGATCGCGCAGGACGCCGTGATCCGCTTCTCGGCCTCGAAGGTCGGCCAGGCGACCGTCAGCATCGCCAGGGTCCAGGCGCAGGCCGGCATCATCGAGCAGCGCGTGGCGGCCGCCAGCGACCGCCTGCAGATGCAGATCGACATCTTCAGGGGCAAGGTCAGCGATCTTGTCGAGATCGACCCCTATGAGGCGTCCACCCGCGTCTCGAACCTGCTGTCGCAGATCGAGACGGCCTACACGCTGACCAGCCGCCTGCGCCAACTCAGCCTCGTCAACTATCTGTGACGAGGCCCAACCCTTCCCGAGCCTGAAGAGACCGATCCCAGATGTACCAGTTCTCCTACTCCGAAGTGCAGACCGATTCCGTGGCCGATGCACGCGACCGCGAACGGCAATTGCTGACGCGCTCGATCGACCTTCTGGCGAGCGCGCGCGAGCACGGGCCGCGTTCGGTGCAGGCAGTCGAGGCGGTGCTGTTCCTCAATCGCATCTGGACGACCTTCATTCAGGATCTCGGCAGCGCCGAAAACGAGCTGCCGGGCGAGCTGCGCGCCAATCTGATCTCGATCGGGCTGTGGCTGCTGCGCGAGGCCGAGCAGGTCCGGCTTGGAAAATCCGACAATTTCGAGGGCCTGATCGAGGTGTCCCAGATCATCCGTGACGGAATCCAATGAGCGGCACCTTCAAGATCACGCTGAAGCCCAACGAGAAGCTCTACGTCAACGGCGCCGTGATCCGTGCCGACCGCAAGGTGTCGCTCGAATTCCTGAACGACGTGCAGTTCCTGCTCGAGGCGCACGTGCTGCAGGCGGACCAGGCATCGACGCCGCTCAGGCAGCTCTATTTCACCGTGCAGGTCATGCTGATGAACCCCGACGGGGCGGAGGCCGCGCGCCGGCTGTTCCGCGAAAGCCTGCCGCGGCTTCTGGCGACCTTCTCGGACCCGCAGGTCCTTGCGCGGCTGAAGCATGTCGACCGGCTCGTTTCCGAAGACCGGCCCTACGAGGCGATGAAGGCCATCCGCGCGCTCTACCCGATCGAGGCGCGCATCCTCGAACCGAACCTTGAACAGGAGGAGCGCCCGCTGGCGCTTGCCGCAGGAGAATGACGCCATGACCACCGTTTCCGGCATCAACGGCAGCAATGCGGGCGCGAGCGGCGCGCAGAACACCAGCGCCGCTAAGGCCAGCGTCGACTACCAGTCGTTCCTCAAGCTCCTGGTCGCCGAAATGAAGAACCAGGACCCGACCAACCCGATGGATTCGACGCAATATGTCGCGCAGCTCGCGGCCTTCTCGCAGGTCGAGCAGAGCGTGCAGCTCAACAGCAAGCTCACCAGCCTGCTGCAGGGCTCGGCGGTCGCGCAGGCCGATTCCCTTCTCGGCCGCACGCTGACGTCGGCGGACGGAACGGTGAAGGGCATCGTCGCATCCGTGAAGCTGACCGCCGACGGCGCCGTCGCCGTGCTTGCCGGCGGCACGGAAATCGCCATCGAGACGGGGATCACGGTCCAGTAGCGATGAACGAGGCCGACGCCCTCGATCTCGTCCAGTACGCCATCTGGACGGTGCTGGCGGCCTCCGCGCCGGCCGTGCTGGCGGCCATGATCGTCGGCGTCGGCATCGCGCTCGTGCAGGCGTTGACGCAGGTGCAGGAAATCACGTTGACCTTCGTGCCGAAGATCGTCGCGATCCTGCTCGTCATCGTCTTCACCGGCCCCTTCATCGGCGGCCAGGTGAACGGCTTCACCACCGTCATCTTCCAGCGCATCGAGACCGGCTTCTGACCGGCGGCCGCGAGGCCCGCCTCACGCAAGCTTGGGCTGCTAGGCCTGTCGGCCATTCTGCATAAAGCGCGGGGACGGTCGGCACATTATGGCGCTCAGCGAAACGATCGCGACAACGGCCACGCGCAGCGGCCGCGACATAGGCTTCGCGCTCGGCATCGCCCTCATCCTGACGGTGCTGTTCCTGCCGATCCCGGCCTTCCTCATCGACGTGGGGCTGGCCTTTTCCATCGCCGTCTCGGTCCTGATCCTGATGGTAGCGCTGTGGATCCAGCGGCCGCTCGACTTCTCCTCGTTCCCGACGGTCCTGCTGATCGTCACCATGCTGCGGCTGTCGCTCAACATCGCGACGACGCGCGTCATCCTCTCGCATGGCAGCGAAGGAACGAACGCCGCCGGCTACGTGATCGGCGGCTTTTCCAAGCTGGTGATGGCCGGCGATTTCGTGATCGGCCTGATCGTGTTCCTGATCCTGATCGTGGTGAACTTCATCGTCATCACCAAGGGCGCCACACGCATCGCCGAGGTCGGCGCCCGCTTCACCCTCGACGCCATCCCCGGCAAGCAGATGTCGATCGACGCCGACCTGTCCGCCGGCATGATCGACGAGAAGGAGGCGCAGCACCGGCGCCGCGAGCTCGAGGAGGAAAGCTCGTTCTTCGGCGCGATGGACGGCGCCTCGAAATTCGTCCGCGGCGATGCCATCGCCGGCCTCATCATCACCGCCATCAACATCGTCGGCGGCATCGCCATCGGCTACGGCCGGCACGCCATGGATATCGGCGACGCCGCCGACGTCTTCGTCAAGCTTTCGGTGGGAGACGGCCTGGTCACGCAGATCCCGGCCCTGATCGTGTCGCTGGCGGCCGGCCTGCTGGTTTCCAAGGGCGGCACGCGCGGCTCGGCCGACCAGGCGGTGTTCGGCCAGCTCTCGGCCTATCCGCGCGCGCTTTCGGTGGCCGCCGGCCTTCTTTTCCTGCTCGGCCTGATGCCCGGCCTGCCGGCGCTGCCGTTCTGGCTTCTGGCGGCCTGCATGGGCGCGGTGGCCTATCTGCTGCCGCTGCGCCAGAACCGGCAGGCGGCGGCCGAAGCGGCGGTGAAGAAGCAGGAGGAGGATGCCAAGGTCGAGGAGGAGCGCAACTCGATCAAGCATTCGCTGAAGACGCCGGAGATCGAGCTCCTGATCGGCAAGCAGCTTTCGACCAAGCTGCTGACCGCGCATCAGGAGCTCTCCTTCCGCATGAACAAGATGCGCAAGAAGTTCGCCACCCAGTTCGGGTTCGTGGTGCCCGAGGTGCGGCTGACCGACGACTATGCGATCCCCGCCAAGAGCTACCAGATCAAGATCCACGGCACCGTGGTCGCCGGGCACGAGGTGCGGGTCGGCGAGCTGATGGTGCTGATCGGCTCGGGGCGCACGCCCGACATGCCGGGAGAGGAGGTGCGCGAGCCGGCCTTCGGCATGCGCGCCTATTCGGTGCCGGAGATGTTCGCCGAGGATCTCAAGCGCGAGAACCTCTCCTATGCCGACAACATGTCGGTGCTGCTCACGCATCTGTCGGAGGTGATCCGCAACAACCTGCCGCAGCTCCTGTCCTACAAGGACATGAAGGCGCTGATCGACAGGCTCGACCCCGAATACAAGAAGCTCGCCGACGAGATCTGCACCTCGCACATCACCTATCCGGGCCTGCAGGCGGTGCTGAAGCTGCTTTTGGCCGAGCGGGTATCGATCCGGAACCTGCACCTGATCATCGAGGCGATCGCCGAGATCGCGCCGCATGTGCGGCGCACCGAGCAGATCGTCGAGCATGTGCGCATCCGCATGGCGCAGCAGATCTGCGGCGACCTCACGGAAGGCGGCATGCTGAAGGTGCTGCGGCTGGGCAACCGCTGGGATCTCGCCTTCCATCAGGCGCTCAAGCGCGACGCCAAGGGCGAGGTGCGCGAGTTCGACATCGACCCGCGCCAGCTCGAGGAATTCGGCAACGACGCGACCAAGGCGGCGCGCCAGCACATGGACGCGGGCGAGCGGTTCGCCATCGTCACGGCGCCGGAGGCGCGGCCCTATGTGCGCATGATCGTCGAGCGCCTGTTCCCGACGCTGCCGGTGCTCTCGCATGTCGAGATCGCGAAGGGCGTCGAGATCAAGGTGCTCGGCTCCGTTTCGTGATGCTGACGCTCGCCGGCCTCGACCATATCGTGCTGGCGGCCTTCCTCGCCTTCTGCCGCATCGGCGGCTGCTTCATGCTGATGCCGGGCTTCGGCACGATGCGCGTGCCGATGAACATACGCCTGTTCGTCTCCATCGCCGTGAGCTTCGCGCTGCTCGCCCATCTGTGGGGCCAGATCGCGCCCCATGTCGACAGCCGCCCCGCGGTGCTTGCGCCGATGATCGTGTCGGAGCTGCTGATCGGCGCGCTGATCGGCCTGGTGGCGCGCTTCTACGTCCTCGCGCTGCAGTTCATCGCGTCGGCGATATCGATGCTGGGCGGCTTCGGCGGCATGCCGGGCATCGCGATCGAGGAGCCGGACGCGCAGGGCCCGGTCGGCGCGCTGGTTTCGCTGGCCGCGCTGCTGATGCTGTTCATACTGGGCTTCCATCACCAGATGATCGAGGCGCTGGTGAATTCCTATCGCGTCGCCCCCGTCAACGTGTTCTTCAGTCCGCAATCGGCGCTGACGGACCTCGCCGACACGATCTCGGATTCCTTCCTCATCGTGCTGCGGCTGGGCAGCCCGTTCGTCGCCTACGCCATCCTGGTCAACCTGGCGACCGGCTTCATCAACAAGCTGTCGCCGCAGATCCCGGTCTATTTCATTTCGCTGCCCTTCGTGCTCGCGGGGGCGCTGGTCCTGATGTATCTCGCGTTCCCGACCATGCTCAGCCTGTTCGCCGACGGCTTCGCGGCCGCGACGGTCGACCGGTGAGGCGGGCATGAGCGCGGAACGGAAGAAGCGGCTCGCCAAGCTGGTCGTCCTGCAGCGCAGGCTGAAGGCGTTCCATGAAACGCGGCATTCCGCCCATGTCGCGGCCGCGCACGCGGCCGAGGAGGAAGCGCATGCGCTGATCGGGCGCTTCGACGATCCCGGCTCCCTGTCGGCGCTGTTTCCCGAGATCTATCATGCCCGCATAGCCGGCGCCTTCGCCCGGCGCGACAGCAGCCTCGCGGCGGCGGACGAGGAGGCGCAGCGGGTGGCGACGGCGACGCTGCGGGCGAGCAAGGTCGAGGACGCCTATCGCGACGTCTCGCGCGCCGTGGACGAGAAGGCGGCCGACAAGGAGCGGCTGGAAATCGTCGAGCGCAAGCTCACGGGCGACAGGTAAGCCTGCCACAAGATTGCTGTCGCATCATGGGGCGGCAGGTTCAGAAAGGACGGGCCGTTGGCGATCTCACCCCCCGGCGACATCATCATGGACGTGATGCGGGCGGCCGAGCCGGAACGCCTGCAGGCCGCGCGCGCACAGCTCCAGCGGATCGCGGACGGCGCCAGGCCACCGGCCGCCTTCGAGGCGGCGACGTCGCCGGCGTCGATGCGGGTGGAGGCCAGAGAGGCGCCGGGGCCGTTCCAGCAGTTCGAGGCGATGGTGCTCGGCACCTTCATCCAGGCGATGCTGCCGGAAGGAACGGATTCGGTCTATGGCGAGGGCATGTCGGGCGACATGTGGAAATCGCTTCTGTCCCAGCAGCTCGGCGAGACGGTGGCGCAGCGCGGCGGCATCGGCATCGCCAACCGGCTGCTCGCGGACCGCTACCGGGACGGTGACCGCAGCGTGCCGCTGGCAGGAGCTGCCGGCGAGACCCGCGCGGCGCTCGATGCCGGAGACCGGCTGTCGAGGGCGCTGGTCGACGAGCTTCAGCGCAAGGCGACACAGACCCTCCGGGGCGTTTCCGCCGCGGACAGGGCCGACGGCTGACGATTTTCGAGGAGCATCGCATGTCACCCTTTCCTGTCCCGGCCGAGCCCGTGCAGATTGCCCGTGCGCCCGAGATGCCGCCGCCGCATCCCGGCAGCCTGGCGTCGATCATCCGCCGCATCGAGGAAGCGATCGACGTCGAGACCGCCGGGATCCGCGAGAATCCCGGCTTCGACATCGCCGGCTCCAACGCCCGCAAGAGCCGCTATCTCTACGAGCTGAACAAGGCCGCGGCGGCGCTGTCCCCGCGCCAGCTCGACGGAGAGCATCGCGAGGCCCTGCAAAGGCTGCGCGCCAAGCTGGAGATCAACGAGCGCGTCATCCTCGCCCATCTCAATGCGGTGAAGGAGGTGGCCGACCTCCTGCAGGGCGCGATCCAGCGCGCCGAGGCGGACGGGACCTATTCGGCGAGCGAGTTCGGCAGGCTCTGAGGCGATGATCAAGTTCGTGATGGCCGCCGCATGGATCGTCGCCGTCGCGATCGGATCGGTCTATTATTCCTTCAACCTGGCACAGAGCCGGCCGGCGGAAACGCCGCCCGCCGGCTTCTTCGGCGGGCTCGACTATGTCAGGACCGACGTCATCTCGGTGCCGATCCTCGAGAAGGGGCGCGTGCTCGGCTATTTCCTCGGCCGGCTCGTCTTCACGGCGGAAGGCGCGCAGCTGAAGAAGCTGGTGATCCCGCCCGAGACACTCTTGACCGACCAGCTCTACAGCTATCTCTACGCCAACCCGCAGATCGACTTCACGAAGCGCGGCAGCATCGATATCGACGCGATCCGCAACGGCATCCGCGACAGCGTCAACGCGCGGCTCGGCGTGGCGCTCGTCCACGAGGTGCTGGTCGAGCAGCTCGACTTCCTGACCAAGGACGACATCCGCGACAGCTCGGGCTACCGCCGCTCGGCGGAGGAACCGGACGCGGATGCGGCGGCGGACGCCGGCGGGCACTGAGCCGCGCCGGCCCGTTCAGGAAAAACGCGGCTCGCGCTTCTCCAGAAAGGCCCGCAGCCCTTCCTGCGCGTCGCTGCCGCTCTGCGACAGGGCCGCGCTCAGGCTTTCTGCATAGAGGCCGTCGCCCCGCGCCATGTCGTTGATGCGGGCGATCGACTGGACGACAAGGTAATTGACCAGGCGCGAATTGGCGGCGACGTCCCTCGCCAGCTCCTCCGCCCTTGCGGCGCCTTCGCCGGTGCCGACGAGATAGTGGGCAAGGCCCAGCCGCAGCCCGTCCTGCGCGTCGTAGGTGCGGCCCGTCAGCATCATCTCGGTCATCCGGTCGGGGCCGAGGATGCGGCCGATCCTGACGGTCGCGCCGCCGCCGACGAAGATGCCGCGCTTGCCTTCGGGCAGCCGGAAGCGGGCGCTCGGCTCGGCGATCCGGACATGGGTCGCGGCGGCGATCTCGAGGCCGCCGCCCATGACGGCGCCGTCGAGGACCGAGACGACCGGCACGCCGGAGAACTGGATGCGGTCCATGACCTCGTGCCAGCCGCGCGAGTGCCGCAACACCTCGTGCGCCTCGCGATGCTCCTGTTCGGCGAGGTCGAGGCCGGAGGAGAAATGCCCCCCGGCGCCGGACAGGACGACCGTGCGCACGCCCTGCGGGATATCGCGGAAGAAGGCATCGAGACCGGCCAGCATGGCATCGTTGACGGCATTGCGCTTGGCCGGGCGGTTGAGCGTGAGGCGCGCGATCGGGCCCTCGACGGAAACGAGAACCGGCCCGTCCTCTCCGGCCGCGCGTGTGGACCTGCCTGCCTCTGACATCGAGCTGCCGCGCCCCTTGATCCCGTTCCTGCGATAATTGTTCTGTATCATAACAATTCGCCCGCCGACAAGGCGCGACCCCTGCGCCTTCCCGACCGCAGGCAGGACGGGCCGGCGCCTTTCGGGGCGATAATGGAATCGCCCCGGCAGGACGATTCCATATGACCGGGAAAGGCTCTAGCGTAGGCGCTGCGCGATTCTGGATGTGTGCGAGGGGAGCGGACGACGCGGATGAAGGGTGAGAAAGGCGCCAGGGCCGGGGCTGCCGCGGCCCGGCAGCCGCGGGCGAGGGAGGCGGCAGGCGCACCGGCCGGGCTCGACTTCGTGCCGGAGATGACCTCCATCATCGGCTACAAGCTGCGGCGCGCGCAGCTTTCCGTTTTCCAGGACTTCACCGAATCCTTCGCGCAGATGAAGCTGCGGCCCGCCGAGTTTTCAGTGCTGGCGCTGATCGCCCGCAGCCCCGGCCGCAAGCAGTCCGAGATCGCGGAACAGCTTGGCATCAAGCGCGCGAATTTCGTCGCGCTGATGGACGGGCTCGAGCGGCGCGGCCTCGCCGAGCGGCGCAAGGCGGCCGGCGACAAGCGGTCGCATTCGCTCCACCTGACCGACGAGGGCGTGCGCTTCGTGAAGGACATGGTTGCCGTCTGGGCCGGCCACGAGCGCAGGCTGGTCGAGAAGCTGGGCGGGGCGGAAGAACGCGAGCGGTTGTTAAAGCTTCTGGACCGGATCCTCGGTCCCTGAGCCTCAGCCGCCGGTCCGCGCCACCAGCACGCGGGCGGGCGGCGGATCGGCGTAGAGCTCCTCGACGAGGGCGGCACGGGAGGCGAGCATCGCGCGCTGGTTGATGGAGCCCTTGTCGGTGATCTCGTTGGCGTCCATCGACGGCGGCGCCTCCAGCACGCTGGCGCGGGCGACGAGGTTGGAACTGCCGGTCGATTGCGCGGCCAGCGCGTCGAGCCGCTCCTGGAAGACGGCGCGCAGGCGCGGGTCGCGCGCGAGCACGGCTTCGGGAGCCTCCGCGAGATCGGGCGCGATGCGGCGTGCGGCATCGGGGTCGAGCAACAGCAGCGCGCCGATGTGGTTGCGGTCGAGGCCGGAGAGTACGGCGTCGCGCACATAGGGCGCGAAGGCCCGCACGATCGCGCCCCTGATGGCAGCGAAGTTCACCCATGTGCCGGTGGACAGCTTGAAGTCCTCCGAGACGCGGCCGTCGAACAGGAAGCCCTTGTTGACGTCGGCGGGATCGACGAATTTCAGCGCGTCGCCGATCCGGTAATAGCCTTCCTCGTCGAAGCACTCGGCCGTCTTGTCGGGCTGGCGCCAGTAGCCCGGCGTGATGTTCGGCCCCTTGAGGCGCAGCTCCATCTTCTGGCCGTCCGGCACCAATTTGATTTCCATGCCCGGCGCCGGCAGGCCGACCTCGCCGGCCCGGTTGACGGGCCAGGTCGTGGTGAAGGCGAAGGGCGCGGTTTCGGTCGAGCCGTAGCCGGTGAGGATCATCACCTTGCGCCCCGTCTCGCGGATCGCCAGCCGTTCCAGCGTGTCCCAGACATGCTGTGAGAGGCCGGCGCCGGCATATTGGAAGACCTGCAGGCGCGAGAACAGGGTGCGGCGCATCCGCCCGTTTTTCTCCAGATGCGTGGCCAGCATCTCGTAGCCCTTGGGCACGTTGAAGTAGAGCGTCGGCGCGATCTCTTCCAGGTTGCGCACCGTCCGGCCGATGCCGGCCGGCGTCGGGTTGCCGTCGTCGATGTAGAGCGTGCCGCCATTGTAGAGGGCGATGCCGAAATTGTGGTTGCCGCCGGCCGTGTGGTGCCAGGGCAGCCAGTCGACCAGCACCGGCGGCGCGTCGCGCAGGAACGCCATCGCATTGGCGATCATCACCTGATTGCAGGCGATCATCCGGTGCGTGTTGATGACCGCCTTGGGCAGGCCGGTCGAGCCGGAGGTGAACAGGAACTTGGCCACCGTGTCGCCGTCGACCGCGGCATGCGCGGCATCGACCTCCGGGCCCGGCCGCGTCGTCAGCAACTCGTCGAAGGGCACCGCGCCCGGCAGCGGGTCGCGCGCGTTGACGATCACGGCATCCGGCGCCGCGGCCGCCTCGATCGCCGCCGCGAAGGGGCTGCCTTCGGCCGAAAAGACCATCCCCGGCCGCAGGAGCGAGAAGATGTGGCGCAGCTTCCCGAAATCCCTTGCGACCAGCGAATAGGGCGGGGAGACGGGGGCATAGGGGATGCCGGCGCGCTGCGCGCCGAGCGCCAGCAGCGCGTGCTCGATGCCGTTGCCGGACAGGATGACCAGCGGGCGCTCGGCGGAAAGGCGGAGGTCGATCAGATACCGGGCGATGGCGCGCGAGCCGTCGCGGGCGGCCGCGTAGGTCAGCTCGCGCCATCGGCCGTCCGCTCCGCGGTCGGCGAACAGCACCCGGTCCGGCGCCGTCGCCGCCCATTCGTCGAGCGTGTCGACCAGCGTGCGGGGATAGGGCGGCAGCTCGTGGCGCGGGCGCACATAGGCGGTGCCGCCGCGCCATTCGAGATCAGCCGCCAGCTCTCCCATGCGGACGCTTTGCATGCCCGGCACGTCGACCATCGGCATCGGCCATCCTCCCCGGTATTGTTATCAATCATAACAATACCGCCCGGCCGTTTCAAGCCGGCCCGTGCATGCGGCGGCTTCCCGCGCTAAATCACGTTGACGTAAACGTCAATCGTGCTATGCCCTGCGCTCATCCCGCAATGCCTTCCGACTTTCCGGCGGGCGGCCCCCAATCAGGAGACACGCAATGGACGTCAAGGAAATCGCAGACAAGATCGCCGCCAAGGCGGATGGCTCGGGCTTCAGCCGCTCGGTCAAGTTCGACCTCGGCGGCGACGGGGTCATCGTCATCGACGGCGCCTCGGTCTCGACCGCCGATGCGCCGGCCGATTGCACCATTTCCCTGTCGAAAGACGATCTGGAGGCCCTGATGGCGGGCGAGCTCAACCCGACCGCGGCCTTCATGCAGGGCAAGTTGAAGGTCGACGGCGACATGTCGATCGCCATGCAGCTCAGCCAGGTGCTTTGAGGCCAGCGGGCCCGGCAGGACGCCTGTCGGGCCGCATGGCTGATGGCTGACCGGGGCAACGCGACGGTGCGGGGCTGCCCCCTGCCGCGCCCGGGTTATGACAGCGTGCGTGCGTCCGGGCCGGCAAGGCGCGCCTGGGCGCTGCGCAGCCATCCGCGCAGCCCCTGCAACGACAGCAGCGGACGGGGTTCGCGCACGAGCCGGAAACCCAGATTGTCGGGCGGCGTGCCCACCGCGCAGCCGCCGCTGGCGCCGTCGCGGATGAAGTTCGTCATATAGGTGCGGTGCCGGCCCTCGACGGCGTGGGCGCCGCAATTGTCGACGACGCTTTCGACCTTGCTCCGGTCGGCCGACAGAACCGTGCGGCCGTAGCATGTCGAGGTCCATTCCCAGACATTGCCGGCCATGTCGTAGATGCCATTGGCGTTGGGGCCGAAATGCCCGGCCGGCTTGGGCGCCGGATCGGGCGCGCGCCGCAGGGCGGCTTCCTCGCGGTAGCGCCGCAGCCAGGCGACCGCCGGGTTCCCCGGGTCGTCGGCCTCGACCGAGGTCTCGCCGCCGAAGCGCTCGCCGGCCGCATAGGCCCATTCGGCGTCGGTAGGCAGGCGCCAGCTCTCGCCGGTCCCTCGCGAATACCATGCGGCATAGGCCGTGGCGTCGTCATAGCTGACGCCGGTCACCGGCATGCCCGCGGCGCGGGGCGTGCGCGGATCGAGCGGGCGGCAGGCGCCGTCGGCGACGCAGCGCAGATAGTCGGTGGCGCCGACCTGGTAGGCCATGATCTCCAGCGGCTGCCGCAGGGTCACCTTGATGCGGGGCGCCGCAACGGGGCGGCCGCCGACGAGATATTCACCGGCGGCGGGCCAGCTCACCGAGCCGGCCGGCAGCGTCACGGTGGCGGCGGGCGCCGGCATCGCGGCCCGGCCGGCATCCGCGGGGGCATCGGTCAGGACGATCGCGGCCGGGACGGCCAGCAGCGCGAGCGCTCCGCCCGCGACCTCGAACAGCTTCGTCTTCATGGTCTTGCCCCTTTGGTGAGGGGCGGTCCGGAACGGGCCGGGCCGCCCTGCCGCCACAAGGGCGGCTCAGTTGGCCATGATCGGGGCGGGGGGCGCGATCTGGGTCATCAGGTCGTCGTCCCATTCGCCTTCGACCAGGAAGTGGGCGGTCGCCCCGAGCTCCACGGCCTCGATCAGGTTGTGGTTGACGTAGGCGTACACACCCGGCTGGAGGAAGGTGTAGAGCGCCGCTCCGGCCGAGCCGCCGCGGATGAACCAGGTCTCCAGGTCCTTTGCGGGCGGATTGTCGAACTTGCCCTGCTCCCACACGTGGTCGCCGTGGCCGCCGATCAGGTGAGGCCGGCTGTCGCGGTTGGCCTGCGAATGGACGATCAGCACGGTTTCCCCGACATTGGCCTTGAGCGCGTTGTCTCCGGTCAGGGCGTCCCTGGCGCCGTTGAAGACGACATGGGTCGGCGTCAGCCCGCGCATCACCTCGAGCGTATCGGCATAGGCATCGCCGGCCGATTCGTAGGCCTTGAAGTTGCCGTCCTCGTCGCGCGGCATGTAGAAGTCGTTCTCGCCGACATAGTAGATCCGGTCGTAGTGGAGCTGCCGCCCCGCCTCGTCCTTCAGGCCGTCGCGCGGAAGCACCATGATGGCGCCGCTCATGCCCGACACGACGTGCCAGGGGATCATCGCGCCGCCGGGGGCGCAGTGATAGACGAAGGTGCCCGTGCGCGTCGCCTTGAAGCGCAGCTTCACCTGCTCGCCGGGGTTGACCATCGTCAGCTCGCCGCCGCCCAGTGCGCCGGTCGCGGCGTGGAAGTCGATATTGTGGGCGAGCGTGTTGGTCTCGGGGTTGATGAGCGTCAGCTCGACATAGTCGTTCTGGTGAACGACCATCAGCGGGCCGGGAACCGTGCCGTTATAGGTCATGGCATGAAGAACGGTTCCGTCCGCATCGATGACGATCGGCTTTTCCTCGATCACCAGCGTGAACTCGACCACCTTCGGGCCGCCGGTGGCGACCTGCTCGTGGGCGTGCACATGCGGCGGAGCGACCAGCGTCACCTTCTCCCGCGGCAGATTGCGGGTGTCGGCCACGCTTGCAGCCGCAAGCGGCGGCATCGCCGCAACCAGCATCGCACCGGCGGCTGTGCCCAAAAGGGCCTGGCGTCGCGTCAACATCGGAGCTCTCCTTGTCATCAGCTCGTTTCCGATGCCCGACTTCTAGTCGGCTGGCCGGACAGGCTCTTTGTGCTGGCGCAAACAAACTGTTCGCAGGTGCGAAATAAAGGTCGGCGAGCCCGCCGGACATCGTGGGAAATCGCCGGTGCCGCCCGAAACGTCTTGCGCGGCGAGGCCTTTTCGCCGATTGCTACGGCGCATAAGAAGAAAGCCGTTTCCTTGCAGAACGCCGCCTATCCCGACCTCGTCCACCCGTTTCCCGAACCGCCGCAGATCGGCGAGGTGATCGAGGTCGCGCCGGGGATATTGTGGACCCGCCTGTCGCTGCCGTTCAGGCTGGACCACGTCAACATCTACCTGATCGAGGACGGTGACGGCTGGGCCGTGCTCGACACCGGCCTCGGCAGCAACAAGACACGCGCGATGTGGGAGGCGCTGGTTGCCGGCCCGCTGGCCGGTCGGCGGCTCACCCGCCTGATCGTCACGCATTTCCACCCCGACCATATCGGGCTGGCCGGCTGGCTGTGCGAGCGCTTCGACATGCCGATGCTGACCAGCCAGACCGCGTGGCTCGGCTGCATCAACATCTCGCTCAACCCCGGCGCGCTGAGCGCGCAGCATTATCGCGACTTCTACCTCTCGCACGGGATGGACGACGAGACGGCCGCGGTGGTGATGACCCAGGGGCATGGCTATCTCAGGATGGTGACGCCGTTGCCGCCGACCTTCCGCCGCCTCGTCGCCGGCGACACGCTGGCCATCGGCGGGCGGGCGTTCCAGGTGATGACCGGGGACGGCCATGCGCCGGAACAGGTGATGCTCTATTGCGCCGAGGAGCGGTTGTTTCTCGCCGCGGACCAGGTGCTGGCCAAGATCACGCCCAACGTGTCGGTGTGGGCCATCGAGCCGCATGGCGATCCGCTCGGCCTCTACATCCGCTCGCTGAAGGCGCTGACGGCGAGCCTGCCGGAGGATGCGCTGGCGCTGCCGGGCCACCAGCTCCCGTTCCATGGCCTGCACACGCGCTGCGGCCAGCTCGTGGCGCACCATATGGCCCGTTGCGAGCTCCTGGCGGAAGCGTGCGCGCGCACGCCCTGCTCGGTGGCTGAGCTGGTGCCCGTCATGTTCGCGCGGCCGCTCGACCCGCACCAGCTCAGCTTCGCGTTCAGCGAGGTCCACGCCCATGTCAACTTCATGGTCGAGCGCGGCGAGCTCGCCTGGGAGCGGCAGGGCGGCATCATGCGCGCGCGCCGGGCCTGACGGCCCCGCAGCCCGGCCAGCGGCGGCCTGACCGCAGAAACCCGCTCGAGCCCTATTCCTTGATGTAGGGCTTGCCGTCGGCGGCCGGCATCCGGGCCCGTCCGACAAGGCCGGCGACCAGTACGATGGTGGCGATGTAGGGCGCCATCGCGAGGAATTCCGCCGGGATCGGCGTGCGCAGGATCGCCAGCTTCTGCTGCAGGGAATCCGCGAAGCCGAAGACGAGCGCGGCCATCAGCGCGCCGACGGGGTGCCAGCGGCCGAAGATCATGGCCGCCAGCCCGATGAAGCCGCGGCCGTTGGTCATGTTCTCGTCGAAGCGGCCGACCGAGCCGAGCGTGAACCAGGCCCCGCCGAAGCCGGCGGCCATGCCGCCCAGCGTGACGTTGATGTAGCGCAGCCGGTAGACGTTGATGCCCAGCGTGTCGGCGGCCTCGGGATGCTCGCCGACGGCGCGGGCGCGCAGGCCGCTTGCCGTGTAGAACAGGTAGTAGGTGGCGATCGCCACCATGATCAGCGCGCCGTAGACGAAGATATTGTGCTGGAACAACACCGGTCCGATCACCGGCAGGTCGCTGAGATAGGGAATGTTGATCGCCTTGAACACCGGCGCGTTGTTCAGCGAGCGATACTGCGTCAGCACCTGGCTGCTGACGTAGGAGGTCAGGCCCAGCACCAGAAGGTTGATCGCGACGCCGGCGATGATCTGGTCGACGCGGTAGGTGACGACGAGGGCGGCGAGCAGCAGGCCGAAGGCGCCGCCGACCAGAACCGCAGCGATCAGCCCGCCCGGCCCGCCGAGCAATGAGCCGACGACGGCGCCGGTGAAGGCGCCGGCAAGCAGCATGCCCTCGATGGCGATGTTGACGACGGCGACGCGCTCGGAGAGCACGCCGGCCAGCCCGCCCAGCGCGATCGGCACGGCGCGCACGATGGTCGCCTGCAACATGCCGGTCAGCGAGAACGACTTGCCCGCCGTCGCCCAGGTCAGGAAGGCGGTGACGACGAGCAGCAGGCCGATGCCGAGCAGCAGGCCGGACCAGCGGGCCGCTCCCGGCAGGAACTGGCGGACGCCGAAGAAGGCGAGCACCGCCGCCACCACCCAGGCATAGGGCGCGGCGGGCACGACGAGATTGGAGACGGTGAACGCGTCGCCGGGGAAGGCGAGGCGGAAGGACGCGTTGCCCTCGACCGGAAGCGCGAACACGAAGGCGACGAACAGCGAGAGCGCAAGCAGCAGCCAGCCGGTGACGAGCGTCTGGCGCCGGCGGGCCGAGCCGGCGGCGGCGGGCGAGGTGTCGGTGACGGCCATATCGGTCTTCCCCTTATCGTCCGGTCGGCTTGTGGAACGCGAATGAGAACACGGCGCGCATCAGGATCGGCGCCGCGATGAAGATGATGATGAGCGCCTGGATGATGGCGATGAGGTCGAGGCTGACGCCGGCCGAGACCTGCATCTGCCGCCCGCCCGCCTGCAGGGCGCCGAACAGCAGGCCCGCCAGCAGCACGCCCACGGGGTGCGAGCGGCCGAGCAGCGCGACCGCGATGGCATCGAAGCCGACGCCGCCGGAGAAGTTGGGCGAGGCGCGGCCGAGCACGCCGAGCAACTGGTTCGCGCCGGCCAGTCCCGCAAGCGCGCCGGCCAGCGCCATCACCAGCACGATGATGAGGCCGGAGCGCATGCCGGCATAGCGCGCCGCATCGGGATTGAGGCCGGCGGCCCTGAACTCGAAGCCGACGGTCGACCGGAACAGCAGCCACCAGACGAACAGCACCGCGAGCAGGACCACGGCGATCCCGGCATGGACGCGCAGCGTCGGGTCGATCCAGTCGAACAGCCGCGGCAGCTCGGCGCTCGGCAGCACCGATTTGGAGATCGGGTCGGCGCGCCCTTCGCGCTGGACCCATGGCATCCGCAACATATAGTCGAGCAGCTTCACCGCGATGAGGTTGAGCATGATGGTCGTGATGACCTCGTGCGCGCCGGTGCTGGCGCGCAGCCACCCTGCGATCGCCGCCCACAAGGCGCCGACCAGCGCGCCGGCTGCCAGCGCCAGCGGCAGATGGATGGCGGCCGGCAGGCCGGAAAACGAGAAGCCGACGATGGCGGCGGCCAGTCCGCCGACGATCACCTGGCCCTCGGCGCCGATGTTGAACAGGCCGGCGCGGAAGCCGAGCGCGATGCCGAGGCCGGCCAGCGTCAGCGGCGCTGCCGAGGTCAGCGTCTCGGACACTGCGTTGAGGGAGCCGACGGAGCCGATGAAAAGGGCGGCGAAGGACCGGCCGATGGTGGGCAGGGAGACGCCGGTGGCAAGCATGATGAGGGCGCCGAGCGCCAGGGCGGCGATCACGGCCAGCACCGGGACGATGACGAGGTCCTCGAAGTCGGCGCGGGCCGGCGCGGCGCGTCTCAGAAGCTGCGCGGAGACGGTATCGGGGTTCCGGGCCTCGCTCATGCCGCTGCTCCCGCCATTGCCAGGCCGATTTCGTTCTTGCTGGCCGGCCGCGTGCCGGCGCCGAACTCGGCGACGATCCGGCCCTTGAACATCACCAGGATGCGATCCGAAAGGGCGAGGATCTCGTCCAGCTCGGAAGAGATGATGAGGACGGCGTCGCCCTCGTCGCGCGCGGCGACGATCCGCTTGTGGATATACTCGATCGATCCGACGTCGAGGCCCCGCGTCGGCTGCGAGGCGATCAGGATCTTGGTGTCGTGCGACAGCTCGCGGGCGACGATCATCTTCTGCTGGTTGCCGCCGGAAAGGTTGCCGGCATGGTCGAAAATCGACTGGGTGCGGACGTCGAAGGCCGCCGCGTTGCGTGCCGACGTCTCGTTGACGGTCTTCCAGTCCATGACGATGCCGCGCGAGAAGGGCGGCGCGTAATAGGTGTTGAGCACCATGTTCTCGGCGATCGTGAAGTCCGCGATCATGCCGCTGCGCTGGCGGTCCTCGGGGACATGGGCGAAGCCCATCTTGTGGAGCTCGCGCGCGGAGACGTTGGTGACGTCCCGGCCGGCGAAGGTGACGACCCCCGAAGCCACCCGGCGCAGGCCGGTGAGGGCATCCTCCAGCGCGGTCTGGCCGTTGCCCTGGACGCCGGCGATGCCGACGATCTCGCCGCTGCGGATGCTGAAGCTGACATTGTCGACATCGACGCTGTCGTCCTCGCGCAGCACGGTCAGGTTGCGGACGTCGAGCAGCGTCTCGCCCGGCGAGAAGTCGGCCTTGTCCACCTGGAACGTCACCGGGCGGCCGACCATCATCTCGGCCAGCTCCTGGTCCGAGGTCTGGCGCGGCACGCCCTCGCCGACGATCTTGCCGGCGCGCAGCACGCTGATGCGGTCGGCGACCTCATGGATTTCGTGCAGCTTGTGGGTGATGAAGACCAGTGCCTTGCCGGCGGCCTTGAGGCTTCTGACGATCTTGAAGAATTCGGTGACCTCCTGCGGCGTCAGGACCGCCGTCGGCTCGTCGAAGATGAGCACCTCGGCCGACCGGAACAGCACCTTGAGGATCTCCACGCGCTGCTGGATGCCGACCGGCAGGTCCTCGACCAGCGCGTCCGGATCGACCTGCAACCCGTATTCGTCGTTGATCGCGCGGACCTGCTGGCGCGCTTTGGCAAGGTCGAGATAGTCGAGCGGCCCCGTCGGCTCGACCCCGAGCACGACGTTTTCGGCCACCGTGAACACCGGGACCAGCATGAAGTGCTGGTGCACCATGCCGATGCCGGCCGCGATGCCGTCGCCGGGCCCGCGGAAGCTGACCGGCTTGCCGTCGATCAGGATCTCGCCCTCGTCGGGCCGATAGAGGCCGGAGAGGATGTTCATCATCGTCGACTTGCCGGCGCCGTTCTCGCCGAGCAGGCCGAGCACCTCGCCGGAGCGGATCTTCAGGTCGACGCTGGAATTGGCGACGAGTTCACCGAAACGCTTGGTGATGCCGCGAAGCTCTACTTCCAATGGCTCCGTTCCCCCCAGTGGCCCTTTGCGGGTTCTTGCTGGACCGGGGCCCGCCGCCCGATCTGTGGGCGGCGGGCCGGATGTGCGGCCTGGGGCCGGTCTACTCGATGCTGATCGAGCCGTCCTTGATGCCGGCCTCGAGCTTGGCGAGCTCGGCCTTCAGCTCGTCGGGGACGGCCGAGTCGAGATCGTGGAAGGGCGCCAGGCCGACGCCGCCCGAAGCCAGCGTGCCGACCGTGACGCCGCCCTTGAAGGAGCCGTCCTTGGCCTGCTTGATCGCATCGATCACCGTGGCGTCCATGCGCTTCACCACCGAGGTCAGGAACACGCCCTTGTGCTCCGGATCGGTCTCGTACTGGTCGACGTCGACGCCGATGATCTTCAGCTTGTCGGTGCCGAGCTCCGAAGCCAGCGCGGCGGAGCCCTGGCCGACCGGGCCGGCGACGGGCATGACGATGTCGGCGCCTTCCTCGTTCAGGTTCTTGGCGAAGGCGCGGCCGTCATCGAGGCTGTTGAAGTTGCCGGTGAACAGGCCTTCCTTGGTCTCGGGATCCCAGCCGAGGACCTGGACGTCGGCGCCCTTCTCCTTGTTGTAATAGGCCACGCCGCGGGCGAAGCCGTCCATGAAGATGCTGACCGGCGGGATGTTGATGCCGCCGAAGGTGCCGACGACGCCGGTCTTGGACATGCCGGCGGCGAGATAGCCGGCGAGGAAGGCGGCCTCGTCGGTCGCATAGACCTGGCCAAGGATGTTCGGGACCACCGGATCGTAGGCATAGTCGACGATCGAGAACTTGACGTCGGGATGCGCCTCGGCGGCAGCCTTGGTCGCGTCGCCGAGCAGGAAGCCGACGGTGATGATGATGTCGCACTTCTCGTTGATGAAAGCGTTCAGGTTCTGCTGATAGTCGGTCTCGGCCTTCGATTCGAGCAGCTTGCCCTCGATGCCGAGCTCCTTTTCGGCGTCCTGCACACCCTTCCAGGCGATCTGGTTGAAGCCCTTGTCGTCGACGCCGCCGGTGTCGGTGATCTGGCAGGCCTTGAAGTCGGCCGCCAAAGCGCCGTTAGCCGCGATCATGGCTGCCGCGAACACGGAGGCGGCCAGAACATTCTTCAATTTAAACATATTCGAACTCCCGTTATCCCTCTGGGTACAGGCTCACCCCACGTCGCGTGGTGTCTGCCGACCCCATGCTATAGCAACTCGGCGGGCCGCCGAACAGATTGCAGCACGTACCCTAAGCTGCGAGAGGCGCGGGCGGAAATCAATCCACAGATAGCGCGGTTCAGCGAAAATTTGCCGTGCGCCCGCGCAGAGGACGGCCGCGGCCGATCCGTTGCCGTCAGGCCGCATCGCGGCCCTGCTCAGGGAAAAGCGCCCGCAGGCCCTCGGGCGAAGCCTCGGCGACGCCACGCTCGGTGATCAGTCCGGTCACCAGCCGCGCCGGAGTGACGTCGAAGGCCGGGTTGCCGGCCGCGGTATCGTCAGGCGAAATGCGCACCTGGCGGATCGTGCCGGCGTCGTCGCGGCCCCACACCAGCGAAACCTCGTCGCCGGAGCGTTCCTCGATGGGAATCTCCCTCACCCCGTCCCTCACCGTCCAGTCGATGGTGGGGGAGGGGAGCGCGACATAGAAAGGCACGCCGTTGTCGTGCGCGGCCAGCGCCTTCAGATAGGTGCCGATCTTGTTGCAGACGTCGCCGTTCGCCGTGGTGCGGTCGGTGCCGACCACGACCATGTCGACCATGCCGTGCTGCATCAGATGGCCGCCGGCATTGTCGACGATCAGCGTGTGCGGGATGCGGTGGCCGGCCATTTCCCAGGCGGTCAGGTGCGCGCCCTGGTTGCGCGGGCGGGTCTCGTCGACATAGACGTGGACCGGGACGCCGGCCTCGACGGCAAGATAGATCGGCGCCGTCGCGGTGCCGTAGTCCACCGTGGCCAGCCAGCCGGCATTGCAGTGGGTCAGGATGTTGACCGGCTCGCCCGGCTTCTTGCCGGCCGCGATCCTGCGGATGATCTCCAGCCCGTGCGCGCCGATGGCGCGGTTGATCCCGACGTCCTCGTCGGCGATCCCGGCGGCGCGGGCATAGGCGGCGGCGGCGCGCTCCGAAGCCGGCAGCGGGCGCAGCCGGGCGCGCATGTCGTCGAGCGCCCAGCGCAGGTTGATGGCGGTCGGGCGGGTGGCATGCAGCGTCTCCCATGCCGCGTCGAGCGCGGCGTCGGACGCGTCCTCGCGCATGCGCATCGCCACGCCATAGGCCGCCGCGACGCCGATCAGCGGCGCGCCACGCACCCACATCTCGCGGATCGCGACCGCGATCCCGTCGATGCCGCGCACGTTGACGACGCGGAAATCGTGCGGCAGCCAGCGCTGGTCGATCAGGTCGACCGACCAGCCGTCCGCATTGAGCCAGATGGTGCGGTAGTGCTTGTCTCCGACATTCATCGTCCGCTCCTTTTCGCTTCTTTCCTGCTTTTCTCGCCCGCCTATCGCAGGGCCGCGGCGATGTTGCCGCCGTCGACCGTCGTCACGTCCGCCGTGGTGCGCTCGGCCAGCGCCTGGTGGAGGAACGCCTGCGCGACGTCCTCGGCGCGGACCTCCAGCCCCAGCAGGTTGCCACCCATATAGTCCTTCTCGGACAGGCCGCGCGCCCTGGCCCGGCTGGCGATCATCTCGTCGGTCAGAAGGCCTGAGCGGATCCGGTCGGCATTGACCGCATTGGCGCGCACGCCGATCGCGCCATAGTCGAGCGCATATTGCCGCGACAGGAACAGGGTCGCCGCCTTGGGCAGCCCGTAGGCGCCGAAGTTCGGGCCGGGGTTGACCGCCTGTTTCGACGTGTTGAACAGGAGCACGCCGCCGGTCCCCTGCATCTGGAAGATGCGCACGGCATTCTGCGCGACGCTCTGATGGGCGAAGAAGTTGAGCTCGAAACTCTTGCGCAGCAATTTGTCGCTGATCTCGCCGATCCGCCCCTCCCATGCCGCGCCGGCATTGGAGATGACGATGTCGACGCCGCCATAGACCTCGACCGCGCGGTCGAAGGCGGCGCGCACGGATTTCGGGTCGGTCACGTCGGCGGCGACGCCGATCGAGGCATTGCCCGCGGCCCTGGCGACGTCCGCGGCCCGATCCCCGTCGAGGTCGGCAACGACCACATGGGCGCCCTGCGCGGCAAACAGGCCCGCCGTCGCCGCGCCGATCGCGCCGGCCCCGCCGGTGACGAGCGCCACCTGGCCGGACAGCGGCTTCGGCCTGTTCGCCGCGAGCTTGGCCTGCTCGAGCGACCAGTATTCGAGCTCGAACAGGTCGGACAGCGGCAGCGGGTGGAAGGAACCGACCGCTTCCGCCCCGCTGACGGCCTCGACCAGCATCTCGCCGACATCGGCGGCGATCCTCGCCTCCTTCAGGCTGCGGCCGTGGCCGAACAGGCCGAGCCCGCGCACAAGCGTCAGCCGCGGCATCGTGTCGAGCATGGTGCGCTGGACGTCGTCGCGCGCGTCGTTCTCCTCGAAATAGGCGCGGTAGCGGGCGGAAAAGGCGGCCACCCGCTCGCGGATCACCCTGGCATAGTCGTCCAGCCTCCCCGCCTCCGGCGCCGGCAGCACCATCGGGCCGGTCTTGATGCGGATCGACAGGTCCGGCGTCGAGACGCCGCGCGTGGCGAGGTCCTCGGCTGTTTCCGCGTTGACATAGGCAAGGATCGCCGGCGAGGCGCGGAAGTCCGACACCATGCGGCCCCAGTTCGCTTCTCCCTGCGGGATGGCGACGGCGCCGCGCAGATAGGGCGCGATCTCGACCGGGCTGGCCAGCGCTTCCGGCAGCCTGACCGGCGTAAAGGGCCGTTTGCCCTTCGCCACGCGCTCCTCCGCGAGCGTGACGAACTCGATCATCAGGCCGTAGGCGTCCTTCGCCGTGTCGGCGAAGGTGAAGATGCCGTGCTTGTCGAGGATCAGCCCGTCCACGGACGGATCGGCATCGTAGATGTCGGCCGCCGCCCTGGCGAGGTCGAAGCCCGGCTTGATGTAGGGCACGAAGCCGAGGCGGGCGCCGAAGACCTCGCGGCAGATCGGCTCGCTGTCCTGCTGGTCGACCAGCGCGAGAATCGCGGTCGAATGAGTGTGGTCGACGAATTTGTGCGGCAGGAAGGCGTGCAGCAGCGTCTCGATCGAGGGATTGGGCGCCGCCGGATCGAGCAGATTGGCGCGCTGCAACGCCACCATGTCCTCGTCCGCCAGCCGCTCCAGCCTGCGGGCTTCCAGAAGCGGCGCGAGCTTGACCGCCGGCAGGCCCGCCGGCTCGATGACGCCCATGTCCCAGCCGCTGCCCTTGACGCACAGCACCTCCCATTCGTGGCCGAGGATGTCGGTCGCGCGCGTCTTCAGCGAGGTGTTGCCGCCGCCGTGCAGCACAAGCCGGGGCTCGCCGCCGAGCAGGCGGGTGGTGTAGACGCGCAGGGCGAGATCGGCCGCAACGCCCCTTGCGGCATAGTCGGCCACCATCTTGTCGGCGGCCCGGTCGTTCCACAGGTTCTTCATCGGCTATCTTCTTTGTCGGTGTTGGTCCGCTGCCGCCACAGGCGGCTTGCCGGAGGTGTCGAGAAGGTGGGCGGCCATGCGGGCCGTGAGCACCAGATGCGTGACGAAGCCGCCGGCGAGCGCCGCCCTGAGCGCGCCGAGCTTGTCGTCCTCCTGCACGACCACGAGCCGGCGCGGGATTGCGCGGATGGCGTCGAAATCGGCCGAGATGATGCGGCGGTTGTAGTCACAGTCGAGCAGCGCGCCGCCGGCGTCGATGATCTGGCCGGCGATGACGCCGGTCGCGCCCAGCGCCTTCAGCCGCGCCAGCTCGTCGAGGCCGAGCGCGCCGCATTTGATGACGTGGCTGTCCTCGTTGAGCGTGCCGGGAGAAAACAGCGCCAGCGTGCAGGCCCTGATGGCTTCGAGCTGCTCGCGGATCACCGGCTCGCGGCGCAGTGCGCCGGCCAGATCCTGCGTGGCGAGCACCAGCGGCGCGTAGAAGTTCTGGCCCCGGGCGTTGAGCCGGCGGGCGATCTCCATGATGCACTGGTCGGGCCTGTAGTCGTAGGGCGAGCCGAGATTGCCGCACAGCTCGACGACGGTGACGTCGTGGCGGTCGGCATGGGCCATGACGTCGGCGATCGCGTAGGCGGTGCGGCCCCAGGCCACCCCGACGCGGTCGCCGTTGCGGACCATTTCGAGGAAGACGTTGGCCGCGAGGCTGGGGATCTCATCGGCGGCGTCGCGTGCCAGCCCCTCGGCCCCGACGACCCACACGGCGTCGAGGCCGTAGGCATCCTCGATCCTGCGCGCCAGCCGATCCCGCCGGAAAAGCTGGGTCGAGGTCGAGATGGAGACGATGCCGGCCTCGCGCGCCCGGCGCAGATAGAGCGCCACCGACGCGCGCGAGATGTCGAGCCGCTGCGCGACCTCGTCCTGGCGCAGGCCGTGCGTGTAATACAGCCACGCCGCCTTGTGGATTATCTGGTCAGCCGGTCGATGCGCCATGTCTCAAACTTTTTCGACGTATTCCATTGCAATTGACAAATGTCAAATTGCGCGGGCGGCGCCGAAACCTCCTCACGCTTCGTCAGTAGGGCGTGTCGCCGCCGTCGATGCTGATCGATTGGCCGCGGATGATGATCGCCGCGTCCGACAACAGGAAGGCGACGACGCGGCCGACCTCGATCGGGGCGATGTGGCGGCCGAGCTGGGCCGGGACCATCGTGTCGAACAACGCCTTCTCGTCCTGCCCGATCCGCGGTGCGAGGAAGCCGGCGACGCTCTTCAGCATGTCCGTGGCCACCCCGCCGGGGCACACCGCGTTGACGTTGATGCCCTTCTCGGCCCATTCGAGCGCCAGCGAACGGGTCAGGCTGATGACGGCCGCCTTGGAGGCGTTGTAGCCGGCCATGTTGCGGTAACCGACCTTGCCGGCATTGGACGCGATGTTGACGATCGCGCCGCCGCGGCCGGCAAAACGGCGCGCGGCGGCCTGGGAGGCGAGCAGGACGCCCCTGACATTGACGGCAAGCTCGCGGTCGAACCCCTCGGGCGTCGTTTCCTCGGCCGGGCCGAGGCGCACGATGCCGGCATTGTTGACCAGCCCGTCGAGCCGGCCCCATTCCGCAAGGACGGCATCGAAGGCCGTCTCCAGGCTGGCGGGGTCGGTCACGTCGGCGGCGACGCCGATGGCGCGGTCGCCGGCGTCGAGCGCGTCGGCGGCCGCTCCGACCCTGGCGCGGTCGAGGTCCATCAGCGCGACGCGGCCGCCGGCTTCCAGGATCGCCTTGCCGATCCCGCTTGCGATGCCGCCCGCGCCGCCGGTGACGATGACGACCCGGTTGTCGAGTGTGCTCATGTCGATGATCCCGTTTCTTCTCCTACCAGGTCGGCCGCGCCGTCACGCCGCCGTCCACCACGAGATCCGCGCCGGTGATCCAGCGCGCGGCGTCCGAGGCGAGGAAGAGCGCGGCGTCGGCGATGTCTTCCGGCCGGCCGAGACGGGACAGGGCCGCCGCCGCCTTCCAGCGCGCCACGCCCTCGGGCCAGCCCTCCTCGATGCCGTCGCGGTGGATGAGGCCCGGCGAGACGGAATTCACCCGGATGCCGAACTGGCCGAGCTCCATCGCCGCCGCCCTCGTGAACATCAGCAGCGCGGCCTTGGAGGTCGCGTAGTGGGCGTGGCCGGGGGCGGGGTCGTGGCCCTCGATCGAGGCGATGTTGACCACGGCGCCGCCCTTGCCGGCCTTGCGCAGCGCATCCGCGAAAGCGCGCACGAGCAGGAACGGGCCGCCGACATTGGCCGCCATCATCTCGCTCCAGTCGGCTTCGGTGAGGTCGGTGAACATCTTCACCGGCTGGATGCCGGCATTGTTGACGAGGATGTCGAGGCTGCCGAACTCGGCGGCGGCGGTCTCGACCAGCCTGTGGATGTCTTCCGACGCCGCGATGTCGGCCTTCGCCGCGATCGCCTGGCCGCCCTTCTCGCGGATCGCCGAGACCACCCCGTCGGCCGCATCGCGGTTGCCGCGATAGTGGCAGACGACGCGGGCTCCGGCCTCGCCGAAGCGGCGGGCGATGCCGGCGCCGATGCCGCCGCTGGCGCCGGTGACGATCGCGGTGCGGCCCGAAAGGTCGAGAAGGCCGGCGACGGGGGGAAACGCAGCGCCGTTCATGCTTTTTCTCCTTCGGCCGGCAGTCTGGGGAAGAGGTCTTTCAGGATCGCCTCGATCTTCGTGCCGCAGACGGCAGCCATCTCGGCCACGGATTCGATCGTGTCGGGCTTCTGGTCCGGCCCGCCGGTGGCGGCGTTGGCGATGGCCGAGAGGCCGAGCACGCGCATGCCGGCGTGGTTGGCCGCGATCACCTCGATCACCGTCGACATGCCGACCGCATCGCCGCCCGCCATGCGGAAGAAGCGGCGCTCGGCCGAGCTCTCCAGCTCCGGGCCGTTCAGGCCGCAATAGATGCCGCGCCTCAGCGGCGTGCCGGTGCGGGCGGCCGCGTCGGCCGCCAGTGCGCGCAGGCCGGGGTCGTAGAGGCGCGACTGGTCGGGAAAGCGCAGGCCGATGGCGTCGTCATTGGGGCCGATCAGCGGGCTGCGGCCGGTGAAGTTCAGGTGATCCTCGATGAGCATCACGTCGCCGGCCGCGTAATCCGCATTGAGCCCCCCGGCCGCATTGGTGACGACGAAGGTCGCGGCGCCGAGCCGCTTCAGCATATAGACGGCGAGCGCGATCTCGCGCGGCTCCCAGCCCTCGTAGAGGTGAAACCGCCCCTGCATCACGACCGTGCGGCGGCCGAACAGGTCGCCGATCACGAACTGGCCCTTGTGGCCGGGCGCTGTGGAGACCGGAAAACCCTCGATGCCGGCATAGGGGATGACCGTCGGGTCCCCGACCGCTTCCGCGAGATGGCCGAGCCCCGAGCCGAGCACCAGCGCGACCTCGCACGGCGCGCCGGCCCGGCCGGCGATCGAGCGGTGGGCCCTGTCGAGGCGGGCGATCTGGCTTTCTGTCATCCGTGCGTTCCCGTCATTCATGTCAGGAGATCGTCGCCTTGATGCGCGGCACCATGTCGGCGACCTCGGCCAGCGTGTCCTCGATGGCGATGCGGGTGAGGACGCCGTCGCGCACCACCTGCTCGCCGCCGAGGAAGACGTGGCGCACGTCCGACTTGTTGGTGGAGTAGACCAGATGGGTCAGCGGGTCGAACATCGGCACGGCGTGCGGGCGGCGCACATCGACCAGCACCATGTCGGCGAACTTGCCGGCCTCCAGGCTGCCGATGCGGTCGGCGGCGTTCAACGCCTTCGCACCGTTGATCGTCAGCATGTCGAGCGCCTGGCGCGTCGAGATCAGGTCGGCGCGGCCGGTGTAGCCCTTGTGAATGGTGGCGGCCAGCCGCAGCGCCATCCACATGTCGAGATCGTTGCCCGAGAGCGGCCCGTCGGTGCCGAGCGAGACGTTGATGCCGCGTTCCAGCATGTCGGGAACGCGCGCGAAGCCGGAGGCGAGCTTCATGTTCGACATCGGGTTGTGGGCGACATGCGCGCCCGCGCGGGCGAGGATGTCGAGCTCCTCGTCGTCGAGGTGGACGCAATGGGCGAGCACGGTGCGGCCGTCGAGGCAGCCGAGATGGTCGAGATGACGCACGACCGTGCGGCCGTAGCGGTCGACGATGTCGGCGACCTCGGCGCGCGTCTCCGCGCAATGGGTGCAGAACAGGCCGCCGCATTCGTGCGCGACGCCCCACGCCGCCTTCAGATTGTCGGGGCCGACCGTGTAGGTTCCGTGCGGCATGGTGCAGGCGAACACGTCGTCGGCCTTGCCGAACTCCTCGAAGAACGCGCGCGCTTCGGCCACGCGCCTGTCGATGGCAAGCGCGGTGACGCCGGCCGGGTCGAAGAAGATGCCGCCGGTGGCGACGCGCAGCCCGACCTCCCGCGCGGCCCGTACCGTCTCGGCCGGGTACCAGAACATGTCCATCACGGAGGTGACGCCGGACAGCAGCAGCTCGGCGAAGCCGAGCCGGCTCCCCAGCCGCGACGTGCCGGGATTGAGGATCGCGCCCTCGGCCTTCCACACCGTCTGCAGCCACGGCTCCAGCGGCAGGTTCTCGACGAGGCCGCGAAACAGGCTGTCGGCGGCATGGCAGTGGGTGTTGACCAGCCCCGGCATCAGGATGTGGCCGGCGCCGTCGATCGTGCGCTTCGCGCGCGCGGAAAAGGCCGCGAGCTCGGCCGAGCCGCCGACCTTCTCGATGCGGCCGCCGGCGACGGCGACGCCGCCCCTGCCGATGACGGTGCCGGTTCGGTCGCAGGTGACGACGATGGCATTGTCGATGACGAGATCGGTCACGGTTTGCTCCTCACTGCTCCTTGCGCCGGCGCCACCACGACAGCGCCGTCAGCACGATCAGGGTGGCGAGATACGGCATCATGTCGGTGAACTGCTGCGGCATGCCGAGGCCCTGCACGCGGAAGGACAGGCTGTCGACGACGCCGAAGACGACGGCGATGGCGAACAGCGGCCACGGCCGCCCGCGCGTCAGCAGCACGGCGACGACCGCGATCCAGCCGCGCCCGGCGCTCATGTTCTCGACGAACAGGTTGACGTTGGCGATCGAGAGCTGGGCGCCGCCCAGTCCGCACAGCGCGCCGCAGCCGACCAGCGACCAGAGCTGGACGCGGCGCGGGCTGACGCCGCCGGCCTGCAGCGCCGCCGGGTTCTCTCCGGCCGCGCGCATGCGCAGGCCAAGCCGGTGGCGCGCGAAGAACAGGTGCATCGCCGGCACCGTCGCCAGCGCCAGGTAGAACAGGACCGTCTGGCCGCTGAGCAGCGGGCCGATCACGGGGAGCGCGGCGATGCCCGGCAGGTGGACGGGCCTGAAGCCGACGATGCCGGCGTCGTTGAAGGCGCCGCTGACGTCGAAGATCACACGCAGCAGATAGGTGGTCAGGCCGGCCGCCAGAATGTTGATGGCGATCGACACCACGATGGCGTCGCCGCCGCGCCGCAGGTTGAATTCGGCGAAGACCAGCCCCATCGCGACGCCGCCGACGATCGCGGCAAGCGCGCCGCCATAGGCCGAGCCGGTGAAGTAGGAGCCGACCACGGCGGCGAAGGCGCCGGCAAGCAGGAAGCCTTCGAGCGCGATGTTGAAGACGCCGGCGCGCTCGCACAGTGCGCCGCCGAGGGCCGCCAGCAGGATCGGCGTGACGAAACGGGGGATGGAGCCGGCGAAGGAGGCGTCGAACAGGAGCTCAAGCATCGCCGCCCCCCGCCTTGCGGTCCGAGGACGACAGCAGCGCGCCCGACACACGGCTGGCCACCAGAAGGATGATGACGGCCTGCGCCACCAGCGCGATCTCCTTCGGCACGCCGGCGGTGCGTTCCATCCCGGCCGCGCCGGTCTGGATCGCGGCGAAGAAGAAGCCCGAGAACGGCACCAGCCAGGGGATCATGCCGACCAGCAGCACGGCGATGATGCCGGTCCAGGCATAGAGCGGCTGCACCAGCATGCCGTCGATATAGCGGTGGTGGATGCCGAACACCGCGATCGCCCCGACCAGCCCGGCGATGGCGCCGCTCATCGCGAGCGTCTGCATGGCGAGCTTGCCGACCGGCAGGCCGACCGTGCGCGCGAAATCCGGCGCGAGCCCGTTGAGGCGCGCCTGATAGCCGTGCACGGTGGTGTGGCTGTAGGCGATGGTGAAGATGGCGGCGACGACGATGAAGAGGATGCCGATGTCGAGCCTGGTGCCGGGGAAGTAGGGAAGCCACGTCGCCTGCGGCACCAGATGCGACTGGACCATTCCCGAGGCCACGTCGCGGTAGGGATGCGCAACGAGATAGGAGGCGATGTAGCGGATCGGGTAGTTGAGCAGCAGCGAGCCGACCAGGATCGGCACGCCGACATAGAGTTGCAGAAAGCCGGAAAGCAGCGCCCAGACCGCGCCGGCCAGCATCGCGGCGAGGATCGCCAGCGCCAGGATCAGCAGCGGCGGGCCAGGCACCAGCACCGCCACCAGCGCGGCCGCCAGCCCGCCGGCGACGAGTTGGCCTTCGCCGCCGATGTTGAACAGGCCGGCGCGGAAGGACAGCAGGACCGACAGCGCCATGCCCGTGATCAGGGCCGTGCGCGACAGCGTGGTCATCAGATAGGCGAAGCGGCGACCGCCGAATGCGCCCTGCATGAAACCGCGCACCGCGGCGCCGAAGTCGCTGCTGACCAGTTCGACCAGCACGAACAGGACCACCGCGATCCAGAAGAAGACCGCGAGCCACGGAACCACCTCGCGGGAGAAGACGGTGTCGCCGGGCTTCATGCTGCCTCCGCCGTGCCGCCGGTGCGCGAGGTCATCAGCCTCCCGAGCTCCTTGCGCGTGGCGTCGGGGCCGGCGACCTCGCCGGCGATGCGTCCCTCGAACATGACGAGGATGCGGTCGGACAGCGCCATCACCTCGTCGAGCTCGGTGGAGACGAGAAGCACGGCGTGGCCCTCGTCGCGCATGCGCATCAGCTCGCCGTGGATGAAGTCGATCGCGCCGATGTCGACGCCCCATGTGGGGTTCTCGGCGATGATCAGCGGGGCCTTGCGGGCCAGCTCGCGGCCGACCACCAGCTTCTGCTTGTTGCCGCCCGACAATGTCGAGGCGCGCGCCGCCGGTCCGCCGGCGCGGATCCTGTACCGCTCGATCAGGCCACGGGCGAAATCCGCCATTGCCCGGCGGCGCAGGAACGGGCCGGCCGCGAAGCCGGCGCGATCCTCGCGGCCGGCATTGGCGTTCTCGCTGACGGTGGCGCCGAGCGCCAGCCCCATGCGCTGGCGGTCCTCGGGGATGTAGCTTATGCCGGCATGGCGCCGGCCGGCGACGTCGAGGGCGAGGATGTCGCGATCCTCGAGCGCGACCGCGCCGGCGGTCGCCTTGCGCAGGCCGGTCAGGGCCTGGATGAGCTCGGCCTGCCCGTTGCCGCTGACGCCGGCGATGCCGACGACCTCGCCGGCCCTGACCTCGAAGGAAACCGGGCCGACCGGTCCCGAGCGCGACGTCGTCGCGAGGCCGGACACCGCCAGCACGCGCCGGCCCGGCTCGCGCGGCTGCGGCTTGCGCGCCGGCGGCAGGTCGCCGCCGATGATCTCGCGCGCGATCTGTTCCTTCGACGTGTCCCCGAGCGGCCCGGACGAGATCAGCCGGCCGCCGCGCATGACGCTGACGTGGTCGGCGATCTCCATCACCTCGTCGAGCTTGTGGGTGATGATGACGACCGATTTCCCGCCGGCGGCGAAGCTTCGCAGGATGGCGAACAGGCGGTCCTTTTCCTGCGGCGTCAGAACCGCCGTCGGTTCGTCGAGGATGAGCAGGCGTGCGTCGCGATAGAGCATCTTCAGGATCTCCACCACCTGCCTCTGGCCGACCGCGAGCTCGCCGACGACGGCGTCGAGGTCGATCGCGATGCCGTGTTCGGCAAAGCCCGCCGCCAGCTTGCGCCGGGCGCCGGCGAAATCGACGAAGCCGAAGCGCGATACCGGCTCGGCGCACAGCACGATGTTTTCCAGCACCGTCATGTCGTCCTGCAGCATGAAATGCTGATGGACCATGCCCAGCCCGCTGGCGATGGCGTCCTGCGGCGAAGCCCAGGAACAGGGCCTGCCGTCGATCTCGATCCCGCCCGCCTGCGGCCGGACGAGGCCGAACAGCACGTTCATCAGCGTCGACTTGCCGGCGCCGTTCTCGCCGACGACGGCGTGGATGCCGCCGGCGGCAATCTCGAGCGAGACGTTGTCGACGGCCACCAGCGAGCCGAAGCTGACGCGGATGTCCTTGAGCGAGGCGTGCATCTCAAGCGGTCCGTTCTACCCTCCCTCTTGTGGGGAGGGTCGCGGGAGAGCTTCGCGTCAGCGGAGCCCTCGACGCGGGGTGGCGTCGGCAAAGCGATCGCGGACGGTGGGGGTGCCGAAGCGGCACCCACACCCCGCTTCACTTGCTTTGCGTTGCAAAGCGCGTTCATCGACCCTCCCCGCAAAGGGGAGGGTAAAGCACGCCCGCCCTATTTGGCGAACATCGGGTCTTCGAGCTTGAGCGAGCCGTCGGCGATGGTGGCGGCCACCTCGCGCATCTTCGCGGCCACGTCCGGATGGTCGGCGATCAGGCACTGGCTGGCGGCGATCGAGGCCTCGTCCAGCGCTATGGCGCCAACGCCGCCTTCCTTGAGGCCGAGTGCCATGAAGACGCTGTCCTGGCCGGCCACGATCGCGTCGACGGCGGTCTCGAGCGCGACGTCCACCCGCTTGAGGCTCTGGTCGACGATCACGCCGGGGACTTCGGGGCAGTGGTTGATGTCGACGGAAAAGACCTTGAAGCCCTTTTCCTTGCCGGCCTCGAAGACGCCGAAATCGCCGCCGGAGGTCGCCGTGTAGATCAGGTCCGCACCGGCTGCGTTCATGGCGACGGCCTGCTCCTTGGCGCGCACCGGGTCCGCGAACGGGTTCTCGCCGCCGACCCAGCGGATGTCGACGGCGGCATCCGGGTTCACCGACTTGACGCCCTGGGCGTAGCCGTCCGTGTAGCGGTGCAGGAAGGGAATATCGAGCGCGCCGACGACGCCGACCTTGCCGGACTTCGTCAGCATGCCGGCGGCCACGCCCATCAGGTAGCTCGCCTCATATTCGCGGAAGACCGCGCAATGCACGTTGGCGGGGCGGTCGTCGATGCACTGGTCGACGATCAGGAAGTCGATGTCGGGCGCGGTGGGCGCGACCTGGGCGACGATGTCGTTGAACTCGAAGCCGAGCATGACCACCACGCTGGCGCCCTCGTTGATCGCGGCATTGACGTTGTCCAGCCGCTCCGCCGCCGTCTTGCTCTCGTAGGTCTTGACCTCGGCGCCATGCTTCTTGCCGGCCGCCTCGATGCCCGTCTGGCCCATCTTCAGGAAGGCGTTGACGCCGAGCGGGTCCGGCGAGACGTAGACGAAAAGGTCGTCTGCCGCCGGCGCGGCGGTGACGGAGGCTGCGAGCGCGAAGCTGGCGGCCGCCAGGCAGGATTTCCAGTGCGTTTTCATGACGATCCCCTGTCGCTGCTGTTGGCGCCGCCGACATGGCTGCGCCGGAAACGTGTCCCGCCCCGCCGAAACGACCGGAGAGCGGCGATGCCTGCTGTTTTGACAAAGTCTGCTGGCGCTCTTAGCGTATGTCAATCGTACTTTGCATTTGTCTACATGGTGAGAGCAGGGGCATGGCAGCAGGCCGCTTCGTCCCCGCCGGGCAGGCCGGCGAATTCTGGACCGGGGAGCGCTGTTTCATCACCGAGCTGCACAACAGCGACGCCTCTCCGGAGACGTCGCTGGCGGTCGCGCGCGTCGAGCCGGGCGTCACCACGCAGCTTCATGCGCTCGATGGCGTCACCGAACGCTATATCGTGCGCAAGGGCGAGGGGCTGCTGGAGGTGGATGGCGCGACGCAGCCGATGAAGGCCGGCGACCAGTTCGTCATCCCGGCCGGAGCGGCGCAGCGGATCGCCAATACCGGCATCGGCGACCTCGAATTCTACTGCCTGTGCACGCCGCGGTTCCGTCCCGAAAGCTACCGCAACCTGGAGGTCTAGCCCGCGTGGGGGATGCGGCGTAGAAGGCGGTCGGCATCTGTCGTGCAGGGAGGGGACATGGCCAGTCTGGAAGGGAAAACGGCGCTGGTTACGGCGGCCGCGCAGGGCATCGGGCGTGCCAGTGCGCTCGCTTTCGCGCGGGCCGGTGCGCGGGTGTTCGCAACCGACATCAATGCCGGGCTGCTTGCCGGGCTGGACGGACGGGACGGGATCGGGACGCGGCGGCTCGACGTGCTCGACGAAGCCGCCGTCCTCGCGCTGGTCGCGGAGATCGGTACGGTCGACATCCTGTTCAACTGCGCCGGCGTCGTCCATGCGGGCTCGATCCTGGACATGAAGGACGGCGATCTCGACTTCGCCTTCGACCTCAACGTCAAGGCGATGGTGCGCACCATCCGCGCCGTCCTGCCGGGCATGATCGCGGCCGGCGGCGGGGCGATCATCAACATGGCGTCGGTGGCGTCCAGCGTGAAGGGCGTGCCCAACCGTTTCGCCTACGGCACGACCAAGGCGGCGGTCATCGGGCTGACCAAGGCGGTCGCCGCCGATTTCGTCACGCAGGGAATCCGCTGCAACGCCATCTGCCCGGGCACGGTCGAGAGTCCGTCATTGCAGGAGCGGCTGAAGGCGACCGGCGATTTCGAGGCGGCGCGGGCGGCCTTCATCGCGCGCCAGCCGATGGGGCGGCTGGGCACGCCGGAGGAGATCGCCGAGCTTGCCGTGCATCTTGCCGGCGCCACCTATACGACCGGGCAGGCCTATGCGATCGACGGCGGCTGGACGATCTGAGGCTCCGGAGCGGGTCGCCGTTCGACGGCAGTAGCTGGCCTCATCGTCCCCCCGCTCGCGGGAGGAAGGTTCCGGCAGCGGGGCGAGGGGCGATGCCGCCGGACGATCGATGCCTCAGGCGTAGCGCCGAGGAAAGGTGGAGATGGCCCGCGAGGCGCATTCTACGCCCGCGCGCAACGCATCCGCGATGGATGCGCCCCGCACCAGCGCGGCGAGGAAGGCGGCGTTGAACGTGTCGCCGGCGCCGACGGTATCGACCACCTCGACCTTCGGCGCGGCGACGCCGTGGCGTTCACCGCCCGACACCGCACGCGCGCCGGCCACGCCCTGCTTGACGACGAGCATGCGTTCGGCCGGCAGGGCGTCGGCCAGCGCCTCGAAGGCGGCGCCGGCGTCGGCGAGGCCGGTCAGTCCCATCGCCTCCTCGTCGTTGAGAAGCGCGATGTCGGCGCGCGCCAGCCAATCGCGCATGAGCGCCCGCGCGGGCTCTGTCCAGCCCCGCGGCGGCCAGCCGGGATCGATCGCGGTGCGCCAGCCCTTTTCGCGCAACAGGTCGAGCAGGCGGGGCATGCCGGCCTCGATCCGCGGCATCAGGAAGCTGCCCGAGACGATGGCGTAGGCGCGGCCGGGCGGAGCCGCGGGCACCCTGTCCGCGAGATCCGACAGCCGGGCCGCCTGGAGATGGCCCGGCGTTGTGAAGAAGGCGCGGTCGCCGCCGCGATGGACGATGCCGACCGTCAGCGTCGTGGCGCAGGTCTCGACGATCCAGTCGCAGCAGGCGGGATCGAACCGCTCGCGCAACCAGCCGCCATTCGCATCGCTGCCGGTGGAGGCGATGAACAGATGCGGCTCGCGCAGGCCGGAAAGCGCCAGCGCCGTGTTGCCGGCCGAGCCGCCGGCGCGCAGCTCCGAGCGCTCCACCACGATTTCGGTCCCGACCGCGGGCCAGCCGTCGACCTCGCCCATGACGAGGTCGACATTGGCGTTGCCGAGGACGAGAAGGGGCGGCGCGGTCATGCCGGCGCGATCAGCCGCGCGGGCGGGCGACGGGCGGCACGTAGGCGTCAAGCTCCGGCGCCGGAAAATGAACGGTGGCGCCGGTCTCGGCCGAGCGATAGAGGCCCATCAGCATCTCCACCACGGCGACGCCGTCGCGGAACGTCTCGAGCGGCACCTCGCCCTTGCGGAAAGCCTCGACCATGTGGCGGTTCTCGTCGGTGTAGCCGTAGATGCCGGCCTCGTCCTCCAGCACCGGCATCAGGCCCTGCTCGGCGTTCTGCTTCTCGACCAGGTCCTCGCCTTCCGAGCCGGTGACGGCGCGCGACATGAACACTTTCAGGCCGGTGCCGAGCGAGTTGAACTCCATCGCGTATTCCGGGCCGAGCAGCTCGAGCTGGATGCGCAGGCCGGCGCCGACATAGGCCCACGACGTGCTCGCCTCGATCATCAGCTCGTTGCCGTCCTCGTCCTCCAGCAGGATGGTGGCGCGGGCGAAATCCTCGGCCGGGCGGCTGCGGTAGTCGACCTCGGCGCCGAACCGCGCCCTGAGCTGGTCGGCGTAATGCGGCCGCGTCCATTTCAGGTTCGCCACCGTCCCGCTGACCGCCTTCACGCGGACGGAATCGCGCGCCGCGCCGGGCTTCGTCAGGAGGAAGCGCGCGACCTCGACGGAATGGCACATCATGTCGGAAAGCACGCCGCCGCCCTGCTTCTCGCCTTGCCAGAACCACGGCTCGTGCGGGCCGGAATGCTCCTCGGCCGCGCGCGCCAGATAGGGCCGGCCGGTGGTCGAGGCGCCGCGCCGCCAGATGATCTCCTTGCCGCGCACGACCGGCGTGCAGAAGACCTGGTTTTCCAGATAGCCGTGATTGAGGCCCGCATCCTCGGCCAGCCTCAACATCTCGCGCGCCTCGGCGACGGTGCGGGCCAGCGGCTTCTCGCAGGCGACGGCGAAGACCTTGCTGCGGCCGTCCTTCACTGCGGCGTGTATGGTGCGCATCACCTCGAGCCTTGTGTCGTTGGGCGAGCAGATCCAGATCGCGTCGACGTCGCCCGAGACGAGCATGGCGTCGAGGCTGTCATAGGCCCGGCAGTTGCCCAGCCCGAGCTCGGCGGCGCGCCGGGCCAGCCGCTCGCGCTTGCCGGGCGTCCGGGAATGGACGCCGGTCACGTCGACATTGCGCACGCCGACCATGGCGCGCAGATGGAACTCGGCGATGAAGCCGCTTCCCACGAAACCGACGCGCAGCCTCTCCTTCGGCAGTTCCCCCATTTCGTGCTCCTGTCCTCGTCTTGCGCATGTCGTCATCCCGAAACCGACACCTGTTTCCGGAAGGCATGCCTTAGCCGCGCGGGGCGGCGGTGGTTTCCCTGATCCTCAAGGTCGTCGGCATCAGAACGGGCCCGGCGGGCTTGCCGGTTCCGGCCAGGATGCCGAGCAGCAGCGTCATCGCCTCGCGGCCGATCCGGGCGCGCGGCTGGCTGACGGTGGTGAGCGGCGGGTAGAAGGCCTCGCTGAGATAGATGTCGTCGAAGCCGACGACCGACACGTCCGCCGGAACGTCCCTGCCGAGCCGCCGCAATTCGTGGATGGCGCCGAAGGCCATCTCGTCATTGGCGGTGAAAATTGCGGTCGGCGGCACCGGCAGGGAAAACAGCCGGCGGCAGGCCTCCTGGCCGCCGCGCAGCAGATAGCCGCCATGCTGCTCGTAGCCCGCGGGGACGGGCAGGCCCGCTTCGGCCATCGCCCGCCGGTAGCCGGCCCGCCGCCGCTTCGCCATGATCTCGTGCGCCGGGCCGCCGATATGGGCGATCCGCCGGTGGCCGAGCGCGACGAGGTGGGCGACGGCCTCGGCGGCCGCGCCCTCATTGTCGATCTGCACATGCGGCAGGGACGAGCCTTCGATCATCTCGAGCGCCACCACCACCGGCAGGTCGGCACGCGATGCGCGATCCGGCTCGCGGCCGGGCGGCAGCGAGCCGGTCATCAGGATCATGCCGTCGGCATGGCCGTCGCGCAGCATGTCGAAATAGCCGGCCTCGCGGGCGGCCTTGCCCTCGGTATTGCCCATCAGGACGGCGTAGCCGGCCTCGCGGGCCGCCGCCTCGACGCCCTTCATGACCTCCAGGTAGAACGGGTTGCCGACGTCGCGCACCACCATCAGCACCGCGCGCGAGCGGCGGGTGCGCAGGTTGCGGGCGCTGACATTGGGGCGATAGTCGAGCTCGCTGGCGACCTCGCGGATACGCGTCAGCGTCGGCTCGGCCACCAGCCCTGTGTCGGACAGTGCGCGCGACACGGTGGCGGGCGACACGCCGAGCCGCTCGGCGATGTCCTTGATGCGCGTGCGCTGGTTCATGCACGCATGGCCTTGCCGCGGCCGTAGAAGAACATCAGCAGGATGAGGGTGGCGCCGAACACCATCTGCCGGCCGGATTCGTCGATATGGACGGTGGTGAGGATGCTTTGCAGGATGGTGAGCAGCACCGCGCCCGCCATCGTGCCGGTATAGCCGCCCTTGCCGCCGGACAGCGGCGTGCCGCCGAACACGACCGCGATGATGGACGGCAGCATGTATTGCTCGCCGACATTGGCGAAGGAGGAGCCGGAATAGCCGAGCAGGCAGATGCCGGCGATCGCGGCGAACACGCCGGACAGCACGAAGATGGCGACGCGCACCGCCCGCACCGGCACGCCGGCCATGTAGGCGGCGTGCTCGTTGGAGCCGATCGCGTAGATGCGGTGGCCGAAGACGGTGCGGGTGAGCAGCAGCGCCATGACGACGCCGATCGCGATCCACAGCCAGATGATGCCCGGCAGGCCGAGCAGGACGGGCTGGGTGACGAATTGCGACAGGCCGGGGGCGGCGCGGCCCGACGGGATGCCCTGCCTGATGACGACCAGAAGGCCCTGCAGCACGCCGAGCATGCCGAGCGTCATCACCAGCGGCGGGATGCGCAGCAGCGTCACGCCGAGCCCGTTGAACAGCCCGAACAGGGCGCCGGTGGCGACGCAGGCGAGGATGGCGAGCGGAATGCCGGCATCGGTGCCGTTCATCAGGTTGCCGGCGACGATGGCGGACAGCGAGACGATGCCGCCGACCGACAGGTCGATACCCTCGCGGCCGCCGAGGATGACGAGGTTCTGGCCGGCCGCGACGATGCCGAGAAGGGCAGCGACGATCAAGAGCCGCAGGATCTGCTGCGGCGCGGCAAAGCCCGGCGACAGCCATTCGCCGAAGGCGAGCAGCAGCACGATCAGCGCGAGCGCGATGACGAGCGGCTGGCGAAGGAGCGCGCCGAGGTTCATCCCTGCGCCCTCCGCCCGACGATGACGCCGGCCATCAGCGCGATCAGGATCGTCAGTCCCTGGACGAGGTTCTGCCATTCGGACGGCGTGCCGACGAAATAGACCAGCGAGTTGATGAGGCCGATGATGAGGGCGCCGAAGACGGAGCCGACGACGGTGCCGAAGCCGCCGGAGAGCGCGGTGCCGCCCAGCACCACGGCGGCGATCGAGTAGAGCGTCATCTTGCCGCCGACGAGCGGATCGCCGCTCGCCGTGTCGCCGGTGACGCAGAAGGCGGCGAGCGCGGCGAACACGCCGGTGAGCGCGTAGCCGCGCACGCGCACGGAGGTGACGGGAAGGCCGCTCTGATAGGCGCGCTGGGCATCGTCGCCGACCGCCAGCAACTGCATGACCAGACGTGTGCGCGCCATCGCCCACAAGATGACGGCGAGGACGACCGCGACGTAGAACACGAAGGGAATGTCGAGGAAGCGGCCGCCGTATGTGCGCCAGAAGGCGGCCGGCGCCGGCAGGCCGGCGACCGGCAACACGTAGAGCGCGATGCCGGTGAAGAAGATCGAGGTGGCGAAGGTGGCGACGATCGCCTGCAGGCGGAAGGCGGCGACCAGAAGCCCGTTGGCAAGGCCGCAGGCGAGCCCGACGGCCAGGCCGACGCCGATGGCGCCGAGAGCGGAAAACGCGCTTCCGCCGAGATACTGCATCAGGACGACGATGACGCAATTGACCAGCGAGACGATGGCGCCGACCGAAAGGTCGATGTCGCCGGCATAGATCACGTAGGTCTGGGCCACGGCGAGCAGCATCAGGGCGAGGTAGGTCTTCACCAGCCCGGTGATGCCGACGAGGCTGACGCTGCGCGGCTGGTAGAGGCCGTTCAACGCGAGCAGGACGGCGAGGATCAGCAGCGCGGGCAGGAAGGGATACCGCTCCATCCAGCGCCGCATGCCGCCCGCGGAGGTTTGCGCCGCTGCCGCCATCAGGCTTCTCCCGCCGCGCCGGCGCGGTCCGAGGTTCCGAAGCGCTCTCGCGGCGTCGCACCCCGACCCCTAACCCTTCCCCACAAGGGGGAGGGGGATTCTGCGGCGTCGACGCCCCCCTCCCCCTTGTGGGGAAGGGTTAGGGGTGGGGGTATCTCGCGAGCGTTTTCCCTGCTCATCATGCCGCCTCGTAGGCCGCGTGATAGAGGTTGAAGCGGGTCCGCTCGGCGCCGGCGAGCTCGCGGGTCACCCGGCCGCCGTTGAAGACGAGGATGCGGTCGGCGTTGGCGAGCAGCTCCGCATCCTCCGACGAATAGAGCACGATGCCGAGCCCTTCGGCCGCCAGCTTGCGGATCAGGGCGAACAGGTCGCCCTTGGCCGACAGGTCGACGCCCTTGGTCGGGTCGTCGAGAAGCAGCACGTCCGGGCGGTCGATCAGCCAGCGGGCGATGACGATCTTCTGCTGGTTGCCGCCGGACAGGGCGTTGATCGGGTCGGCGTAGCCGGCGAATTTGGTGCGCAGTGCCTCGACCGCTGGCCGCGCCTTCTCGCGCAGGGCCGCCGGCTGCGCGATCCGGAGCCGCTGGCGCAGATAATGGATCGGCATCAGGTTCTCGAGGATCGGTCGGCCCTGGATGATGCCGTCGCGGCTGCGGTCGCCGGAGACATAGGCGAGGCCGCGCCGGATCGCCGCGCGCGGCGTGCGGGCGTCCAGACGGTCGCCCTTCAACAGCACCTCGCCGGTCCCGACCGGATGGGCGCCGAACAGGGCGCGCAGCACCGCCGACTGGCCCTGCCCGTGCAGGCCGCCGAAGCCGACGATCTCGCCGCGCCCGACCTCGAAGCTGACGTTTGCGTAGCCCGGCCCGGTCAGGCCGCGCACGGATAGAACCGGCTCGCCGGCCGCTTCATCGCTCTTGACGGGTGCGACGGCGGCTTGCGCCTGCCGCGGCGCTTCGCCGACCATCCGGCCGATGACGGCGGCCTGATCGGTATCGGCGAGGCGCGAGGTGGCGACCGTCTCGCCGTCGCGGATGACGGTGACGCGGTCGCCGATGGAGAAGATCTCGTCCATGCGGTGGGAGATGAAGACCATCGCGCGCCCCTGCCGCTTGAGGTCGCGCAGGATGTCGAAGAAACGCTCGACCTGGGCGCTGTCGAGCGCCGAGGTCGGTTCGTCGAAGATCAGGACGGGCGCTTCCGTCGCGAGCGTCTTCATGATCTCGACCAACTGCCGCTGGTCGGCGCGCAGCTCGCCGACGCTGGCGTCGGCTGCGAAGCCGCTTCCCGTCACCCCGTCGAACAGGGCGATATAGCGGGCGGCGCGTGCCGCGAGCGCCGCCCGGTCGACGAACAGGCCCGCCTTGTGCGGCAGGTCGGTCAGGCAGATATTTTCCTCCACCGTGCGATGGGCGGCGAGGCTCAGCTCCTGGTAGAAGGTGCCGATGCCGAGCGCGCGCGCGCCCTGCGGCCCGGAAATGCGCACCGGCTGCCCGTCGATCGTGATTTCCCCGCTGTCAGGCCGCACGCTGCCGGCGGCGATCTTGCACAGCGTGCTCTTGCCGGACCCGTTGGAGCCGATCAGCACATGGACCTCGCCGGCCTCGACCTCAAGGTCGCCACGCCGCAGTGCCATGGTGGCGCCGTAAGCCTTGCTCACGCCGCTGAGCCTCAGTTTCGACATGACGCCTTTCCGATCTCGATCGAGGCAATCGCATATCAGGATTGGTGGTCTGCCCCCGCCCCCGACCCCTCCCCACAAGGGGGAGGGGAATTTGGCGTTGGCGCTCTCCGTGTCCCCTCTTGGGAGGGAGCAGGGTGGGCGTGAATACCCACTGCGGTCACCCGGGATGCGTGGTGACCCGCCGCGCGCCCAATCGAACGCTGCCCTACTTGAACAGCGCCTCGGCGTCTTCG
>ENA-UOVV01000506-UOVV01000506.1-compost-metagenome-genome-assembly--contig:-NODE-506-length-45172-cov-6.163087_pt1 | contig 45172 bp, 39 predicted proteins | sample MGYA00238155_ERZ761577 | MGnify/ENA primary metagenome ERZ761577 (study PRJEB28898, sample SAMN06268775) | compost metagenome | isolation source: Emeryville, CA | place: USA:Emeryville, CA | collected... | reverse complement strand
CGACACCGCCCCGGCCGTGGACGACGGCGCGCTGGTGGATTTCCTCATCCGCCGCGCCGAGGCGCAGTCCCCGGCCCGCATCCTGCCCGCCGCCGCCATCACCCGGGGGCTGGCCGGCCGGGAGATCACCGAGTTCGGCCTGCTCAAGGAGGCCGGCGCGGTCTGCCTCACCGACGGGGCGCAGTCGATCCAGTCCAGCGCGCTGCTGCGCGGCGCCATGGCCTATGCCGCCAATTTCGACATGCCCTTCGTCCATCACGTCGCCGATGCCGCGCTGGTGGGCGACGGGGTGATGAACGAGGGCCTGTTCGCCACCGTGCTCGGGCTCAAGGGCATCCCGCGCGAGGCCGAGACCATTCCCCTCGCGCGCGATCTGCAGCTCGCCGCGCTCACCGGCGTGCGCTACCACGCCGCCCAGGTCTCCACCGGCGGCTCGGTGGCCCTGCTCGCGGCCGCCAAATCGGGTAACGGCAAGGTTACGGCCGGCGTCTCGATCAACAATCTTTGCCTCAACGAGAACGATGTCGGCCGCTACCGCACCTATTTCAAGCTCAATCCGCCCCTGCGGACCGAGGAGGACCGCCGGGCGGTCGTCGAGGGCCTGCGCTCGGGCGCCATCGACACCATCCATTCCGATCACGATCCGCAGGACAGCGAGGTCAAGCGCCAGCCCTTCGCCGAGGCGTCCAACGGCGCCATCGGGCTCGAGACCCTGCTCGCCGCCGCCCTGCGGCTGGTGCATTCCGGCGATGTCGACCTGCTCACCGTCCTGCGCGCCATGACCAGCCGGCCCGCCGCGATCCTGGGCCTCGATACCGGCCGCATCGCCCGCGGCGCGCCGGCCGACCTCATCCTGGTCGATCTCGACTATCCCTGGCAGGTCACCGAGCGCGACCTGCGCTCCAGGTCCCGCAACACCAGCTTCGAGGGTGCCCGCATGCAGGGCAAGGTCCTGCGCACCATCGTTTCCGGCCGGACCGTGTTCACGCACGAGGAATAGCCCGCCCCCGGCGCTGCCCCGTGGGTGGGGACGCTACGCTCGAATGGCGGGTCGGGGGTGGGGCTTCCGGCCCGTCAATGGCCCCCAAGCCCGCGAAAAGCCGCCAGCACCGCCCCTTGCGTCGACGAGATGACCGAAGCCGCGTGCCCTCAGGGTCTCGGCGATTTCCGCAGGCTTGTCCGCCATCGGCACCGGCCATATATTGAGATCACCGAGGGCGCCTTCCAACGCCGACTGCCTCGACAGCTTTGCTGCAGGCCCGCCAGGCACACCGACCCCTGGGCCCTCGGCGTCCGGATCGCGGCGCAGGTCGCAGTGCCAGTTTCCGTCGCTGGACCGATGGATGCTCACGGCCAGCCGATACGTCTCCGCCCCTTCTCAACAATCTCTCCACCCTGCCCCCTTGCGGGAACCGCCCCGCCGAGGCTACTGCTCAAGCCAACAAGGGGGAGCCTCGCCAATGCCGACCGATCTGCTGCCGCTCGTCTACGCGCTGGTGCTCGGCTATCTGGCCGGGTCCGTCCCCTTCGGCCTCCTGCTCACCCGCGCCGCCGGGCTGGGCGACATCCGCCGGATCGGCTCGGGCAATATCGGGGCCACCAACGTGCTGCGCACCGGCAACAGGGCGCTGGCCGCCGGCACGCTGGTGCTCGATGCGCTCAAGGCGGCCGTGCCGGTCCTGCTGGCGCGCCAGTTCTGGGGCGAGGACGCCGCCATGGTGGCCGCCATCGGCGCCTTTCTCGGCCATTGCTTCCCGGTCTGGCTCAATTTCAGGGGCGGCAAGGGCGTGGCGGTGATGATCGGCTCGCTCTTGGCCCTGGCCTGGCCGGTCGGCCTCATCTTCTGCGCGGTCTGGCTGCTCATCGCCCTCACCCGCAGGATCTCGTCGCTGGCGGCGCTCACCGCCGCCGCCACGGCCCCGATCTTCGCCTATGTGCTGGGCAATGAGCGGCTGGCGCTGACCGTGCTGGTGCTGTCGCTGCTGCTGTTCTTCCAGCATCGCGCCAATATCGGCCGGCTGCTCGACGGCAGCGAGCCCACCATCGGCGGCGGCGGCAAGCAGGCCGGCTGATGGAGCCGCGCCGGGTGCCCGCGGCGCTCACGCCGGCCCAGCGCCTCGCCTGGCTGCGGCTGGTGCGCACCGACAATGTCGGGCCGGTCACCTTCCGCCAGCTGCTCAACCGCTTCGGCTCCGCCGAGGCCGCCATCGAGGCCCTGCCGGCGCTCAGCCGCAAGGCGGGCCGGCCGCTGCGCATCGTCACCCAGGCCCAGGCCGAGGACGAGATCGCCGGCCTGTCCCGCTACGGCGCGCGCCTCGTGGCCCAGGGCGAGGCGGACTACCCGCCGCATCTGCATCACATCGCCGGCGCCCCGCCCCTGCTCACCATGGCCGGCGGCGACCGGCTGGACTGGCGCCGCACCGTGGGCATCGTCGGCGCCCGCAACGCCTCCTCGGCCGGGGTGAAGATGACGCGCCTGCTCGCCGCCGATCTCGGCGCGCGCGGCTATACGGTGGTCTCCGGGCTGGCGCGCGGCATCGACGCCGCCGCCCACCGTGCCAGCCTCGCGACCGGCACCGTAGCCGTGCTCGCCGGCGGCTTCGACCGCATCTATCCGCAGGAGAACATCCCGCTGGCCCACGACATCCTCGACCATGGCGGCGCCCTCCTCACCGAGATGCCGCTGGGCTGGGAGCCGCGGGCCCGCGACTTCCCGAGGCGTAACCGGCTGGTTTCCGGTCTTTCCCTCGGCATCGTCGTGGTCGAGGCCGCCAGGCGCTCCGGCTCCCTCATCACCGCGCGCCTGGCGCTGGAGCAGAACCGCGACGTCTTCGCCGTTCCCGGCTCGCCGCTCGACCCGCGCGCCGAGGGCGGCAACGCCCTGATCCAGCAGGGCGCCAGGCTGGTCACCGGCGCCGACGACATCGTCGAGGCGCTGGGCAGCGCCGATCCCGCCCGCACCGCCCTGTTCGATCCCGAATGGCACCCCGAGCCCGGCACCCTGCCCGACGCGCCGCCGCCCGGCGAGGACGACCGTGCCCGCCTGCTCTCGGCGCTGAGCTCGACCCCCGTCGAGGTGGACGAACTGATCGTCCAGACCGGCATCGCGCCCTACGCCATGCAGATGCTGCTGCTGGAGCTCGACCTCGCCGGCCGGCTCGAATGGTCGAGCGGCCAGCTGGTGGCCCTGCGCTACGAATAGGCGCCTCCCACCGTTACCGCCGCGCCGGACCTTCCAGGCTTCTCTCCCCTCAAGGGGGAGTGTCCACCTGGGACGCATCGCGCTTGTGGCCCCACCCCACCCTCGATCAGGCCATGGGCGCCATGCGCGAATGGCTGGATCGAGGGTGGGGGTTCCGGACCATCAACGGCGCTGAACCCCGCCCAGGCGCTCAAGCCCCCGAGAAGACCGATCGAGGGTCCCTCCTACAAAAACACCGGTTCCTCGTGCAGCTGCACCCCGAAGCGCGCCCGCACCGTCGCCTTCACATGCGCCGCCAGCGCCGCGACGTCCGTCTGCTCGGCGCCGCCATGGTTCACCACCACCAGGGCGTGGCGTTCGGACATGCCCACCTTGCCCATGCGGAACCCCTTGAGCCCGCTCTTCTCGATCAGCCAGCCCGCCGACAGCTTCAGCCTTCCGTCGGGCTGGGCAAAGTTCGGCGCCGCCGGGAATTCCCGCAGCACCGGCTCGGCTTCCGCCGCCGACACGATCGGGTTCTGGAAGAACGATCCGGCATTGGGGTCGACCCGCCAGTCCGGCAGCTTGGAGCCGCGCAGGGCCAGCACCCGCGCCATCACCGCCTTGGGGGTGATCTCGGCGGCCTCGGCCAGCTCCGACAGGCCGGCAAAGCCCAGATTGGGAGTCCAGCGCCTGGGCAGCCGCAGCCGGATCGACAGCACGACATGGCGCTCGGGCTCGTGCTTGAACACGCTGTCGCGGTAGGCGAAGGCGCAGTCCTGCGGGCCGAAGACCCGTTCGGCGCCCGTCTGCCGGTCATAGGCGACAAGGCTGTCGAACAGGTCGGCCAGCTCCGCCCCATAGGCGCCGATGTTCTGCACCGGCGCCGCGCCCGCCGTTCCGGGAATGCCGGCGAGGTTTTCCAGCCCGCCGAACCCCTGCGCAATCGTCCAGGCCACGAAATCGTGCCAGGTCTCGCCGGCCGCCGCCTCGACCAGCACGGCCTGTCCATCCTCCTCCACCACCCGCCGCCCGGCCAGGGCGACGAGGGCGGTGATGCCCTCGAATGCCGGCGCCAGCACCACGTTGCTGCCGCCCCCCAGGATGCGCACCGGCAGCCCCATGCCGGCCGCCGTCCCGAACAGCGCCGGCAGCATGCCGGCCTCGGTGACGCAGATGCCGAACCGCGAGCGCGCCCGCAGCGCCAGCGTGTTGCGGCTCGAAAGGTCGAAATCGGGAATCAGGGCGGAGCGCAGGTCGGTCATGTCGCGCCTAGACACCATTGTTGCGCCCGTTTGAGCAAGAGCCAAACCGCGAGTGCCTGCGGCCGGGCTGCCGGCTCCATCGCCCCTCCCCTCGGGAGAGGGTCAGGGCGAGGGGGCGAAGGCCCCGGCCCGTCCCCAAGCCTGGGTCCTACCGGCCGCCCTCGAGCTTGCGGTGGCGCTGGTTCACCCCGCCCTCGCCATAGGGATATTCCCCCACCTGCGGCTTGCTGACCCTGTCCAGCCGCGCCATCTCCTCCCCGGACAGGCTCAGGCTGCCGGCTCCCAGATTGTCCCTGAGCTGCTCGCGGGTCCGCGCCCCGAGGATCACCGAGGTCACGGCCGGCTTGGCCGCCGTCCAGGCCAGGGCGATCTGCGCCATCGAGGTGCCCCGGGCGGCGGCGATGGCCTCGACCTCGGCGATGATGGCCCAGGTCCGTTCCTGCGCGTTGCGGGCCGCGTAGGCTTCCATGCCGCGCGCGGGATTCTCGCCCAGCCGCGTGGCGCCGGTGGGCAGCTGGTCGCGCTTGTATTTGCCGCTCAGCCAGCCACCGCCCAGCGGCGACCACGGCAGCAGGCCGATGCCAGCGTCGAGGCAGGCCGGCACCACCTCGTGCTCGATGTCGCGCACCAGCAGGTTGTATTGCGGCTGCAGGGTCACCGGCGGGGCGTAGCCGCTGGCCTTCGCCATCCACACCGCCTTGGTCACGTGCCAGCCGAGATAGTTGGAGAAGCCGTAATAGGCGATCTTGCCGGCGCGGCGGGCGTCGTCGAGAAAACCCAGCGTTTCCTCCAGCGGCGTCAGCGCATCCCAGGCATGCATCTGGTAGAGGTCGATGCGCTCGACGCCCAGGCGCTTCAGCGAGGCGTCGAGCGCCGTGCCCAGATGCTTGCGCGACAGGCCCAGCTCGTTCGGCCCCTGCCCCATGGGAAAGCGCCCCTTGGTGGCGATCACCAGCCGGTCGGCCATGCCGGGATGCGCCTTGAGCCAGCGGCCGATGATCTCCTCGGAGATGCCCTGCGAATAGACGTCGGCCGTGTCGATGAAATTGCCGCCGGCCGCGACATAGTCGTCCAGCAGCGCGTGCGAGGTGGCCTCGTCGGCCTCGGCGCCGAAGGTCATGGTCCCCAGGCACAGGCTGGTGACGACGGCGCCGGAATTTCCGAGCTTGCGATGGTCCATTTCGAGTTCCTCCTGAAGGTCCCGGCGCCGCAGGCGGGCCTGCCCGGCACGGGCGGGCCGGCGGTGGCGGATGCGCGGAAGATTGCGGGCATGAGGCGCGGCGCGCGCCGGGCTCCAGTGTGCACATGCCGGCTGTTGTCTGCAAGCGCGCGGGGGAGGCTCCGAACCCCTCCCCGTTGACACCGGCAATCGGCTTCACCATGTTGCGCGCTCTTTGGGCAGCCAGTTGCGGAACGAAAATCCATGAAGGTCGTCGTCGTTGAAAGTCCGGCCAAGGCCAAGACAATCAACAAATATCTGGGCAAGGACTACGAGGTCCTGGCCAGTTTCGGCCATGTGCGCGACCTGCCCGCCAAGGACGGCTCGGTGCGTCCCGACGAGGATTTCGCCATGTCCTGGGAAGTGGACACGGCCGCGCGGAAGCGCATCTCCGACATCGCCGGCGCGCTCAAGGATGCCGACGGGCTGATCCTCGCCACCGACCCGGATCGCGAGGGCGAGGCCATCTCCTGGCACATTCTCGACGTGCTCCGCCAGAAGAAGGCGCTCAGGAAGGACACGCCGGTGCAGCGCGTCGTCTTCAACGCCATCACCAAGGATGCCGTCACCGCCGCCATGGCCCGGCCGCGCGACATCGACATGCCGCTGGTGGACGCCTATCTCGCCCGCCGCGCGCTCGATTACCTCGTCGGCTTCACCCTCTCGCCCATCCTGTGGCGCAAGCTGCCGGGCTCGCGCTCGGCCGGCCGGGTGCAGTCGGTGGCCCTGCGGCTGGTCTCCGACCGCGAGGCGGAGATCGAGCGGTTCAAGCCGGAGGAATACTGGTCCGTCGAGGCCCGGCTGTCCCAGGCCGGCAAGAGCTTTATCGCCCGCCTCTTCGCCGTCGACGGCAAAAAGACCGACAAGCTCGACATCAGGACCGGCGAGGACGCCGCGGCGCTGAAGGCGCTCATCGAGGCCGGCCGGTTCAACGTCTCCAGCGTCGAGAAGAAGCCGACCCGGCGCAACCCTTATGCGCCCTTCACCACCTCGAGCCTGCAGCAGGACGCCTCCTCGCGCCTCGGCCTGTCGCCCAGCCGCACCATGCAGATCGCCCAGCGCCTCTACGAGGACGGGCTGATCACCTATATGCGCACCGACGCCGTGCAGATGGCCCCCGAGGGCATCGCCATGGCCCGCGCGGTGATCGGCAAGCATTTCGGCGAGAGATACCTGCCCGAGAAGGCGCGCATCTACCAGACCAAGGCCAAGAACGCCCAGGAGGCGCACGAGGCCATCCGCCCCACCGACATGTTCCGCCGCCCCGAGGATCTCAGCCTCGACGCCGACCAGGCCCGGCTCTACGGCCTCATCTGGAAGCGGACCCTCGCCAGCCAGATGGCCTCGGCCGAGATCGACCGCACCACGGTGGACATCGCCGTCAACGTGCCCGGCCGCGCCGTCACCCTGCGCGCCACCGGCTCGGTCGTCACCTTCCCGGGCTTCCTCACCCTCTACGGCGTCGAGGCCGGTGCCGAGCGCGAGGAGGAGGACGAGGACGGCCGCGAGCTGCCCCCCCTGGCGGTGGGCGACAGGCCGGCGCTGGAGCAGGTCGAGATCGAGCAGCATTTCACCCAGCCGCCGCCGCGCTACACCGAGGCCAGCCTGATCAAGAAGATGGAGGAGCTGGGCATCGGCCGCCCCTCGACCTATGCGGCCACCCTCGCCACCCTCAAGGACCGCGACTACGTCAAGCTCGAGGGCCGGGCGCTGCATCCGGAGGATCGCGGCCGCATCGTCACCGCCTTCCTCGAGAGCTTCTTCTCGCGCTATGTCGAATACGGCTTCACCGCCCATCTCGAGGAGCAGCTCGACCGCATCTCGGCCGGCGAGCTCGACTACAAGGACGTGCTGCGCGATTTCTGGCGCGATTTCACCGCCGCGGTGGAGGAGATCAAGGATCTGCGCGTCTCCGAGGTGCTGGACGCGCTCAACGACCTGTTGGCCGACCACATCTTCCCGCCGCGCGGGGACGGCTCCGATCCGCGCCGCTGCCCCACCTGCGGCACCGGCACGCTGTCGCTGAAGCTCGGCAAGTTCGGCGCCTTCATCGGCTGCTCGAACTATCCGGAATGCCGCTACACCATGCAGCTCTCCGATGCCGCCAGCGGCCAGGCTGCCGAGGCGGCGCCGGGCGAGGGCGTGCTGGGTGTCGATCCGGAAAGCGGCGAGCAGGTGTTCCTCAAGTCCGGCCGCTTCGGCCCCTATGTGCAGCTCGGCGAGGGCAAGGAGCCCAAACGCGGCTCCCTGCCCAAGGGGTGGGACGCCGCCTCGCTCACCCTCGAAAGGGCGCTGCAGCTGCTGTCGCTGCCGCGCGAGGTGGGCCTGCACCCGGAAACCGGCCTGCCCATCTCGGCCGGCATCGGCCGCTACGGCCCCTTCCTGCTGCATGACGGCAAATATGCCAACCTGGCCGATGTGGAGGAGGTGTTCACCGTCGGCCTCAACCGCGCCGTCGACCTCATCGCCCAGAAGGCCGCCAATGGCGGCCGTCCCGGCCGGGGCGCGTCGAGCCAGGCCGCCATCCAGACCTTCGAGCACGAAGGCGGGCCCATCACCGTGCGCGCCGGCCGCTACGGGCCCTATGTCAACCAGGGCAAGGTCAACGCCACCCTGCCCAAGGACGTGAAGCCCGAAGCCGTCACCCTCGAACAGGCCGTCGCCCTGCTCGCCGCCAAGGCCGAAGCCGGCGGCGGCCGCAGGAAGGCGCCGACGAAAAAGGCCGCGGCGAAAAAGGCCCCCGCGAAGAAACCGGCGAAAAAGACCGAGGCGTGACCGCGCCTCCGTCTTGCGCCACCGCCCACAGCCTATCCGATCACCCGCTCCACCAGCCCCAGCCAGTTGCCGAGCGCGATCTTGCGCACCAGCGCCTGCCCATAGCCCTTGTCGAGCAGCGCCTGCAGCAGCTTCGGCACCCCGCCGACATCCCTGATCTCGGCCGGCATGGTGGCGCCGTCGAAATCCGATCCCAGCGCCACCCCGTCCTCGCCCAGCGCCTCCACCAGCGCATCGATATGGCGCACCATCACCTCGATGGGCGTGTCGGCGTCGTTCGCCCCGTCCGGCCGCAGGAACAGCGCGGCGAAGTTGAGGCCCACGACGCCGCCGCTCTCGCGGATGGCGGCGAGCTGCCAGTCCACCAGGTTGCGCGTCGTCGGGCAGATGGCGTGGACGTTGGAATGGGTGGCCACCAGGGGCCTGGTCGAAATCGCCGCCACGTCGCGAAAACCCGCGGCGTTGAGATGCGACAGGTCGATCATCACGCCCCGGGCGTCGCAGAGCCGCACCAGCTCCTTGCCGGCATCGGTCAGGCCCGGCCCGATATCCGGATCGGCCGGGTGGCGGAACGGCACGCCGGTGCCGAAGGCATTGGCCCGGCTCCAGGTGATGCCGAGGGAGCGCAGCCCCGCCGCGTACAGCACCTCGAAGCCGTCGAAATCGGTGTCGATGGCCTCGGCGCCCTCGATATGGAAGATCGCCGCCAGCCTTTCCGCCGCCATGGCGGCGCGGATATCGGCGGCGGAGCGGCACACGGCGAGCGTCCCCGCCCGTTCCAGCCGGAACAGAATCGCGGCCATGGCGTTGGTCGAGCGCTGCGCGTCGGCGAGGTCCAGCCGCGGCGGCAGCTCCCCCTTGGCGTTGGCCGGGCTGGCGGCGACGTCGGACAGGCTGGTCTTCATCGGCGGCGGGAACATGGCGAAGAAGCCGCCGGCCATGCCGGCCGCCCTGGCGCGCGGCAGGTCGATATGGGCCTCCGCCAGCCCGTCGCGGAACAGCGCCACCTTGTCCGGCCGCGCGTCCTCCAACAGGCGCAGCAGCGTGTCGTTGTGGCCGTCGAAGAAGGGAATGGTCATGGAATCGCCTTTGGATGGAGCGCCGATTGAACGCGCTCGGCGCGCCAATCTCAAGCCGGCGCCCGCGCGCACGACTGCGAGGCGGCATCCCGCCGCGGCCACCACCGGCCGCCCCAACCCCACCGGGTCATTCCCGCGAAAGCGGGAACCCCTGTTTGCGATCCCGCCCTGAAACTCAGGTTCCCGCCTTCGCGGGAATGACACCGTGGACGGGAATGACTCCGTGGCAGCGACTTGCCGCGTCCATCGCCCGGGCAACGCTCCCTGCGGCCCCATTTGGCAAAACCGCCCCGAACCCCTACATATCCTCATGCCTTCAAGAAAAGACTCAATGGCCAAGCCCCCGAAGAAAAAGCACACCTCCGGACCCCGGCGTCCGGTGCAGCCGCGCGCGGCCGAGCTGCCGACGCGCGAGCAGCTGCTCGAGGCGCTGGCGCAGGACGAGACCGTCAAGGGCAAGCGCGACCTGGCCAAGGTGTTCGGCATTCGCGGCGACATGCGCCGGCCGTTCAAGGCCATGCTGAACGCGCTCGAGGGCGAGGGCGTCATCACGCGCACCCGCAAGGCGCTGCGCCGCACCGCCGCCCTGCCCCCGGTCACCGTGCTCGACATCCCCTCCGATGCCGATCCGGACGATCTTCACGCCTATCCGGCCCAGTGGAACCCCGAGGAAGGCGAGCCGCCCCGCGTGCGGGTGATCGCCGGCCCCGGGGCCCGCGTGGCTCCCGCCCCCGGCGACCGCATCCTCGCCCGCATCGATGCCGGCGACGGTCCGGTTCCCGCCTATGCCGCGCGCCCGATGAAGGTGCTGGACAAGCCCCGGCGCGCCCATATCGGCATCGTCCGCCGCGACGAGGACGGGGCCCGGCTGATCCCGGTCGACCGCAAGCAGAAGGAGATGCGCATTCCCCTCGGGGATCTGGGCGAGGCCCAGGACGGCGATCTGGTCGAGGTCGAGGTCAAGCTGTCCGGCCGGCTGATGATCCCGCGCGCCCGGGTGACGAACGTCATCGGCAATCCCCGCTCGGAAGGCGCGATCTCGCTGATCGCCATCCACAATCTCGAGATTCCGCACAGATTCCCCGCCAGCGTCCTGCGCGAGGCGGAGGACGCGAAGGAGGCCGGCCTGCGCGGCCGCGAGGATTGGCGCGAGCTGCCCCTCGTCACCATCGACCCGCCCGACGCCAAGGACCATGACGATGCCGTCCATGCCGCGCCGGACACGGACGGGAACAATCCCGGCGGCTTCGTCGTCACCGTCGCCATCGCCGATGTCGCCGCCTATGTCCGCCCCGGCACGGCGCTCGACCGCGAGGCCTATCTGCGCGGCAATTCGGTGTATTTCCCCGACCGGGTGGTGCCGATGCTGCCCGAGCGCATCTCCAACGAATTGTGCTCGCTGAAGCAGGGCGAGCCCCGCGCCGCCCTGGCCGTGCGCATGGTGCTGGGCGCCGACGGCCGCAAGAGGAGCCACAGCTTCCACCGCATCCTCATGCGCTCCGCCGCCAGGCTCAGCTACGGCCAGGCCCAGGCCGCCATCGACGGCAGGCCGGACGATCAGACCGGCCCCCTCTTGGAGCCGATCCTCAAACCCCTCTGGGCCGCCTATGCCGCCATGGCCCGGGCCCGCGACAAGCGCGGCCCGCTCGATCTCGACCTGCCGGAGCGCAAGATCCTGCTCGACGACAAGGGCATGGTGCGCGACATCTTCATCCCCGAGCGGCTCGAAGCCCACCGGCTGATCGAGGAGATGATGATCGCCGCCAACGTGGCGGCCGCCGAGACGCTGGAGCAGAAGCGCACCGAGCTGCTCTACCGCGTCCACGACGAGCCGTCCTCCGAAAAGCTCCAGGCCCTGCGCGACTTCCTCGGCAGCCTCGACATCGCGGTGAAGAAATCCGACGCCGTGCGCGCCTCCGATTTCAACGGCATCCTGCATCAGGCCCGCAAGGCCGGCAATGTCGAGCAGGTCAGCGAGATGGTGCTGCGCAGCCAGGCGCAGGCCGAATATGCCGCCGAGAACTACGGCCATTTCGGCCTCAATCTCGACCGCTACGCCCATTTCACCTCGCCCATCCGCCGCTATGCCGACCTCATCGTGCATCGTGCCCTCATCAAGGCGCTGGGGCTGGGCAGCGACGGGCTTACCGAGCAGGAGGCGGCCAAGCTCCCCGGCATCGCCCAGCACATCTCGGCCACCGAGCGCCGCGCCATGCTGGCCGAGCGCGAGACGGCCGACCGGCTGCTGGCGCAGTTCCTGGCCGACCGCATCGGCGCGCGCTTCGAGGGCCGCATTTCCGGCATCGCCCGCGCGGGCCTGTTCATCCGCCTCACCGAGACCGGGGCCGACGGCTTCGTGCCCGCCTCCACCCTCGGGCAGGACTATTACCGCTTCGTCGAGGAGCGCCAGGCCATGATCGGGGAGCGCAGCGGGGAGACCTTCACCCTGGGCGACCGGGTCACCGTGCGGCTGCTCGAAGCCGCCCCCGTGGCCGGCGCGCTGCGCTTCGAGTTGCTGTCCGAGGGCACCCGCGGCAATCCGCCATCTGGCCGGCGCCCGCGGAAATCCCCATCTAGGAGCAGCTTCGGTCCCAGGGGCCGGAGAAAGAGGTAAGCCAGTGACCGAGCAAACCCGCACCCTCGATCAACGCAGCGTCGGCAAGGCCATGTGGCGCGGCGCTCTGTGCCGGTGCCCGCATTGCGGCCAGGGCAGGATGTTCCGCGCCTATCTCAAGGTCGCCGACCGGTGCGACGTCTGCGGCGAGGAGCTCAACCACCATCGCGCCGACGACTTCCCGCCCTATATCGCCATCATGATCGTGGGCCACCTGCTCGTCGGCATCATGCTGCACATGGACATGGTCTGGCATGTCAGCCCCATGACCTACCTGCTCTCCATGGTGCCCCTCGCCATCGTGCTGCCGCTGGCCATGCTGCCCTCCATCAAGGGCGCCATCGTCGGCCTGCAATGGGCCAACCGCATGTACGGCTTCGGCACCGGCCAGCCCGACTGAGCCCCTGCCCTCCTGTCTAGCTTGGACGCCTGGCCTCGCGGCCCTGCGCCTCCCTCGACGCCACCCTTGGTCACCCTCGGGTCAAGCCGCCCCCCGGGCGTGAGCCCGGGGGCCTGCTTCAGGCACGATTGCAGCGGGCGTGGCAGCCCGCGCGGGCCCCCTCACGCATATCGGCTCCCCTCCTTGGCCCTGACCTTCTCCTTCGGCCGGAAGCGCAGTCCCGACCAGTCCTCGTCCAGCGCCACCTGCCGCACCGGCCGCCAGCCGGCCTCGGCCAGCGGCTCCCATCCCCGGTCGCGGGTCAGCCCGGCCGCCTTGCCGGCCTCGCCCTTGCGATAGGCCACCCAGAGCAGCCCGTCCGGCGGCATCTCAGGCAGGATGCGCGGCACGACGGCGCTCACCTCGGCCGGGGTCTCGAAAAAGGCGATCACGCCGTCATAGGCGTCCTTCTCGCGCACGGGCTCGACCTCGGCGCCCGCCGTGATCTCCTCGGCCAGGTGCTGCGGCACGTTGATCAGCCAGAGCCGGCTGCCGGATTTGATCTGCAGCTTGTGCAGCAACTGGGTCGGGGTGGTCATCTCGCCTCCATCGATGCGCTATCGACTTGACAACGGGCCGCAAATCCGTAGGTTGCGGCCAAATTCCGGCGCTGCCTCGCTTGCGGCGCCTTTCGTTTTGTGAAGGACGACCGCCATGGCCAAGGCCGCCACCATCAAGATCAAGCTCGTGTCGACGGCCGATACCGGCTTCTACTACGTCACCAAGAAGAATGCCCGCACCCAGACCGAGAAGCTCGCCTTCCGCAAGTACGATCCGGTGGCGCGCAAGCACGTCGAATTCAAGGAAGCCAAGATCAAGTAGTCCGGCTTCCCCGGCAACCGGAAAGCCCCGCAGGTTCCTGCGGGGCTTTTTCTTTGTCGCCCTCGCCCGCCTGACGTTAGCAGTCTGCTGACACATGGGGGGTTGTGCGAGACGTTTCGCGGCGGGAATGGCTGATCCGGAACGGCATTTTCGCCCGCGGGGGACGCCGATGCTGGCAGCCTGCTAGCGAATCGATGCGTATGCGAGACGTTTCGCGGCAGGAGTGGCTGGTCCGGAGCGGCATGTCGAAGAGGCCACTCTGTCCGCATCCGGACCAACCGCCCTACGGGACTCAGGAGTTGCGGCGGACCTGAGATGGGCCGTAGGGAACCGCTCGGCTCGGGGGCGATCGCCCCGGCGCCTGATGGGTCCGACCCTATCGCCAACCGCCGGAAAGGCAAGGGAATCCAGCCGTCTCCGGCCGACAACCTTTTGTTAATTATAACGAATAACCCTAACGCTGCCAGTTGCGAACGATTGTCAGGCCGCGTCGAACACCACCCGGTTCCGCCCTTCCCGCTTGGCCCGGTAGAGCGCCACGTCGGCCCGCTTGATGATCGTCTCCGGCGTGTCCGCGTCGCTCTCGTTCAGCGACACCCCGACCGAGACGGTCAGCGACAGGGGCCTCGGCAACCCGATGTCGAAGGACCGCTCGGCAATGGCCTGCCGCACCCGTTCGGCCACCATTTCCGCCTGTTTCATGTCGGTGTCCGGCATCAGCACCACGAATTCCTCGCCCCCGAAGCGGCAGGCGAGATCGACGCCGCGGATGTTGCGCTTGAGCCGGGCGGAGAACTCGCGCAGCACCGCGTCGCCCGCGTCGTGCCCATGGGTGTCGTTGACTGCCTTGAAGTGGTCGATGTCGAGGATCATCAGCGCCATGTCGCGGTCCTGGCTCTGCGCCTTGCCCAGCATCACATTGAGATGCCTGTCGAAATAGCGCCGGTTGTAGAGGCCGGTCAGGTCGTCGGTCACCGCCATGGCCAGGGTGTTGTTGACGCTTTCGCGCAGCTCCATGGCATAGCGGTACCGCCGGATCTGCGTGCGCACCCGCGCCGACAGCTCGTTGCGCTCCACCGGGCGGCTGATGAAATCGTTGACCCCGAGGTCCAGCGCCCGCACCACGCGCGGCTTGTCGCCCTCGTCGGCCATCAGGATGATCGGCAGGTTGCGGGTATGATCGACGGTGCGGATCTGCGAGCAGACGCGCAGCGGATCGAAATCGCCGAGGCTCATGCTGACCAGCGCCAGCTCGTAGCGTTCGCCGGAAACCTGGAATACCGCGTCGGCGGGCTGGGTCAGCACATCGACGGCATGCTCGGGCACCAGATAGCTCTTCACGCGCTCGGCTTGCCGGGTGTCGGTGTCGATGATCAGGATGGAGCCGCCGTTCGCGGAAATCTTGTCCATGGCGCGCAGCGCGTCCTCGATGGCGATCTGCTGGCCGGTCAGCGCGCGCGCCCGCAGCTCGTCGGTGAGCGACTTGAGCCGCACCAGGCTTTTCACCCGCGCCATGAGCTGCATGTCGTCGACGGGCTTGGTGAGGAAATCGTCGGCGCCGACCTCCAGCCCCTTCACCCGGTCGGAGGGCTGGTCGAGCGCGGTGATCATCAGCACCGGCAGGTGATGGGTGCGCGGATCGGCCTTCAGCCGCCGGCAGACCTCGAAGCCGTCCATGTCGGGCATCATCACGTCGAGCAGGACGATGTCGATGTCCTGGCTGGCGCAGATGTCGAGCGCCTCGGGGCCGGACATGGCGGTGACGACCTCGAAATACTCCGCCGAGAGGCGGGCTTCGAGCAGGCGCACATTGGTGGGAATATCGTCAACGATCAGAACGCGCGCCGTCACACCGCCACCTCATACGCAAAAAACCTCATGCCGGGCATCGGTCGATGCCGGCACCATCCTGCCGGAGAGATTGAAGACGGGTGCCCGCGTCCCTCAGGCGGGGCCAATGTAGCGGGCAATAGTTTCCAGAAAGTGAGACACGGAAATGGGCTTGGAGATGTAACCCTCGCAACCGCCTTGCAGAATCCGTTCCTCGTCGCCCTTCATGGCGAAAGCGGTGACGGCGATCACCGGAATATGGGCGAGCTGGTCGTCGTCCTTGAGCCATTTGGTGACCACGAGCCCCGAGACCTCCGGCAGCTGGATGTCCATGAGGATGAGGTCGGGCATGTGCGCCCGCGCCAGATCGAGCGCCTCGAGCCCGCTGCGGGTCTGGATGACGCCGTAGCCGCGCGATTCGAGCAGATCGTTGAAGAGCTTCATGTTGAGCTCGTTGTCTTCCACGATCAGGACTGTCTTGGGCATCGTTCCTCGCTTGCGCGCCGGCATCGCCGGGCCGTAAAACGCCGGTCCCGTCACGCTCCGGCCTTCGCTTCGCCGCCCTTCTGGGCTAGCATCGAAACCGTTACAAAACACCAAATGAGGCGCCGCCTTGCCCTCCTCCGCCCCCGCCACGCCGGACATGGCCGCCCTGGCCGACGCCTGCCTCGGATATCTCGCGGAGAACCCGGACGAGCTTCTGGCCTTCATGCAGCATGCCGGGCTCGATCCTGCCGCCCTGCGCGCCTCGGTGGGCTCGGTGCGGTTGCAGCACGGCCTCATCGACTACTTTGCCGCAAACGAACCGATTCTGCTCGCCCTGTGCGCCAATGCGGGCCTGACGCCCGAAGCCTTCATGCGCACTTGGCACCGGCTCAATCCCGTGGGCTAGAGATGGGCGCTTCCTGGCTCTGTCGGGACTGCCTGCATTCGGGACGCGCCGGAGCCGTTCCCGCGCGCTGCCCGGCCTGCGGGTCGCCGCGCCTGCGGGGCCATGCCGAGCTGTTCGACCTCTCCATCGCCCATGTGGATTGCGACGCCTTCTACGCCTCGGTGGAAAAGCGCGACGACCCTTCCCTCAGGGACAAGCCGCTGATCATCGGCGGGGGCGTGCGCGGCGTGGTCTCGACCTGCTGCTACATCGCCCGCCAGTCCGGCGTGCGCTCGGCCATGCCCATGTTCAAGGCGCGCGAGCTCTGTCCCCACGCCGTCGTCATCAAGCCGGACATGGCCAAATATGTCGAGGTCAGCCGGCAGATTCGGCGGCATATGGAGGCGCTGACGCCGCTGGTCGAGCCGATCTCCATCGACGAGGCCTTTCTCGACCTGACCGGCACGGAACGGGTGCACAGGGCGCCGCCCGCCCTGGTGCTGGCCCGCTTCGCCCGCACCATCGAGCGGGAGATCGGCGTCACCATCTCGGTGGGGCTCAGCCACAACAAGTTCCTGGCCAAGGTGGCCTCGGACCTCGACAAGCCGCGCGGCTTCGCCGTCATCGGCGCCGCCGAGACCCTGGACTTCCTGGCGCCCAGGCCGATCAGCCTGATCTTCGGGGTGGGCAAGGTGTTCGCCGAAACCCTCAGGAAGGACGGCTACGTGACCATTGGCCAATTGCAGCAGGAGGACCCCACGCGGCTGATGCGGCTCTACGGGGAGACCGGGGCAAGGCTGGCGCGGCTGGCGCATGGGCAGGACGTGCGCCGGGTCTCCTCGGACGGCGAGATGAAGTCGGTCTCGTCCGAGACCACCTTCAACACCGACCTCGCCAGCCTGGACGACCTTTCCACCCAGCTGCTCAAGGTCTCGGAGCGCCTGTCGGACCGGCTGAAGGCCAAGGGGCTGGTGGGCGACACGGTGACGCTCAAGCTCAAGACGGCCGGTTTTCGGTTGCGCACGCGGGCGCGACACCTGATGATGCCCACGCAGCTTGCCAACGTGCTCTACGAAACCGGGCTCAGCCTGTTGCAGCGCGAGGCCGACGGCACGCCGTTCCGGCTCATCGGCATCGGCATTTCCGGGCTGGAGCCGGCGGACGGGGCCGATCCGTCGGACCTGCTGGAGCCGCAGGTGGCCCGCAAGGCCGCGGCCGAGCGCGCCATCGACCGGGTCCGCTCGCGATTCGGCCGGGCGGCGCTGGTGCGCGGCAAGCTCTACGGGACGCGGCCGGACATGGCCGCCGCTCCGACCTCGGAAGAAGAAGCAGACGACCTCGAAGGCAGGACCAGATGACCGACCCGATCGAAAAACTCCGCGAATACGGCTATGAGCTGCCATCCCCCAAGGCACCCGTGGCCAGCTATGTGCCGGTCAGCCGCAGCGGCAACATCCTCTACATTTCCGGCCAGCTTTCCAGCAACGAGAACGGCGTGGTGCAGGGCCGGCTCGGCGAGACCATGAACGTGGTCCAGGGCGGCAACGCCGCCGAGCTGGCGGCGGTGAACATCCTCTCGCAGATCGTCCACATGGCCGGCGTGCCCCTGCACGAGATCAAGCGTATCCTCAAGGTTACGGTTCTGGTGGCCTCGGCCCCCGACTTCACCGAGCAGCACCTGGTCGCCAACGGCTGTTCCAACCTGTTGGTGGGCGTGCTCGGCGACAAGGGCAAGCATGCCCGCGCCGCCTTCGGGGTCGTCTCCCTGCCCCTGGGCGCGGCGGTGGAGATCGAGGCGGTGGTCGAGGTCTAGCCTCGGGTGATCGCTGAGGCGCCGGACCCGGCATGCCGCCTGCAATCAAACTGTCACGCAGACATGCGAACCGGTCGCCTCCGACCCAACGGCAGGACATCCATGACCGAACCTCTCTTTCCCCGCCCGGTGGCCCATCGCGGCCTGCACGACCGCAGCAAGGGCATCGTCGAGAACAGCGCCAGCGCCTTCGAGGCCGCCATTGCCGGCAATTTCGCCATCGAATGCGACCTGCAGCTCAGCAATGACAGGGTGCCGGTGGTGTTCCACGACGACACGCTGGAGCGCCTGACGGGGCAAGGCGGCCGGGTGATCGAGCATACGGCGGCCGAGCTGGGCGAGATCGCGCTCACAGACAGCGCCTCAGGCGACCGGCCGCAGACCTTCGACGCCTTCCTCACCCAGATCGACGGGCGGACCCTGCTGCAGGTGGAGCTGAAGCATCAGCGCGATGCCGAGGCGACGCGGGAGCTGGCGCGGGCCGTCGCCAGCTCGCTGGCCGATTATCGCGGGCCGGTGACCGTCGAATCCTTCGATCCGCGCCTGATCGCCCTGGTGCGCGATTTCGGCTTTTCCGGGCCGCGCGGCATCATCACCTACGACTATGCCCGCGACGACTATCCGCCCGGCATCACCGAGGACGAGCGCTACGTGCTGCGCAACCTGCTGCACTGGCACGAGACGCGGTTCGATTTCATCTCCTGCGCCAAGGATGCGCTGACCCTGCCGGCCATCACCTTCTGGCGCGCCCTGGGCAAGCCCGTGACCGGCTGGACGATCCGGTCTATGGTTGAAGCGGAGGCCGCGCGCCCCTACATCGACCAGATCGTCTTCGAAGGCTTCAATCCCGATAGTGCCAGCTGACGGCTACACGGCAACCATCCATTCCGCCACGGCCTCCATACCGGCCGCGACGTGGAACAGCCTCGTGCCCTCGACGGACGGCGTGGTCGACAATCCCTTCCTCGATCACGCCTTCTTCCTGGCGCTGGAGGAATCCGGCTGCGCCACCGGCCGGACCGGCTGGCAGGCCCAGCACATCCTGCTCACCGATGCCGGCGGGACGGCGGTGGGGCTGTTGCCGCTGTTCCTCAAATCCCATTCCATGGGCGAATATGTCTTCGATCACGGCTGGGCCAATGCGCTCGAACGGGCCGGCGGGCACTACTACCCCAAGCTGCAAGGCTCGGTGCCGTTCACGCCGGTCACCGCGCCCAAGCTGCTGGTGCCTTCGGGCGATCTCGACGTCCAGGCGGGGCTGCTGGCGACGGCACAGCGCCTGGCGGGGGAAAGGAACGCCTCTTCCGTGCACCTGACCTTCCTGCCGGAGGCCGAGGCCGAGCTGGCCGGCTCGCTGGACTGGCTGCGCCGCGCCGATACCCAGTTCCACTGGCACAATGAGGGCTTTGCGGATTTCGAGCAGTTCCTCGCAACGCTGTCCTCCCGCAAGCGCAAGGTGATCCGGCGGGAACGGCGCGACGCGCTGGCGGACGGCCTGACCATACGCTGGCTGAGCGGGCCGGAGATCGAGGAGCGCCACTGGGACGCATTCTTCGCCTTCTACGAGGATACCGGCTCGCGCAAATGGGGCCGGCCCTATCTCAACCGCGCCTTTTTCTCGCTGCTGGGCCGGCACCTGGCCGACCGGGTGGTGCTGATCCTGGCCTATGACGGCGAGGAGCCGATCGCCGGCGCCATCAATTTCCGCGGACGGGACCGGCTCTACGGCCGCAACTGGGGCGCCACGCGGGACGTGCCGTTCCTGCATTTCGAGGTCTGCTACTACCAGGCCATCGACTATGCCATCGTCCATGGCCTGCGGGTGGTCGAGGCCGGCGCGCAGGGCGAGCACAAGCTGGCGCGCGGCTACAGCCCGGTCACCACCCATTCCGTGCACTGGATCGCCCATCCCGGCCTGCGCCAGGCCGTGGCGCAGTATCTCGAGGAGGAGCGGCCCGCCGTGGAGCGCGAGCAAGCCTTGCTCGAAGGCTTCACCCCCTTCCGCAAGGGACCGCGCACGGATCGCGGATAGCGCTTCGGCGCATGCTTTCTTCGTGTCGCGAAAGCCTTTACATAGGGCGGCGCACGAGTCTGGGAGATTTCGATGACCTACGATCCGTCCAACATCTTCGCGAAAATCCTCAAGGGCGAACTGCCCAGCCACAAGGTCTACGAAGACGAGCTGGCGCTGGTGATGATGGACATCTTCCCCCAGTCCCGCGGCCACACGCTGATCGTGCCCAAGGCCCGGTCGCGCAACCTGCTGGATGCGGATCCCGCGGCGCTTTCGGCGGTGATGCCGCTGGTGCAGCGGGTCGCCGTGGCGGTGAAGGCCGCCACTGGTGCCGACGGCATCCGCCTCGCCCAGTTCAACGAGGCCCCGGCGGGGCAGACCGTATTCCATCTACACTTTCACGTGATCCCGGTCTATGAGGGGGTGCCGTTCGGCGCCCATGCCGGCGGTCGTGCCGACGATGACGCGCTGGCGGCGCTCGCCAGGGACATCGCGGCCAAGCTCTGAGACTCCTTCCGCGACGCGACCGCCGACGCCTCGCCGACGATCCGCCGCCTTCCATGAAAGGCGCACAGTCCATATGGACCAGACTGCACACACACCGACCCGGCAGGACCGGCCGGGTTTTGCCGACCTTTTCGCTCCCAAGCTGCTGACGGTCCTGCGGGAAGGCTATGGCCTCGCCGACCTGCGGACCGACGCCGTTGCCGGCCTGACGGTGGCGGTGGTGGCCCTGCCGCTTTCCATGGCCATCGCCATCGCCTCGGGCGTCACCCCGGATCGCGGGCTCTATACCGCCATCATCGGCGGCTTCCTGGTGTCGCTGCTGGGCGGCAGCCGCTTCCAGATCGGCGGTCCGGCCGGCGCCTTCATCGTGCTGGTCGCGGCCACCGTCGCCCAGCACGGCGTCGAGGGTATGCTCATCGCCACCTTCATCGCCGGCTTGATCCTGCTCGCCATCGGCTATGCGCGGCTCGGCACCTATATCAAGTTCATCCCCTTCCCGGTGACCGTGGGCTTCACCGCGGGCATCGCCGTCATCATCTTCTCCAGCCAGATCCGCGACCTGCTCGGCCTGACGCTGCACGAAGCCGAACCGTCCGAGCTGGTCGAGAAGCTCCAGGTGCTGTCGGGCGCCCTCGGCACCTTCAACCCCGCGGCTTTCGGGGTGGCCCTGGCGGCCATCGCCATCATCGTGGGGCTGCGCATCTGGCGGCCGGGCTGGCCCGGCATGCTGATCGCGGTGGTGGCGACGTCTCTGGCGGTGGCGCTGCTCGGCCTGCCGGTCGAAACCATCGGCACCCGCTTCGGCGGCATTCCCAGCACCCTGCCCGCCCCCGCCCTGCCGGCCTTCACCTGGGACAAGGTGCAGGCGGTGCTGCCCAATGCCGTCTCCTTCGCACTGCTCGGCGCCATCGAATCCCTGCTTTCGGCGGTGGTAGCGGACGGCATGACCGGCCGGCGGCACCGCTCCAACTGCGAACTGGTGGCCCAGGGTTTCGCCAATATCGGGTCCGCCCTGTTCGGCGGCGTGCCGGTCACCGGCACCATCGCCCGCACCGCCACCAATGTGCGGGCCGGGGCGCGCGGCCCCGTCTCGGGCATGATCCACGCGCTCTCGCTGCTGGCCTTCATGCTGGTCGCCGCGCCCCTCGCCGCCTATATCCCGCTCGCCGCCCTGGCCGGGGTGCTCGCCGTGGTGGCCTGGAACATGGCCGAGCGTCATCAGTTCGTCTCGCTGCTCAAGGCGTCGCGGGGCGATGCGCTGGTGCTGCTGGCCACCTTCCTGTTGACCATCTTCCGCGATCTCACCGAGGGCATCGTGGTGGGCTTCCTGCTCGGCGCCGTGCTGTTCATCAGCCGCATGGCCCAGGCCACCGGCGTCGAGGTGCACGCCCCGGTCAACCCCGCCGACCAGGTGGACGAGGAAGGGGAAAACCGCGAGCGCTACGATCCCAGCACCGCCACCGATCCGGACGTCGCGGTCTACCGCATCACCGGCGCCTTCTTCTTCGGCGCCGCGGCCGCCATCGGCGCGGCACTGGACGCCATCGCCGATCAGCGCAAGGTGCTGGTGCTGGATTTCTCCGCCGTGCCGTTCCTCGATTCGACCGCGGCCAACACCGTCCGCGGCACGGCCGAACGGGCCCGCCGCAACGGCGGCTCGCTGACCATCACCGGCGCCTCCCCCGCCGTCCGCAAGGCCCTGCTCAGCCACGGCGTGAGCGCCGATCTGGTCGACTATCGCGGCTCCGTCGACGACGCGATCGCCGAGATCAAGGCGGGGAAGGGCGGATAGATCGCTACGGGGAGAGCGGCATAGGCGGCTTGACGGTTCAGCGGGAAAGCCCTGCCTCCACCGCGTCATTCCCGCGAAAGCGGGAACCGCCGTTTGGGGGCCGCATCGGAAAACAGGGGGGTCCCGCTCCACCGTCCGCAGGTACAAATCCTCCCCCATCGACCCGAAGAACAAAAAGGCCGGGATCGCTCCCGGCCTTCCTGTCTCGGATCGGATGACCCTCAGTTCTTGTCCGCGGTCGCCCTGGGCTTCTTGGGCTTGGGCAGCGCCTTGGGCTTGGCCGGGCGCGGCGGCACCGCGACCAGCTCCAGCTTGGCGTCGGGCCCCTCGCCCACCACGGCCACGGTCACCGAGCCGCCATTGACCAGTTCGCCGAACAGCACCTGGTCGGCCAGCGGTTTCTTGACGTGCTCCTGGATCACCCGGCCCAGCGGGCGGGCGCCCATGCGCTCGTCATAGCCGTGCTCGGCCAGCCAGTCGGCCGCCTCCGGGGTGAGGTTGATCGTGACGCCGCGCTCGGCGAGCTGGCCTTCGAGCTGCAGCACGAACTTCTCGACCACGCGGCGGACCACCTCGCGCGGCAGCGGCGCGAAGGAGATGATGGCGTCCAGCCGGTTGCGGAACTCGGGGCTGAAGGTGCGGTTGATCGCCTCCTCGTCGTCCCCCACCTCGCGCTTGCGGCCGAAGCCGATGGGCGAGCGGGCCAGCTCGGCGGCGCCCACATTGGACGTCATGATCAGGATCACGTTGCGGAAGTCCACGGACTTGCCGTTGTGATCGGTGAGCTTGCCGTGGTCCATCACCTGCAACAGGATGTTGTAGAGGTCCGGATGGGCCTTCTCGATCTCGTCCAGCAGCACCACGCAATGCGGATGCTGGTCGACGCCGTCCGTCAGCAGGCCGCCCTGGTCGAATCCGACATAGCCCGGCGGCGCGCCGATCAGCCGGCTGACCGTGTGGCGTTCCATGTATTCGGACATGTCAAAGCGCAGCAGCTCCACGCCGAGCGTGTCGGCGAGCTGCTTGGCGACCTCGGTCTTGCCGACGCCGGTGGGGCCGGTGAACAGGTAGGAGCCGATCGGCTTCTCCGGCTCGCGCAGGCCGGCCCGCGCCAGCTTGATGGCCGAGGACAGCGCCGTGATCGCCTGGTCCTGCCCGAACACCACGGTCTTGAGGCTCTGCTCGAGGCCGGACAGCAGCTCGGCGTCGGACTTGGACACCGATTTGGGCGGGATGCGGGCGATGGAGGCGATGGTGGCCTCGATGTCCTCGACGTCGATCACCTGCTTGCGCTTGTCCTCGGTCACCAGCATCTGGCTGGCGCCGGTCTCGTCGATGACGTCGATGGCCTTGTCCGGCAGCTTCCGGTCCGAGATGTACCGCGCGCTCAGCTCCACGGCGGCCTTCAGGGCCTCGTCCGTGTACTTGATCTTGTGGAACTCCTCGAAATAGGGGCGCAGGCCCTTCACGATCTCGATGGTGTCAGGCACCGAAGGCTCGTTGACGTCGATCTTCTGGAAGCGGCGGGCCAGGGCCCGGTCCTTCTCGAAGAACTGGCGGTATTCCTTGTAGGTGGTCGAGCCGATGCAGCGGATCGCCCCCGAGGCCAGGGCGGGCTTCAGCAGGTTGCTGGCATCGAGCGCGCCGCCCGAGGTGGCGCCGGCGCCGATCATGGTGTGGATCTCGTCGATGAAGAGCACCGCGTTGGGCATCTTCTCGAGTTCCTTCATCACCGCCTTGAGCCGTTCCTCGAAATCGCCGCGATAGCGTGTCCCGGCCAGCAGCGAGCCCATGTCGAGCGCGTAGATCACGGCGTCCTTGAGCACCTCGGGCACGTCGCCCTCGATGATCTTGCGGGCCAGGCCTTCGGCGATGGCGGTCTTGCCCACGCCGGCATCGCCGACATAGATCGGGTTGTTCTTGGAGCGGCGGCACAGCACCTGGATGGTGCGGCGCAGCTCGGCATCGCGGCCGATCAGCGGGTCGATCTTGCCCTGGCGGGCCTTGTCGTTGAGGTTGACGCAGAAATCGGCCAGGGCCGAGCTCTTCTTGCCTTCCCCGCCTTCGGCCGCGCCCTCGCCGTCCTCGGCGCCGCGCACCTTGCGCTCCTCGCTCGGGCCCGACTTGGTGATGCCGTGGGAGATGAAGTTTACGGCGTCGAGCCGGCTCATGTCCTGCTGCTCGAGGAAATAGGCGGCATGGCTCTCGCGCTCGGCGAAGATGGCGACGAGCACGTTGGCGCCGGTCACTTCCTCGCGGCCGGACGACTGGACATGGATGACCGCGCGCTGGATCACGCGCTGGAAGGCGGCGGTGGGCCGCGCATCCTGGCCGTTGGACACGATGAGGCTGTCCAGCTCCTCATTGATGAAGTCTTCGAGGTCGCTCTTGAGAGCGTCGATGTCGACGTCGCAGCCGTTGAGGACGGCGATCGTCTCGCGGTCGTCGGTCAGGGCGAGCAACAGGTGTTCGAGCGTGGCGAACTCATGGTTGCGCTCACGGGCCAGGTTCATCGCCTGGTGCAGGGCCTTCTCGAGTCCGCGCGAAAATGAGGGCATATGATGTTCCTACTGTTTTTCCATCACGCATTGCAGCGGATGCTGGTTCTTGCGTGCCGTATCCATCACGCGGGTCACCTTGGTCTCGGCCACCTCGTATGGATATACGCCGCACTCACCCACCCCCTTCTGGTGAACGTGCAGCATGATGCGCATGGCGTCCTCGCGCGATTTGTTGAAGACGTCCTGCAACACCAGAACGACGAACTCCATCGGCGTGTAGTCGTCGTTGAGCAGCAGAACCCGGTAGAGGTTCGGCCGCTTGGTCCGGGGACGGGTCTTGGTCGCCGTCCCGGTTTCGAATCCTGCATCGCCCCCGCCCCGGCGGCCGCCATCGTCGTCGCCCGGGCCGCTCGCCTCGGACCTATGGGGCACGGGCAGCGTCGCGGGCGGCTGGTACGGGGCGGGCAGAAAGGGAGTCCTGGTCATGGCGGTCGCACTGTCGCGGAGGAAAACGAAGCAGTCGGTTGGACCCATTATGTAGGCAAAATCGGGCCGGTGTTAAGGCCCATCGCATCCCGAAAATGTGAGCGGCGCCGTTCCGCTTCCGGACGCGGAAATCCCTGCCAGGGAAGCGCCCCGCGGCGCCATCCGTGACCGGAAAACGACGGCCGGGGAGAATTCGTTTGCATTTTACGGATTCGTAACGGCGGCGCCCTACTCTCTCATGGACCGACCATACGGGCTTTTGGGGACTTAACCGGACGGGTCGGGCAAAAACAGGTTGCGTACGGGCTGAGGCGTGCCCGATTGAGTAATTGGAGTACCGGGTGATTTTCCTGGCGAAGACCCCTTGGCGTGTCGTGTTGTCCCGCGCCGTTTCGGCCCTGCTCGTGGCGCTGGCCCTGAGCCTTTCCGCCGCCGCGCCGGCACAGGCCATCGAGAACCTGCGCAAATATGCGGGCATCGTGGTAGATGCCAAATCCGGCAAGGTCCTCTACGAGGAAGCGGCCGACAGCAAGCGCTATCCGGCGTCCGTGGCCAAGGTCATGACGCTCTACATCCTGTTCCAGGAGCTGCAGGCCGGCAATCTCAGCCTGTCCACCAAGATGACCGTGTCGCGCCATGCGGCCGCGGCCGTGCCCACCAAGCTTGGGCTGCGCGCCGGGGCCACCATCTCGGTGGAGGACGCCATCAAGGCGCTGGTGACCCTGTCGGCCAACGACATCGCCCGCGTCATCGCCGAGCACATCTCCGGCACCGAATCCAAGTTCGCCGAACGCATGACGGCCACCGCCCGCGCCATGGGCATGCGCAACACCACCTATCGCAACGCCTCGGGCCTGCCCGATGGCGGCCAGGTGACCACGGTGCGCGACCAGGCCATCCTGGGCATCGCCGTCTACCAGCACTTCCCCAACTACTACCAGTATTTCCAGACCACCAGCTTCCGCTACGGCGGCAAGACCTATGGCAACCACAACCGGGTGCTGGGCTATCTGGGCGCCGTGGACGGCATCAAGACCGGCTACATCAACGCGGCCGGCTCGAACCTGCTGACCGCGGCCCGCAAGGACAACCGCCACATCATCGTCGTCGCCTTCGGCTTCAACTCGGCCGCCGCCCGCGACGAGAAGGTGCGCCAGCTGGTCTCGACCTATCTCGCCAAGGGGCGCCGCGGCGACTACCTCCAGACCGCCATGATCCCGCTGCCGGGCCGGCAGGGCAACACGCAGGTGGCCTTCGCCCAGCCATCCAAGCCGGTCTTCGTCATGCCCATGCCCCTGCCCGGCTTCCGCCTGGCCGAGCTCGTGGCCCGCAACGGCGCCCAGCCGCAGGGCCAGGCTCCGGCGGTCGCCGTCGCTAGCACCGCGCCGCAGCCCCTGCCGCCGCCGACCGATCTCGGCCTGCAGCCGGCCGTGCAGGCCGCCAACATCCTCGCCGCGCCCACCCAGGCGCCACAGCCGGCCTATCCCAGCCAGGACATCATCGGCGCCTGGCTGAGCGAGACCTACAATCTCGGCGCGCCGCCGGCCGCCCTCGGCCAGACCGCGCCCTCCGCGCCGCTGCTGCCGCCCGACACCGTGGATGGCGGCGCCGGCCAGCCCGTGGACCTGATGACCAGCGGCACCGTCGCCACCACCGAGGCGCCCGTCGGCGGCTGGATCGTGCAGATCGGCGCCGGCCCCTCGGAAGACAGCGCCCGCGCCATGCTTTCGGATGCCGCCAGCAAGGTCGGCGCCCTCAGCGACTTCCGCTCCTATGTCGAGCGGTTCGAGAAGAACGGCCAGGTGTTCTACCGCGCCCGCTTCGTCGGGTTCGGCGGCCGCGACGACGCGGCGGCCATGTGCAACCGCCTCAAGGACCAGAACCTGGCGTGCCTGGCCATGCAGGGCTGAGTCGAACGCCTATCCGGCACGGCGGAGCAACCGCCGGCCAGCAACGGGGAAGCAGCTTGGTGCAGTTGTTTGGAGTAGCACTATGAGCGAACGGAACGCCCTCATCGAACTGGCCGGGTTCATCGGCCGCTCCCCCCTCGCCTCCCCGGACATGCGCGTGCGCAACCGCGCCCTGGCCGGCGTCGCCGACGGCATCCTGCCGCGCCAGCGCCGTTCGGTGGGCGATCTGCTCGCCGTGGTGATGACCCTGTCGGCCCGGACCCGCCGCATGGTGCAGGGCCGGGTGCAGGTCGATATCGACGTCTTCTCGCCCGGCGGCAGGCGCGCCGTCCGCCTGAGCTTCGGGGACCGCTGAAGCGGCGGCGCTGCTGACATCCGCTGTCAACTGACGCAGGGTGACGCGTCGTTCCGCCAGGCTGGCTCCATCCAATGAGGAGAGACAGCATGAGCGACGACACCACCCCCATCCCTTCCCCGCTGCGCGGCCTGACCACGGTCGTCTTCCCGGTGGCCGATTTCGAGGCGGCCAGGAGCTGGTATGCCCGGGTCTTCGGCATAGAGCCCTATCTGGACACGCCGGCCTATGCCGAATTCCGCGTCGGCGACTACCTCCACGAGTTCGGGTTGCTCAACGCGCCCCTGTCCGGCGGCTTCGCCGATGCACCCGAAACGCCGGGCGGCGCCATCGTCTACTGGCATGTGGACGACATCGAGGGCGAGCTGGCCCGGCTGGTCGCGCTGGGCGCGACGCTCCGGCATCCCCCGCGCGATTTCGGCCGCGGCTTCATCGGCGCCTCGGTGGTCGATCCCTTCGGCCATATCCTGGCGCTGATGCGCAATCCCCACTACATCGAGGTATTCGAGGCGCGCACCGCCTGAGGACGGGATCGTGGCGCCGGAGCGAGACCGGCTCGACCGCACGGCAGGTCACTCTAGACCAGCGCCACGATCTCCTTGCGCTTCCAGACGAAGTGATACCAGGCTGCCTGCATGAGCAGCATGCTGGTGAAGCTCGCCGCATAGGCGATCCAGATGCCGGCAAGGCCCAGGCTGGTCTGGCTCAGCCAGATCGCGCCGGGCAGCTCGATCAGCAGGATGGCGGCCAGCGCCAGCAGCATCGGCGCATAGACCATGCCGCTGGCCCGCATCATTCCCGAGAACACCACGCCCCAGCCGAAGGGCAGGATGGCCCAGAGCACGATGTGCAGCAGGTATTCGGTCAGCTCGATCACCTCCGGATCGGTGATGAAGAGCGCCACCAGATGCTGGCTGAACAGATAGGCCAGCACGATCAGGGCGCCGGTGATGACGAGGTTCATCAGCAGGGCGGTGCGGGTGATGGCCGGCAACTGGTCGATCTGGCGGGCGCCGATGGCCTGGGCGCCGAAGATCGAGGTGGCGATGCCGATCGACATGGCCGGGAACTGCACGTAGTTCAGCACCTGGTTCAGCGCCCCGTAGGCGGCCGTGGCGTTGGAGCCGAAGCGGTTCACCAGCCCCACGATGACGATGCCGGCGACCGAGGCGACCACCATCTGCAGCCCGGCGGGGACGCCGAGCTTGAGGATGAGGCCCAGCAGCGCCAGATCCGGCTTCAGCGCGCGCAGCAGCGCCGCATCCGGCGCCAGCGGCATGGCGCGGGCGCGCATGTAGAAGAACAGGAACGCCAGCACCACGACGAAGCCGGCGATGAAGGCCCAGGCGGCCGAATCCACCCCCAGCTGCGGCAGCCCGAACCAGCCCTGGATCAGGGCGGGGGTCAGGACCACGCCCACGAGCATGGACAGGATCAGCGTGAACAGGGGCGTGATCGTGTCCCCTACCCCGCGCAGGATGGAGGTGACGACCAGGAAGATGAAGAAGCCGGGCATGCCGAGGAACATGATCCGCCCATAGCCCACGGCCGTGTCGCGGATATTGTCCGGCGCGCCCAGGAGCCCCATGATCTGCTCGATCCACAGCCCGCCGATCGCGGCGACGACGAGGCCGAGCGCCACCGCGGCGGTGATGGTGGTGCCGGCCACCTGCTTGACGCGCTCCACATTGCGCGCGCCCCAGGCCTGGCCGATCAGGATGGTCGAGCCGGCCGACAGGCCGATGATGAAGCTGATGAGGAAGAACAGGATCGGAAAGAAGGTGGCGAGCGCCGCCAGGGCGTCCACGCCGATCATCTGGCCGATGAAGATGGAATTGAAGGTGCCGGAGAGGGCCTGAAGGATATTCGAGGCCATAAGGGGCACGAGAAAGAAGGCGAACCGCTGCCAAAGCGGGCGGGACGTTTGGGTGTTCATGAGAACGCTCCAGAGAACCAGGACAATCGTGCGGTCACGGCGCTGGCCCCGGACACGGCGAGATGCCTGAGCGGTGTTCAGGCAGCCGAGGGGACCTGTTCACACCCCGTTTCAGGGTGCCGGCTGGACGGGCGCTGGAGGCTTGGCAATGACACGGCGGCCTGATTACGCCCGGATGGGCGGGGCGTCAATCGCCTCGCGATGTCGCCGCCCGCCATCAGGGACGGCGATGAATCTCATCACCAATTGTCATCGCCCCCGCCCGCGCGGCCTGTGCTATGGAAGGCGGCCATGACCGACGCGACCGTTCCCCCACACAGCTTTGCCGACCAGTTCCTCGCCGGCGCCCGCGCCTGCGTGCCCGTCGCCATTTCGGTGGCGGCCTATGGCCTGGTCTGGGGCGTTTTGGCGCGCGGGGCCGGGCTGAGCGTGCTGGAAGTGGTGATGATGAGCGGGCTGGTCTTCGCCGGCGCCGCCCAGTTCGTCGCGCTCGATTTGTGGTCCGCGACCCCGGCAAGCCTGCCGGTCGGGCCGCTGGTGCTGGCCGCCTTCATCGTCAATCTGCGCTATCTGCTGCTCACCGCCACGCTGCGCCCGCTCTTTCCGCCCGGCAGGCTCGGGCGCGGCGCGCTCGGCATGTTCCTCGTCACCGACGAGAACTGGGCCATGACCGTGGCCGCCATGGCGCGCGGACAGGGCAGCGCCGCCTTCCTGATGGGCGGGGGCGTCCTCGCCTTCGTCTCGTGGATGAGCACCAACCTGACCGGCTATTTTCTCGGCTCGGCCATCGACGATCCTTCCCGCTGGGGGCTGGATTTCGCCTTCACCGCCACCTTCCTCGCGCTGCTGCTCGGCATGTGGAAGGGGCGCGGCGACCTGCTTCCGTGGATCGTCGCCGCGCTGGCCGCCATCCTCACCGCCCACTGGATCGAGGGGAGCTGGCACATCCTGGTCGGCGGCATCGCCGGCAGCCTCGCCGGCGCGCTGGCCGAATGGAGGAAGCATGCACACCAGCCCTGAAGCCGTCCTGGCCATTCTCGGCATGGCGCTGGCCACCTTCGCCATCAAGGCCGGCGGGCTGCTGCTGGCCGGACGCCTGCCGCGCGAGGGCTTCGCCGCCGCCTGGCTCAGGCACATTCCCGGCGCCGTGCTGGCCGCGCTGGTGGCCCCTGCCCTGGTCACCGGCAGCCTCGCCGAGGTGGTGGCCGCCGCCGCGACCGCGGCGATCTTCCTGCTGTCGCGCAATCTCTTCGCCGCCATGGCCGGCGGCGTCGGCACCGTCTTCCTGATGCGCACGCTCCTCGGCGCCTAGGAAGCGTTGCCGGCTTTTCCGGTTCGACCGCGCGACAAATCAATGGGCTGGAGTTTGCCCCAGCTGCAAGGAAGCTGGGGCAAACTCCAGCCCAACGCCGCTGTTGCGCGCCGCCCGCGGCTGGGTTAGGAACCTCGCCCGTGCCCCTCTGGCGGAATGGTAGACGCAGAGGACTCAAAATCCTCCGCCGCAAGGCGTGCGAGTTCGAGTCTCGCGGGGGGCACCAGCATTCCACCACAGCGACAGCCGAATCTGGCCCGCAGCTTCCGGCGTCCGCCGAAGCGTAAAGCTGTCCGGGGTCTTCGTGTATTTGGCACGAAACCTGGGTAGACTTCGGGTCGTTCCCGCGCGAGCGGGAACCCCTGTTTGCCGATACCAGAAAAGGAAACTGGGGGCATGCTCGTGGGAATGCCCGGTGCCCTTCAGGACATCCGCAACCCCTAGAACAACCCGCCCCGGCCGAGGCTGGGGTCGAGGAAGGTGCCGGCCCCGGTCGGCTGGGTGACGTAGCCGCCGCCATATTGCTGCTGCATCATCTGCTGGCGCTGGATGGCGTCGAAGGCGTTCACGTCCAGCCCGATCACCGAGGTCATCAGGTTGGGGCCGGTGCCGGGCTTGAAGGCCTCGCGGATGCCGGATTCGCCCTCGAAGGCCTTCACCCCGGAATTGGGATTGATCCAGGCGGTGGTCATGCCCTGGGGCACGTTGAACGGCGTGGGCGGCTTGCCCTGGAGCGCCTTGGCCATGAAATTGGTGAAGATCGGCACGGCGAGCCCGCCGCCGGTCGAGGCGGAGCCCATGGATCGCGGCTGGTCGTAGCCGACATAGACCCCCACGGCCAGCTCGGGCGTGAAGCCGACGAACCAGGCGTCCTTGTAGTCGTTGGTGGTGCCGGTCTTGCCGGCCACCGGGCGGTTCAGCGCCCGCGCCGCCGTGCCGGTGCCGCGCTGCACCACGCCTTCCATCATCGAGGTGATCTGGTAGGCGGTCATGGGGTCCAGCACCTGGGTGCGGTTGTCGAGGATGCGCGGTTCTCCCTGGCCGTGCCAGCCGTCGGCGGCGCAGCCCTCGCATAGGCGCTGGTCGTGGCGGTAGACCGTGGTGCCGTAGCGGTCCTGGATGCGGTCGATCAGCGTCGGCACGATCTTGCGGCCGCCATTGGCGATGGTCGCATAGGCCGCCGTCATGCGCATATTGGTGGTTTCGCCGGCACCCAGCGCCATGGCCAGCACCGGCTGCATGTCGTCATAGATGCCGAAGAGCCGCGCGTAGTCGGCGATCAGCGGCATGCCGATATCCCGCGCCAGGCGCACCGTCATCACGTTGCGGCTGCGCTCGATGCCCCGGCGTAGCGTCTGCGGGCCGTAGAATTCCTGGGCATAGTTCTCCGGCCGCCAGACCGAGCCGTCCGCCATGCGCACCTCGATCGGCGCGTCGAGCACCACCGAGGCCGGGGTATAGCCGTTGTCGAGCGCCGCCGCATAGACGATGGGCTTGAAGGCCGAGCCGGGCTGGCGCAGCGCCTGGGTGGCGCGGTTGAACTCGCTTTCGGCGAAGGAGAAGCCGCCCACCATGGCCAGCACGCGCCCGGTGCGCGGGTCCATGGCCACCAGCGAGCCCTCGACCTCGGGCACCTGCTCGAGCGTATAGATGCCGTCCTTGCCCGATACCGGCGACACATAGACGACGTCGCCGACCTTCAGCACTTCCTGCAGCGGCCGGGAAACCCAGGGGATCTCGGGGCCGGACAGCGTGCCCTCGATGCGGTCGGGCAGCACGGCGCCGTCCACGTCGTCATCCGGCCGCAGCCCGATCCGGGCCTCGTTGCTGCCCATTTCCAGCACCACGGCGAGCTGCCATTCCGGCACGTCGCGCAGGGGCTGGACGGTGGCGACCGCCAGGCCCCAGTCGTCGCCGATCTCCACGCTCGCCACCGGGCCGCGGAAGCCGCGCGTGCGGTCATATTCGATCAGCCCGTCCATCAGGGCGCGCCGGGCATATTCCTGCAGGCGCGGCTCCAGCGTGGTGCGCACCGACAGCCCGCCCCCGTAGAGCTGGTCCTCGCCATAGAGCTTGGCCAGCTCGCGCCGCACCTCCTCGGTGAAATACTCGGCCGAATAGAGCTGGCTGCCCGCCGCGCGGGGAATGACGTTGAGCGGCTCTTCCTTGGCGCTCGCGGCCTCGGCGGGCGTCACGTAGCCGTTCTCCAGCATGCGGTCGATCACCCAGTTGCGGCGCTCGATGGCGGCCTGGGTGCGGCGGAACGGATGGTAGTTGTTCGGCCCCTTCGGCAGGGCGGCGATATAGGCGGCTTCCGCCAGGGTGAGCTGGTAGAGCGCCTTGTCGAAATAGTTCAGCGCCGCCGCCGCCACGCCATAGGAGTTCAGCCCCAGGAAGATCTCGTTGAGATAGAGCTCGAGGATCTTGTCCTTGTTGAAGGTGGATTCGATGCGGATCGCCAGGATCGCTTCCTGGATCTTGCGGTCCCAGGTCTGCTCGGAGGTGAGCAGGAAGTTCTTGGCCACCTGCTGGGTAATGCTGGAGCCGCCGCCCTGGATGGCGTTGTTGCCGTCCATGCGGGCCAGCAGATTGTCGCGCAGGGCCCGGACCACGCCGTCGAAGGCGATGCCGCCGTGATTGTAGAAATCCTTGTCCTCGGCCGACAGGAAGGCCTGGATCACCAGAGGCGGCACGGTCTCGATGGGCTGGAACAGCCGGCGCTCGCGCGCATACTCGGCCAGCAGCGTGCCGTCGGCGGCGTGCACGCGCGTCGTCACCGGCGGCTGGTAGTCCTGCAGCACCGTGTAGTCGGGCAGCTGCGCCGTGACGGCGGCGAGATAGACCCCGCCGGCGGCCACGCCCGCCAACGCCAGGAACATTCCGAAACCGAAGAGCCAGCCGAGCAGTCGCAGCATTCAGTTACACGTCATTCAGATATGCGCCCCGTTCCCGCGCCCGGGCGGCGCGGAAGCGCCCCGCGATCATAACCGACTCGGGGCCCGATGTTGATTCCGTCGCATGGGGGCCGGTGGCGGTGCGGCGCATCATTCCTCCGGCGTCAGGCTGTCGAAATAGGTGGAGATGCCCCGCGCGATCGCCTCGGCGGTGCGGTCCCGCCAGTCCGACTGCATCAGGTTGGCGATGTCGCTGGCGTTGGAGAGGAAGCCCAGCTCCACCAGCACCGAAGGCACGTCTGGGGCCTGCAGCACGAAGAAATCGGCCTGGCGCACCGGAAAGCGGCGCAGGGCCACGCTGGGCTCGAGCTGGTGCACGATGGCCTGGGCGGCCATGAAGGACTGCACCCGCATCTCCCGCCGCAACAGGTCGAGCAGGATGTCCACCACCTCGGGGGCCATCTGCGGCATGGTGAAACCGGCGATCACGTCCGACTTGTTCTCGTTGTCGGCGAGCACCTTGTCGAGCACGTCGGTGGCGTTCTCGTCGCGCGTATAGACGCTGGCGCCGCGAATCTCGGGTTGCTGGAAGCTGTCGGCATGGATGGAGATGAACAGGTCCGCCTTGTTGGACCGCGCCAGGTCCACACGCTCCTCCAGCCGCAGATAGGTGTCGTCCTCGCGCGTCAGCGCCACGTCGAACCGGCCCGATTCCACCAGCAGTTCCTGCAGGCGCAGCGAGAAGGCGAGCACGATGTCCTTCTCCTTGATGCCTTCGGCGGTCTCGGCGCCGCTGTCGATGCCGCCATGGCCGGGGTCGATCACCACCAGCGGCCGCGAGGTGATGGCGAGCTCGGAGCCGCCGGCGGGGGTGGACGGCGTCGGCGCCACCCCGGCGCCGGCCGAGGCGGCGCGGTCGCGCGCCACATTGGCGGCGAATTCCTCCTCGGTGGCCGGGATGATGTCCACCACCAGCCGGGCCGGCTGGTCGTCGAAGGCGTCGAGCACATAGGCCTGCTGCACCTGTGCCGGCGCCGACAGGGTCAGGGTGGTGCGCACCCGGTCGGGGCCGGACTGTTCGATGGCATAGGCGGAGACCAGCCCCTCGCCGGCGGGCGTCCCGCTCGGCTCGGGCACCGAGAAGGTGCCGGCGCGCACGTCGATGGCCAGCCGGGCCGGCTCGTCCAGCGACACGAAGGCGAATTCGGTCTTCGCCGCCAGGTCGACCACCAGCCGGGCGCGTTCGGGCGTCGCGGTCACGCGCGCGTCGATCACGTTCGGCAGGGGCGGCAGGCCGGCGGCGTCCTGGGCCACGGCTGCGGCCAGCGACGCCGCGACCAGCAGCAGCGCCACGAAAACCCCTCGGAAGAACTCTCTGGTCAAACCGGCCCCGGCCCCTCGATCCATCGTCGCCCCATCTCACCCCGTTCCGGCGATTCTGCGGCACAGCGCGCCTTATGCGCTGATTTGCGCGCCGAGGCCAACAACGGCGCGTTCAAATCCGCGCCGGAAGGGCGAAAACGACTTTCCTGTTGCCAATCTGGCGCAACATCCCTACACGCTAGAAGGGAAGGCGCGTGTGTTTCGCGGCCATTGGCGGATGGCCTTCCGATCATCCGCAGCGCCGCGCGACAGGCCGAACGGACGCGATCGAAACGTATCCGGTTCGGATCGGAAGCGGCATTTCAGCGCCTTATCGACGTTTTTTCGGCCCTGACGGGCCGAACGGCGGCGGGCCCTGCGCCGGCCGCCCAATAGGAAGAGGTCATATGGCCCGCATCGGTACAAAGCGCGACGCGATCGAAAAGTCCGATTGCCGCTTTGCTTCGTCCGAACACCCGGCCAGGACCGCACATACCCGAGCGCTGAACGTGACAGGTTCGCGCCCAATCTCGATCAACAACCCATTCGCCCCGCAACGCGCCACCCATGGGAGGCCGGTCTTCCGGCGCCCCCCTGTCGGCGCGCGGGTGCGCGGAGTTCATTATGGCGACCAAAAGAATGCTGGTGGATGCCATCCACCCGGAAGAAACACGGATTGTCGTTACCGCCGGTAACCGGCTGGAGGAGTTTGACTTCGAATCGGCGACCCGCCGCCAGTTGCGGGGCAATATCTACCTCGCCAAGGTCACGCGGGTCGAACCGAGCCTGCAGGCGGCCTTCGTCGAATATGGCGGCAACCGTCACGGTTTCCTGGCCTTCAGCGAAATCCATCCCGACTACTACCAGATCCCCGTGGCCGACCGCGAAGCCCTGCTGCGCGAGGAGGAGCACGAGGAGGACCATCACGACGAGACGGACGAGAACATCTCCCTGCCCGAGGGCGTGACGGAGCCCGACGCCGAGGCCGACCCGCAGGAGCCGGGCGACCCCAGCCATATCGAGCAGGCGCCCGCCAACAGCGAGCCGGTCGAATCGATCGGCGGCGCGGACGCGCTCGAGGAGGTGCCCGAACGCCGCCGCTCGAACATCAAGCGGCAGTACAAGATCCAGGAAGTCATCAAGCGCCGCCAGGTGATGCTGGTGCAGGTGGTCAAGGAGGAGCGCGGCAACAAGGGCGCGGCCCTGACCACCTACCTGTCGCTGGCCGGCCGCTATTCGGTGCTGATGCCCAACACCGCCCGCGGCGGCGGCATCTCCCGCAAGATCACCAATGCGGCCGACCGCAAGCGCCTCAAGGAGATCACCTCCGACCTCGAGGTGCCGCAGGGCATGGGCGTCATCCTGCGCACGGCCGGCGCCAGCCGCACCAAGGCCGAGGTCAAGCGCGACTTCGAATATCTGATGCGCCTGTGGGAGAGCGTGCGCACGCTCACGCTGCAGAGCCAGGCGCCGTGCCTGGTCTACGAGGAAGGCTCGCTCATCAAGCGGACCATCCGCGATCTCTACAACAAGGACATCGACGAGGTTCTGGTCGCGGGCGAGAACGCCTATCGCGAGGCCAAGGACTTCATGAAGATGATCATGCCGTCCCACGCCAAGAACGTGAAGCTCTATACCGAGGAGCAGCCGCTGTTCTCCAAATACGGCGTGGAGACCCAGCTCGATCAGATGTTCTCGCCGGTGGTCACCCTGCCCTCGGGCGGCTACATCGTCATCAATCCCACCGAGGCGCTCGTCTCCATCGACGTCAACTCGGGCCGCTCCACCAAGGAGCACAATATCGAGGACACCGCGCTCCAGACCAATCTGGAGGCGGCCGAGGAAGTGGCGCGCCAGCTCCGCCTGCGCGACCTTGCCGGCCTCATCGTCATCGACTTCATCGACATGATGGAGAACCGCTCCAACCGGGCGGTCGAGCGCAAGCTCAAGGATTGCCTCAAGGACGATCGCGCCCGCATCCAGGTGGGCCGCATCTCCCATTTCGGCCTCATGGAGATGAGCCGCCAGCGCATCCGCTTCGGCGTGGTGGAGAGCTCCACCCACAAGTGCCCGGTCTGCGACGGCACCGGGCTCGTCCGCTCCACCGAGAGCCTGGCGCTGATGATCATGCGCCATATCGAGGACCATGTGCTGCGCAAGCAGGGCCAGTCGATCAATGTGCGCGTGCCCACCGAGGTGGCGCTCTACATCCTCAACTACAAGCGCGACACCCTCTCCCAGCTCGAGGCCCGCAACAACCTGTCGATCACCATCACGGCCGACGGCAAGCTGACCGGCCACCAGTTCCAGATCGAGAAGGGCGAGGCCCGGATTTCCGCCTATGCCGACCAGCGCGTCGCCGCCCATGTGCGGGTCGACAGCGCCGTGATCGACGATGTGGTCGAGGACGAGATCGAGGAGGCCGAAGAGGCCGAGACCCGTCCCGCCGCCGACAATGGCGAGGGCGAAGGCGGCGGTGGCCGCCGGCGTCGCCGCCGGCGCCGGCGCGGCGGCAATGGCGAGCGGCCGGACGACCGCGCGCCGCAGGCCGCCGAAGGCGAGGCGGAAGATGCCGGCGAGGAGTTCGTCGGCGAGGACGCCGCCGCCCGCCAGGCCGTCGAAGGCGACAGCGACGAACCGCGCCGGCGCCGGCGTCGGGGCCGCCGCGGCGGCCGCCGCAATCGCCGCGATCAGGACGGCGAGGTCAATGCCGAGGCCTCGGTGGCCGTGCCCGAGGAAACCGAGGTCGTGCATGTCGAGCTGACGGAGGACGAACCGGCGGCGGTCGAGCCGGCCGCCGAGGAAGCCCCGGCCAAGCCGAAGCGGACCCGCCGCAAGAAGGTGGTGGAGACCGAGGAATCCGCTCCGGCGGAATCGGCGCCCGTCGAGGCGGTGGCCGCGGAGCCGGCCGCCGAGGAGAAGCCCAAGCGCAAGCCGCGGACCCGCAAGCCCAAGGCCCAGGCGACGGAAGCGGCGCCCGAGGCCGCGGTGCGCGAAGCCGCTCCGGCGGAATCGGCGCCCGCCGAAACGGCGCCGGCCGAGCCCGTCGCCGAAGAGAAGCCCGCCCGCACCCGCCGCCCCAAAAAGGAGCTGCCGACCGAGGGCATCGTCGTCTCGTCCAGCTCGGCGCCCGCCGAGGAGGAGGCGCAGCCCGAGGGCGAACCGGAAAAGAAGAAGAAGGTCGGCTGGTGGCAGCGCCGCCTCGGCCTCGGCTAGACCGGTTCACCGCGGACTGGAATCACGGCGACTCCCTGCCCCCTTGAGGGGCTTCGAGCCACCCCGAAGGGCAAATCGGTCCATTGGACCGATTTGAGGCGAGAAGGCCATGAGAGCTATGCGCGAATGGCTGGTTGGGGTGGGGGTGTCGGACCATCAACGGCACCAGATTCCACGCAACCACGGGTCATTCCCGCGCCAGCGGGAACCCCTGTTTTCAGGACCCTCCCCGGTAGGCAGAGGCTCCCGCTGGCGCGGGCTGCCGCCGATAGCGGTAGACCACGTCCCCCTCGTCCTGCACCGGCGCGGCGTCGTCCCGGACGCCGCCCAGGCGCGCGGCCACGGCCATGGACTTGACGTTGTCCGGGTCGAAATAGCTCACCAGCGTCTCCAGCCCGAGCGCGTCGAACGCCCAGTCGCGCATCGCCGCGCCGGCCTCGGTGGCATAGCCCCTGCCCTCGTGCCCGTCATAGAGCAGCCAGCCCAGTTCCTTCTCGGGAAAGAGCGGGCCGTGATTGATCCCCACCTGGCCGATGCAGGTCCCGGTTTCCGCAAGGTCGATCATCAGCGCCCCATGGCCGCAGAGCGCCCACAGGGCCACGTCGCTGGCGAACATGCCCCAGGCGCCGCGCCGGTCGAACGGACCGCCCATATGGACGGCGCGGGGCGAGGCCATCAGCGCCGCATAGGCCGGGAAATCCTCGAGCACCGGCGGCCGCAGGGTCAGCCGCGGCGTGCGCAGCGTCGGGATGGCGGCCATCGTCAGCCGCCCGCCCGCAGGAAGCGGCGCATGCGGTCCAGCGCCGCGTCCACCGTTTGCCGCGTTCCGGCATAGCTGAAGCGCACGAAGCCGTTGCCATCGGTCCTGTCGAAGTCGATGCCGGGCGTGGCGGCCACGCCCGCCATCTCAAGCATCGTCTCGCAAAATTCCAGGGAGTTATTGGAAAACCTGCCGATTCCGGCATAGGCATAGAAGGCGCCGTCGCCCGGAGCCGCGAGGTCGAAGCCCAGTTCGCGCAGGCCTTCGGCGAGCAGTTGCCGGTTGGCCGCATAGCCCGCCTTCTGCGCCTCGGCATAGTCGCGCTCCTCAAGGGCGACGGTGGCGCCGATCTGGCTCAGCGTCGGCGCCGAGATGAACAGGTTCTGCTGCAGGATTTCGGCCCGGCGGATCAGCGTCTCCGGCAGCACCATCCAGCCGATCCGCCAGCCGGTCATGCAGTAATATTTCGAGAAGCTGTTGATGACGATGGCATCGCGCGTCAGCTCCAGCGCGCTCACCGAGGGACCGCGATAGTCGAGCCCGTGATAGATCTCGTCCGAGATGAAGGTGACGCCGAGCCGCGCGCAGGTCTCGACGATCTCCGCCAACCCCTGCCGGTCCACCGCCGCGCCGGTCGGATTGGCGGGGCTGGCGAACAGGAGGCCGTCGAAGGGCCTGCCGGCATGGGCGGCGCTGATGTCGGCGCCGCTCAGGTGCCAGCCATTGGCGGCGCTGACCGGGATTTCCGCCACCTCGAAGCCCAGCCCCAGGAGCGTATTCACATAGGCCGGGTAGCCCGGCCGGGTGATGGCGATGCGGGCGCCGGGACGGAAGGCGGTATGGAAGGCCAGGATGAACCCGGCGGAAGAGCCCATGGTGGCGAGGATGAGGTCGGGATCGACATTCACGCCGTGCCGGCGCCGGTAGTAGGCGGCAAGCCCCTCGCGCAGCCCGCTCAGGCCCTTGGCATCGGTGTAGCCCTGCGGCTGGGGCAGCGCGTTCCGCACCGCCTCGAGCACGCGCGGCGCCGGCGGCTGGCCCGGCTCGCCGACCTCGAGATGGCAGATGCTGCGGCCCTGCCCCTCCAGCGCCTTGGCGCGCTTGAGGATGTCCATGGCGAAGAACGGCATCAGGCCGTCGGGCGAAGTCTGGGTCATCTGGGGCTCCGGCTTGCCCCGCCGCACTAGCCCGAAAGCGCCCGATCTCTCAACAACAATTGATGCGGGCGGCAAGAGGCTGGTGAATTGCCGCTGCTAGAGTCGGGCCCGGTCTGCTACAAGACCGCCGAATCTGCCGGAGGCGCCTCGCATGAACCGTCTTTCCATCGTCCTGGCCGCGGTTGCGGGCCTGCTGGTCGGTGCCCTGGGCTATTCCCAATTCGCCCGGCCGGAGCCGCAGACCGACGTGGCGGCGGTGCGCGCGATCGTGGAGCAGGTGCTGGCCGAGCGGCCCGATCCCGAGCCGGTCGTCGCCGAGATCGACCCCGCCCGGCTCAATCCGCTCATCGAAAGCTATCTGATGGGCGATCCCAAGCTATTGCAGCGCATGTCCGTCGCCCTCGACGAGACCCTGCGCGCCGAGGAGCAGGAGCGGGCGGAGGTCGCGATCGCCGAGATGCGCGACGCCATCTTCGATGCGCCCGGCCAGGTCGTCTTGGGCAATCCGGACGGCGACGTGACGCTGGTCGAGTTCTTCGACTACAATTGCGGCTATTGCCGCGCCGCCCTGCCCGATCTGGCGGCGCTGCTGGCCGAGGACCCCGATCTGCGGGTCATCCTCAAGGAATTCCCCATCCTGTCCAACGAATCCATCGATGCGGCGCGCATCGGCGTACTGGTGGCCGAATCCGGCGTCGACTACTGGAGCTTCCACGAAGCGCTGTTCACCAGCCGCGGCCAGGTGGACAAGACGGTGGCGCTCGCCGCCGCGGGCGAGCTGGGGCTGAGTCCGGTCAACCTCGAACTGCAGATGGGCGAGGAGCGCGTGGCCAGGACCATCCAGACCTCCTACGAGATCGCCCAGGCGCTCGGCATCACCGGCACGCCCACCTACATCATCGGCAACGAGATCATTCCCGGCGCCATCGGCGCGGACGAGCTCAAGGCCCGCATCGCCAATATGCGCGAATGCGGGCGCACGGAGTGCGGTTGAGCGAATGGCGAGTAGCGAATAGGGGGAGTGTCCATTTCTGCTCGCCATTCGCTCCTTTGCTTTTCGGTGCATTTCGTGTAACCGGCCTTGCGCCGGCCGGAGAGGCCGGTGCACAAGGCATTGATCATGGCTAAGCGCGTCCTCGTCCTCAACGGCCCGAACCTGAACCTGCTCGGCACGCGCGAGCCGTCCGTGTACGGAACCGAGACGCTCAAGGACGTCGAGGCGCTGTGCAAGGCGACCGCCCGGGAGCTGGGCCTGGCGCTGGATTTCCGCCAGTCCAACCACGAGGGCGAGCTGGTGACCTGGATTCAGGACGCCCGGCGGACCGCCGACGCCATCCTCATCAATCCGGCGGCCTATTCGCATACCTCGGTGGCCATTCCCGACGCGCTCAAGGCCGTGGGGCTGCCGGTGGCGGAGGTCCATATCAGCAATATCCATCAGCGCGAGGCCTATCGGCACCATTCCTACGTGTCGTCGGTGGCCTTCGGCGTCATTTGCGGCTTCGGCACGCTGGGGTATAGACTTGCCCTCCACGCTTTGGCCGAAAAACTGAAATAACGCTTCGACAGACGAGGCCGGGAGACCGACAAGAATGACCAAGTCATCGCAGGTGGATCAGGACCTGATCCGCGCCATCGCCGAATTGCTCAACAAGGAAAATCTCGCCGAGATCGAGATCGAGCAGGAGGATTTCCGGGTCCGCGTCACCCGTTCCTATCCCAGCGAGGCGCCCACCTTCGCTTCCGCCCCGGTGCACTACATGGCCCCGCCCGCCGCCGCGGCGGCCCCTGCCGCGCCATCGGCGCCCGCCGGCTCGGTGCCGGCCGCTGCCCCGGCCGGCGGCGAAGACCTGTCCGCCAATCCCGGCACGCTCACCTCCCCCATGGTCGGCACCGCCTATCGCGCCCCCGAGCCGGGCAAGCCGCCCTTCGTCGATGTCGGCACCAAGGTCTCCGAAGGCCAGACCGTCCTCATCATCGAGGCGATGAAGACCATGAACCAGATTCCGGCGCATCGCTCGGGCACCGTCACCCGCATCCTCGTGGACGACGCCCAGCCGGTCGAATATGGCGAGCCGCTCGTCGTCATCGAATAAGGGGACTTTCCGATGTTCCAGAAGGTCCTGATCGCCAATCGCGGCGAAATCGCCCTGCGCATCCTGCGCGCCTGCAAGGAGCTGGGCATCCAGACCGTCGCCGTCCATTCCACGGCCGACGCCAACGCCATGCATGTGCGCCTCGCCGACGAGAGCGTCTGCATCGGCCCCAATGCCGCCAGGGACAGCTATCTCAACATCCCGGCGATCATGGCCGCCTGCGAGATCACCGGGGCCGACGCCGTGCATCCCGGCTATGGCTTTCTCTCCGAGAACGCCCGCTTCGCCAAGATCCTGACCGAGCACAACGTCACCTTCATCGGCCCGTCCGCCCATCACATCGAGATCATGGGCGACAAGATCACGGCCAAGAAGACAGCGGTCGAGCTCGGCATCCCGGTCGTGCCCGGCTCCGAGGGGGCCATCGACACCGAGAAGTCCGCGCTCGAGACCGCGAAGCGCATCGGCTATCCCGTGCTCATCAAGGCGACCGCCGGCGGCGGCGGCCGCGGCATGAAGGTGGCGCAGACCGAGAAGGACCTGCTGGTCGCCTGGTCCACGGCCCGTTCCGAGGCCAAGGCGGCCTTCGGCAACGATTCCGTCTACATGGAGAAATATCTCGGCAAGCCGCGCCACATCGAGGTGCAGATCCTCGGCGACGGCCAGGGCAATGCCGTGCATCTGGGCGTGCGCGACTGCTCGCTGCAGCGCCGCCACCAGAAGGTGTGGGAGGAGGCCGGCGGGCCCACCATCACCCCCGAGGAACGCGACCGCATCGGCGAAATCTGCGCCAATGCCATGCGCAAGCTCAAGTATTCCGGCGCCGGCACCATCGAGTTCCTCTACGAGAACGGGGAATTCTACTTCATCGAGATGAACACGCGCCTGCAGGTGGAGCATCCGGTCACCGAGCGCATAACCGGCATCGACATCGTCTACGAGCAGATCCGCGTCGCCTCGGGCGAGAAGCTCTCCATGACGCAGGACATGGTGCAGTTCTACGGCCATGCCATCGAGGTGCGCATCAATGCCGAGGACCCGCAGACCTTCGCGCCGTCGCCGGGCACCATCACCTTCTATCATCCGGCGGGCGGCGTCGGCATCCGCGTCGATTCGGCGGTCTATCAGGGCTACCGGATCCCGCCCTACTACGACTCGCTGATCGGCAAGCTGATCGTCTACGGCCGCACCCGCGAGGAATGCCTCAAGCGCCTCAGCCGCGCCGTGGACGAATTCGTGGTCGACGGGGTGAAGACCACCCTGCCCCTGTTCCAGCGCCTCATCAAGGAGCCGGACATCCAGGCCGGCAATTACGACATCCACTGGCTGGAGAAATTCCTGGCCGACAACAAGGCTTAGCCTTTCTTCCCTCCTCCCCTTGCGGGAAAGGTGGCGCGACGCGCCGGACGAGGGGTTCGGGCGCATCCGCGAAATCGGGGCGCCTGCAGCTGCCGACCCCTCACCCGTCTCGGCCTCCGGCCGATCCACCCGCTCCCGCAAGGAGAGAGGGAGAGATGGAGCAAGAATGGCCCGCCGCACCGATCCCTTCGCCGTCGAGATCACGCCCGAGCTGATCGTGCGCGCCTATCGCGCCGGCATCTTCCCCATGGCCGAGGATGCGGGCGACGAGGATCTGTTCTGGGTCAGCCCCGAATGGCGCGGCATCATCCCCCTCGACGGCTTCCATGCCAGCAGGAGCCTGCGCAAGGCCATGCGCCGATCCGGCTGGAGCATCCGTGTGGACCGGGATTTCGACGCCGTGATCGAAGGCTGCGCCACCGTGGGCGCGGACCGCAACACCACCTGGATCAACCGCACCATCCGCGCCGTCTATGGCGAGCTGTTCCGGCGCGGCATCGCCCACACCGTAGAAGTCCGGGACGGCGACGAACTGGTCGGGGGCCTTTACGGGCTCGCCATCGGCGCCGCCTTTTTCGGGGAATCCATGTTCCATAGGCGCACCGACGCCTCCAAGATGGCCATGGCGCATCTGGTCGATCGCCTCAATGCCGGCGGCTTCCAGCTGCTCGACACCCAGTTCCTCACGCCGCACCTCGCCTCGCTGGGCGGCATCGAAATATCGCGCGCCGACTACGAGGAACGGCTGGGCCGCGCCCTCGCCCATGACGGCGACTGGCACGCCTGGGACCGCAACCAATGAGCGTGCCCGACGATCTGCCGCAGAGCCTCGCGCCGCTCCGCGACCTGCCATGGACCGAGATCACGCTCGGCAAGTCATCCTGCGACGTCTGGCGGATCGCGCTCGCCGACGGCAATTCCGTCTTCCTCAAGGCCGAGCGCCTTCACCCCCTGGCCGAGCTGCCGGGCGAGATCGAACGCCTCAACTGGCTGACCGGCATGGGGTTCAAGGCGCCGCGCGTCGTCGATGCCGAGCAGGTCGGCTCCCGGCTGTTCCTGCTGATGACCGCCGTCCCCGGCGCGGACCTGACCCACTATATCGACCGGCCCGGCGATTTCGTCCGCGCCTATGCCCAGGGCCTCAAACGCCTGCACGCGCTCGATCCGGCCAATTGCCCCTTCGATCACAGCCTCGAGGCGCGGCTGGTCGAGGCGGAGGCCCGGATGCGGGCGGGGCTGGTGGACGAAGACGATTTCGACACCGAGCGCCAGGGCTGGACCGCCGCCCGGGTGCTGGACTGGCTCCATCGTCACCGCCCGGAAACCGGCGACCGCATCGTCACCCATGGCGATGCGTCGGCCCCCAACATCCTCGCCCAGCAGGGCCGCTTTTCCGGCATCATAGATTGCGGGCGGCTCGGACGCGCCGATGTCTGGCAGGACCTGGCCCTGGCCTGCCGGAGCATCGCCTACAATATCGGCCGCGAGCACGTCGCCCCCTTCCTCGCCGCCTATGGCGCCGAATGGGACGAGGCCAAATATCGCTATTACTGCACCCTGGACGAGATGTTCTGAGGTTTCGGTCCCGCCTGCTTTCCCATCGCCCC
>ENA-UOVV01000505-UOVV01000505.1-compost-metagenome-genome-assembly--contig:-NODE-505-length-45294-cov-15.961250_pt1 | contig 45294 bp, 31 predicted proteins | sample MGYA00238155_ERZ761577 | MGnify/ENA primary metagenome ERZ761577 (study PRJEB28898, sample SAMN06268775) | compost metagenome | isolation source: Emeryville, CA | place: USA:Emeryville, CA | collected... | reverse complement strand
TCCTTGGCCACGAAATAGCCGGCGAACTGGCCCTGTGCGACCCATTTCAGCTGCAACGTCAGCTTCTCTGAAGTCGGCCGCATGTAATAATAATAGATAGCTGCCGCAGCGATCAGCAATACGATGACCGCCACCGCAATTTTTAGCCAATTTTTCATGCGAGTACTCCTCCGGTTTACGGTTCCGTCCCCTTTTTTCGATATGACGGATGCCAGAACGTCACGGCCCGCTCGATGAGAGCGATGCCGCCATAGAAGACCGAGCCCGCGACCGCCGCAACCGCGATCTCGGCCCACACCATGTCGATGTTCATGCGTCCCACCTCCGTCGAGATGCGGAAGCCCATGCCGACCACCGGCGTGCCGAAGAACTCGGCCACGATCGCGCCGATCAGCGCCAGCGTGGAGTTGATCTTCAGCGCGTTGAAGATGAACGGCATGGCCGCGGGCAGGCGCAGCTTGAACAGGGTTTCCCAGTAGCCCGAGGCATAGGTGCGCATCAGGTCGCGCTCCATGTGGCCGGCGGCCTGAAGCCCCGCGACCGTGTTCACCAGCATCGGGAAGAAGGTCATCACCACGACGACCGCTGCCTTCGACGGCCAGTCGAAGCCGAACCACATGACCATGATCGGCGCGACGCCGATGATCGGCAGCGCCGCCGCCACATTGCCGATCGGCAGCAGGCCGCGCCGCAGGAACCGGTAGCGGTCGGCGGCGACCGCCAGCGCGAAGCCGGCGCCGCAGCCGATCAGATAGCCGGCGACGACGGCGCGGAAGATGGTCTGGTTGACGTCGGCGGCAAGGATCGGCAGCGAGGTCGCGATGCGCGCGCCGATCGCGCTCGGCGCCGGCAGCAGCAGGAACGGAATGCCGGCGCCGCGCACGATCGCCTCCCACAGGATCAGGATCCAGGCCCCGAAGATGACCGGCACCACGAGGTTGAGCGCAACAGCTCCCCGCCGCGACGGCGGATTAACCGCCGAAAGCACCGTCACGCAGCGCCATGCGAGCAGCCACGCGGCGGCCAGCGCGAGGTAGAAGGCCGTGCTCGCCTGCCCCTCGTGCCCCACCACCGCGCCGAGCAGCAGCCAGGCGCCGGCATGGGCCCCGGCAAACGTCGCGACCGCCTCGAGCCACGGCCGTCCCGCAAGCGCGAGCGCTGCCAGCCCTGCCGCGAAAAGCAGGCCCAGCGCCGGCCAGAGGCGCGGGCCGCCGGCCGCGTGGACGGCTTCGAAGCCCGCGCCGGCGAGGACGAGCGCGAGGCTCAGGGCCACCTGCCATGCGGCGCGGCGCGTCATGCCGGCCTCCCGCCCATCGCGCGCATGGTGACGCGCCCGGCGATGTCGACCAGCGCCACCAGCACGATCGCCACCAGCGAGCCGGCCACGAGCGCGGCCCAGATGTCGATGGTCTGGCTGTAATAGGAACCCGAGAGCAGCTTGGCCCCGATGCCGGCCACCGCGCCGGTGGGCAGCTCGGCCACGATCGCGCCGACGAGGCTCGCGGCGACGGCGACCTTCATCGAGGCGAACAGGAAGGGCAGCGAGGCCGGGACCCTGAGCTTCCAGAAGGTCTGCGCCCGGGTCGCGTTGTAGGTGTGCATCAGGTCGAGATGCATCGTCTCGGGCGAGCGCAGGCCCTTCACCATGCCCACCGCGACGGGGAAGAACGACAGGTAGGTCGAGATCAGCGCCTTGGGAAACAGCCCGGTGATGCCGATCGAAGCGAACACCACCACCACCATCGGCGCGATCGCCAGGATGGGAATCGTCTGCGAGGTGATGATCCACGGCATCAGGCTGCGGTCGAGCGAGGCGAAATGGACGATGCCGACCGCGATCAGGATGCCGAGAACGGCGCCGAAGGCGAAGCCGACGAAGGTCGAGGAAAGCGTCACCCACGAATGGTAGACGAGGCTGCGCCGGGTCCATGGCTTCACCATGAACGTCGTCTTGACGAAGGTCTCGACGACCTGATGCGGCGCCGGCAGGGTCGGCTTCGGCTGCGCCCATGTCTTCAGCACGAATTCGAGCGTGCCCGGCGCCTCGCCCGCCCTGCGGTCGAGATCGCGCTGGAACGGCCCGTTGAGAACCACGGCGAAGGCGTACCAGGCGATCACGATCCCCGTGAGGATGGTGAGGACGGGCAGGATCTTGTCGCGCAGGCGGTCAGTCATGGCCGGCCTGCCCTGTCGGCGCCCACACCTGCGCCCCCTCTCCCCTCCGGGGAGAGGCCGAAACTGGGCGGAGCGCTCCGGCCTTCCATCAAGCCCAGCGCCCACAGGATTTCCTGGACGCAGCCTTCAAACGCCACCGCCAGTTCGCCGGTGCTGAAACGCAGCACCTTGTAGCCTTGGCCGGCCAGCCAATTGTCACGTTCCCGATCCCGGATCTGCCGTTCCGGATCGAGATGGCGCTCGCCGTCGACCTCGACGACGAGCTTGTGGTCGTGAACGACGAAATCGGCGATATAGGTGCCGATCGGCGCCTGCCTGCGGACATGAATCCCATACCATCGCCGGAATTGACGCAACTCTGACCATAGCCGGCGTTCGCCGTCCGTCATGGTGCGCCGCAGCCTGCGGGCGCGCGTAATTGCCTGTTGGGTAATCGCGGTGGGCATCGTCTACCCCCACCCCTTACCCCTCCCCACAAGGGGGAGGGGGGCATCGGCGTCCCAGCCTTCCCTTCCCCCTTGTGGGGAGGGGTAAGGGGTGGGGGTGAGCGGCACGTCCTCAATCCTCATAGCTGTGCCCTGCCCTGAGCCCGTCGCGCACGCGCGCCGCGATGGCCAGGAATTCCGGGCTCTCGCGGATGTGAAGCGGGCGCTCCTTCGGCAGGGTCGATTCGATCACGTCGGTGACGCGGCCCGGCCGCGGGCTCATCACCACGATCCGGGTCGACAGATAGACCGCCTCGGGGATCGAGTGCGTGACGAAGCAGATCGTCTTGTCGGTGCGCGCCCACAGCTCCAGAAGCTGCTCGTTCAGGTGGTCGCGCACGATCTCGTCGAGCGCGCCGAAGGGCTCGTCCATCAAAAGCAGGTCGGCGTCGAAGGCGAGCGCGCGCGCGATCGAGGCGCGCTGCTGCATGCCGCCCGAAAGCTGCCACGGGAACTTCTTCTCGAAGCCGGTCAGGTTGACCAGCTCCAGCGTGCGGGCGATCCGCTCCGCCTGCTCGGCCTTCGTATAGCCCATGATCTCCAGCGGCAGCGCGACGTTCTTCTCGATCGTCCGCCACGGATAGAGCGCCGCGGCCTGGAACACATAGCCGTAGGCGCGCCGCCGCCGCGCTTCCTCCGCGCTCATGCCGTTGACCGCGATGGTGCCCTGCGTCGGGCGCTCGAGATCGGCGATGACGCGCAGGAAGGTCGTCTTGCCGCAGCCGGACGGGCCGATGAAGGAGACGAACTCGCCCTTTCCGACGGTGAGGTCGACATCCGACAGCGCCTGCACGGGCCCGTCGCCCGTCTCGAAGGTCAGGCCGAGATGCTCGGCCCTGACGACGGCGGCGTGCGTGTCCGATGCTGGCTCGGCGGGGCTGGCGATCGCGTTCATCCGGTTCCCTTGGCTGCGAGGTGGGTGGTCGGCCTGCCTCGTCAAGGGATCAGACGCCGCTCGCCGGGATGCCGCTGCGCTCGATCTTGCGCGGCGCCACCAGCTCCTTCCAGGTCGACAGCGCGCGGTTGACCGCCATGTGCGGCGGCCGCGCGACGAACTGGCCGTGGCCCTGCCTGGCGTCCACCTTCGCCTCGGTCACGGCAACCTCGCCGCGGGTGAGCACGAAGCGCGGCACGCCGGTCACCTCGATCCCCTCGAACACGTTGTAGTCGATGACCGACTGCTGGGCGCCGGCCGAAATCGTCTTCTTCCGCCCGGGGTCCCACACGACGATGTCGGCATCCGCCCCTTCGAGGATCGCGCCCTTCCTCGGATACATGTTGAGGATCTTGGCGATGTTGGTCGAGGTGACGGCGACAAACTCGTTCATCGTCAGCCGGCCGGTGTTGACGCCGAAGGTCCACAGCACCGGCAGCCGGTCCTCCAGCCCGCCCGTGCCGTTGGGGATCTTCGTGAAGTCGCCGACGCCGGTGCGCTTCTGCTTCGTGGTGAAGGCGCAATGGTCGGTCGCCACGACCTGGAGCGAGCCCGCCTGCAGGCCGGCCCACAGCGAATCCTGATGCTGTCTGTTGCGGAAGGGCGGGCTCATCACCCGCCGCGCCGCATGGTCCCAGTCCTTGTTGAAATATTCGCTCTCGTCGAGCACGAGATGCTGGATCAGCGGCTCGCCATAGACGCGCATGCCCTTCTGCCGCGCGCGGCGGATCGCCTCGTGGCTCTGCTCGCAGGAGGTATGCACGACGTAGAGCGGAACCCCGGCCATGTCGGCGATCATGATGGCGCGGTTGGTCGCCTCGCCCTCGACCTCGGGCGGCCGCGAATAGGCGTGCCCCTCCGGCCCGTCATTGCCTTCCGCCAGCAGCTTTTCCGACAGCGCCGCCACCACGTCGCCGTTTTCGGCATGGACCAGCGGCAGCGCGCCGATCTCCGCGCAGCGCTGGAACGAGGCGAGCATCTCGTCGTCGTTCACCATCAGCGAGCCCTTGTAGGCCATGAAGTGCTTGAAGGAGGTGATGCCGCGCTTCACCACGTCCGGCATCTCGTCGAACACCTGCTTGCCCCACCAGGTGATCGCCATGTGGAAGGAGTAGTCGCACGACGCCTTCGACGTCTTGTTGTCCCACATCGTCAGCGCTTCGAGCAGCGACTGGTTGGGCGACGGCAGGCAGAAGTCGACCACCATCGTCGTGCCGCCCGAAAGCGCGGCGCGCGTGCCGCTCTCGAAATCGTCCGCCGAATAGGTGCCCATGAACGGCATTTCGAGATGCGTGTGCGGGTCGATGCCGCCCGGCATGACGTAGCAGCCGCTCGCGTCCAGCGTCTCGTCCCCGTCGAGGTTCTGGCCGATCTCGACGATCCTGCCGCCGTCGATCTTCACGTCCGCCTTGTAGGTCAGGTCGGCGGTGACCACGGTTCCGTTCTTGATGACCTTGCTCATGGCGTTCCCCGTTCCATCTGTCGTTCGTTCATACACCGGCAATGACGCCGCGCCCACGGCGGCGCGGCATTCCGTCCACTCCAATCACGCCTTTTTCCGCCGCCGCCGCCCGCGCACGCGCCTGAAATCGGCCATCAGCGCATCGAGCGTGCCGTAGACGGGAACGATGACGGCGAACTCGGCCGGCCTCAGCTCGCGCGAGGGCTCGCAGGCCTTCACCACCCGCTCCTGATATTCCTGCGGCGCCCAGATGCGGGCGAACTCGACGAACTGCTGGATGACCTCGCGGCGCAGGCTGCCGATGCGCTCGTAGTTGGCCCGGAAAATCGCGAACGCCGTGTAGAGCGCGATCAGCACCGAAATGCCGAGGATGGCGGCAAGGATCGTCATGTCGTTGGTGTAGGTGCCGAAGGCGAGCGCATAGGCCCAGGCCAGGCAGGTGAACACGACGAACGCCTTGGCGATGCTGTAGGCGGCGATTTCCGATTCCGTCTCGGCGGCGTATTCGGTCTCGGCGGCGCGCTCAATCTCGCGCAGCTTCTTCTTGAACTCGTAGAGGCGCTGGTTCTCCTCGTCCGTATGTTCTTCGCCGCGCGCCTCGCGCAGGATGTCGAAGGCCGAATAGGTCACGTCATCGATCGCGGCCCAGCCCGACAGCGGAACGATGGCCGGCGGGATGTATTCGCCGACCCTGCGGAAGGCGATGTAGAGCAGGTGGATCGTCGTCAGGAACAGGAAGAAGATCAGCAGCAGCGCGAAATCCGAGACGCCGAGCACGTCGAAGATGTTCTGGTAGTTCTGCACGACCTCGTTGAGCAGGTCCGCGTCCGGCAGCAGCCCTTCCGTCTGCGAGCCGATCTCGGTGAACCCCGAGGCGACGTAGAAGACGACGCCGGAAACCACCAGGCGCGACGTCATGAAGTTCGAGAACCGGATGACGCTCTGCAGCAGGCCTTCGACATCCATGACGGCAGCTCAGCGTTCCAGGGGCCTCGTCCTCGCGGACGCCGCCGGCCCCGCTGCGGACGAAGGCCTCACCGCACGATCTCCGCCGTCTCCACCACCGCATGGAACAGCACGTCGGCGCCGGCCGATGCCCAGTCCTTGCTGATCTCCTCGGCCTCGTTGTGCGAAAGCCCGTCGACGCAGGGGCACATGACCATCGTCGCCGGGGCTACCTTGGCCGCCCAGCAGGCGTCGTGGCCGGCGCCCGAGATGATGTCCATATGGCTGTAGCCGAGCTTCTCGGCCGCCGCGCGCACGCGGCCCACGAGCACGGGATCGAAGGTGACGGGGTCGAAATGGCCGACCGGCTCCACCGCGCAGCCGACGCCGAGCTCGGCCGCGATCTCCGCCGCCTGGCGCTCGATCGCGGCGCGCATGCGGTCGAGCTTGGCCTGGTCGGGCGTGCGGATGTCGACGGTGAAGACCACCTTGCCCGGCAGCACGTTGCGCGAGTTGGGCGAGAACTTCACCTGGCCGACGCCGCCGACGGCGCCCGGCTGGTTGTCCATCGCCACCTTCTGGACCATCTCGAAGATGCGGGCCATGGCAAGCCCCGCATTGACGCGCATGGCCATCGGCGTCGAGCCGGTATGCGCCTCCTTGCCGGTCAGCGTGAATTCGAGCCACCACAGGCCCTGGCAGTGGGTGACGACGCCGATCTGCCGGTTCTGCGCCTCGAGGATCGGCCCCTGCTCGATATGGTATTCGAAATAGGCATGCATCCTGCGCTGCCCCACCTCCTCCTCGCCCTGCCAGCCGATGCGCTTCAGCTCCTCGCCGTATGTCTTGCCTTCGAGGTCGGTACGGCCATAGGCGTAGTCGAGCGTATGCACGCCGGCGAACACGCCGGACGCCAGCATGGCGGGCGCGAAGCGCGCGCCCTCCTCGTTCGCCCAGTTGACGACGACGATCGGATGCTTCGTCCTGATGTCGAGGTCGTTGAGCGTGCGCACCAGCTCCAGCCCCGACAGCACGCCCAGAACGCCGTCATATTTGCCGCCGGTCGGCTGCGTGTCGAGATGGCTGCCGACATAGACGGGAAGCGCGTCGGGGTCGGTGCCCGGACGCGCCATGAACATCGTCCCCATCCTGTCGACGCCCATCGTCAGGCCGGCGGCCTCGCACCACCTGCGAAACAGGTGCCGGCCCTCGCCGTCGGCGTCGGTCAGCGTCTGCCGGTTGTTGCCCCCGGCCACCCCCGGCCCGATCTTCGCCATCTCCATGATCGAATCCCAGAGACGGTCGGCATTGATGCGGAGGTTTTCGCCGGGGGCTGCCATATGGTGGGTAAACTCCTCAGTCTGCGGTCAGTCGACCATGCGGATCACTTCTCGCACGTGGTCGATCAGCTCGTCGATCTGGCCCTTGGAGATGATGAGCGGCGGCGACAGCGCGATGATGTCGCCGGTGGTGCGGATCAGGAGCCCCCGCTCGAACGCCTTCACGAAGGCGGAGAAGGCGCGCTTGGTCGGCTCTCCGGGAATGGATTCCAGCTCGATGGCGCCGACGAGCCCGATATTGCGGATGTCGATCACATGCGGCTCGCCCTTGAGCGAGTGCAGCGCGTCCTCCCAGTAGGGGCCGAGCTCCTCGCCCCGCGTCAGCAGCCCTTCCTCCTTGTAGGTGTCGAGCGTGGCGATGCCGGCGGCCGAGGCGATCGGATTGCCCGAATAGGTATAGCCGTGGAAGAACTCGATCAGGTGTTCCGGTCCCGTCATGAAGGCGTCGTGGATCTCCTTCCTCACGAACACCGCGCCCATCGGGATGACGCCGTTGGTGACGCCCTTGGCGGTGGTCATGATGTCGGGGACGACGCCGAAATAATCGGCCGCGAACGGCGTGCCGAGACGGCCGAAGCCGGTGATGACCTCGTCGAAGATCAGGAGGATGCCGTGCTTCGTGCAGATGTCGCGCAGCCGCTGCAGATAGCCCTTGGGCGGGATCAGCACGCCGGTCGAGCCCGCGACCGGCTCGACGATGACGGCCGCGATCGTCGAGGCGTCATGCAAGGCGACGATGCGCTCCAGCTCGTCGGCGATGTCGCCGCCATGCTCCGGCACGCCGCGGCTGAACGCGTTCTTGCCGGGAACGTGGGTGTGCGGCATGTGGTCGACGCCGGTGAGCAGCGTGCCGAACATCTTGCGGTTCGACACGATGCCGCCCACCGAGATGCCGCCGAAATTGACGCCGTGATAGCCGCGCTCGCGGCCGATCAGCCGGGTGCGGCTGCCCTCGCCCTTCACCCGCTGGTAGGCGAGCGCGATCTTCAGCGCGGTGTCGACCGATTCGGAACCGGAATTGGTGAAGAACACATGGTCCATGCCTTCCGGCGCGATGTCGACCAGCCGGTTGGCCAGCTCGAACACGATCGGATGGCCCATCTGGAAGGCCGGCGCGTAGTCGAGCTCGGCCGCCTGGCGCTGGATCGCCTCGGTGATCTTCGGCCGGCAATGGCCGGCGTTCACGCACCACAGGCCGGCCGTGCCGTCGAGGACCTTGCGGCCGTCGGCGGTCGTGTAATGCATGTCCTTGGCGGCGACCAGCATGCGCGGCGCCTGCTTGAACTGGCGGTTTGCCGTGAACGGCATCCAGAAGGCGCGAAGGTCGTTCGGCGCCACATTCGATCTATTCGACATTGACCAAGCCTTTCCCGATTGTGTTCCCCGTTATGACGGCCAACGCTTGGTTCTTCGGGCCTATCCGTGATAGGCCGATTTTTGACCGATTGGACAAACGTTAGCATCGCCACATGGGTGGTCAAGGGCATAGTAGGGGAAATGCCGGCCAGCGTCGGCGTTCCACCATCCGGGAATAGCTGGTCCAGTCCATTGGGCCACAGATGAAGGGAAACCGGACGTGAACGTCGCCGCGAAGCGCCGCACGCGCATCCAGACGGAAAAGCGCGAACGCATCCTCGAAGCCGCGCTCGACGTGTTTTCCATGCACGGCTTCCGCGGCGCCACGATCGACCAGATCGCCGAGGCCGCCGGCATGTCGAAGCCCAACCTGCTCTACTACTTCCGCTCGAAGGAATCCATCCACGAGACGTTGATCCAGCGCCTGCTGGACACCTGGCTGCAGCCGCTGCGCGAGCTGTCCGACGCCGGCGACCCGATGACCGAGCTGGGAAGCTATATCCGCCGCAAGCTGGAGATGGCGCGCGACTACCCGCGCGAGAGCCGCCTCTTCGCCAACGAGATGCTGCAGGGCGCGCCGCGCATCCTGCCCCTGCTGGAGGGCGAGCTGAAGGCGCTGGTCGACGCCAGGGCCGCCGTCGTCGCGGCCTGGATGGAGGCAGGCAGGATCGCCCGCACCGACCCCTACCACCTGATCTTCTCGATCTGGGCCACCACCCAGCATTATGCCGATTTCGACGTCCAGGTACGCGCCGTGCTCGGGCCCGAGAAGGGCGGCGAGAAACGTTTCGAGGATGCCGCCCGCTTCCTCGAAACGCTCTATCTCGAAGGCTTGCGGCCGAAGGGCTGAGCGCGATCCCGCGCGCTCCGTTCCGGACGGGCGGACATTCTTAGCCATTCGTTTACCATGACGCGGCATGGTCTCCGGAAGGGGACAGGGGCGATGAAGCGACATTTCCAGGCGATGGCGATCCTCGGTCTGCTGCACGGCGTTCCGCAGGCCGCCGCCGGCGAGCAGATCTTCGAGACCGACGATGCGGTGCGCATCGGCGGCGGCATCGGCTACGCCTTCATCAATGCCGACGAGATCGTCTACAGCGGCCCCAACCGCATCAGCCACCTGTTGTGGGAATCGCAGGCGCCCACCGTCAACGGCAAGGTGGAGGTGGATTTCGCCAGCGGCTGGACGCTCAGGGCCGGCGCGACCTTCGCGTTCGCGGGCCGCAGCTACATGGAGGACTACGACTGGTTCGGCCCCCATTTCGTCAGCTACGATTTCGGCGACTGGACGCACCGCTCGCAGCATCCGGATACCCGGCTCGCGCATTATTTCTCCGGCGACATCGCGCTCGGGCGCGATCTCGCGCTGAGCCCGGCCGCCACGCTCAACCTGCACGCGGGCATCAAATATACCGATGTCAGGTGGAACGCCTATGGCGGCACGGCCGTCTACAGCGATACGGGCTACCGCGCGGACACGATGGGCTTTCCCGGCGGCGCCGGGGTGATCAGCTTCCAGCAGCGCTATCCCGGCGTCTTCCTCGGCGCCTCGCTTGCGGCGCATCACGGCCCCTGGACGCTCAGCGGCCAGGCGCGCGGCGGCGTCGCGATCCGCGCGACCGACACCGACCACCATTGGCGGCGCGACCTGCGGTTCGAGGAAACCTACGGCGCCATCCCGTTCGCCGCCGCCGCGGCGCGCATCGACTACGCGGTGAACGACAGGACGAGGCTGTTCGTCGGCGGCGACTACCAACAGTTCTTCCACGCCGTCGGCGACACCGCGACCTACGCGATCTCGACCGGCGCGAAGGGCGCGAGCTACCCGCAGGGCGCGGGCATGACCCTGCGCGCCATCAGCGTGTCCGGCGGCTTCCGCGTGAAGTTCTGACGCCGCCCGCTTCAGCGGTCGGGCGCCAGCGCCATCACCGCCAGCCCGGCGACGGTCGCCAGCGCGCCGGCCAGCACGCCCGGGCTCGCCCAGCCATGGCCGAGCAGCCCCTCGTAGAGGATGACGAAGACCGGCGTCAGGTAATTATAGGCGAGCACCTTGGCCGCCGGCAGCCGTAGCGCGGCGAACTGCAGCAGGAAGAAGGACCCGGCGGTGGTGAATACCGACAGATAGGCGACGGCCAGCCACACCGGGCCGGGCAGCGCCGCCCAGTCGGTCTGCGCGATCTCGCGCGCGCCGTAGAGCCCGATGCAGACGCCCGTCGCCAGCAGCGTCCAGAAGGTGAAGGCGATCACCGGCTCGCCGCGGTTGAAGCGCTTGACCAGCGGCGCATAGGCGGCGTGACAGGCGACGCCGACGAAGAACAGCAGCTCGCCCGCCCCGACATCGAAGGACAGAAGCGCATCGAGGTCGCCGCGGAAGATCGCCCAGACCGCGCCCGCGCCGGCGAACGCGAGGCTGACGACGACGAGCGGCCGCGGCACCTCGCCGACGAACAGCAGGCCGAAGACGGCCGCCAACACCGGCAGCAGCGTGAACACCGCCCCGGTCGAGACTGGGTCCGTCAGCCGCAGCGCCACGAACATGGTGACGAAGAACACCGCCATCAGCGCGCCGAGGATCGCGAAGCGCCACGGCGCCCGCGGCGGCGGCACCCGGCCGGACAGAACGAGCGCGGCCGCGACCCCCATCAGCGGCACCGCGAAGACGAAGCGCAAGGCGTTGACCGCGGCCGGTCCGATATGCGGCACCGTGAGCGCGCCGACCGTGTAGGACCCCGAAACCAGCGCCGCGAACAAAAGCATGGCCGCGTGCGCGACCGCCCTGCCGCCACCCGAAGGCGCCTGTGGCTGCGGATGGGGTCTCACGGGCGGAGCCGCATGTTCAACGCGAGACTGATGCGGCTCCGCCCGCCCGGGGAGGAACTATTCCGCCGCCTGCCGTGCGGCGGGGTTGTTGGGATGCATGGTCCAGTTGGCATAGACCGGCGAGACGGGTTGCCCGGTGCGGCGGTCGATGACGCCGGCGGCCAGCGGCTCCATCGTGATGCAGCCGTCCACCGGACACACATTGACGCACAGATTGCAGCCGACGCACTCCTCCTCGATCACCTCGAAATGGCGCATGCCGTCAACCATCGCCGTGATCGCCTGGTGCGAGGTGTCCTCGCAGGCGATGTGGCACCGGCCGCATTTGATGCACAGATCCTGGTCGATATGCGCCTTGGCCACGTAGTTCAGGTTGAGATACTGCCAGTCGGTGACGTTGGGCGTGGCGCGGCCGATGATGTCCTCCAGCCGGCGATGGCCCTTTTCGTCCATCCAGTTCTCGAGGCCGGAGATCATCTCCTGCACCACCTTGAAGCCATAGGTCATGGCCGCCGTGCAGACCTGCACGTTGCCCGCCCCCAGCGCCAGGAACTCGGCCGCGTCGCGCCAGGTGGTGACGCCGCCGATGCCCGAGATCGGCAGGCCGGCGGTCTGCGGGTCGCGCGCGATCTCGGCGACCATGTTGAGCGCGATCGGCTTCACCGCCGGGCCGCAATAGCCGCCATGGCTGCCCTTGCCGTCGATCGACGGCTCCGGCGAGAAGCTGTCGAGATCGACCGAGGTGATGGACGAAATCGTGTTGATGAGCGAGACGGCGTCGGCCCCGCCCTTGTGGGCGGCGCGCGCCGGATAGCGGATGTCGGTGATGTTGGGCGTCAGCTTCACGATGACGGGCATGCGCGTATACTGCTTGCACCAGCGCGTGACCATCTCGATATATTCGGGCACCTGGCCGACGGCCGAGCCCATGCCGCGCTCGCTCATGCCGTGCGGACAGCCGAAATTCAGCTCGATGCCGTCGCATTCGGTCTCCTCGACAGCCGGCAGGATCGCCTTCCAGCTTTCCTCCTCGCACGGCACCATGATCGAGACGACGAGCGCCCGGTCCGGCCAGTTCTTCTTGACCTGCTTGATCTCCTGCAGGTTGACCTGAAGCGCGCGGTCGGTGATCAGCTCGATGTTGTTCAGGCCGAGCAGCCGCCGGTCCGCGCCCCAGATCGCGCCGTAGCGCGGCCCGTTGACGTTGACGATCGGCGGGCCTTCCTCGCCCAGCGTCTTCCACACCACGCCGCCCCAGCCGGCCTTGTAGGCGCGCTCGACATTGTAGGCCTTGTCGGTCGGCGGCGCCGAGGCCAGCCAGAACGGGTTGGGGGATTTGATGCCGATGAAATCGCTGCGGATGTCAGCCATGTGTCGTGCTCTCGGCTTGGATATCTAAGGGCAAACGATTATTGTTGAATGCGATGACATCTTGGAACCAGAGGTCCCACCTATGATCAGCGAGCGACGCTACACGATCCATTTGCTTCCGGAATCCGACGGCGGGTATACGGTCTTGGTACCGGCGCTGCCGGAGGTCGTGACTTGCGGGGATACATACGAAGAGGCGATGGCCAATGCCCGCGAAGCGATTGAGGCAATACTCGAATTCTATCGCGATGAGGGCTGGGAAATACCGGATGACGTTGAGACGAGAGTTGATCATTTGACAATCGCCGCCTGACCATGGCTCCAAAGAGCCTCCCGACAATATCCGGACACCAAGCCGTGCGCGCACTGCTCAAACTCGGCTTCAAGCTCGACCGCATTCGCGGTAGTCATCACATCCTTCGTCACGACGGTCCGCCGGTTCGGGCCATAAGCGTTCCTGTTCATGGCAACAAATCCCTGCCGAAAGGGACCCTCCAAGCGATCGTCAAGAAGTGCGGATTTAGCGCCGAGGAGTTTGTCTCGGAACTGTGACGCGACGGTCGTTTGTCCACGGCTGGCGGACCTGGCGACAACGGCACCATTCATTCCCCCATCATCGCCCGGTGGATGCTCTCGGCCGCGTCGCGGCCGGCCGCCACGGCGGCCACCGTCAGGTCCTCGCGCGCGTCGGTGACGCAGTCGCCGCCGGCCCAGACGCCCGGCATCGAGGTGCGGCCTTCGGCGTCGACCCTGATGCGCCCCTTCTCCAGCGCCACCGTCGCGCCCGAGCCGTTGAGCGCGGCCGGCACGAAGGTCTGGCCGATCGCCTTGAACACCTGGTCGGCGGCCAGCCGCAGCGTCTCGCCGGTCCCCGCGAGCCTGCCGTCGCGCTCGGCCGTATATTCGAGTTCGATCGCCGTGACCTTCCCGGCCTCCACGACCACCCGCTTCGGCTGCAGCCAATGGCGGATGGTCACGCCGTGCGCGGCCGCGAGATCCTGCTCGAACACCGAAGCGTTCATCTGTTCCTTGCCGCGCCGGTAGCAGATGGTCGCCTCCTCGGCGCCGAGCAGCCGCGCCTGCACCGCCGCATCGACGGCCGTCATGCCGCCGCCGATGACCACGACCCGGCGCCCGATCGGCAGGCCGGCAAGATCGCTTGCCTGCCGCAGCTCGGCGATGAAGTCGACGGCGTCCTCGACGCCGTGCGCCTCCTCGCCCTCGACGCGCAGCGCATTGACGCCGGAAAGCCCCATTCCGAGGAACACGGCGTCATATGCCGCGGCGAGCTCCGAAAGATGGACGTCGCGGCCGAGCGCGCGGCCGTATTCGATGGCGATGCCGCCGATGGCCGTCACGTAGTCGACCTCCGCCTGGGCGAAGCCGTCCGTGCTCTTGTAGGCGGCGATGCCGTATTCGTTGAGCCCGCCCGGCTTCTCCTTCGCCTCGAAGACGACGACCTGATGGCCCTTCATCGCCAGCCGGTGCGCGGCCGCAAGCCCCGCCGGGCCGGCGCCCACCACGGCGATCCGCTTTCCGGTCGGCGCGGCGCGCGCGTAGAACTGCCGGCCGGCCGCCATCGCGGTGTCGGTGGCGTAGCGCTGCAGCCGGCCGATCTGCACCGGCTTGCCTTCCGCCGCCTCGCGCACGCAGGCTTCCTCGCACAGCGTCTCGACCGGGCAGACGCGGGCGCACATGCCGCCGAGAACGTTCTGGTCGAAGATCGTCCTGGCCGAGCCGAGCGGGTTGCCCGTGGCGATCTGGCGGATGAACAGCGGGATGTCGATCGTCGTCGGGCATGCCTGCATGCACGGCGCGTCGTAGCAGAAATAGCAGCGGTCGGCCTCGACCAGCGCCTCGTGGTGGTCGAGCGGCGGATGGAGGTCGGCGAAATTGTCGGCATATTGCGCCGGCGCAAGCCTGCCGGAGGCGATGCCGTCCTTGAACTGCCCTTCGGCCATCGTCGTTCCCCGTGGTCTTCTTCTTGCGGGAAAGGCTAGCACGGATTTGTTTTTTATCAATCGGTCAAATTTTTGCCCCGCAACGTAACCCCTCGATTTACTTGAATTTTTAAGTCATGTTTCGCCCCGCTGCGCGGTCCGGGCCCGCCGCAGCTCATGGCCGCGCGTCGATCGCGCGGCGGGCATGTTGACTTCGATCCGGGCTGCGCACAGCATGCGCTCCGGCGCGGGCCGCGATGGAGCGGGACAGATGCACGCGAAATCCTTCTTCTGGTACGAGTTGATGACCACCGACATGAAGGCGGCCGAAGCCTTCTATGCGGCGGTGATCGGCTGGACGCCGCAATCCTTCGATCCCGGCGGCGGCATGCCCTACACCGTCATCAATGCCGGCGACCGCGGCGTCGGCGGCATCATGCCTTTGCCGCAGGCCGACCTGCCGCCGGCCTGGGTCGGTTATGTCTACACGCCGGACATCGACGCTGCCTGCGAGAGTCTGGAGAAGGCCGGCGGCAAGGTGCACCGGCCGCCGACCGGGATCCCGACGGTCGGCCGCTTCGCCGTCGTCAGCGACCCGCAGGGCGCGATGTTCATGCTGCTTGCGCCGCAGGGACCGGAGCAGCCGCCCGTCGACCGCACGGCGCGCGGGCAGGTCGGCTGGCACGAGCTCTATACGAGCGACTGGCGCGCCGCGCGCGACTTCTATTCCGGCCAGTTCGGCTGGACGGCCGAAGGCGAGTTCGACATGGGCGCGATGGGCACCTACGCCCTGTTCGGCTTCGAGCCCGGCACGCAGAGCGGCGGCATGATGAACAAGCCCGACCAGATGCCCACCCCGGCCTGGCAGTTCTATTTCAACGTCGAGGGGGTCGACGCGGCCGCCGCCCGCGTCACCGCCCATGGCGGCACGGTGCTGATGGGGCCGATGGAGGTTCCCGGCGGCTCGTGGGTCGTCCAGTGCCAGGACCCGCAGGGCGCGCATTTCGCGCTGCTGTCGGCCGCACGCTGAGGGTCGCGAAAGTGCGCCGCTTGCCGGCCGCCGCGGCGCGCGGCAGGCTGCCGGCCGGCGGCCTGCGGGAGGGAACGGGGAGGGAACGATGCCGAAAGCACTCTACGAAAAGCACGGCAGGATCGCGTATGTGACCTTCAACCGGCCCGAGGCGATGAACGCGATCGACCTCGAGATGCACGAATTGCTGTGGGACATCTGGCGCGACTTCCGCGACGACGACGCGGTCGAGGTGGCGATCCTCACCGGGGCCGGCGACGAGGCGTTCTGCGCCGGCGCCGACCTGAAGACCCACCTGCCCCACTGGGTCGCGCATGCCGATGCGATGCTGCCGCGCAACAAGATCGGCGACGGGCTGGGCGGCATCACGCGCGGCCTGCACCGCATCTACAAGCCGATCATCGCGGCGGTGAACGGCTGGGCGCTGGCCGGCGGCCTCGAGAACGCGCTCGCCTGCGATATCCGCATCGCCTCGGAGCGGGCGCAGTTCGGTTCCTTCGAGGTGCGCCGCGGCTTCCACCACGGCGACGGCGGCATCGTCCGGCTGGTCAACATCTGCGGCGCGGGACTGGCGCTGGAGATGCTGCTGACCGGAGAGCCGATCGACGCTGAGCGGGCCCGCCAGGCCAACATGGTCTCCAGCGTCGTCGCGCATGGCAACCTGATGGAAGAGGCCGAGAAGGTGGCGGCGCAGATCCTGCGCAACGATCCCTGGGCGATCCGCTCGGCCAAGGAGACGATCCTCAACGTCATCGGCCGGCCGCTCGACGACCAGCTCGCCTACGAGGCGTTCACCGGATATAGCGGCGCCGCCAACCCGCCGGTGCGCCAGCTTCTCGGCCGCTTCTATGACAGGACCGACGAGGGACGGGCGGGCCGGCACGGCGACGGCGGACCGGCAGACGGTTGACAAGGATGCCCCCCAGGCGGCCGGATCTCCTACAGCCCCGCGCCGCCCGCGTCCTTTTCCTTGAAGCTGATGACGGGCTCCATCTGCGCGAGCTGCTCGTCGTCGAGCCAGCACAGGCTGCGGTGGCCGTCGCCCAGGTCCCTGAGCGGCGGAAGCTCCGTCTCGCACCTGTTGCCGGGCACGAACCGTTTCCAGCGGCAGCGCGTCTGGAACGGGCAGCCGGTGGGCGGGTTCATGGCCGACGGAATGTCGCCCTCGAGCACGATGTGCTTCTTGACGACGCTCGTATCGGCGATCGGGATCGCCGACAGCAGCGCCTCCGTATACGGATGGTAGGGCGGCGCGAAGATCTGGTCGGTCGTCCCCTGCTCGACGATGTGGCCGAGATACATGACCACCACCCGGTCGGCGAGGTAGCGCACCACCGAGAGATCGTGGCTGATGAACAGCATGGTCGTCTTGTTCTCGCGCTGGATGTCCATCAGGAGCTCGGTGACGGCCGCCTGCACCGAGACGTCGAGCGCCGACACCGGCTCGTCGGCCACCACCACCCTCGCCTTTCCGGCAAAGGCGCGCGCCACGCCGATACGCTGCTTCTGCCCGCCTGAAAGCTGCCGCGGCATCCGTTCGGCGAAGGCGCGCGGAAGCTTCACCAGGTCCAGCAGCTCCAGCATGCGCTGCCGCCGCTCGGCGGCGGACCGGCCGACCTTGAACTTTTCCAGCGTGCGGATGATCTGCGAGCCGACCGAATGGCTCGGATTGAGCGTGTCGAACGGGTTCTGGAACACCATCTGGATGGAGCTGACGGCATCCGTGTCCCGCGCCTCGACGGGCGTCGACTGGATATCCGCGCCCGCCAGCCTGACGCTGCCGGACGTCGCCGTCTCCAGCCCGAGCAGCACCTTGGCCAGCGTCGACTTCCCGCAGCCGCTCTCGCCGACGATCGCCACCGTCTCGGATTCCCGCGCCTCGAAGCTGATCTCCTCGTTGGCCTTGACCGTGCGCGTCTCACCGCCGCCGAAGATCGCGTTGGCCGAAACCTGATAGTATTTCTTCAGGTGATCGATGGTAAGCACCGGCTTGCCGGGCTTCACCGGCTCCTTCGCGCTTTCCGCCCCCTGCGGCAGCGCGCTCCAGTCGATCTCGTCGAAGCGCACGCAGCGGGAAAAGTGCCGGTCCTGGCCCTCCACCCCGATCATCGGGATTTCGGCCACGTCGCACACGCCCTTCCTGAAATGGTGGCAGCGCGGGCCGAAATTGCAGCCCTTCGGCCGCTCCTGCGGCAGCGGCAGCTGGCCGGGAATGGCGACCAGCGGCCGCGCGTTCTTGTCAGCGCCCGGCAGCGGGATCGAGCGGAACAGCCCCTGCGTATAGGGATGCCGCATAGTGTCGAACACGTCGCGGATGGAGCCGGTCTCCACCGCCTCGCCCGAATACATTACCGTGATGCGGTCGCAGGTTTCGAGGATCAGGCCGAGATTGTGCGACACGAAGATCATCGAGGTGCCGAACTGCTTGCCCAGCCCCTTGACCAGCTCGACGATGCCGGCCTCCACCGTCACGTCGAGCGCCGTCGTCGGCTCGTCGAGCAGAAGCAGGGCCGGTTGCGACAGAAGCGCCATCGCGATCACGATGCGCTGCTGCTGGCCGCCCGAAAGCTGGTGCGGGAAGCTGCGCATGATGCGCTCCGGGTCGGGCAGCTTCACCGCCCGCACCATCTCCAGCGCGCGCGCATAGGCCTCCTCCTCCGACACCCGGTCGTGGATCAGCGGGACCTCCATGAGCTGGCGGCCGACCTTCATCGCCGGATTGAGGCTCGCCATCGGCTCCTGGTAGATCATGGCGATCTCGTTGCCGCGGATGGCGCGCAGCTCGGCCTCGCTCATCTCGCCCATGTCACGGCCCTTGAAGCGGATGCGGCCGCCGACGATGCTGCCGACATTCGACAGGTCGCGCATGATGCCGAGCGAAACGGTCGACTTGCCGCAGCCGCTCTCGCCGACGATCCCCATCGCCTCGCCGGGCATCACCGTGCAGGAGAAGTCCATCACCGCGGGGATCTCGCCCTTGCGTGTGAAGAACGAGATCGACAGGTTCTCGATCTCCAGGATCGGCTGGGCGTTCTCGATGGTCGTGGCTTTGACGGCTTCGTTCATCACAGGCTCCACAGTCGGTCGTGGTTCGTCGGTCGCAATTCGTCGATCGATCGCGAGCGACGACCGACTCCCTCCATCTTCAGTCCTTCAGCGATTGCTCGCGCAGCGCGTCCGCCAGCAGGTTCAGCCCGAGGACGAACGACATCAGCGCGAAGACCGGCGGCAGCGCCGGATGGATCGTGGCCCTGAGCAGCCGGCTCGCCTCCTTGATCGCCGTGCCCCAGTCGGGGCTTTCGGGCGCCAGCCCGAGGCCGAAATAGCCGAGCGTGCCGAGCAGGATGGTCGTGTAGCCGATGCGCAGGCAGGTATCGACGATCAGCGGGCCGCGCGCGTTGGGCAGGATTTCCCACAGCATGATGTACCACGGCCCCTCGCCGCGGGTCTGCGCCGCCGCCACGTAGTCGCGCGTCTTGATGTCCATCGCCAGCCCCCGCACGATGCGGAACACGCCGGGGGCCGAGGCGAACACCACCGCCACGAAGATGTTGAGCTCGTTCGGGCGGATCGACACGATGCCGAGCGGGTCCTTGTCGAAGACGAGCCCGACATAGACCCAGCCGCCGAGCAGGATCGTGACCGCGAGCAGCGGATAGAGCCGTTCCGGACGGTTCTTGAACCGCGTCCAGAACAGCACGCTGAAGAAGATCACCGGAAAGATGAAGAACACGCCGGCCAGCGCGTAGGGCAGCGGCGTGTCCATGATGCCCGGCGTCACCAGCAGGTAGAAGAGCAGGATCACCGGGAAGGCCAGCACCAGATTGGCCAGGAAGGAAAGGATCGTGTCGATCCGGCCGCCGTAATAGCCGGCCGGCAGGCCGAGCGTGGTGCCCACCATCAGCGCGAACAGCGTCGCCGCCGGCGCGATGATGAGCACGATGCGGCTGCCATAGACCATGCGGCTGAAGACGTCGCGGGCGAGCTTGTCGCCGCCGAGAAGGTAGACGCCGCCGCTGTCCGGCACCACGGAGCCGGGCAGCGCGTCCTTCATCGCCACGATCTGGCCGAGCGGATCGAACGGCGCGACCACCTGCGAGAAGATCGCCGTGAACAGCCAGAACAGGCAGATCGCCACGCCGGCGATCCCCACGCCCGTATCGAAGAGCTGGCCATAGAGCCCGAGCCGCCTGCGATAGACCATGCTGGGGACGAGGATGATGGCCAGCGCCAGCCAGACGGGCCAGAACTGGACGAGCAGGCCCCAGATGATGGCGATCGCGCCGATGCGTTCGGTGGGCATGCGGTCCTCCCTACTGCACGCGGATGCGCGGGTTGAGATAGGCGTAGCCGACGTCGGAGATGAGCTGGGTGATGAGGACGACGAAGACGGAAACGAGCGAGCAGCCGAGCAGGAGGTCGATGTCGTTGTTGCTCGCCGCCTCGACCAGCGTGTAGCCGAAGCCCTGGTAGCGGAACATCGTCTCGACCACGACGACGCCCGTCAGCAGCCACGGGAACTGGAGCATGATGACGGTGAACGGCGCGATCAGCGCGTTGCGCAGCGCGTGCTTGACGACGACCGCGCGGAAGCTCAGGCCCTTGAGCCGCGCCGTGCGGATATATTGCTGCATCATCACCTCGACCATCGAGGCCCGCGTCATGCGCGCGATATAGCCGATGCCGTAGATCGCCAGCGTGATCACCGGCAGCGTGAAATTGTAGAAGGTGATGCCGCGCGCCGCCGAGGCGGCCGATCCGTTGAGCCAGCCCAGCCACGAGGCGAACACCACCGTGAAGATGACGCCCGAGACGTATTCGGGCGTCGCCGTGGAGGCGATCGAGACGACCGAAAGCGACCGGTCGGTACGCGAGCCTTCCCGCATGCCGGCCAGGATGCCGATCAGCAGCGAGACCGGCACCATGACGATCAAAACCCACATCATCAGGATGCCGGTCGCCCCCAGCGCCGGGAAAAGCTTGGTCGCCACTGGCGTCCGGAACTTCGTCGAGCAGCCGAAATCGCCCTGCAGGACGCCCGAATAGGCCGGCTCGACGGGATCGTTGCAGAACGAGAACCGCGCCGTCGGCTGGCCCGTGGCGCGGCTGATGATCGGCTGCTTCTTCACCACCCCCATCCACTGCCCGTAGCGGACGAGAAAGGGCTGCCGGTAGCCGTTCCGTTCGAGCCACTGTTCCTGGTCGGCGCGCGAGGCGCGCATGTCCATCTGGCTCAGCGCCAGCTTGGTCAGGTTCGGCTCGAGATTGACCATGAAGAACACGACGAGTGTCAGACAGACCATGGTCAGGACCATGCCGCCCAAACGTCTCAGTATGAACGTGAGCACCTTGCCCCCTTCCCTCCGGTGGGGTGGTCATCCTTTTTATGCTGAAAGGGAAGGGGCCGTGGCCGGCCCCCTCCTTCAGGCCGGGGCATCAGGCCTCGTCGAGCCAGACCCTGTGCAGGTCGATCTCGAACATGGGATGCATGGCGAAATCCTTCACCGCCGGGACGGTGTGGCGGTAGAGATTGCGCCAGTAGGGCTGAATGACGATGCCGGAATCCTGCAGGATCTGCTCGATGTCCTTCATCACCGTCTTGCGCTTGTTGTCGTCGCCGATCGTCAGGGCCTGGTCGATCAGCTTGTCGAGGTCCGGATTGGCATAGGCGGTCTCGTTCCACGCGCCGCCGGTCTTGTAGGCGAGCGTGATGACCTGGATGCCGAGCGGGCGCATGTTCCAGTTGGTCGCCGAGAACGGATATTTCGTCCAGTCGTTCCAGAAGGTCGAGCCCGGCAGGACGGTGCGCTTCACCTTGAAGCCGGCCTCGCGCAGCTGGGCGGCCACCGCGTCGCAGGTGTTCTTGTGCCAGCTCTCGTCGACCGAGATGATCTCGTGCTCGAAATCCTGCTGGCCGGTCTCGGCGATCAGCGCCTTCGCCTTCTCGATGTCGCGCTCGTGCGTCCCGATCTCGGCCCAGTCCGGCTGGATCGGCGCGACGTGGTAGTTGTCGGCCTTGGTGCCCAGATTGTTGATGCCGAGCTGCAGGCAGACATTGTTGTCGACCGCAGACTGGACGGCCTTGCGCACCTTCTGGTCGTCATAGGGCTTGTTGGCGACGTTCATGCGCACGGTCAGCGTCGTCGACGTGCCCACTTCCGACTTCACCAGATCCAGCCCGTCGAGGATCTCCACATAGTCGGCGGTGCTCTCGTAATTGGCGTGGATCTCGCCGGCCTCGAAGGCGTTGACCTCGGCCGAAGGATCGGTGCCGTAATCGATGAACTCGATGCCGTCGAGATAGGCGTCGCCGCCCCACCACTGGCCGTTCTCGCGCCGCTTGAAGACGACGCGGTTGCCGACCTCGTAGGAAACGAGGTCGAACGGGCCGGTGCCGATCGGGTTGGCGACCCAGTCCGCCCCGGTCTCGTCGAAGCTCGGATGCACGACCAGCGCCGGATAGTCGGAAAAGCCCGGAATGATGGTCGCGTCGGGCGCGCTCAGCTTGAGCCGGATGGTGTGGTCGTCGACGCGCTCGAGCGCGCCTTCCCGCAGCTTCTTGGTGTCGGGATCGATGATCGGGCCGAGGCGGGTGGGCATCGAGTTGCCTTCCACCGTCTGGTCGCACCAGCGGGTGATGTTGTAGATCACGTCGTCGGCGGTGAAGGCATCGCCATTGTTCCACGTCACGTTCTTGCGAACGTGCAGGACGTATTCCGTCGCCTCGTCGTTGACTTCCCAGCTTTCGAGCAGGCGGCCCTCGAACGTGCCGTCGCGGGTGAACTTGACGAGCGGCTCCAGCGACTGGCGCATCGCATTCGCGATTTCCGACCAGTCGGCGGTCCGCGGATCCTTGTTCGCCTTCACGAACATCGAGATCTTGATGACGCCGCCCTTCTTGGGCTCCTGCGCCAGGGCGCGGCCCGGAGCGGCCACGCCGATCATGCCGTAGGCAAGCGCGGTCGACGCGCCGAAAACACTCGCAAGAGCCAGGAATTCCCGACGGTCGACGCCGCCGGCTTTGACATCCTTGGCCATCGCCTCGATGTGAGCGGGAACCTTGTCCCCGTTGCTCTTGAAGAACCTCATTTGCAACCTCTCCCATTGCTTGGCAGGTGCCCCAAGCATTCCTGATATGGTTCCCCGAGTCAAAATTCCTCGTTCTCGCATGGGGCAGTTTTGTAAATCTGCCCGTTTGGGGCCGCGTCGGATGGCGCAATTGCGACAAATATGCCGCAATTGTGACAGGCGCATCGGCCCGATGCGCAATTCTTCCCATAACATACTGTTTTTACAGGATTATTATTTGCCGTCCGAATGTCGTGCCGGCGCGATGAAACGGGCATGTCGGCGCCCCGAAGGGCGCATCCACTAGAAAATTCGCAGTCTCCCGGAATGCTGTGGACAGGCGCAAAAGGAAGGCCGGCGATCAGTATTCCTTCTCGTAGAACAGGCCGCCGCGCGTCTTGCCGCTGTCGCTCGCCTCGCCGCGCAGCTTCAGGCCCTTGCCGAGCTCGAGGTCGATCGTCGCCTTGCCGGAGCCCGGCTGCGAGCCCTTCTCGATGGTCAGATAGGTCCGGTCGTTCAGATACTTGCCGACCGCGACCGAGGTGTCGCCGGTGGCGTCGTCGGTCTTCACGTCGATGTCGTCCAGACCCGTCTTGTCGCGCAGCGTCTGCAGCAGCGAGGTCGAGCCGCCGATGCCCGCGAGCTGGCCGGCCGCGGCCGCGAGCTGCGCGATCTGCAGCGGCGACAGGCCCGACATCGCCTTGCCGAACACCAGCCGCGCCAGGATCTCGTCCTGCGGCAGCGCCGGGGAGGATTCGAAGGCGAAGGACGGGTTGGTGGCCGGGCCGGTCACGACGACGGTGACGGTCGTGCCGTCGATGGTGGAATCCGCCTTGAGGTTCAGGTAGGGCACCAGCGAACCGGAGAATCCGATCGAGCCGCTGGTGAACTGCAGCCGGCGGCCGAGCAGGTCGAGCCGCCCGCGGCGCAGGTCGAAGCGGCCCACGGCCTGCGGCGCGCTTGCCGGCCCGGTGAGCGCGAGCGCCCCGCCCAGCTCGGCGTCCAGCCCCCTGCCCTGCACGATGATCTGCTGCGGCGCATTGACCCGCAGGTCGAGCGCGACGCCGCCCGCCCCGTCCGAGGAGGCGCCCGCCGGCCGCATCGCGGCCTCCTGCTCGGCGACGGCCGCGGGCGCGTTGCGGTGCTCGACGCCCAGGGCGTCGAGCGAGGCGGGCAGCCGCTCGGGAATGGTGACCACCGTGCGGCCGAGATTGACCGTGCCCGACAACAGCGGCTCGGCCACCAGCGCGCCGGTCACCTTCACCTGCCCGTCGAGATTGGCGGTAACCACGCGGCCGTCGGTGTAGCGCCCGTTGTCGAGCGACACCGCCAGCTCGGCCGGAAAGCCCCTGTCGGGGTCGATCTGCACGCTGCCGCTGCCCTTCACCGTGCCGCCGGTCGACAGCGCCCCGGTCAGGCTGGTGATCGTGGCCGCGCCGCCGCCGAGCGCGATGTTCGCCGCCAGGTCGTTGATCGCGATGCCGGACGGCGCATGCAGGAACCGCGCGCCGGCGGTTGTGACCGTGCCCGCAAGGTCCGGCTTGAACAGGCTGCCGCCGACCTTCAGCGCGACCTCGGCGGCGCCGTTGAGGCCGACGCCCTGCGCGGCGAGCCGGCGCGCGAGAAAGCCGAACGGCACCGTGCCCGACATGCTGGCATCGACGGTCTTGCGGCCGACATCGACGCGGCCGCCGCCCGTCATGCCGAGCCCGCCGCCTTCGTCGACACGGGCGTCGAAGCTCAGCACGTTGTCCGCGAAACGGCCGCTCGAGCTGACGTTCATGGCGCCGAAGCCGGCCGCCCGCGTCTGCGCGATCTGGCCGCCGCGCAGTTGCGCCTGGTAGCTGGCCTGCGGCGCGCTCGCGCTGCCGGTGATGCGCGCGCTGCCCGACAGCGTGCCCTGCGCGTCGATGCCGGGCACGAACGGATTGGCGATCGCCGCCGGCAGCGCCGACAGCGTGACGGAAAGATCCAGCGCGGCGCCGGCGCTGCCGGAGATCTCGGCGGTGCCGCCGGCCGCGGCGATCGTCGCGCCGGAAAGCCGCACAGTGCCGTCCTCGACGGTGATCGTCGTCGGCTGCGCGAGCGTCGCCGCAATGCCGCGCAGCGCGGCCCGCGCCGCCGCCAGCTCGACCGTCGTGGCGCCGCCTTCGAGGCGCACCCGGCCGCTGGCGCTGACGGGGATGGCATTGGCCGTGAGGCTGCCGTCGAACGCCGTCCAGGCGCCGTCCTGGCTGAGCGTCACCGAGACGTCCCGCACCTCCGTCGTGCCGCTGATGATGCGCCCCGCGCTGATCGCGCCGCCGAGCGCCGGGCTGGAAAGATAGGAGCGCGCGGTCGCGTTGACCTTGATCTCGCCCGCCGTCACCGCGCCGGCCCGCAGGCTGTCGACGATGGCGTCCAGCGTCACCGCAGGCCGGCCGCCGCCGGCGTCGAAACGGGCCGTGCCGCGCGCCGCCCCATCCGCCTCCACCAGCGCCAGCGCCGCCAGCGAGGCGATGTCCGGCAGGTTGAACGTCACCGTCCCGTCGGGCGCCAGCCCTTCGGCCAGCGCCAGGCTGCCTTCCAGCCGGTTCTCGCCCAGCGAGACGGCGAGATCGTCCATCACCGGCCGGCCGTCCCTGGGGGCCAGCGTGCCCGCGCCCCTGAGCGGCTTGCCGCCGACCGTCCCGCCGAGCTGGAACCGGCCTGCCGGCGCGGCCGGGTCGAGCGTGCCCGACGCATCGAGCTTCAACCCCTCGATCGCACGGCCCGCCACCGTCATGCGGGCGGAAGACAGCGTAAGCTTCGCCTCCGGCCGCGCCGCCGCGCCGCTCGCCGAAAGCGCGAACTCGGCCGCGCCATCGGCCTTCGGCGACAGGCGCGACAGGTCGGAGAACGTCCCCGACAGCTCGGCCGACAGCGCGCCGTCGTCATAGCTTGCCCGGCCGCTCGCCGTGAGCGCGCCCGACGCCAGTTCGAGATCGCCGAGCCGCCAGGCGCCGTCCTCGCCGCGCGCGATCCGGGCCGCGAGCGAAAGCGTCCTGTCCAGCCCGCCACGGGCGGCCGCCGGCAATATGGCGGACAGCATTTCGGCCTTCACGGCGGCGGCAAGCGCGCCGGTATCGGTCGCCAGCGTGCCTTCGGCCGACGCCTCGACGCTGCCGGTCCTGGCCTTGCTGGTCGCAAAGGCGATCGCGGTGCCGTCGACGTCGACGGCGGCCTCGACGTCGGTGCGGCCCGCGAGCAGGCCGGCAAGCAAGGCGTTGCTGCTGCCGGCGGCCTCCGCGGCGACGGACAGGTCGATCCGTCCCCGCCTCCGCGTGGCATCGAAAGCGCCCGAGGTCGCCGTGACCGTCACCTGCTCTGCGCGGTGGTCGGCCGTGCCGGCGGCGGCGAACGCGGCCTGCGCGTCGATGCCGAGCGCGTCCGCCGGCCCGAACAGCCGCAGGCGCGCCTGCTGCAGCGCGGCATCGAGACGGCCGGCGCCCGAGCCGAAGCCCAGCACCACCGGCGCGCCGGTCGCATGCGCCTCGGCGGACAGATCGCTCAGCCCCTGCGGGTCGAAGCTTCCCGCCGCCGTCGCGCGCAGGGTTTCGGACGAAAGCTCGGCCCGTTCGATATAAACGGCCCCTGCCTCGCCCAGCGTGCCGGCGAGGGCGAAGCGGGTCGAGCCGCGGGCGATGTCGGCGATCACGGCCGGCAGGAAAGGCTGGAACGCGCCGGCGCCTTCCGCCTCGACATGGCTGCCGCCGGCGCCGAAGCGGTGGCGTGCCGAAAGGCTGGCGGCCACCTCGCCGTCGACCGAGAACGTCGCCTTGCCCGCCCAGTCCCCGACCGGCCCGCCGCCATCGACGGCAAACGAGACGGGCGGCGCGCCCGGCAGCCTGAGCAGATTGGCGACGATGCCGCCGGCGGGCTCGGCGCCCGCGATGCGCACGTCCAGGCGGTCGGCGTCGGGAAGATAGGCGAGCGTGGCCGAGACCTGCCCGGACCGGCCGTCGGTGCGCGACAGGCCGATCTCGGCCTCGGCCGACAGCGGCTGGCCGCCGGCCTTCAGGCTGCCGGTTGCCGCAAGCCGCGCGACCGAGCCGGCGAGCTGCGCCCCGAGCGCGATGTCGGGAAGATCGATCGCGCGGATGTCGAGCTGGACCGGGAGCCCGCCTGAGGCAGCATCGTCGCCGCCGGCCGCCGCTTCCGGCAGCCGCGCGAGCTCGATCCTGCCCGCATGCACGCGCTCCGCGCTGAAGGTGAGGCCGAAAAGCGCGAGAGGCGACCAGTCGACCTCGACGTCGCGCAGGGCGAGCCACGGCCCCTCGCCGTCCTCGACCACGATCCGGGCGACCGTGAGATGGCCCGACAGCACGCCGTCGAGGCCGGAGATGCGGACCGTGCGCTGCGGCCCCGAGGCCAGGGACGAGGCAAGGCCGGCAAGCCCCTCGCGCCCCGTCTCGGTCAGCGTCAGCACCGCGCCCGCGCCCGCCGCCAGCACGAGGAGCGTCAGCAGCGCGTAGAGCGCATATCTGAAGAACCGCCTGAAAAGCCGCATCTCGCCTCCGGTCAGAAGGCCTGACCGATACCCGCATAGACGCCGAAGCTGGGGTCGCCCGGGCGCCGGTTCAAGGGAATGGCGGCGTCGATGCGCAACGGCCCGAGCGGCGTCAGGTAGCGAATGCCGAGACCGGCGCCGAACCGCACGGCGCTGAAGTCGGGCGCGGCACCCGCCGACACCGTGCCGGCATCGACGAAGGGCACGATCCCGAACGTGTCGGAAACCTTGATGCGCACTTCCGCGGACGCCTCCGCGAACGACAGGCCGCCGGTGGGAACGCCGCCCAGGCGCGGCCCGATGCCCTGATAGGCATAGCCGCGCACCGAACCGCCGCCGCCGCTGTAGAAACGGCGATCGGCGGGGATGGCCGCCAGCGGCGCGCCGAGGATGGAGCCGGCGGCAAGGCGCCCGGCGACCACGATCCGGTCGTCCGCATCGAGCGCCCGGTAGGCCGAGGCCTCGCCCCTCACCTTCACGAAGGACGCCCCGGTGAAGAAGTCGTGCGCCGGCTCGACATCCGCCAGCAGGCGGACGCCCCGCGTCGGGTCGAGCTTGTTGTCGCGTCCATCGTAGACATATTGCAACGGAATGGAGACCAGAAGATGGCTGACCGGCACGACCGGGCTGAAGCTGTCGGTGATGCGCGACCACTCCACCCGCACCTCGCCCGACAGCGTCTGCCGCGGCGTCAGCTCGTAGCGGACGCCGGCGCGGGCGTCGACCGACAGCTTCTCGAAGGCGTTGGGGTGCTCGAAATTGCCCTTGAGGCTGGCGATGAACTTCGAGGCGGGTCCGATCACGCCCGGCTTCTCGAACATGATGCCGGCATTGTAGTTGAGCTGGCCGAAGCTGGAGCCGACGCCGATGCGGCTGATCGAGCCCTCGATCCTCAGCTTCTCGGCGCGGCCGAACAGGTTGCGGTGGCCCCAATAGCCCTCGACGCCGCCGCCATCGGTCGATGAATAGGTCACGCCGGCGCCGAAATAGCGGTGCTTGCGCTCGCTCACATTGACGTCGACGGGAATCCGCCCGGCCGCGTCCAGCGCATCCGCCTCCCGGATCGCGACGCTGTTGAAGACGTCGAGCGCCACCAGCCGCTCGCGCGCGGCGTCCATCTCCTGCGGCGAATAGGTGCGGCCGGGCGACAGCCCGGCCATATAGGCGATGAAGGCGCTGTCGACGTCCTGCGCCCCTTCCACCCGGGTCTCGCCGTAGCCGGCCACCGGCCCGGCGGCGAAGGCCAGCGTGACGTCCAGCGTGCCGCTGTCGTGGTCGGCGACGATCTCCCGCGACGCCACGCGGGCGAGCGGCCGGCCCTCCTCCTTGAGCGAGCGCACCATCCTGCTCTCGGCCTCGAGGATCGCCGTCGAGCCGGCGTCGCCGCCCGCAAGAAGCCCGTAGCTCGCCGGCGCCAGGCTCGCCGCATCGCCCGTCAGCCGGATCGCGCCGAGCACGAACCTGCGGCCCGGCTCGACCGCGACCGAGACCGGCACCGGCCGCGAACGGTCGAACTGCGCGTCGAGCGGAATCTCGTCCAGCGGCCTTCCGTCGGCCGTGATATGCACCACCCCGTCATAGCGGGCCTGCGCGTAGAGCGCGGCGACCAGCGCCTCGCGCTCGTTACGCAGCTTCGCCAGCAGGCCGAGCGAGCCGGACACCGGCCGGTCCTCGTCGGCCCGCAGGAGGGAAGCCTCGCGCAGGGCGTCGGCGAGATCGCCGTCGTCCGTGCCGGGCTCGAAGGTCAGCGTGTAGTCGAGCGGGTCGACGACCGTCTCGTCGGCGGCCTTCTTGCCGAACAGGTGGATGCCGAACAGTTCGAACGCCAGCGCCGGCGCGGGCGCGGCGCCGATGGCGGCGCCGAGCATGCAGGCTGCCGCCAGCCGGAGCCGTCTCCGGCGACGCTCGGCCGCATATCCCCGCTTGTCCGCGTCAGGTCGCATAACTCAAAACTAACCACAAATCCTGAATTTGGAATGAAGGCCGGCCCTTTGCTCGCCGTGCGACGCAACGTAATGCAGCCACATTCCCGTCGTCCCTTCGCTGCTCCGGTCGTCTCCGCGCCGCGGGAACGGGCGGGTCCGCCGGCTCATGCCATAGCACGACGACGGCGGGGGGCAAATTCACGGCCTGTTCGCGTGCCATGTCCGTTCCGGTTGACAAGAGCGGGCGAACGGCACCTGATCCTGGCCTGGCGCCGCAACGCGGGCGCCCGTCTGGAGGAGCGGAATGCTACGTCGCGCGGCCAATCTCACCACCCTGCTGATTCTTCTCGCAGCGCTGGCGGCGCCCGCCGCCGCGCAGCAGAGGCAGGTCGTCACCACACCCGACAGCGATTATTTCGGCTTCGACCTGCGCACGGTCCGCGACGTCACGCTCGAGCAGTGCGGCGCTGCATGCAGCGGCGACAGCCGGTGCCGCGCATTCACTTATAACACCAGGGCGAAGTGGTGCTTCCTGAAATCCGACTTCAACCGGCTGGACCCGTTCCCGGGCGCGATCGCCGGGCGGGTTGTCGACACCGCCGGGGAGCCGGACATCGGCGCGGCGGCCGCGCTCGCCTTCCTCCCCGATTCGATCGGCAAGGAGGCGGTCCGCTACCGCGCCGAGTTGCTGGCGGCGCCACGAGCCGGCGAGGAGGCCGGCGTCGGCGAACAGACCGCGGCGGGCGATGCGGCGGCCGGCTCCGGCGCCTTCGCGGACGCGGTCGAGAACTACCGGTCCGCCCTGCGCGTCACGCCGGACGAGCGCGCCCTGTGGAGCCGGCTCGCCGGCGCACTGCTGCTGGTCCCCACCAACAACTATTCGGAGCGCGCCCGCCTGCAGCGCGACGCGACCTCCGCCGCGTTCAACGCCTACCGGCTGACGCGCATGCGCGGCGAGCGCGCCGAAACGCTGGCGCAGCTTGCCCGCGCGCTCGACAGGCGCGACCTCTACCGGCCGGCGATCGAGAGCTACAAGGCGAGCCTGGCGCTGGTGAACAGCGCCGAGATCCGCGCCGCCTTCGAGGACCTCAGGGCGCGCAAGGGCTTCCGCGTCGTCGAGCATACGGTCGACGCCGACACCGCGACGCCGCGCGTCTGCCTCCAGTTTTCCGAGGATCTGGTGAAGTCGGGCGTCGACTACGCCTCCTTCTTCACCGTCGACGGCGCCGCGGCGGCGGCCGTCACCGCGTCTGGCCGCCAGATCTGCGTCGAGGGGCTGGAGCACGGCCGCTATTACGACATCGTGATGCGCGACGGCGTGCCGTCGGGCGTCGGCGAGAACATCCTCGCCCCCGTCACCCTCAACATCTATGTCCGCGACCGGGCGCCCGCGATCCGCTTCACCGGCGAGAACTTCGTGCTGCCGTCGGCCGCGCGGCGCGGCATCCCGCTCGTCAGCGTCAACACCGACACCGCCGAGATCAGCCTCCACCGGGTCGGCGACCGCGCCCTGGCGCAATTGCTCTCCGGCTACCAGTTCCTGCGCCAGCTCGACGGGTACGACGTCTCCTCCCTTGACGAGCAGATCGGCGAACCCGTCTGGCAAGGCGAGCTGTCGATCGCCTCCGAGCTCAACAAGGAGGTCGTCACCAGCTTCCCGGTCGACGAGGCGCTGGCGGAGCGCAAGCCGGGCGTCTACATCCTCGTCGCCACCCCGAAGGGCGACCGGGCGGAGAGCTGGCGCGGCCGCGCCACCCAGTGGTTCGTCGTCTCCGACATCGGCCTCCAGACCTATGCCGGCCAGGACGGGCTAACCGTTTTCGCCCGCTCGCTGGCGACCGCGACGCCGCTTGCCGGCGCCACGCTGACGCTGCTTGCGAAGAACAACGAGATCCTCGGCACCGCCACCACCGACGACCAGGGCAAGGCCGTCTTCACCGCCGGCCTGACGCGCGGCACCGAGGCGATGGCGCCCGCCGCCCTTCTGGCGCGGAACGGCGACGCCGACTTCGTCTTCCTCGACATGACCCGCGCCGGCTTCGACCTGTCCGACCGCGGCGTCACCGGCCGCGCCGCGCCCGGCGCGCTCGACATCTTCGCCTGGACGGAACGCGGCATCTACCGGGCCGGCGAGACGGTCCACGTCGCCGCGCTCGCCCGCAGCGACGCGGCCGAGGCGGTGGCCGACCTGCCCCTCACCTTCATCTTCTCGCGGCCCGACGGCGTCGAGGACCGCCGCGTCGTCGCGCGCGGCGAGGCGCTCGGCGGCTATGCGCTCGACCTGCCGCTGCAGCCCAATGCCATGCGCGGCACATGGACGCTCGCCATTCATGCCGATCCGAAGCAGCCGGCCATCGCCAACGCCCGCTTCCTCGTTGAGGACTTCGTGCCCGACCGGATCGAGTTCGACCTCGCGTCTGACGCCGAGGAGGTCGCGGTGGGCGAGACGGCGGAGATTTCCGTCGACGGCCGCTTCCTCTACGGCGCGCCGGCCGCCGGCCTCGCCCTCGAGGGAGAGGTCTCGATCTCGACCCTGCGCGCATGGGAGGCCTTCCCCGGCTACCTGTTCGGCCTCGCCGACGAGGGCGACGACGATGCCCGCACCGTCACCGCGCTGGAGGACCTGCCGGCGACCGGCGAGGACGGCACCGCCGCCTTCCCGGTGACGGTCGACGCGGTTCCCTCGACCACGCGCCTGCTCGGCGCAACCGTCACCGTGCGCATGAAGGAGGGCAGCGGCCGCGCCGTCGAGCGCGCCATCGACATCGGCATCGCGCCCGAGACCGACATGATCGGCATCCGCCCCGAATTCGCCGGCGATCAGGTGGCCGAAGACAGCCAGGCGGCCTTCCGCGTCATCGCGGTCACGCCGCAGGGCGCACGCACCGACATGCGCAACCTGACCTGGCAGCTGGAGCGCATCGACCGCCACTACCAGTGGTACCGGTCCAACAATTCCTGGAACTACGAGCCGATCACCGTGGCCACCAAGGTCGCCGACGGCCGCATCGACGCCAGCGCCTCGGCGGAGGCGCGCATCACGGTGCCGGTCGGCTGGGGCCGCTACCGGCTCGAGGTCGACGGCGCGGATGCCGGCGGCCCCGCCACCAGCGTCGAGTTCAGCGCCGGCTGGTATGTCGAGGCGAGCTCGACCGAGACGCCGGACGGCCTGGAGATCGCGCTCGACAAGGAAAGCTACCGCCCGGGCGAGACGGCGAAGCTCAACGTCTCGCCGCGTTTCGCCGGGCAGTTGCTGGTCACGGTCGGGGCCGACCGCCTCTACAGGACCTTCAACGCGAGCGTGCCGGAAGGCGGCGCGACGATCGACATTCCCGTCGAGGCCGAATGGGGCGCCGGCGCCTATGTGACGGCGACCCTGTTCCGGCCGGGCGAGGCGCAGGAGACGCGCATGCCGATGCGCGCCATCGGGCTCAAATGGCTGGCCCTCGATCCGGGCGCGCGCAAGCTCGACGTCGCGCTCGAGGCGCCGCGCAAATCCGGGCCGCGCCAGGCGCTGGTGGTGCCCGTCTCGGTGCCGGGGGCCGCCGGCCGGCAGGCATATGTGACGGTCGCGGCCGTCGATGTCGGCATCCTCAACCTCACCCGCTACACGCCGCCCGACCCCGCCGGCTGGTATTACGGCCAGCGCCGCCTCGGGCTGGAGATCCGCGACCTCTACGGACAGTTGATCGACGGCTCGCTCGGCGCGACGGGACGCATCCGCACCGGCGGCGACGGCGGCGGCATGGCGATCGAGGGCAGCCCGCCCACGGAGAAGCTGGTCGCCTTCTTCTCCGGCCCGGTGGAGCTCGACCGGGACGGCCGCGCGGTCGTCTCCTTCGACATTCCCCAGTTCAACGGCACGGTGCGGCTGATGGCCGTCGCCTGGACCCGCGATGCGGTCGGCAACGGCACCGCCGACGTCGTCGTGCGCGACCCCGTCGTGGTGACGGCGGGCATGCCGCGCTTCATGGCGCCGGGCGACATGGCGACGCTGCGGCTCGACATCGCCAATACCGACGGGCCGGCCGGGCGCTACGCGCTGTCGGTCGAAAGCGACGGCGCGCTCGCCGTCGAGGCTCCGGCGGAAGCGCTCGAGCTCGCCGCCGGCGCGCGCCGCACGGTGACCTTGCCGCTGACGGCGAACCGGACCGGCGAAGGCCGCATCACGGTGAAGCTCGCCCATGCCGACGGCACGGTGGTGACGCACGACCTGGCGCTGCCGGTGCGGCCGGGCGCGCTCCCCCTCACCACGCGCCACGTCGTCAAGCTCGCGGCCGGCGGCGGCAAGCTGACGGTCGACGCCGAGCTGCTCGCCGACAGCCTGCTCGACGGCGCCGCCGTCAGCCTGTCGGTGACGCCGATCGCCGCCTTCGACGTGCCGTCGCTGCTGTTGTCGCTCGACCGCTATCCCTACGGCTGCACCGAGCAGACCGCGAGCCGCGCCCTGCCGCTGCTCTATGTCGGCGAGTTGGCGAAGCAGGCCGGCCTCGACGACGACCCGGCGCTGCACGACCGCATCCAGGATGCGATCCGGCGCGTGGTGGCGAACCAGTCGTCGTCCGGCACGTTCGGCCTGTGGGGCCCCGGCTACGGCGATCTGTGGCTCGATGCCTATATCGGCGATTTCCTGACGCGGGCGAGCGAGCAGAAATACGACGTCCCGGCCGAGGCGATGCGGCTTGCGCTCGACAACCTGCAGAACGCGCTCGGCTATGACGTCGACCTCGCCGACAGGAGCGCCGAGATTGCCTACGCGCTCTACGTCCTGGCCCGCAACGGGCGGGCGGCGGCCGGCGACCTGCGCTACTATGCCGACACCAAGCTCGGCGAGTTCGCGACGCCGATGGCGCGCGCCCAGATCGGCGCCAGCCTCGCGCTCTACGGCGACACGCTGCGCGCCGAGCGCGCGTTCCGCTCGGCGCTCGAACTCGCGCGAACCGGCGCGCCCGACCATTACCGGACCGACTACGGCTCCGCCCTGCGCGACGGCGCGGCGCTGCTTGCGCTCGCCGCGGAGACGAGGCCGCTGCCGGGGCTGATGCCGGAGCTCGTCTCCTACGCGGCGGACGTCAAGGCGCTGGACCGCGCGACCTCGACGCAGGAGCAGGCATGGATGCTGCTGGCCGCCCGCGCGCTGGCGCAGGGCAGCGCGGCGATCGAGGTAGAGGTCAATGGCGAGGCCAGGCGCGGCGGCTGGTCGCAGCGCCTCGACGGCGCCGGGATCGAGGCGACGCCGGTGGCCATCGTCAACCGCGGCTCCGCCCCGGTCGATGCCGTGGTCACCGTCGTCGCCGCCCCCGCCAACCCGCTGCCGGCCGGCGGCGACGGCTACGAGATCACGCGCGAATACTACCGTCTCGACGGCACGCCGGCCAACATCCAGCAGGCGCAGCAGAACGAGCGCTTCGTCGTCGTGCTCAAGGTGACGGAGCAGAACGACTGGCGGGCCCGCACGCTGGTGACCGATCCGCTTCCGGCGGGGCTGGAGATCGACAATCCAGGCCTCGTCGACAGCGCGGACCTCGCCAATTTCGACTGGCTGCCGGAGACGGAGGCCGCCCATCTCGAGTTCCGCGACGACCGCTTCGTCGCGGCCCTCGACAGCACCGGCGACGCCGGCACCTACACGCTCGCCTATGTCGTGCGCGCCGTCACCCCCGGCGTCTACGTCCATCCGGCCGCGCAGGTGGAGGACATGTACCGGCCGCAATTTTCGGCCCGCACCGCGGCCGGCATGATGGAGGTCGAGGCGGCGCGGTGATGCGCCGCCTTGCATTGGCCCTGCGACGATGACCGACGCCCCGTCGAGCACTCCCCTTGCCCCTCCCCACAAGGGGGAGGGGGATTCTACACCGCTTGCGCCCGACGATCGGAAGACAAGCTCGGCGCTCAACCCTCCCCTCCCCCTTGTGGGGAGGGGTAAGGGGTGGGGGTGTCTATTGCGCTCCCGCAACCGCCTGTTCCGCACCGCCAGTATCCTGTCGGTCGCGAGCCTCGCCCTCGCCGGCGGCGCGGTCCTCTCCGCGCTGGCCCTCGACCGCGCCTTTCCGCCGCCGCTCGATCCCCCCGCCCTGTCGCGCGAGGTGGTCGACCGCGACGGTGCGCTGCTGCGGGCCTTCGCCGCCCCCGACGGGCGCTGGCGGTTCGCCGCCGATCTCGACCGCATCGACCCGCGTTTCGTGGACATGCTGATCGCCTATGAGGACCGGCGCTTCCGCAGCCATTCCGGCATCGACCCGCTGGCGATCCTGCGCGCGGCCGGCCAGTTCGCGGCAAATGGCAGGATCGTCTCGGGCGGGTCGACGATCACGATGCAGCTTGCCCGGCTGATCGAGCCGCGCGCCGAACGCTCGCTCTGGGCGAAGGCGCGGCAGGCTTTCCGCGCCTGGCAGATCGAGCGGCGGCTCTCCAAGGCCGGCATCCTCGCCCGCTACCTGACGCTGGCGCCTTACGGCGGCAACATCGAGGGTGTGCGCGCTGCGGCGCTCGCCTGGTTCGGCAAGGAGCCCGGCCGCCTCACCGTCTCCGAGGCCGCGCTTCTGGTCGCGCTGCCGCAATCGCCCGAGGCGCGCCGGCCGGACCGCCACCCGCAGGCGGCCAGGGCCGCCCGCGACCGCGTGCTGGCGCGCATGGCCGCGGCCGGCCTGATGAGCGATGCCGAGGCGCTGCGCGCCGCCGCGGCCGGGCCGGTGCCGGACGGCCGCAACCGGATGCCGGCGCTCGCCGCCCACGCGGCGGAAGCGGCCATGCGGGAGAACCCGGGCGCGGCGCGCCAGCAGCTCACCTTGAAGCGCCCGGTCCAGCAGGCGCTGGAAAGCGTTGCCCGGCAGGCGGCGATCCGGCTCGGGCCGAAGATCTCCGTCGCCCTCGTCATGGCGGATGCGCGCACCGGCGAGATCGTCGCCGAGGTCGGCTCGGCCGACTTCTTCGATTCCGCCCGCGCCGGCTGGATCGACATGACGCGCGCCGTCCGCTCGCCCGGCTCGACCCTGAAACCCTTCATCTACGGGCTCGCCTTCGAGGAAGGGCTGGTCGCCCAGCAGACGATCATCGAGGATCGCCCCGCCAACTTCGCCGGCTACCGCCCGCGCAATTTCGACATGGCCTATATGGGCGACGTGTCGGTCCGCGAGGCGCTGCAGCTTTCGCTCAACGTGCCGGCGATCCGCCTGCTCGACGCGCTCGGCCCGGCGCGGCTCGCCGCCCGCTTCCGCCAGGCGGGCGTCCGGCCGGTGCTGCCGCCGGGCGAGAAGCCGGGGCTGGCGATGGGGCTCGGCGGCGTCGGCATCTCGCTGCGCGACCTCGTCCAGCTCTATACCGGCCTTGCCAATGGCGGCTTTGCGGCCGCGCTGCGCGACAGGCCGGGCAGGGTAGAGCCGGTCCGCGTCCTGTCGGCGCCCGCCACCTGGCAGATCGTCGACATCCTGTCGGGCGTGCGGCCGCCGGCCGGCGCGCCGCGGCTCGGCATCGCCTACAAGACCGGCACCAGCTACGGCTATCGCGACGCCTGGTCGGTCGGCTTCGACGGCCGCCACGTCGTCGGCGTCTGGGTCGGCCGCCCCGACGGCGCCGCGGTTCCCGGGCTGGCGGGCTACGACGCGGCGGCGCCGATCCTGTTCGACGCGTTTTCCCGCTCGGGCCTGGGGCTGGCGCCCTTCGCGCCGCCACCGGCCGGCGCCATCCGCACCGCCCGCGCCGATCTGCCCGTCACCCAGCGGCGCTTTTCCGGCACGCGCGCCGCGCCCCGCGTCGCCGGCGTCGTCGAGAAGGCTCCCGAGATCGTCTACCCGCCCAATGGCGCCCGCGTCGAGATGACGGCGCCCGACGAAGCGCTGGCGCTCAAGCTGCAAGGGGGCCGCGCGCCGTTCCGCTGGCTGGCCAATGGCAAGCCGCTCGACCGGGGCTCGCGGCGGCGCACCGCGAGCTGGCGGCCGGAGGGCGCCGGCTTCTCCACCCTGACCGTCATCGACGCGGCCGGCCGCGCCGCATCGGTGCGCATTTTCGTCGAGTAGAATGCGTTTCCGCAGGGTCCACTTAAATCGGATAAAACCCCGCTTGAAATGTCTCGTGCCAAGTGCTTCCTTGTCATCGCCGCGAACAAGCAGACAAGACGCGGCGGGGAACAGGATCCGGCGATGAACGCCGGACGCAGATTTGGGGGAAGCCGATTAGCCAGGTGTTGGCAGTCCGCGACCTGAAGACCGTATTCCACACCCAGGACGGGGTCGTGCATGCGGTCAACGGGGTGAGTTTCCACGTTGACGAGGGCGAGCTGCTCGCCGTCGTCGGCGAGAGCGGGTCCGGCAAGAGCGTGGCGATGATGTCGCTGCTCAGGCTGCTGCCGATGCCGCCGGCCGAGATCGCGTCCGGCCAGGTGCTGTTCCAGAACAGGGATCTCGTAAGCCTCGGCGCGGCCGAGCTGCGCCGGGTGCGCGGCGCGCGCATCGGCTTCGTCTTCCAGGACCCGATGACCTCGCTCAACCCGGTCTTCAGCGTCGGCTACCAGATCATGGAGCCTCTGCGCAAGCATATGGGCATGAGCCGCAAGGCGGCGCGCCGGCGGGCGGCCGAGCTGCTGGAGCTCGTCGGCATCCCTTCGGCCGCCGCGCGGCTGGACGACTTCCCGCACCAGTTTTCCGGCGGCATGCGCCAGCGCGTCGTCATCGCCATCGCGCTCGCCTGCGACCCGCAGGTCCTGATCGCCGACGAGCCGACGACCGCGCTGGACGTCACCGTGCAGGCGCAGATCCTCGAGCTGGTGCGCGAATTGCGCCGCAAGCTCGGCATGGCGATCATCTGGATCACGCACGATCTCGGCGTCGCCGCCGGCATCGCCGACCGCATCATGGTCATGTATGGCGGCCAGATCGTCGAGCATGCCGCCACCGCCGACCTGTTCGCCGACCCGCGCCATCCCTACACCCGGGCACTGCTCGATTCGCTGCCCGGCCGGCACGGGCGCGAGGAGCGGCTGCATTCGATCGGCGGCCAGCCGCCGCTGCTGATGGCCGAGCCCGATTTCTGCCCGTTCCAGACCCGATGCGCCCATGCCTTCGAGCGCTGCCGGCTGCAGGATCCGCCGCTCGAGCAGGTCGCGCCCGGCCACGACGTCGCCTGCTGGCTGGAAACCCCTGATGTCGGAGGCCGGCGTGACCACTGAGACGCTTCCGGCAGCCGCCGCCGCGTCGCACGCAGCCGGGCCGACGGCCACCGCCGGGCTGGTCGCGGTCGAGGACCTGACGCTTCATTTCCCGGTCTATCAGGGCCTGCTGCGCCGTCAGGTCGGGTCTGTGCGGGCCGTCGACGGGCTTTCCTTCGACATCCGCCGCGGCGAGACGCTCGGCCTCGTCGGCGAGAGCGGCTGCGGCAAGTCCACCACCGGCCGCGCGCTGTTGCGGCTCTACAAGCCGACGGCCGGCCGCATCGCCTTCGACGGGCACGACATCGCCGCGCTGGAGGGCGAGGCGCTGCGCGCCATGCGCCCGCGCATGCAGATGATCTTCCAGGACCCGCAGGCTTCGCTCAACCCGCGCATGACGGTCGGCGCCATCGTCAAGGAGCCGCTGGTCGAGCACGGCGTTCTCAAGCCGGCCGCGCGGCGCGCCAGGGTGCGCGAGCTTCTCGACGCCGTCGGCCTCAATCCCGAATTCGTCAACCGCTACCCGCACGAGTTCTCCGGCGGCCAGCGCCAGCGCATCGGCATTGCCAGGGCGCTCGCGCTCGACCCCGACTTCATCGTCTGCGACGAGCCGATCGCCGCCCTCGACGTGTCGATCCAGGCACAGGTCGTCAACCTGCTCCTCGACCTGCAGAGGAAGCTCGGGCTGACCTATCTGTTCATCAGCCACGACCTCTCGATGGTCCGCTACATCGCCAGCCGCGTGGCCGTCATGTATCTCGGCAAGATGATGGAGATGGCCGAGGTCCACGACCTCTTCCGCGCGCCCAAGCATCCTTACACGCGCGCCCTGCTCTCCGCCGTGCCGGTGCCCGACCCGAAGGTCGAGGCGACCCGCCAGCGCATCCTGCTCAAGGGAGACATCCCGAGCCCGGTCAACCCGCCGTCCGGCTGCCGCTTCCGCACCCGCTGCCCGTGGGCAGCGGAGATCTGCGCGGACAGGGAGCCCGAATGGCGCACGCTCGAGGACGGCCGCAAGGTCGCCTGTCATTTTGCCGAATAGCCAGGAGGTGGCGCGACACGATTGCGAAGAGACGGAAGTTGTGCGGAAATGCGGCCAGCCGCCCGGGCAAGAACAGGAAAACCACCAGCCGGGCGCGAACTGCTTTCCCTGACGGGTAGACAATAAATGGGAGACTGCAAATGAAAGCGTTCAGATCGCTTCTTATCGGCACGGTCGCCGTTGCCGCGCTGACCACGGCGGCCTATGCCGCACGCGGCACCGACGGCGAGGTCAGGATCATCTACTGGCAGGCGCCGTCGATCCTCAATCCGTTCCTTTCGGGCGGCACCAAGGACGTCGAGGCCGCCTCGCTCATCCTGGAACCGCTGATGCGCTACGACGAGAAGGGCAACCTGGTTCCCTTCCTCGCCGAGGAGATCCCGACCGTCGCCAATGGCGGCATCGCCGAGGACCTGACCTCGATCACCTACAAGCTGAAGCCGGGCATCAAATGGTCGGACGGCTCGGCCTTCACCGCCCATGACGTCGTCTTCACATGGGAATACTGCGTCGATCCCGCCGGCGGCTGCGCCCAGAGCGCCAAGTTCGAGGGCGTCGAGGGCGTCGAGGCCGTGGACGACCTCACCGTGAAGATCACCTTCAGCGAGCCGAAGCCGAACCCCTATCTGCCCTTCAACGGCGCCCAGTCGCCGATCATCCAGAAGGCGCAGTTCGAAAAGTGCCGGGGCGCCAACGCCTCGTCCTGCACCGACGCCAATTTCGGCCCGATCGGCACCGGCCCGTTCCGCGTCACCTCGTTCCGTCCCAACGACGTGGTCACGCTCGAGGCCAACCCGAACTATCGCGACCCCGAAAAGCCGGCCTTCGCCACCGTGACCCTCAAGGGCGGCGGCGACGCGGCCGCAGCCGGCCGCGCCGTGCTGGAGACCGGCGAGTTCGACTACGCCTGGAACCTGCAGCTCGCGCCCGACGTGCTCGACAAGATGGCTGCTGCCGGCAAGGGCAAGCCGATCGCCGCCTTCGGGTCGCTCGTCGAGCGTCTCGAGATGAACATGACCGACCCGGACCCGGCGCTCGGCGAGGAACGCTCCACCGCCAAGCATCCGCACCCGATCCTGTCGGATATGCGGGTCCGCAAGGCGCTCTCGATGGCCATCGACCGCGCGCTGCTGGTCGAGGTCGGCTACGGCCAGGCCGGCCGTCCGACCTGCAACCTGGTGCCGGCGCCGGAGCTCTACGCCTCGCCCAACACCGAATGCTTCGAGCAGGATGTGGAAGGCGCCAAGAAGCTGCTCGACGAGGCCGGCTGGACGCCGGGCGCCGACGGCGTGCGCACCAGGGACGGCAAGCGCCTGAGCCTGCTCTTCCAGAGCTCCACCAACGCCGTGCGCCAGGATTTCCAGGCGCTCATCAAGCAGTGGTGGGCCGATGTCGGGGTCGAGACCGAGCTGAAGAACGTCGATGCGTCCGTGTTCTTCGGTGGCGATCCGGGCTCGCCGGACACGTTCCAGAAGTTCTACGCGGACATCGAGATGTACGCGAACAACTTCGACGGCACCGATCCGGAGGCCTATCTGGCCGAGCACACCTGCGACAAGGCGCCCCGGCCCGAAACGCAGTGGCAGGGCGAGAACGTCAACCGCTTCTGCAATCCCGACTACGACAAGCTCGTCGCCGAGCTCGGCAAGACCGCCGACCTTGAGAAGCGCGGCGAGATCGGCCGCAAGCTGAACGAGATGCTGACCAAGGAAAGCTACGTCGTCGTTCCGCTCGTCGACCGCGGCCGCGTGTCGGCCCATTCCAACACGCTGGGCGGCGTCGTGCTCAACACCTGGGACAGCGAGCTGTGGAACGCAGCCGACTGGTTCCGCGTCAAGTAGCGCGCCCCTGAGCCACGCGCCCCGGCCCGGCCGGGGCGCGCCTTCCTCCGGAGACGCTGCCGGACCATGCTGACCTATATCATTCGCCGGCTGCTGCTCGCGATCCCGACGCTGCTGTTCATCAGCGTCGCGATCTTCCTTCTGCTCGACCTCGCGCCGGGCGACCCGCTGGCGCAAATGCCGCTGACCATCCCGCCGGAGGTCAAGGAGAAGATCCGCCTCGCACTCGGCCTCGGCGAGCCGATGTGGGTGCGCTATTTGCTGTGGCTGAAGCAGTTCTTCGTCAACGAGCCGCTCCACATCATCGCCAACATGACCGGCTGGGACGTCGCCAGCGACGCCCAGCGCGTGATCTCGTGGCAGACGCGCTCGCCCGTCGCCGACATCATCGCCCAGCGCCTGCCGCAGACGCTGTGGGTGGTCGGCATGTCCTACGTGATCGGCGTCCTCATCGCGCTGCCGATCGGCATCATCTCGGCCTATCGCCAGTATTCCCTGTTCGACCAGCTCGGCACCTTCGTCTCGATGGTCGGCTTCTCGGTGCCGACCTTCTTCACCGGCGTGCTTGCGATCGTCATCTTCTCCGTCCAGCTCGGCTGGTTCCCCTCGATCTACGACACCACGCTGGTGGTCAGGGACTGGGACAGCTTCGTGCTGCAGGTGCGCCAGATGGTCATGCCGGTCGCCGTGCTGTCGCTCTACAACGCAGCCCAGATCAGCCGCTTCATGCGCGCCTCGATGCTCGACAACCTCAACCAGGATTATGTGCGCACCGCGCGCGCCAAGGGCCTTTCGGAAAAGGTGGTCGTGTTCGTCCACGTGCTGCGCAACTCGCTCATCCCGGTGGTGACGGTGATCGCGCTCGGCGTGCCGACCATCTTCGGCGGCGCCATCATCACCGAGCAGGTGTTCAAGGTGAACGGGCTGGGCCAGCTCCTCATCACCGCGATCTACGCCAACGACCTGCCGATGGTGCAGACGCTCGCCTTCATCTTCGCCATCCTGATCGTGCTGTTCAATCTGATCGCCGACGTGATCTACGGCGTCCTCGATCCGAGGATCCGCTATGACTGACGCGACCGCAGGCCCGCAGCCTCAGCTCGCCCCGCCGCCGCAGGTCCCGCCGCGCCCGGCCCGCTCGCAATGGTGGGACGTGTGGCGCCAGTTCAAGAGCCATCGCGGCGCGGTGGTCGGCGCGGCCATCTTCCTGCTCATCATCTTCGCGGTGGTGGTCGGGCCGTGGCTGTGGCCGCACGATCCGACATTCATCAACATCCGTGCCCGCAACCAGGGGCCGGGCCTGGCGCACCCGCTGGGCACCGACCAGCTCGGCCGCGACATGCTGGCGCGCATGATGGCCGGCGGCAAGGTGTCGGTCGCCGTCGGGGTCACGGCCATGCTGCTGTCCATCTCGCTCGGCACGACGATCGGCGTGCTGGCCGGCTATTTCCGCCGTCTCGACAACCCGCTGATGCGGGTCACCGACCTGTTCCTGGCGCTGCCGCTGCTGCCGTTGCTGCTGGTCATGGTCGCCCTGTTCCGCGAAAGCCTGGCCGGGCGCTTCGGGCCGGAAACCGGCACCTTCATCCTGATCGTCGGCGCCATCGGCGCCACCTCGTGGATGCAGGCGGCCCGCATCGTGCGCAGCGCCGTGCTGACGGTCAAGGAGCAGGAATTCGTGCTGGCCGCGCATTCGATCGGGACGCGCCGGCGCCGCATCATATTCCGCCACATCCTGCCCAACGTGCTGTCGCCGATCATGGTCTCGGCCACCCTCGGCATCGCCAGCGCCATCATCACCGAATCGGCGCTGTCCTTCCTCGGCCTCGGCTTTCCGCCGGACTTCCCGACATGGGGGCGGCTGCTCTACGACGCCGTCGACTACCTGCAGCAATATCCCGAGCGGGTGATATGGCCGGGCATGGCGATTTCGCTGACGGTGCTGTCGGTCAACTATGTCGGCGACGGCCTGCGCGACGCGATGGACCCGAGGATCAGGGGGCGGTAGCGCCGCCTCCGGGGAAGATACGCCACCCCTGCCTCAGGGGACCCTGCGCCCTGTGGCGCCAAGCTCGATGATCGACGTCGGAAAACAATGCCGGCGTCTCCCCCCTTGTGGGGAGGGATCAAGGGTGGGGGCAAGAAGCCGCGCTTCCCGTATGTGACCGGCCACCGTCGAGGGAAAAAGGCCGCGCCCTATTCCGGAAGCTCCCTCACCGCGCCCTTCGCCGCGCTGGTGGCGAACGCCGCGTAGGCTTTCAGCGCCTTGCTGACATGGCGCCTGCGCGGCTCGGCCGGCTTCCAGCCAAGCTGGTCCTGCGCGGCGCGGCGGGCCTTCAGCTCGGCATCGTCGATCGCCAGCCGGATGGTGCGGTTGGGAATGTCGATCTCGATCCGGTCGCCGTCGCGCACCAGCCCGATCGCGCCGCCTTCCGCCGCCTCGGGCGAGACGTGGCCGATCGACAGGCCCGACGTGCCGCCCGAGAAACGGCCGTCGGTGATGAGCGCGCAGGCTTTTCCGAGCCCCTTCGATTTCAGGTAGCTGGTCGGGTAGAGCATCTCCTGCATGCCCGGCCCGCCGCGCGGCCCCTCATAGCGGATCACCACCACGTCGCCGGCCGCGACCTTGTTGCCCAGAATCGCCTGCACCGCCGCGTCCTGGCTCTCGTAGACCTTGGCCGGGCCGGAAAAGACGAGGATCGAATCGTCGACGCCGGCCGTCTTCACCACGCAGCCGTCGAGCGCGATGTTGCCCTTGAGCACGGCCAGCCCGCCATCCTTCGAGAACGGGTGCTGCGCGTCGCGGATCACGCCGCCGGCGCGGTCGAGATCGAGCGCGTCCCAGCGCCGCTCCTGGCTGAACGCGGTCTGGGTCGGCACGCCGCCGGGCGCGGCGAGGAAGAAGGTGCGCACGTTTTCCTGGTTGGTGCGGCGGATGTCCCAGCGGTCGATGGCGTCGCCGATAGTGGCGCTGTGGACGGTGGGCACGCCGCGGTGGATCAGCTCCGCCCGGTCGAGCTCGCCGAGGATCGCCATGATGCCGCCGGCGCGGTGAACGTCCTCGACATGCACGTCGGCCTTGGCCGGCGCCACCTTGCACAGCACCGGCACGCGCCGCGACAGGGCGTCGATGTCGTCCATGTCGAAATCGACGCCCCCTTCGCTGGCCGCCGCCAGGATGTGCAGAACGGTGTTGGTCGAGCCGCCCATCGCGATGTCGAGCGCCATCGCGTTCTCGAACGCTTCCTTGGTGGCGATGGAGCGCGGCAGCACGCTGTCGTCGTCCTGCTCGTAGTGGCGCTGGGCGAGATCGACCACGAGATGGCCGGCCTCGACGAACAGGCGCCTGCGGTCCGCATGCGTGGCCAGCGTCGTGCCGTTGCCCGGCAGCGACAGGCCCAGGGCCTCCGTCAGGCAGTTCATCGAATTGGCGGTGAACATGCCCGAGCACGAGCCGCAGGTCGGGCAGGCCGACCGCTCGATGGCCGTCACCTCCTCGTCGGACACCTTCTCGTCGGCCGCCGCCACCATCGCGTCGATGAGGTCCACCGCCGTCACCTTGTCGTTCCACACGACCTTGCCGGCCTCCATCGGGCCGCCGGAGACGAACACCGCGGGAATGTTGAGCCGCATCGCCGCCATCAGCATGCCGGGCGTGATCTTGTCGCAGTTCGAGATGCAGACCATCGCATCCGCGCAATGCGCATTGACCATGTATTCGACGCTGTCGGCGATGATCTCGCGGCTCGGCAGCGAATACAGCATGCCGTCATGGCCCATCGCGATGCCGTCGTCGACCGCGATCGTGTTGAACTCCTTGGCGACCCCGCCGGCGGCCTCGATCTCGCGCGCCACGAGCTGGCCGAGATCCTTCAGGTGCACGTGCCCCG